>Ga0114999_10003400_pt1 | contig 19984 bp, 22 predicted proteins | sample ArcticOcean_MG_C_3_FD_89820 | JGI IMG/M metagenome (GOLD analysis project Ga0114999, IMG submission 89820) | Marine microbial communities from western Arctic Ocean - ArcticOcean_MG_CB8_126 | ecosystem: Environmental > Aquatic > Marine > Oceanic | place: Arctic Ocean: Canada Basin | collected...
AAAAAAATAGCTACATGGTATTGCCCACATAGCTATCTAAGTTAGAGTAAGTCTACGGTTTATTTTATAGTGTTAAGGTGTATACAATTTATACTGAATTTTTCTTTTCCGTATGGAGGTTTCTTATCCAATCTGATGTAGAACTCTCTAAAATATTCATATCCTATGTCTTTGATATGTCTTTTCACAATGATCAAGTTCTGTATCGAGATCTTTCTTAGAAATAAATCCCCATTTAATCAGAATTTCTCCAATATTTTTAGTCATATAAAGATATCATCCTGGCATTAATAATTACTTATTTGTAGATCCTAAATATCTAATCTGCTCTCGATATTCTCAGGGTTATGCATTGTCATCTTCGTTTAACATTTAGCCACAAAAAATCTTATCACCTATAAGCAACTCTGATCCTTCAGACCCACTTAAAAACTCATCAACATCTGCCATAGTTTTTTTATCATCATCAAACATTTTGGATAAAACTTTTTTCATCCTAGTATTATAATCAACATCTCCACGACCTATACGAATATGCCCACTTGGAAGTATTTCTAATGTTACTTCTTTCATATTATTTCTTCTTAGTTTTCTTCTTTTTCTTCTTTTTAGTTTTTGTCTTAGGCTTTTCAACCACTGCTTCTTTTATTGTAAATCTTTCATCTACAGGCAAAATCTCACAACCATTTTCTTTAAGATCGTTCTTAATGCTCTCTATGGTCATTATCTCTGTAGCACCATCGCTCAAACGTACCTCCCTCATAGAAGATCCTACATCTTGAGTGACATCACCTTTGACAGTATAGATTAGTCCACCTATCCTATAAGAAAAACCTGGTGGAAATAAATCCTTTTTATTGTCATGATTACCCACAACAATAGGCTGACCGCTAGATGTAACTATTTTTTTAAACGGCATAATAAATCTCCTTTAGAACCTTTGTTCAATTTGTTGCTGATCTTCGTTGTAGTATTCAGCCTTTTTGGTAACTGACTTCTCACTGCCCATTGAGTTAAGTAAGTCTCGGATATCTCCCGAACATGACTTGCCAGTATACCCAACTTGGTCAAATTCGATTGTTCCATCATCACTAATTGTTGCCGTAATTGTTTTTTGTCCTGTTCCTGCCATGATACTGTTACTCCTTGGTAATTAAAAACCCGTTATCTGTTTTTATAGCTGATATTTTGCTATCCTCATTTATATTCTCGTCATCTCCTGAAGACGACATTATTATAGCAATTTCCTCTTTCACTTTCAAGAACTTATTTTCACATTCATTAACTTTTTCTATAATATCCTTTGCTTTTTGCTCTGTAGGATTACATTTTAACTCATAAGTTGCTTGTGATAAATTAGTTAATTCACCTAATAACAGTAATAAATTCTTATACATGCCTTCCATTTAGTTCCCTCTAATTCCATACCCCATCTTATTGTGCTCTAATATCCCATCTACAGTATTCTTTTTACTTATCACTCCACACACAACAGCAATTACTATAGATATGGCTATTCTTATCTCTGAATCCGTGCATCCAGTTCTAACCTTCAGCACCGTCTTAACAAGGGTATAATATATCAACAATAGCTGATCGTAGCTATAACAGGTCAATGGGGCAGTGCCGTAATAGCTACTCATTACAGAGTTAATCATTCCTGTAGAGTACTCTTGTTTTGGTTGGTCTTTATCCATTTTTTGACTCAACTTCATCATAAAAGCTCTGCCTTTGCTCTCCAACTTACTTATATTCGATATTTGGTTCACAATCTCCTTCTGAGCCATTCCGCTATTGACACCTTGCTTGGCTAATAGTAAAAGACCATATCTCCACGACATGCCTCTAATTAGCATAACCGCTTCATGCTGAAAGTGCTTTACATTATTCAAGTAGTCATTAATTAGAACAACAGCAGGAGTAATATCTTTACCCTCTGATGCACTTATTTTATCAAGCACCTTATACAGTGTCCATGTCACAAAGTCTTTAGAGGCAAGGCATACAGAGTGCACATCTTTTGTAGTTACTTCTTTTTTATTGTAAACATAGTGATAAAATTTATGCATTAGTAAATTAAATTTATCTATGTCTATTTCATCTCCATCCAAGTTTAATGAGTCAACTAGTAATTGAGCAACCTCTTCGCTAATAACCATTTTTTTATGATCAAAATAACTAATGGCTGCCTTTTTACCATCTGGCTTATTCACCTTTTGTTTGAATTGATGAACCTCTCCAAACTTTTTAACTTCTTTTAAAAATGAGTTAGCAGACAAGCCAATGTTGTCAAAAACTAAAACGTTTCCATAAGGAATGTCTTTAAATATCTTCTTGAAGCGACCAATTACCTTAGTCCTTGCCTGAGCATCAGTAGGAGCTTCAATCCTTGGCAGCTCCCTAACTATGAAAAGATTATCTTCACCAAAGCAAGACATTTCCGTAATAGAGTTAGAAACATGATCATAACTATCTTTATTATCAAAGATAGTCGTATTGTATCCATCCGTAAGAGAGTTCCTAATCTTTTTAAGAGCTCTCTTACGCTCAGATGAATTGCCTTCTAACACTATTACTTTATTCATTATTTATTATTTATTAGACACAGAAAAGAACATGTAAAAGTTATCAACTGTATTTCTTGCCTTATCAACATCTTCTTCAAACTTAACAAGAATTGGTTTCATAGCTTTTTGAGCTTGTTTCTCATCTTTAATGTCTTTTAAAACTTCTTGACTTTCAAAGTTAAATTGAACTTTACCCTTGCCAGATCCTTGTACTACCATTTCTCTTAGGTAATCAGAGTTACAACGGAACCATACCTTCTCACCTTTAACAACACAATCTTTATCGTCCATGTCAATGAACGTAGGGTTTGCACCTGGAATCTTAGGAGTAACCTGAATTATGCTTTCGTCTATATCGACATTGATTTCTGTATTATGAATACTATCTCCCCACCTATTTCTACTAGCATCAATAGTCTTCTCGATAGACTTCCAGTCTTTCAAACTACTAAACACTCTATTAGAATACTTGTGATTAATAATTTTAGATAGATCTGGATATTTAGTAAAGTGGTCTAATCCAAAGATGCACAGAATCATACCATCAAATTCAATCATAATATGCTCTGCTATGCCATTACCTTTATCAACTCCAATAGACTTAACATTTACATAGCCCTGCTGTGCATTTGAAAGTAGTTTTGAAATAGTTGAAAGACTATCTTTAGGAAATATCATTCTTGCATCACTATTGTTATTTATTATCTTATCTCCATTTACTGACTTAATAGCAAATCTTCCACCTGTGCCTGCTGAGAATTTAACTTCTTGCTTAGTGTCTGTTGGAGCACTTACTTCAAATAACATGCACATATAAGAGAATTGTTTTTCTTCATATGCGGGAGCAAAAATAACACTGTCTATACCATTTACAAAGATCTCTCGATTTATCTCAATGTCCTGATCAAAAGTTTCTCCCAAATTTGGAGGACGAACTATTTCAGATAGTGTTTCCATAGTTCTTTGAGTATTTCCCTTTTTCCCCTTAACACTGTCAGACGCTAAAGACAATTTAAGCTCATTAGACTCTAGATGTATTTTAATTTTATCATAGTTATCTGGCAAAGCATTGCAATACTTCCAAAGGTCCGCAGAGTATACGGTAGTTTGTCCCTCTTCTTCACATTTGTAATCAATTGATCCAAAGTTTTTAGAAGAGATGGGAGAAATTAAGCTTAGATTCCCTCCAAAAGCAAGTAGCACTACTTGGTGTTCTTCTGCTTTAATTGTTACTAAGTTTTCGTATTTAAAATCTTTAAGAGTATTAGTGCTCGCAACTTCGATTGCAGGTCCCATAGCTCTTATAAATTCTTTTTTGTTTACTTCAAATATCATGGTATTGCTCCTTAAAAATATTATTATCAATTTACTACTTCATTATACGTTTTTATAATCGCTTTTCAAACGATATGAATAGATTATATGTTATTATTTAATATTCAGCCTATATGATGGGAAATTATACTTTTTTGCAACACAATCATATGCCAAAGCTGAGTCATTCTCATTGTCAAAGTATCCTATAAACACATTATAAAGTGCTTTAACTATTATTCACATATAAGCATTTACTATCCTTATTTATTTATTATAATCTTGTTCATATTTTTCAAAAACCTCCCTAGCTTTACACTTCACTCTTGACAACGCATTATCTATACTCTTAATACTCACCTTGCTCTTTTTACCCTTGCTTTTATAAAATTTATTGATCTTACTAGTTATTTCCACATAAGAGTACTTGCAAGAATACAGAATAAATACGTTTTTTTCTAACTTTGAAAGCTTTTTATATAAATTTTCTATTAGATTGTGATAGTACTCTTTTTTACCTACTTCGTCAATTAACGAGTCATTTGAGCTAGTTAATATGTCTACTAAAAATAGATTCTCATCATCATGAGAGCTACGATCCTGGTCTAAAGAAAAGCTTGTATTTAAAGATTTTTCTTTATTTCTAAAACTACTCTTTAACAATGTTGACAGGTGTCTTCGTATGCATAGCATGGCAAATTTGTCAAAAGGGTAGGGACTCTCATTTTTGCCCCTAGTTTTATCATAATCTGGTATTGCTTTAAATCTCAGTGCGTATAGAGCTTCTTGTAATATGTCATCGAAATTAAGTCCAGGTATATAAAACTGTCGTGCAATATATGATACTTTTTGCTTTATTCTTTTCTCTATTTCGTTGTAAGCGTCATTCTTTCTTTGTACTCTTGTATTACCCCTAACAACTTCCACTAAATCTTCATATTCTAATTTTTCAACAGGTCCTGAAACAGTAACAGCTTTACGCTTCTTTGCCATGCAATCTCCTTTCGATCAAATGTCAATGATATCTTTATATCGACAAATGATCGAAATTTGATTAATTGCAAGCTACTACCCAAATAGGGGTAGATATAACGTAACTAATAAATCTAATACATGTTCACCGTTGTAATCAACTACCCAAATAGGGGTAGATATAACGACCTGTTGTCAGCACTGATTACTGTGATGTTGTAATCAACTACCCAAATAGGGGTAGATATAACTACATCCACTATATACATACCCACTACGTTGTAATCAACTACCCAAATAGGGGTAGATATAACTGGTGTTCTATATTTTGAGATGCCGTTATGGTTGTAATCAACTACCCAAATAGGGGTAGATATGGCACAGTCGCTCGTCTAACGTTTGTAATTCCGTTATAATCAACTACCCAAATAAGGGTAGATATCACTGACTGGATTAAGATGATAAAAAATATGAAATTGTAATCAACTACCCGAACATGGATAGATATAACTCATTATTGTTTCAAAGTCAAGGTAGTAGGCGTTGTAATCAACTACCAAAACAATGGTAGATATAACGTGAGATGGTCAGTGAACGTATGGGATGTGTTGTAATCAACTACCAAAACAATGGTAGATATAACAAAGACTGGTTTTACTAACTCATGGAATGTGTTGTAATCAACTACCAAAACAATGGTAGATATAACTTATGAAGTGTAACTTCATACACAACATGGTTTTATGTTGTTTTTTATTAAAAAATAATGAGCATCATCTCATTTCAAAAACTATATAAACATGTTTTTTATTAAAAATATTAACTTGCAAAAGAGCAACTGCACAATATAATCTATATATTATCGCATGTAAACGATTATTCTTCAAACTCGCATGCCATATAGCCTAAAAAGTCAGATTGGTATTTGTCGTCCCAAAGATAAAAATACTTTGCATAATTAGTATCATCTATATCATTAGCCAACTTAATAACCCTTGCATACATCTTCCCCTTCTCAATAGAGTCTGTCCTTATTGAGACACTTCCCTGAGACAGTTCTTTATAGTGTGGCAATATTCCATCTTTTATTTTCTCAATAACTCCCTGATTAACAATTACTTGTGATGTTACTGTTGGTATTATCTTAAACTTATCATTCATTTTCTGATGATTCCCTTTCTCCCAAAATTTTTCAATGTGCTTCACATCAGCATTGCTCTCCTTTGACTCTCTCAACATTGCCTCCGTGCAGTAGTCAGGGTTAATCTTTCCTTCTACAAACATTCTCTTCAGTATTGCTTCTGATTTTAAAAAATGCATGTTCTCTGTTATTCCATCCTCCATTACAAATGAGAAATCATATAGGTTCCCATGAGTTTGCATTTCGCAGTTCCTATTAATTCTTCCTCCCAACTGAATTAGACTCATAAGACTACACCTTTCTCTAAAGCCATTTCTAAAAGAAAAATTTATACCATTTTCTATCATTGACGTAGCCACTAGAACCCAATCATTGTCTTCTTCATCGTTTAATCTTATTTTTATTTTTTCTACTACTTTTGCTATATCTTCTGGAGATAGAGCAGTTGATAAAAATTCCACCTTGCAACGGCCTTGATCCTTCTCAACTCTTTTAGCGAACTGAGCTGCATTCATTATGGTATTACACACTACGACTCTTGGTCCGTCTTTATCAAATACTTTTTTAATAAGTTTTTTAACAGATATATCTTTTTTTATAGTGTGGTATCTTATTCTATCTCCCTCTTGTGTCTGCATATCTGAATAGTTTTCATCAGTTATCAGCTCAGTAACCTCCATATTGCAGGAGTTGAAATCTTTTTCGTTCCAGAACCTAACTGTGGTTCCAGAAGTTAATATAACTACACATCCCCAATTGTCAACCATATCTTTTAGCCATATCATTATCTGTCTCATATATTTAACAGGGGCAGTTACGTGGGATTCATCTATAATTATCACAGACCCTGGAACATTATGCATTTTTCTTATCTTGGCAGGTCTGTTAGATGCCAGAGTCTCATATAATTGCACCGCTGAGGTGATAATTACAGGTGCCATCCAGTTGGTGGCATACATTTTTACTAGCTTCCAATATGCTCTATCTCTTTGTGCTTTTCTAAAATAGTCTGCACTTTGACAGTGTTCAGATACAACCTCACTTGGTTTTTCTCCATCTAGAACAATTGCCTTATTTGCTTCTTCCACAGCTTGAGTAACAATACTATTAAATGGAGCTACGTATATTATTCTCCTCTTGTTTAACGACACAGAAGCTTTTAGAGCACCTGCTAGTGCTCCATAGAATTTTCCATATCCAACAAACCCCTTTATATTAAAAATTCTTTTCCCCTTATTGAGGTAATCATCTATTCTCAAGCTTTCTTCAAACAGCCTATTTCTCATTATGTTTCTTCTTATTGTCAAAGCTGTCCCATTCTTGTTAGAATCCTCGCTAAGTTTTTTAACCGTTGTTTTTAACTTTTCAAGTCTCTCCTTAAATATTGGGTCTTTTCCACTCTGAGGTGACACTTCTTTGTAATTTGCAGAAGTGTCTCCAAAGTCACCTTCAACTTGGCAAGCCATTATCATTTTTAACATCATGTTTATTTTATCTGGATGAATGTCGAAATCTCTTCTATCTATTTCTACCACCATGTCCATTTCTTGTTCATGAATTTCTATCATGGTTTTTAATGTTCTGTCAACAAACTCATAAACTTTTTCTAGCATACCTTTTTCTGGGTCAAGTAGGTTCGTATAGTTTGCACACCTTTTAGTCACCCTACTCACATCTCTAAGAACAAGTTCTCCACCATCTTCGCCAATAGAGTCTCTAATTATTTCAAAACTTTTCTCAGATTCATCATTTTTTTCTCTATAACTCAGTATTCCTCTATGATGTCCCAATATTGTTATAGCTGCGAACAAAGAGCTATAGTCTACTACTTCATTTTCAATCCCTTCATAGAAGTCAGACATGAGAAGAACCACTCCTGCATCAACATGATTTATCATCTTTCCATATACCCCCTCTTTTTTACTTAGTATTTCTTGAGACCTTGAGTCTAGTTTTCCTAAGTCGTGGTACATGGTGGATTTTTCAACCGCCATTCTTATAAGTTTTTTTTCTTCATCGGAGCCAGTGTAGTGCTCAAGCATCTCGTCACAAGCTTTTATAGATCTTTCCATTACTCCATTTATGTGATCTTTATAGAGTTGACTATTTACATCTTTTTCTTCATCTGAGCTATGTGCTAAATAAGCCATTCGTTTATCCTGTAATTAATAAATGTTTTGTTATAGTATTAAAATTGTAATCGACAGCCAAAATAATGACTGGTGCAACTGGTCCCATCGGCAAACGTCCCGACATTCTTATTATAATCAACTACCAAAACAATGGTAGATACAACATATACCAAATAATATACTTTTGCTATTGTTTGTAATCAACTACCCAAATAGGGGTAGATATAACACAATGACCGTCCCTGACATTGCACTACTCGTTGTAATCAACTACCCAAATAGGGGTAGATATAACACATATTACTTGGTTGCAAGACAGTTTGGAGTTGTAATCAACTACCCAAATAGGGGTAGATATAACTGAAAACAGTCAACAAGGCAAAACGGCTGTGTTGTAATCAACTACCCAAATAGGGGTAGATATAACCCATGGGACATAATTTCTTATGCCACATGGGTTTATGTTGTTTTCTTAGCAATTTTTTTGCCTATTTTTACACTTTTAAGGGTTCTTTAAGTCTGTAATTTTTAGATTAGGGAACGCTTTTCTCAAATCTTCAATAGCCGCAAAACTATAATCTTCAACTGACTTTGATGAATACATGTCGGGGTCAATAGCTTTTGGTATTACCATGTTGTTAAAAGCAAATCTATCACCTGAAGACAAGGGACTATCTGTCTCAGCATGGTATACATGTAATGTGTTTATTCCTGCACGACAAGCAGATGTAGAACAATCAAAAGCATGAGGCATTAAAAACTTCAATAGATCAATATCTTTGTTCGTAGTGCCATTCACATGTGCATCAGTAGGATTAATAACGTAATATCCAAAATACACAGCATGCTCAACAACCTTAATAGCTCTTGAACCAATTGCAGAATTTTCGTCTTCAATTTTATCTTCTGACAAAGAGTTTGCCTTAGTCAAAGTTCCTTCAATAACGTTTAAATTAAGAATTGATCTTAATGGAGTAAACTGAGCTACTCCTGTTCTTTTAAAACTAATTGGCACTGGTTCTTCTGAACTACTGTCTTTTTTACTACCTTTTTTAGAAGGTGGTTTTTTCTCTAAAGATAGAGATCCAAAAACTCTATTATCCCAATACCTATCACTCATAATCTGATCTCCATCAGATTTAATCATTTCCTTTAATTCTTTAATTGCCTCTTTTTGAGAAGTAACATCAAAACCCTTATGTGGAGATTCAAAAATATTAAAATTGTCATCATTTAAATCCATTTCAGATTTAATATAGTCCCACGTTACACCTTCCTTATTTGATATAAGATTTCTAACCTTATGCTTGTAGCACTGAGAAGAGATCCAACCATCTCTGGGAGCATTATCTGAATCAATGCACCCATTAGGATTAGACATAACTACATCCAAGATTACAACTCCAAATTGAGTCTTTGTTACTAAATCTTTTCCATCAACGATATTTGTACTGCTTTGTGTTTTCATATTGAAAAAATCCTTATTAAAATTACATATTTATAAATTGATACTATTGTATCCCATTAAGCACATTGCTTCAAAATCTTTTTTATTGTAAACGTCAAAAGTCTCCATATACTCTTTTAATGACGATATAGCTTTCGTCCCCCTGCTATATACTTGAGCCCCCTTATCTGAACACGTTTTGTCTGAAAATCTTTTTTTCATTGACTTTGAAAAAGATTTTGCAGCTATTAAAATCTTAGGATAAAAAGTCTTGGGAGCTCTTGCAAAACCAAGAATTAATTTATCGCATATTAGCATATCTGGCAAGTTGGACACTTCCTTATATTCAATATAATATGCTATTTGAATATTATTAATAAGGCACACCTTGCTTCCTAAGTCATATATTTCTTTTTTATTCATTGTTGTTCCATCCTGAGTAATACCCCATTGAAAAATAAATTGATTCCGTATGACCAAACTTATTTGGCATATCCATATCTTTAAATCTTTTTATAATATCTGAGAAAGCATAGGTGTTAAAAAATCCTTGGCTTTCTCCATTTATAATATTAATAGACCTGCATCTTCTACAGTAGGATAAAAATAATTGAGAATCCTTTAAAACACTATTCATATTAGATTTTGGATTAAGCATAATTCCATTTATGTGCTTACTTCCCAACAGTTCCGCTGGCATTGATTTTTTTCTACTTTTGCAATACTCTACTTGAACTTTGTCTAGAACATTTAATAACTGACCAATCCTATACGCAGGTTCTTTTCTATAATCTTCAAGTATTATTCCTTTTTTATGAAGAAGTATTCCAATAATAGGTAGCAGACTAGTAACGTCTAACCTATCGCATCCTTTATATAAATTATAATCTTCTCTTCTATTTAATCTCTTGCTAACATCTATTAGTAAGTATATGTGATTCTTGCTAATGGACTTTAAATGCTTGTCAACCACATATTCTTCACCCATAAAAACGTCTAGACATTCTGGGAATTTTATATCGTGATTTTGAGCAGGTACTTTTTGGCTAATAACGCAATTTCCATTTCTGCTCCACATTTTATTAAGCACTTCATAATAATCCAACATAGATATTCTATAGGAATTTTTATAAACAACTTTGTATGCCTTTTCTTTATTTTTTTCTTTTAAAACAAATCTGCGATTATCACAGTTTTCAATTCCCTCATTCCACCCTATTAAGAGTCTTCCAATTTCTTCCACATTTGATACAATTGACTTCTTTGGAGATGGAGTGCTGTCACTTCCAACTTTGCACATAGACAGCATATGCACTTCATCACTTAATGATTGGGGGCTACAATCTTCAAGGCTTCTAATGACGTTCTTAATCTCTGAACGATCAATTGAATCTTTGAATTTATTTGGAGTATCACCTGATTCAGATTCAACCATTTCTCCATGTCTGAGTTTTGCATAGTTCTGTTCTTCTAGCCGTTTTTTCATAATATTCTTTTGCTTATTAATACTATCCCCATCTTTTTCTGATATAGGGATATAAGCAACGTACGCATGTTTGGTTGTTTTTCCCTCATCAACAGTATTCCATAAAATGCCTTTATTTTCTGCTTTAAAAATATAATCCATTGCATCTTTTGATTTTTGCATAAAGTCATCAGATATAGGGCAAGATTCTAATCCTGAAGTCCCATACACTGATTTAAATTTAACACCACTAGCTCTTGACATTAATATTACTTTTCCGAATCCAGCCAGAGTTACAGATGGAAAAGTTGACTTGATGCTTGCATTTTCTCCAAATATATCTTTTTTATTAGACGTATTATTAGATCCTGACAACTTATCATATCTAAACAGTTCACTATTAACTGCTTGCTTTACTTCTTTATTGCGAACAGGTTCTATTCCCAACTCATACCAATCTTCTAAGTCTATAAGAATTTTAATTTTTCCGATTGGATTATTTTTATCTTCTAGTTTTCTATTTTCTAGTATTTGATCAACGATGAGTTTAATAAACTTATCTTGAGATTCTTTAAAATTATCACTAGAGAACATATTTATCAACCTATCACAAAGTACGATCATCGGCTCAGTTTTATCATTTTTTGTCACTCTTTCTTTTAGTAGCGTAGCGATACTAAGAACATTAACATTAAAAACCGTTATTTTAATGTTTTTAGATATTTCTTCTATATCTTCATCATTTATATATTTATCAATTTGATCTGTGTTAGCTGATATATTAACTGTAGTATTCAAAAAAGAGCCCTGCCCTTTAGGACTGACATAATAAGAGTTTTTCAAATCTCCAACAGTAACTGCTTGAATAGAAATAGAAAGATCGCTGTCAACTAATACTCTAAGATGATTATTATCTATTAGTTTATCTTTTTTTTCATTTGGAGCTTTTTTATCTACGTCCTTAATGAACAGGTGAATACTATTATCATCATTACTAGGAATGCTATCTACTAAATTTTTAAGTTCATTTAACAAGGTTAAGAACTCCTTTCTCTATTTTTACATTCTGAGCAAAAACAGGGTTAAAACTTCCTTTGACCGGCTTGTCAAAACAAGCCACTAACATAGAGTTGATATTCTTATTAATAGACTCACACGCCTTTGTCTCACTTCTAGGGGGGCCACAATAATCGCATAAGAAATCTGCCTTGCCAAGGTGAGGAACCCTTCTAAATGTTCCTCTTTTCAACCGCCTATTGAACATGTCAATATATGCATGAGCGTGATTTATATTGTTTTTTACATACTTTTTAGCTAGATCACTAATAACAGATTCATCTCTATTATTAATAGCTATAGCTTTCAACTTATAGCATACATTTCTGAGTGTTGAAAATCTAATTTGCATCGTTGATTCACTTTCTATCTCCCTGTCTCTACGATGCATACCGCTGTAGTTTAACGAGTATGGAGAGAACTTTACAGGATTACATATAGTTATCTCTGTTGGGCAAATCTCCACAGTAGGCATGAATAAAACCGATTCAAATATCCCCTTGACTGAACTATAAAACGGACAAATTTCTGAAACCTTATTAGCTCCTGTGTCAGGCCTTGACCACAGTGCCCACTCTCCAGATATTTCCATCTCTATCTCGTACTTCTTATGATTCTTAAGGCTCATCAACCTCTGCTCTACATATGCTATTGTCATATTGCTGATCTCCTTGATCAATGTTTAAAATAATAAATTAACTTTACAAGTGGGATTATAACAACATATCTTTCGCTTTCAAGAGGAAACTTTGTTTTTTCTGCCTTTAATACTATATACTCATTTTTATTTCAAAAATACCCCTTACGGCATAATAATTAACTTTATTTTTCGGAAAAATAGTAAAAAAAGACCACTATCAAAAATTAATCTGATAATGGTCTTATAACTAACACAATATTTATATATTTAAATCTACCTTCTAGCTGTCATCCTAATAGACTCTACTGCAAACTTATTAAGCAACTGAACTGGAGACAAGCTATACTCAACACCAAAGCTAACACCACTCAGCATATGCATCATCCTCAGTATATCATCTCCACCATTCTTAGAAACAGTCGAGTTTTGATGTAAATACCTCTTAATCTCTTCTTGAGTGTAGTCAAAATTACTGAGATCTTTTCTACACGTCCTTGTAACGAGCAGGCTGTTTAAATGATCATAGATTCCATCTAAAACAGTTTTTGCCTCTTTGCCATCTCTAAACATAGCGTTTATTGTAGTAAAGCACTTAATAGTGTCCTTAGCAATTATCCCATCAAATAAGTCAAAATACAAAGCACCGTCAATAACTCCAATAGACTCAACAGCAGACTCATATGTAATGGGATCTTCACCAACATAATTCATCACTTTTTGTAGATGCTGCAAGGAGGTTCTAACAGAACCTTTTGAATACTTGGCTATAACTTGCAATGTCTGATCGTCACAGTCTAAATTTTCTTTTCCTGAAACATTTTTAAGATGACCAAAAAGATCGGCCCTAGATACCTTATTAAAGCCCCACGTAATACAACGATTATGAATTGTTTCCTTAAAAGCCTGTGGCTCTGTTGTGCAAAGAATGAACCTAACACTAGGTGGAGGCTCTTCTATCATTTTAAGACAAGCCTCTGAAGCATTGCCTGTCAGATTGTGAGCTTCGTCAATAATAACATACTTAGTCACACACTCAACTGGGCTTGACCATAGAGACTTATGTAGCTCTCTAATGTCATCTACTTTTCCCTCACTACCTGCATCCATCTCCTTAACTTCATAAGACTTTCCTGCAAAAATATCAACACAGTTAATACATTTGCCACACGGATCTTTACCCGATGCTGTGCAATTCTCCATAGCTGCTATTATACGTGCTGTAGTGGTTTTGCCACAGCCAGACGCTCCTGATAATATGTAAGCATAATGAAGGTTGTCCATCTTAAAAGCATTTGTAAATGCCTTAACCACCACTGGCTGCCCGATTACTTGTGATAGTTTTTTGGGGCGGTATTTTAATGCTAATGGCTGATCTAAACTCATTCTTTTTCCTTTTTTTTATTGGCTTTTTTTATTGCCTTATACGCTTCTTCACAACATTTTTGACAAAATGGTGGAGAATACAGATCTGAGTCTACGGCATTGCCATCATCTAAGTCGCACCACTCTCCACAAGCACATTTGAACTTATCTCCGACAATGTTCTCATCAGCCCAACTCTTAGCTCTCATCTCACCTCTCTCTATAGGATCAGGGATATACACCAGAGTCTTCTCCTTGCTTCAACAGAATCTTAAGAACAATCCTATTTGCTTCATCGTTAGTTTCTTCTATAGTCATTTCTCTATTGTCAATAATAAAACAGTTATCTCTACCCCAATCATAGTCATCTAAAGCAGACTCCGATGGGTGAATGTCTAACTCACATACGTCCCTTAACAGTTTTATAACAAAACCACCATTGTCAATAATAGCATCAGCTTCACCAGGAAAACGAACATCACTAAAAAGAAACACTCTAGCACTACTGTTTTCTATATTATTCATAGCTGAATTAACCCATATATTCTGATCAAAATAGTCTCTAAAAATATCCGTTCCTACAACCTGCATGATCTCTCTTGCAGTCATAAGCCCATATCTAGGCATTCGAGCTCCTTCGGTTCCAGGTATTGTTTCAATGGAGTTCCTAACTCTAATATCATAAGGTAGATTGTCCCACTTATACTTAGTTAAAGAGTTCTTTTGCTCATCAGTTCCAAAGACCTGCTCTTCTGTAAGACATAAAACGTCAATACAGATCTTACGCTTAAGGGCAGTAGCAAAACTATGTATAGTCACATCTTCAGGAGAATACTGCTTAGAGAATATTTCTTTTAAAAAGTTACAAGTAGTGTCTTTCCCTGCTTGCTTTCTGCCTGAGATACCAATAATTAACTTATTATCCACAGTGCAAATATCCTTTCCATTTTGCCTTCTCATTTAATTTATTTTTAGTGACTCTATTCCATCTAGAAAACTCTTTAATGAAATTTCTAAATTGAATACGATAGCCAAAAATATTTCTATAAGTGTATTCCTTAGGGTTGTCTATTTTCCAAAGTGTAAGTATTATATTTAAGTTGTCATTATTAGTGCATCTAAATCCCACATCAAAAACAACGGTAAATGGATCTTCCACTATTACACCTTCTTAATAAAGAATATAGTCTTGTCTGCCAAATCAGGATGAGTTAAATCTGCAATTGGTCTCACTCTTAGATCAGATGCTACCCAGTCAATTTCTTCATTTCTTTTAACAGAGATATTGCCAAGATATACATTAACAACTGGCTTGGGAACATCTCCGACAACAATACTCTTAACGTCTTTATCTGTTACTGCATACACCCTGTCCTTAGTATGAACGTCTTGACTACCATACACATACGTGACTTTTGAACTCTTTGCAGATGTTTTTACGTCAACAAAGTATGCTTCCCAGTTATTCTCTCTGTCAGTAGAGGTTAGAGCATTGCCGACATTTAGACTTGTCACTTCCTGCTTGCCTCGCTTAATAACTTCATTAACATCTTCCGATGTAAACAGAATACTGCCCTGCCCATACTCGTCTCTTGACCATAATTGAAACTTTGCCATACTTTACTGCTCCTATGTTACTGCTACAGCTTTTCCTTTGAAAACAGCTATAGCATCTTTTAATTTTTGTCTTTTTTCTTGCCAGTATCCTATCGTAAGAATACCGTAATAAAAGGGGCAGGGTTGAGCGTTAACCCAAACCCCTTTTGTTATTTCTGCTTGAGTGCTACCCAATCTATTGTAATACTCTAAAAATCTATCTATCCGATACATTTTACTTCCATTCAACTTCATCGTTAATAAGATGTGGAATATCAGGATCATCTTGGAAATTAATTCCAAATGTACTGAACATTGATAGATACCCCTTAGCATCACAAGAATTAACTTTACCCTGAGAATCAAGATCAGCAGGTAGACCATGAAGGACATCTGCTACTAATACTAATTTATGTTTCTCTGAAAGTTCATCCCAATCGTCAGCATGAAGAATTACATACCAACCATACCTATTATGAATAGCTTCAGGCATTTTTACAGCATTAACTTTCCATATTCTATCTAAAACTCCATTGTCTTTTCGCTTCTTGCTGGTATTAACGCAACAGACTTTATCAATATCTATTCCATTAAACTTTTCAGCATGTATTTCAACAAGCTGTTTTGCCATACCGTTAAATTCTTCGTTTACTTCATAACTTGGTTTTTCTTGTGCCATCGATTGTGCTCCTGTGTATTGCGACTATATTATATCTAACTAACGAATTTCTATTATAGCTATTGCTTTTCGCTTTTCAATCTCTAAATGTGTATTATTCAAAAATGCCGTTTAGTATATTTTCAACCATCTTGAATCTTTTTCAATATTTCCTAAATCAATATCATCTAAGAACCCAATAAGCTCGTCCATAGACTCAAATATGTCTTCAGGGCCTTTAATATAGGTGAGTATCCAATTGGATACATCTTCTTTCTTTTGTCCATCTGCCATAAGTATAAAGACAGGTTTTCCCTGACGGTATGCAGTGAACATTTCGTCGTACGAGCCGCACATATGGCATGACAGGTCGATACGAGCGATAACTACCTCAGAAGCATCAACTGCTCTCAAGTCCATTCTTCTAAATCTCTTACAGAACTTTTGGGCTTCTTCCCATTTTCCTTCTGCTAACAAGTCTCTAACCTTAGTTTTTTCTGTTCCAACTTCTGAACCCATGTCCCCAGGTTTAGCACAAGGATCAAAGACATTTATATCAATATCATTATCTTTCATCCTTTGCTTAAACTCTTCTCTCCACTCTATACCATCATCACTCACTTTATCAATCGGACCTGCCAAGTACATCTTACAGTCTTTTAACTCTGAAATTTTCGTCATTGTATCACTCATATTACTTCTCCTTGTTATTAACTAACGAGATTGACCAGTTACTTGTGTGATCTATTAAACTGTTGTTGAGCTGATGGATATCCAGATATATGTTCTTTCCATACACCTAGTTTAATTTTTCTTGTGTGAATTAATCGTCTAATTAAGGATATTCAGACATTTACCAGTAAGATTATTCGTAACCCTTCTTAATTATTTCTTTGTCTCTGTCTGATAAGCTCATTCCTTTTTCTTCTTCCATTTTTTCTTACCCCAAGTTTTTTTCTTAAATACTACTTTCTCACCTGTGCTAAAGTCATAAAATCCCTTGCAGTCATCGTTTTGCCATGACCGACACGCTAAATACTCCCAATTTTTCTTACTCTTTCTCTTAACTAGAAGTTCTCCACAATTATGGCACTCAAAAGTGCTATCAACTAGCACTTCTTTAGGCTTCTCATAGGGATTTCCGTCACTATCTATTTGGCACTTGTAATCACACCTTTTTTCTTTGTTGTTTCTGTGCTCACAGCTCAGGAATGGTCCGTACTGTGAGTGCTTCTTTACGAGAAAACCTCCACACTTAACACATTTAAATTCTGTTTTGCTATCATCTTCTCGCTTCTTCTTAGCACCATCTATATCATTTTGCAATCTGCTCCAAAAACAACTTAACACTTCTAACTTACTCTTCTTGTTCTCTGCAATACTGTCCAGATCCTCTTCCAGATCCTTAGTGAAGTCCAAATTTGCAAAGCAGAAGTCACAGTCTATTAGGAAGTCAACAACTCTTAGACCTGTATTTGTAACATGAAAAGCCTTGCCCTCAACAGTTACATACTCTCTATCTTTAAGAGTCTCAATAATAGACTTATATGTACTTGGTCTGCCTATGCCCCTCTCTTCTAATTTCTTGATAAAGCTTGCTTCGCTATACCTGTTTGGTGGAGTGGTAAATTTCTGCTCAGTATGAACACTCACTAGAGCAAGCACTTCACCTTCAACAAACTCAGGCAATACAGAGTCTGTCATAGAGCCATAGTCCCAGCACTTTTTCCATCCATCAAATATAACTCTACTGCCTGATGAAGAGAATACGTACTCTCCGCAATCGAACTCAGCACCACCTACAAATTGCCTCATTTTTGCCATCTGAGAGGCAACTGTTCTTTTCCATATCATACTATATAATTTTGCTTTATCTCCCGTGTGGAGGCTCTCAGATCCTATATCAGTGACTCTGATAGCTTCATGAGCTTCCTGTGCATTTTTCTTATTAGAAAATACATTTTGAGAGGATGGGAGATACTCTGCACCATATTTGCTAGGAATTGATGTTCTCATTTCTGCAATCACTTCAGGGACTATAAAAGTAGAATCGGAACGTATATATGTGACAGAACCTTCCTCATATAGCTGTTGAGCCATAGATGCAGTTTTCTTGGAGTTCCAATTTAAGAATGAGGAAGATGACATATACAATGATGAAGTAGTGAATGGTTGCTGTGCTCTTGTTGATCTCTCTTTGGTAGAGTACTTAGCCACTTTCCACTCATCTTGCTTTATAGCTTCAACTATTTTGTTTGCTTCATCCTCATTTGTTATTTTTAGTTTGTCGGGTTTCTTTATATTGGCTACAACAGTTTCCCCATTTTCTCTTCTTAGAGTAACTTCAATAGGCCAATACTCTTGAGGTATGAACGCTTGTATCTCTTTTTCTCTCTCTGCCAAGACTCTAAGACCTGCACTTTGCACTCGTCCTGCTGACCTGCCACCTGTTGCTTGCTTCACTGGAAAGGATGCTTTGTAGCCAGTAATTCGATCAAGTAGTCTTCTAGCTTCGGCAGCATTAACTAGGTGCTGTTCTTCTTCCATGTCAAATGCATTAGCAATTGCTTTCTCTACTCCAGCCTTTGTAATTGAGCCAGTTATTGCCCTTTTAATCACTGTCCCTTCAGGCAACTGATTAGCCACATGGTAAGCTATGTAGCTACCCTCTCTATCTCCGTCCGTCATGAGGTAAACTACTTCTGCTTTTATCGCTTTGTCTTTTATCGCTTTTACAACTGCTTTTTTATCGGAAGATACTTTGTAGGTAGGTTTGAAGTCGTCATTTATATCTATATTAAGCCCTTTTTCAGGAAGATCTGCAATATGGCCAACAGATGCCACCACTTCAAAATCCTTACCAAGATACTTTTTAACAGATCCTGTTTTTTTAGGAGATTCGACAACTACCAAGTATTTAGACATTACTTATCACTCCATTAAATTTATAAATAAAAATACAGGGCTAATTAGGTCATCTGCCTAATTAGCCCTGTACCATCAACAAACATGACTACACTAACTGTTTTTTTAAATCGTATAGCTTTAATCCATTTATACCTCGTAAATGCTGTGTGTGACCAATGCCACAGACTGTTACATCAGAGATTTTACCTTGTTTAGCCAACCTTACAGCTTGCTTTCTTGTGTACCATTTTCCGCCCACTTTATACGCGAGAGTGTGGGTTTGAGAGTTTTCGCGTCTCATTTGAATCTTCATTTTAATACTCCTTATGTATTAACAACTTATAACTACTGTAGTTATTTTTATCTATTATACTTACTTATTTTCGCTTTTAAAGTGTTTTATCCGAATATTTGACCAATATCAGGTATTTCGTCGTCCATAATGTCAAAATGCATATTATCAATTTTATCTTCAAACTTATTTTCATTTGGAAATATGGTAAATTCCACTTGGGTTTTCATTTCGCACTTTTTGTATCTTAATTCTACATCATTTATATTATTTTCTATAGTAGGTGCGTCAGCAATAGTAGATAAAAATATAATCTTCTTCTTTCCGAACTGAGCTTTGTTGATTATAGCATATATGTCTTCCATGAGTATTTTTTTTCTCCTAGTTTTTTTTACCTTACGCTTCTTAGTTGTCTTTTTCTTAACTGCCTTTTTA
>Ga0114999_10003401_pt1 | contig 19983 bp, 18 predicted proteins | sample ArcticOcean_MG_C_3_FD_89820 | JGI IMG/M metagenome (GOLD analysis project Ga0114999, IMG submission 89820) | Marine microbial communities from western Arctic Ocean - ArcticOcean_MG_CB8_126 | ecosystem: Environmental > Aquatic > Marine > Oceanic | place: Arctic Ocean: Canada Basin | collected...
CAGTTCCTCTTCCAGCGCTATGCCTTCTTCCGTTCCAAGCTCGGAATACCCCGCGGCATATACGGTCGCACTTCGTGTCCCCATGTCTGCCGCCTCGCGCAGGATGCCACGGACCGAAGCAGCGGCGCGCATCACCACCAGATGATCAGGAACTCCCGGCAAATCCGATAAATCTGCATAGCAGGGGACACCCCAAATCTCTTTGAACCGAGGGTTTACCGGCCAGACAGGCCCGTCAAATTCAAACCGCTGGTAATTCGCGAAGATGCGCGCGGTCCAATCCATCGGGTTCTCCCGTGCTCCAAGAATAGCGACGCTTCGTGGATTCAACAGAGCTTCAACCTTGCTGGCAGACCCTCCTCCCATATTCTTATCTTTCTTCTATCCTTATTATTTCGATCTTCGCGCAGGAAACCTCTGTTTGCAACGGCCCACCGGCCATTGACAGCGACCAATCTCAGCGTAGGCTAAATCAATGGAGAGCAACAAGCCGGACCAAATAAATGATTAATCCTCTGGCAAATAAGGACATCGCCATCATCGGCTACGGTGAAGTGAAAAATGTCCGCCGTTCAGGCCGCACGACATATGACGTAGCTGCTGAAGCAACTTCCAATGTATTGGAATATACCGGTCTCGGCACTAAAGACATCGACGGCATGGCAACCGTCTTGCCCTCCAGTGAAGCGGGCAACAATTTTTGGTCAAATTATCTGGGTGATCATCTGGGGCTCCAAACATCATGGACGCAAACCACCGACATAGGCGGCGCCTCAATGCCAGGCAATGTTGCCCGTGCAGCCGCAGCCATTCAGTCAGGATATTGTGAGACCGTCCTGTCCATTGCCGCAGCCACGCCCACGACCCGCCGCGCAGATGACCAGCGCTCCTATCGGTCAGAGTTCCGTAACCCTACAGGTATTCAGGGACCTCCGGGGGCATTCGGACTCATCATGCATCGCTATATGCACCAATATGATCTAAAATTTGAAGCGCTTGGTAAACTGGCCGTCGCCCAACGCAACGGTGCCGTCGTAAACGAGTATGCGGTGGAAGGTCTTCGCAAGCCAATGACGGTTGACGATTACCTCAATGCCCGGATGGTTTCCACACCTCTACGTTTACTTGATTCCGTAATGCCATGTGACGGCGCAAACGCGATCATCATCACCACGACCGAACGCGCTAAGAAGCTCGGTGTCAAAAATATGGCACACCCAATTGCGTATTCGGAACTGACAAATTTCAACGTTCACGAACAACTGCCCGACATCACAGAAACAGGATTTAGCATTGCCGGGCCACACGCGCTGGGAAAGGCGGGCATGTCGCCTGACGATATTGACATGTTCCACCCCTACGATGATTTCCTTATCGCTGAAATGCTGCAGCTGGAACAGATAGGTTTCTGTGGGCGCGGTGAAGGGTCAGAGTATCTTTTATCAACCGATATTTCACCGACTGGAAAACTGCCTATCAACACAGGAGGCGGGCAAATATCGGCGGGGCAACCTGGACTCGCCGGCGGACAGATGAATATCATTGAAGCTCTCCGACAACTCTTTAATGAGGCAACCGACCGGCAAGTACCTAACCCGTCGACGGCGATGTGTACCGGGATTGGCGTTATCCCCTACGTCCGCAACTGGGGCTCAAGCGCCGTACTCATTCTGGAGCGAGGATAATGGCAGAACGTGAAAAGCGGCCACGCCCGGCCCCAACACCAACGAATATTACGCAGCCATTCTGGGATGCCGTCAATGACCACAAATTTTTGCTTCAATACGATCCAGAGGCTGATAAATATCAGTTTTATCCGCGCGGCATAAGTGTTCATACCGGCAAGCGCAATCTCGAATGGCGGGAAGTAACAGGCAAGGGGACAGTGTATTCCTATACCGAAACAGTTATCCCGGCGCGTGGTTTTGAAGGGGAAGAACCCTACCTAATTGTGGCCGTGGATTTGGAAGAAGGTGTCCGCCTGATGAGCCTTCTGCATAATAGCGCAACTGAAGATGTTAAAATCGGTATGGCTGTAAAATTGTGCTGGGATAAGTTAGATGAAGAATTTGAATATTTCGCTTTCGAACCGGACCGGTAACCGCCCATGAGTTCTATCAGCTTCCTCGTCGACAGCCCTCAAGACGCGAAATTCAGAGCAGAAGTTAGCGCCTGGATGAAAGAAAATTTGCCAGAAGAACTCCACGGCTGGTCTACCCGGCCACCACGCGAGATGATCCAACCATGGCATTTCAAGCTCTATGAACGAGGTTGGATTGCGCCGCACTGGCCGAAAGCATTTGGCGGTATGGAGGCCAGCATCTCGGAGCAGCTTATCCTGCAAGAAGAGTTGGGACGCGCAGGAGCGCCAATCTTGTCACGTCAGGCTTTGGGACATATCGGTCCGATTTTGATGCATCACGGGACAGATACTCAGAAGGAAGATCATCTTCCAAAAATGTTATCAGGCGAGGTCATGTGGTGTCAGGGATATTCCGAACCGGACTCAGGATCTGATCTTGCCAGCCTCAAAACCCGAGGCGAGGTCGATGGTGACGAGTTGGTTATTAATGGCCAGAAGATCTGGACCACCGGCGGTCATTTCGCAGACTGGATGTACGCCCTGGTTCGAACCAATCCCGACGCCCCCAAGAAACAGGGCGGCATTTCGATGGTGCTCATCGATTTAAAAATTTCAGGTATTACGATCCGCCCAATTATGACCATTGCGGATGATGAGGAGTTTGCCGAGGTCTTCTTCGATGACGTTCGGGTTCCGATCACTAACCTGGTTGGTGACATAAATGACGGCTGGTCGGTCGCCAAGGCGCTTCTAGCATCTGAGCGTATCGGCAACGCCAACCCACAAATGGCTTTGCAATGTCTCGACAAGCTGCAGCGGGTAGCCAAGGCAACGGGAGCTGTTAACAACCCTGTTTTTCAGGATAAGGTTACCCGGCTAGAGCTCGACGTCCTCGCTCAGTCCAGCGTTTTCGCCCATGCCGTTCAGCAAGCCAAAGCTGGTATGGATATAGGCGCTGGATCGTCCTTCATGAAGATCGTTGCGACAGAAAATATTCAACGCATCGCAGATTTGATGTTCGAGGCGGCAGGTGACCATGCCGCCGACGTTGAGCCGATGGACACCGAAGAAGGGCCCGTAGATGTCTCTGTTCTCTGGCGAGAAGTTCGACGGATCACGATTTATGCCGGTTCCAGTGAAATTCAGAGGAACATCACGGCAAAACGTGTTCTCGGCTTACCCTAGGAACGGACTTAATTAATTTATGATGCCTGTTGCTCCATAAAGACAGGCTCTTCGCGGGCGCCTTCGGCTGCAGCATCAGGATCAAGTTCAGGGTCCCAGAGCTTCCCGACATAACGGCAACCATTTGCCGAATCAGAGTGTTCTGACGCCAACCAAACAGCTAGTGGATCCATAATATCAACTGGTAAAAGAACCTTATCAGGGTCTTTAGGCCGATTGGGATCCGCATCCGCTGACCCGCCTGGCAATACCGCATTAACAGTTATTCCTGTCCCGTCCATATCACGAGCCCAAATCAATGTTTCAGATTCCACTGCTGCCTTGGTAACTCCATAAGGCGAATTACGAGCGCCAGAAAAGTTGCGTCGCGATGTCGATACATTGATAATTTTGCCAGTTCCCACCTCCCGAAAATGTTCTACAGCGGCGCGCGCCATGAAAAAGGTTCCAATAACATTCACCTCAACCGTTTGCCGATAAATAGCAGGGTCTGTCTCAAAAAACGGCAAGGAATTGCCCTGTGGCGGCAACCCAGGTCCGCGCATGAGCCGTCGAGCGTTATTATACAAAACATCACACCGGCCGAACGCTTTGACGGCCTGCCTAACGGTGTTTCTGCATTTTTCAAGGTCCAGAATATCAGTGGTTACAGCCAACGCATGCCCGGCGCCTGCAATCTTATTGAGCTCGTCTGCCGCCCGCACACAACCCTCTGCATCAACTGACGCGAGTACAACCTTTGCGCCCCGTTCGGCCATCGCTGTCGCCATAGAAAATCCTAGACCACGATCCCCACCTGTCATAATCACAACGCGGCCATCAAGCGAAATATTAGGCAATGGAAATGTCGGCATGTCAGGAAGCTCCATAATTCATATTGAGTGCATCCCCTGCCCGGCGCTCTTCATCCACGATCAATCCATGGCCAAGGGTAATGCGGTTCATCATGGAGAACCGCGCGCAAACGATGATTGCTTCATGAAAGGATTGTTCGTCCCAGCCTGCAGCGAGCACAGCGTCTGCATCGGACTTCGTAATACGGGATGGCGTCAGCGTCAGAATTTTAACAAACTTTAAAAGTGGCTTCAGTTCATCACGAACCGGCGCGCCGTCGATACTTTCGGCTAAAGGCTCAAATACCCCAGGATCCGTCCCAAGATTAACCGCGACGCGCGAATGTCCTGCAAAGCAATATTCTGAATCGTTCAGCTGCGACACGTAAGCCGCGATCAACTCTTTGTCGGCGGCGGTCAACTGTCCTTCACGGCGCATAAAGGCACGAGAAAACAGTTGCAGACCTTTGTGCGCATCAGGGTTAAATACTTCCCACAACTTGCGAACACCAGCATCTTTGGGCAGTGACGGAAAAAACGGCATATGAGACCTCACCTGTCAGAAATTATTATCACTCTATTGAGCGCGACAGAGCTTCAGAATGCAAGGTCGAGGCCATTGAGAATTGAACAAACGTTCAACATCTTGAGCGTATCACAAGCAGGTAAAAGCCTAGACCAACTATACTTTAGGTAGATCTACGAAAGAATTTTCACGGGCCCACGCTAAGATGTGTGCTTCGCCGCACCCAACGTAACGAGTGCGATACCACCAAGGATCAGAACCAGCCCACCACCAAGCGTCAGGGTCAGAGACTCGTTCAGAAAGAGAATGCTGGTCAAAATAGCGACCATCGGTCCGCCCAAGAGGCCAACAGACGTCATAACAGCCCCCAGATAGCGGATTGAGGATGCAACACACCACATGGCAATCGCGGTTCCGATAACGCCGCCATAGAGTATCAACAGAATAAATTCGGTGGACCAGTTTGGCATTTTCGGTTCTGCCAGCCAGATCGAAAATGGCAACGTAACTACTGTCGCCAAGAGGAGTTGCCAGGGGCCGAGTTGCAAGGGGGTCAGATGCCATTTGTGGTTCCGCATCTGCAAGATAGCGATGGACCACGAAATCGCCGCCAAAACACAGAGACCATTGCCGATTAATGCATCCGTATCGGACCAATCGAGCTCCGCTGGGTTAAACAGGACCGCGAGACCACCAAGTCCTAAGATCACACCCATTGCTCGCAAGGCAGTCATCTTTTCCCCAAAGAACAGGACTGCTGCAGGGGCCACCCATAGTGGCGTTGAATAGCCAAGTAGAGCACCACGCCCCGCCGGGATGAACTCCATTGCGGTGTGAACCAACGACACGTATAGCCCCATCATGCAAATACCGACGCTCAGAATCGCAGGCATATCAGCCCGTGTGGGCAACTTTAATTCTCCCCGTACCGCCAACACCGCCATCAGAACGAGTGCTCCAATGAAAACCCGAACAGTTGCAAACCAAAGCGGCGGTAAATGCTCTACCCCCAAATGCATTACCGGCCACAGCCAGCCATAGGAGAATATCCCCGCCACAAGAAAGATCAGGCCGATTTTACGGTTCGTTAGGTCGGTCATTTTACAGATGAGGGCCAAAAAATTTAATGGGCGATAGAGAAGCAAATAATTGGTAAGTTTTAATACGGGCAGAGATATGCCCTTTCTAGGCATTTTGCGCTACCGAAATGTTCATTTCTTACCTAAAATTCCCGTTTGAAGCCATTCTGAGGAAGACATAGCGCGACACGGTCGTTATAAGATTGTAAATTTTTCAGCCGCACATTGATCAATAGTCATTTCAAAAAAAAGTATCTAAATGCCCCTTAGAACCTGGCAACAAGACATTATCGACCAGTACCCGTCGATCATAAAAGAACACCGCCGATTCATTCTTAAGGCTCCTACCGGGGCTGGCAAAACTGTGCTCGCTAGCGAGATCATCAAACGATTTTACGAAGGCAAAAAGATTATCGTGCTGTGTCACCGTCTCGTCTTGCTGGAACAGCTCGAAGGCGCGCTTCGCGACGATCACAACGTCCGAAAACTAACGGTATCCGATACTGGACCTGCTTTTGACGATTATGACATCTTGCTTTCGACCAGCATGCGGGCAAAAGACGTTTTGGCGGACGCCCTACCCAAAGCCGATTTGATCATCGTCGATGAGGCCCATCGTGTCTCCCCTAACGGCAAGGGCTATAAGCGGATACTCGATGACTTTACAGAGCATGGCAAAGATGAAGCTCAATTTGTTGGCCTTACCGCGTCTCCAGAACGCCGTACTGGCGATCAACGAGATCAGCTGAACCTGGCCTTCGACGCCATTATCGATTGCGCCAACATTGAAGATCTCATCACGGATGGTGTTCTCGTAAAGCCCGTCTATCGAACGCATTTTGTTCATGATCTCGACCTTACCGGTATCGACATCAGCTCCGGTGATTTTCCGGTAGCAAAGCTCTCCCCCGCAATCGTCAAATCGTCAATGATTGACTACGCGATGAGCGCCTATTTGCAGGAGCGTGAAAACGTTTCACCGCGACCAATATCAGCCTGGTTCTGCGCCGATATCAGTGTCGCCGAGGAAACACTTTTCCGCATTCGTCAAGACGGCGTCTCAGCGGAGATCGTCACCGCTAAAACGCCCATCAAAGCACGCATGAAGTTGCTGAAGAGCCACGAAAAAGGTGAGGTCGAGGCAATGGTATCCGTCGGGGTCCTGGCCGAAGGTTGGGACAACCCACACTGCAATATCATCGTGCATTTGCGTCCTACCCTATCGAAAGTGTTATGGGGCCAATCGGTGGGCCGCGGATTGCGTTCAGCGCCCGGCAAGGAAAAATGCGTCATCATCGATGTTAGCTCCAACTGGACAACCTTTGGTCCAGTTGAAAAGCTTGAATGGAGCCTGTGGAGCCATCGCAAATCCTATATGCAATATACCAACCGATTTAACTGGGTAGGCCAGCAACAGGAAGGCGAAAACGGCAGAGACGCCTACCTGTTGTGTGAAAACAAACTGCCCAACAAAACGCGCTGTTCACACATATACAAAAAGAATACCTACGAAGACGACACATGCCCGGTTTGCGGCTCCTACGCCGCAGTCGATATATATGCTGAGCAGGCGCAAGATGGTTCCCTGACCGAGAACCGTTTACACAAACTGTTCTTCGATCGCGTCCCCAAAGTATTCGACGAGATGAACCTGTCCGTATGGAAGAACCTCGGTGGCACCGCTTGGCGAACAGCCACCCCCAAGGAACAGGTCTTTCTGTCCTTCTGTATGGCGTTTGTTGAAGTTTCTGGCGAAACCACCCGCTCCGAATCCGACTATTGGGATATCGCGCTTAAAGCCGAAACCAAAATCCGGGAGTATCTCGTCGAGAACGCCATCCAGGTTGTCAAACAGGATGAGTTCAACCTAAACGTCATTGCGGATGGTATGCTGACCGGTCGCGAAATCCGCACGGTGCAGGCCCATTATGGCATATTGCTCTGCGGGACCGCCTTCGAGGAACATGATCTGGACGAGAGCGAACGTAAATATCAGAAGGCGATCCGGATTGCCGAACGGCTGGCGGTTATGGGCTGTTCTCCAAAAGATAATTTGCCGTACTTCAACGCCGCTAAATACATGTCGGAGCCTTAATCCGGCGTAGCCACCAAGTCGGATTCGTCAATCACAGTATTCCGCAACACCCCGATACCCGTGATCTCCATCTCCAGAACGTCCCCTGGTTTAAGATAGACCGGGGGCTCACGTCGGTGCCCCACGCCCGCCGGTGTACCGGTGGCAATTATGTCCCCCGGTTTCAACAGCGTCTGACGAGAGAAATAGGACACTAGAAATGGCACATCCATAATTAGCTGATCGACACACGATCTCTGCATGACGTCGCCATTGAGTCGGGTTTCAACAAAAGTATCGGCCCAGTCTGGTGCCGCATCCCGGGTGAGCATGCAGGGCCCACAGGCGCCGGTATGCCAAAAATTTTTGCCCTGAAAGACACTGCGCTCATACTGATACTCCCGGATTGTGCCATCGTTGAGTATCGTATAGCCCGCTACGTAGTCCAACGCGTCCTCAGCACTGACGTTCCGGACTGAGCGGCCTATGACTACAGCGTATTCAACCTCGAAATCCATGCTGACTTGACCTTGTGGACGAACCAACGGTTCGTTATGTCCAACAACTGACTCCTGGAATTTGGCAAACGCGCTTGGGAACTGGTCTTCCGTCCGCCCGGTTTCAGCGCGGTGATCCATATAGTTTACCCCGACGCAGAAAATGTTTACGTGCTCGGCGGTTAATGGCAGGAACGTCACACTATCGAGCCCAAAATCGGGAGACGCTCCAGCCACCGCCTCTTGCGCAACCGCAATAGCCTGACCGCTGATAAGCGAAACAAGTGTGGAGTAATTCCGGCCGATACGAGAGGAAAGATCAATGATCCCCTCATCGGTCATCACGCCATACTGATTTTTGCCGCCCACCTTATAACTACATAACTTCACGATTACCGCCCTTCCTTGTTCTTACCCTAAATACGCTACCTCGGCATTCCGACAAGAAGAACCAATATAATTTCCGGGCACAAAAAAGTTATCCAGAGCGACCAACTCCGAGACAAACGAAATAGAGAAAGAAATAGATAAGCTCTCGAAGCAAGAGCAGTAGTGCTTTAATTTTTCAATTTAAAATTTCGACGAAGTACTATTCGAGCCCTCATGCACATCTCCAGCAACGGTGTCTAATTCCTTGGCATTGAACTAAGCTTAGGCAGGGGTACAGAGTGATCCATCTCGAAGCTTGAGTTGTTGAAGTGCTAAAAGATAGAGCGTCGCTGATTTTTTATCAGCGACATTGTGTCTAGCAACCCGCAAATTTTTCGATACTCTGGCTCAAACTCGTCTACGGAACTCGATATGAATGAAGAATTTGTCCCTGGCGTTCTAGTGCGTCATCCTGATCGCGAGGACTGGGGCCTCGGCCAAGTCCAATCTTCAATCGACAACCGAATTACTGTCAATTTTGAGCATCGGGGTAAAGAGTTGATTAACGGCAATGTCATCTCCTTAATTTTAGTGGAAGAAGACCGCGGCCAATAATGGCCAAATTATGGGTTTCTCTGGAATAATTGTGTCGCAGCAGGTAACAACTAGCTGACAGGATACAATTCATCACGACGCTAAATTAGATAAGATTATAAAGAATGGCCGATACTAAATCTGTAAAAAGACATTCCCACCCAGGACGTGGCGGGCGCGGTGCTGCACACCCTAAAGGCCGTCAGCTTGACGCCAATGCCCAAGACCAGATTCTGGCTCTGCTCGGCGACAAGCCACGTGACCGGGATATGCTCATCGAGCACTTGCATTTGATACAAGATAAGTACGGCTGCCTTTCCGCTGACCATCTCGTCGCGCTTGCCGATGAAATGAAGATGGCGATGGCAGAAGTCTATGAGGTCGCAACGTTTTATGCACATTTCGACGTCCTTACTGATGACGCAAATCGTCCACCGCCGACAACGATACGGGTATGCGATAGCGTCACCTGCGAGATGCTTGGAGCCGAACAGCTGATCGCTAAATTGTCGAAAAACGCCAGCGCTGATATTCGGGTTATACGAGCGCCCTGCATGGGTGCCTGCGACAAAGCGCCGGCAGTCTCTATCGGTCACACACAGATTGCCCCTGCAACAGCGGATACGGCGCTGGCAGCGGCGACGAATAAGGCGCATGCGAGTTTGCCCAATTACGTGGATTTCGACGCGTACGAAAAAGACGGCGGCTACGCTTTGCTGCACGAGTGCCTCAGCAACACCCGCACACCGGATGAGCTGATCGAAATACTTAATGATTCTGGCTTGCGAGGCCTCGGCGGCGCAGGATTTCCAACCGGCCGCAAATGGACTTTTGTCAGGGCAGAGAAAGGCCCTCGGCTTATGGCCGTTAACGCTGACGAAGGCGAACCTGGCACCTTTAAAGATCGTTGGTTCCTTGAACAGGATCCACATCGCTTCCTTGAAGGCATGCTGATCGGGGCGTGGGCGGTTGAAGCAGAAGATATCTATATTTATTTGCGCGACGAGTACCCGGAAATTCGAGAGATTCTTCTCAAGGAAATTCCCAAGCTTGAAGCGGCCGGGCTGGCTGAGCCTGGACGTGTTCATCTCCGTCGCGGCGCCGGCGCTTATATATGCGGTGAAGAATCCGCGATGCTAGAATCAATTGAAGGCAAGCGTGGTCTACCCCGCCATAAACCACCCTTCCCCGCTCAAATTGGTTTGTTTGGGCGCCCCACGCTGATCCACAATGTTGAGACCCTCTACTGGATCCGCGATCTCGTACAAAAAGGCGCCAGTTGGTTTATGGGTAAAGGACGCAATGGATCGAAAGGTTTGCGAACATTTTCCGTATCAGGCCGCGTAAAGGAGCCGGGCGTAAAAATTGCTGATGCCGGCATCACTGTACGAGAACTCATCGACGAATATTGCGGTGGGATACAAGATGGCCATACCTTTAAAGGCTATCTACCCGGCGGGGCTTCCGGTGGTATTTTACCGGCAAGCATGGATAGCGAACCGCTGGATTTCGGAACCCTTGAACAATATGGCTGCCTAATCGGCTCCGCCGCCGTCATTATTTTATCGGAGGAAGATTCCACCGGAAACGTTGCCCTTAATCTTTTAAAATTCTTCGAAGATGAAAGCTGTGGTCAATGCACGCCGTGCCGTAATGGATGCGAAAAAGCTGTTCAGCTACTTGAGCAACCAACTTGGGACAAATCACTGTTGGAAGAGCTGTCATCGGCAATGCAAGATTCATCTATTTGCGGCTTAGGCCAGGCAGCGACCAACGGCCTGAACTCAGTCTTCAAATATTTCCCTGACGATGTGAAATAAGTTTGGGGTTCTCGGCTCAAGATGACTGATTTAATAAACGGTCCTGACTGGCACCCCAAGAGACCTAAATTCCAACCACCGCCACTGAGCTGCGACACACACGCTCACCTCTACGGGCCCTATACGCGCTTTCCCATCGACCCGGCCAAGGGCGACGGCCCAGATACCAGCTATGAACAATACAGAAACATGCTTGATGTGTTGGGTGTCGAGCGCGCTGTTCTTGTCCAGGCGCGAGATTACGGTGGCATCGACCAGGTGACTGTTGATGCAATCGAAAGATCGGAAGGCCGTATTCGCGGTATTGCCGCAATGCCACGAGATGCAATCAAAAGGCATCTCGATTTCTTGGTCGAAAAGAATTTTTGTGGAATTCGTCTATCGAGTTTTTCACCAGGTGCTGTCCGGCTGGATCAACTCGAAGCAATGGCACCGCTCATGGAAGAGCTCGGCTGGGCGACCCTCATTCATCTGACAGACATTGAAGAAATCATTGAGCTCGCTCCCCGTATTGAAAAGCTGTCAGCAAATATTATATTTGATCATCTAGCCCGGGTTCGCAGCCATAACACACTCGACAGTCCTGGATTCCGAACTCTGCTAGCATTGCTCCGAGACACTGATCATTGCTGGGCCAAAATCTGTAGCTGGTATCGATTATCCAGGTCCGGAGCGCCCTACGACGATATGACGCCATACGCCCGGGCGCTAATCGAGACAAGACCGGACCGCCTCGTCTGGGGAACCAACTGGCCACATCCCAATTCATACATTGCCACGCCAAATGATGGTGATTTACTGGATCAGTTTATGAATTGGGCCGACGACAACGAAACACGGCAACAAATCCTGGTCGACAATCCAGCACGGCTATTTGGCTTTGAGACACCAGCTTAATTTAATAGCGTCGTCTTATGACCGGCCCTCAGGTGTAAAGTCTCTCGCCTTCCATACCCTTGTATAGGTCGGTAACGAATTCCCCGTAGCCATTAAATGGCTGCGTCGGTACGCGACCGAGTTTTCCTAAAACACGCTCTGTCGCCTGGTTCCAGCGCCGGTGCGATACTTTTGGGTTCACATTCGCTCAGAAACCGTATTCCGTCGGGTTTACTTTCTCCCAAAATGTCAGCGGCTGTTTCTCTGTAAAGGTAAACCGAGAAATCGATTTAATCGATTTAAAGCCATACTTCCAGGACACTGCTATTCTTAACGAAGCGCCGTTCTGGTTGGGGATCGGTTTGCCGTAAAGGCCTGTCGCAATAAAGGCGAGGTCATTCGTCGCCTCGGCAATGGTCAGCCCTTCGCGATAGAGCCAAGGATACCAGCCCTGTTACTGACCAGATGCGACCGTCGGATTATGAAAGGTTTCCATCTACAAATACTTTGCGGAGCCAAGCGGCTTGGCGGGACCCACCAGCGCTTTCAAAGCAAACCTCGACCAAAGGTGCCTCAACGCAGCGTTGTCGATAAAGCCGTTCCTCAAGGGGAATTTTTTTGAGGAGTTCATCTATACCCAACGTGATTGGTTCTCTACCAATCCATCAATTTCACTTCCCAAGGCCGTAGCGGTAGTACCTGAGATGCCCGCCAGATGTTCTTGTGGGAGCCGAAATTGTTATAGGTCGTCGCGAGCTTTTCAGGGGCTTCAGGTCGATCCAGCGTGAAGCGGGTATTCCGCTTCACGGGATACAGTGATGCACTGGAAACACTTTTATAGGTGACTGGTGAATTATCTTCACACGCAGCCAGCAATGGCGCAGCCCCTGCGATCAATCCACCCAGCCCCATCGTCTTCAATAGTGAGCGATGGTCGCGATAAACGCCCTCCGGGGTTGTCTATAATTCTTTGAGTTCCTAGTCACGGCGCTGGCGGATCGGCATGATTTTAGACCTTTATATTCCTCTTCCCATGAACATGGCATCACCCCACCATCTCACTAATAACGTTTTCGCGAGCGAAAAGACAAAACTCCCTAACACTTCAATTGACCCTATGGACAGCGGAAACTAGGTTGAGTTCGTAATTTGCTTCAGGCGGATATAATGGCAGAGAAGATAGAATTTACCCTCGACGGAAAAACCGTAACCGCGGAACCGGATGAGACGATTTGGCAGGTTGCCGACCGCGTTGGCACCGAAATTCCTCATCTATGTTATTCCCCAGAACCGGGCTACCGGTCGGACGGCAATTGCCGCGCCTGCATGGTGGAGATCGAAGGCGAACGCGTCCTGGCCGCCTCTTGTATTCGCAAACCCGCCGACGGCATGACTGTGACCACCGCCAGCGAGCGCGCCAAAAAAGCCCGCAAGATGGTATTTGAGCTTTTGGTCGCGGATCAGCCGGACCGGGCCACTCATCACGATGACGATTCCCGTTTTTGGCGTTGGGCTGACAAAATTGGTGTCGAGTCCAGCCGGTTCCCTGCAAAAAATTCACCGAACACCGATCCGAGCCATCCCGCGATGGCGGTCAATCTGGATGCCTGTATCAACTGCACCCTTTGCGTACGCGCCTGCCGCGAAGTTCAGGTCAACGATGTTATTGGAATGGCCCAACGTGGATCAGAAGCAAAAATTGTCTTTGATCTTGACGATCCAATGGGTGAAAGCACCTGCGTTGCGTGTGGCGAATGTGTACAGGCCTGCCCCACTGGCGCGCTTCTGCCAAAATCTGTAACGACGGCGGAACAATCGGGTCGCGTTCAAGCCGACCGCAAAGTAGATTCAGTCTGCCCCTATTGCGGTGTAGGTTGCCAACTGACCTACCACCTGAAAGACGACAAGCTTCTATACGTGACTGGTCGCGACGGCCCCGCCAACGAAAACCGGCTCTGCGTCAAAGGTCGCTTCGGGTTCGATTACGCGCACCATCCGCACCGTCTGACTGTGCCGTTGATCCGTAAGGATGACGCGCCAAAGGACGCCGTAGAGGACATCGATCCAGCCAACCCGCTAACCCATTTCCGCGAAGCCAGTTGGGAAGAAGCCCTCGAACGAGCGGCTGGTGGATTGCGGCAAATTCGTGATGATCATGGCGGCGGTGCGTTGGCCGGGTTTGGTTCAGCCAAGGGATCAAACGAAGAAGCTTATCTTTTCCAAAAACTGGTCCGGACCGGCTTCGGCACCAATAATGTCGATCATTGCACCAGGCTGTGCCATGCCTCATCCGTGGCCGCCCTCATGGAGTGTATCGGGTCTGGCGCCGTCACCGCACCGTTTACGGCGGTCCGGGATGCAGAAGTCATTATCGTGATTGGCGCAAATCCCACGGAAAATCATCCGGTCGCAGCCACTTTCTTCAAGCAAGCCGTCAAGGACGGCAAGACCTTGATCGTCATGGACCCCCGTGGCCAGGCATTGAAGCGCCATGCAAAACACATGCTACAGTTCAAGCCCGGCGGCGATGTTTCGATGCTCAATGCCATCATGCATGTGATCGTCGAAGAGAAACTCTATGACGAGCAGTATATTCAGGCCCATACAGACGGCTTTGAAGAACTCAAGAAACACCTCGCTGACTTCCCACCAGAAAAGATGGCAGAAGTTTGCGGTATCGATGCAGAAACACTCCGCACCGTCGCACGCACATACGCGACGTCGAATGCCTCAATCATATTTTGGGGTATGGGCATCTCGCAGCATATTCACGGCACCGACAATGCTCGATGCCTGATCGATCTCTCTCTCATGACAGGACAAATCGGTCGACCCGGCACTGGACTGCACCCTTTGCGCGGTCAGAACAACGTACAAGGCGCTTCCGATGCCGGCTTGGTACCGATGTTCTACCCGGATTATCAGCTCGTCACCGAGGAAGACACTCGCAAACAGTTTGAGGAGTTTTGGAACACTGAACTCGACCCGGAACGTGGCCTGACCGTGGTGGAGATCATGGACGAAGTTCATGCCGGTAATATCCGCGGCATGTATGTCATGGGGGAGAACCCAGCCATGTCAGACCCCGATGCCCAACATGCACGTGAGGCCCTCGCCAAACTGGAAACGCTAGTCGTACAGGATATTTTCCTGACGGAGACCGCGTTCCATGCAGATGTTGTATTGCCCGCATCCGCTTGGCCAGAGAAAGACGGCACAGTTACCAATACTAACCGTCAGGTACAGATGGGCAGACACGCGCTACCACTCCAAGGAGAAACCCGGCAGGACTGGTCGATCATTCAGGACATGGCGCACGGCCTTGGACTCGACTGGAACTACACGCACCCCAGCGAAGTTTTCACCGAGATGGCGCAGATCATGCCCTCAATGAAGAATATTACTTGGGATCGCATCGAGCGTGAGAGCGCTGTTACCTATCCTTGCGATGGACCTGATGTGCCTGGCAACGAAATCGTCTTTGGCGATGGCTTCCCCACCGATTCCGGCCACGCCAAAATGGTCGCCGCTGATATAGTACCGCCCGCCGAACTACCAGACGATGAATACCCAATGGTATTGACCACTGGCCGCCAGCTAGAGCATTGGCATACTGGCGCAATCACCAGACGAGCGAGTGTTCTTGATGCCCTTGAACCGGAGGCTGTCGCCTGCCTTAACGCTCGAGACATACGGGATATGGGTGTCAGACCTGGGGATATGGTCCGAGTTGCGACCCGCCGTGGCGTTCTGGAGATAAAGGCCCGCGTTGACCGAGCCGTTCCGCAGGGCGTCGTGTTTATTCCCTTCTGTTATGCGGAGGCGCCCGCTAACTTCCTGACCAATCCGCAGCTCGATCCGTTTGGCAAAATCCCGGAGTTCAAATTCTGCGCAGCCAGGGTCGAAAGCGCACAAGCAGCGGCAGCGGAATAGCGCGCTCAACCTTTCGGCGGTGGATTTAACAAAGCTGCGAAATCTAAGATCTCTTGTCGGACAGCTTGACCTGCCTTATCTTCCATAGATCGGTATCGCTTCAACGCGTCAAACCCTGCATCGGTCACCCGCGCACCACCGCCACCGGCCCCGCCAGCATTCTTCGTCACTAACGGCGACTTAAAATCACCATTCATTGCATCAATAAGCTTCCAGGCCCGACGATAGGACATCCCCATTTCACGCGCAGCGCCGGTGATAGAACCTGTGCGATCGACGACCTCCAATAGCGCGACCTTGCCGGGGCCAAGGGCCACAGCGGCACCAAGCAGTATTTTGAGAGTTGGGGTTTCTTCGCGGGTCTTCGTCATATCGTCGATAAAACTACCTGCACCCTGCCTTCGTCAAGATATGTAAGACAGAACGTCTTCAGCTCGGGTGAGATCTTCTGGTCGATTGACATTCAAAAATGGATCGACCGGATCAATGGCCCAGTTGGCACGACCCAACCGATAGCGTGCGGTCCAGACATCAACCTTGCGAATGTCCTCATCAACCAGAGCGGTGCGTAGCTCCGCCGCCAACGCGACTGGCCAAAGTCCAATAACTGGCTGATCCCGGCCATTGGACGACGCGCAGCCGAGTTCACCGTTTTGGTCTTCAATAGCTCCTGACAGGCGGGAAATCAGATCGTTTGGCGCGAAGGGCGCATCACAAGCAAAGCTAGCAACCCAACTGCAGGCAGGCCGATTATCGCGAGACCATTCCAACCCGGTGAGAATCCCAGCGAGAGGCCCGGCAAAGCCGTCAACGACATCACCAACTACGGGCAAGCCGTATTCTTTAAAACGAGCGGGATCACCATTGGCATTCAGAATGAGTTCATCGACCTGCGGCCGAGCAACATCAATAACGCGCGCGAGCAATGTTTTTCCGCCGAGCATTTTCAGACACTTGTCACCGCCACCCATCCGACGAGACTGACCACCGGCCAATAGTAGACCACAAACACCCCCTTCAATCCGCATTCGCAAACAACTCCTGAGTCGATGGAATTTCGATAGCGGTGTCTCCAATAACACTTTCGATCAACCGACACCCCGCGGCATCGACATTGGAAAAATCACTGACGACCAAAATCTCGTGGTCGAATTCCCCAGGGTTGATGCTTTGAATATTTTCCGGTTGTTCATGCATGATGTCTTCAGCCCGCGCCTTCAACATCGCTTCAATCAACGTGAGATAATCGACGTCAAAACCGTCTTCTGCCAACGCAAAATAAAACCGGGTCCGCAAAACTTCCTCAATCGCCAGAGGCGCGACGGTGATAATCTCGTTAAGAGCCAAAAAACGGTTCTCAGGACCATGCTCCACCACAATTTGGCCACTAGCGTCCCGTAAAGGCTGGTGTAACGAGAGAAGACGCGTTAGGTGCTGATCAAAACGCATCATCAAATGGCCTGATTGGCCGACATAAGCAATGGTTCGGTCGCCCTGATAGAGTTTGAGACGGAGATAAATACCGGCTTCATTAATGGCGTCGACCGCATTTGGATCCGTTGGAAAATTTCCTGCCCCGACAGGACCTCGCCAGCAAAGGTTTAAATCCATGCGGCGCTATCCGGCTTCTTTGGTAGAAGCCGCCTTGCGATGAGCCCCTTCAGGCTCGTCGTCGACGGTTTCTGGCTTTGCATCAAAATTAATACGGCTCTCACCGGCGAGCGCCAAAAACCGCTTACCGCGGGCTCGGCCGATTAACGTAAGATTTGCCTGACGCGCTAGATCCACACCCCAGGCGGTAAACCCAGACCGCGAGATCAGAATGGGGATTTCCATTTGAACCGCCTTGATGACCATTTCACTGGTAAGCCGTCCCGTCGTGTAAAACATTTTGCCCGCAGGTTTGATGCCATTCAGAAACATGTAGCCGGCGATTTTATCGACCGCATTATGCCGACCAACATCCTCCATATAGATTAGAGGTGTCTCTCGTTCGCACAGGACACATCCGTGAATGGCGCCGGCTTCAAGATACAGGCTCGGAGTCGTATTGATCGTTTTTGACAAGGCGTAAAGCCAGGACGTCCTGAGTTCTGCGGATGGATCAAGCGTGATGTCTTCAAACTTCTCCATAACATCACCGAAAACGGTGCCAACGGCGCAACCAGATGTGCGAGTCTTCTTTTTTAACTTTTGCTCATAATCTGTTTCACGTTCGGTCCTGACAACAACAGTTTCAATCTCAGGATCGTAATCGATGGCGGTAATAAGATCATCCTGCTGCAGCATGTTCTGGTTCAATAGAAACCCAACAGCAAGACAGTCGGGATAATCACCGATTGTCATCATAGTGACGATTTCCTGATCATTCAGATAGAGGGTCAGGGGTCGCTCAACGGTCACCGTCGTATCAACCGGGCGTCCGTCATGATCGACACCGGATACCCTTTCGGTGAGTCTGACATCTTTGGGGTCTGGCGAAATCAGGTAATTGGTCATCGATTATATATGTACCGTGATCCGGCGGCGGGCAATAGAAATGCTGGATACCAATCCCACTGTAAGGTATTTAAGATGAATCAAAGTGCGATCCGAGAAGCCTAATCGGAAAGTTTTAGAGTTAGCCGAAAGGTTATCGGCGTAGCAGAAAAAATTAGGCTGCGACCTTAATCAGGGAGTATTTTATTTAGCGTGGATGGGCTGTTTTGGTGGACCGGGCAGAACTCGGCAGATCCTGGACAGCTTGTTGAACAATGCCATTAAATTCACGAATACTGGCGGATCCTTTGGCATTGATGTCCAAGCAGTCGACATAAATACCGTCGCCTTTACGGTATAGGATACCGGCATAGGTATCCCCGACGATCAGTACCAACAAATTTTCGCGAGTGTTCATCAGGTGGTCTCGAACATCTTAAGTACCCCGACAGAAGGCACCGGCCTCGGGGTCACAATTTCATGACAGCTCGCCCAACTCATGGGCGGCGAGATATCTGTCGATAGCGCGCCGAATCGTAGTTCCCGTTTCACCGTCAGCCTGCCACGGGCCAATAATCGAGACGTCGTGGATCAAAGCCTCGACACCTACTCTTAAATTTTTCGCAAATCAGTCGTTCCTCTTTTTCTTTTGCACTTACAGCGCTATATTCTACGGTATATAGCGCTACGACGATTACCGCCTTATGCAGCGAAGGAAATTCGATGGACGGACCTCTTATCGACCCGCATGGACGGGCAGTAACTTATTTGCGGGTTTCGGTTACAGACCGATGCGATTTTCGCTGCGTTTACTGCATGTCGGAGGACATGACCTTCCTTCCGAAGAAAGACGTCCTAACCCTCGAAGAGCTTGAGACGATATGTTCGTCCTTTGTATCACGCGGAGTCACAAAACTTCGCATGACAGGTGGAGAACCTTTGGTCAGACGGGACGTCATGTCGCTGTTCCGCAGACTGTCCCGACACTTGGAAACCGGAGCTCTTGAAGAATTGACCCTGACCACCAACGGTAGTCAGCTGGATAGATTTTCTGATGAACTGGCCGATATCGGTGTCCGCCGGATCAACGTATCGTTAGACACGCTTGACGAAGACAAGTTTGCCAAGATTACCCGATGGGGTCGTTTGGAAAAGGTGAAGACCGGCCTTGCAGCAGCAAAGCGGGCCGGTATTGCCATTAAGATTAATGCCGTCGCTCTTCGTGGCGTGAATGATGACGAGTTCGATACGCTGGTCCAATGGTGCGGCGATGAGGGCTTTGATCTCACCTTTATTGAAGTCATGCCCATGGGCGAAATCGGTGAAGAAGCACGGCTCGATCAGTACATGCCCCTCTCGATGGTACGGGCGAAACTCAACGAGAAATGGACCCTCGAAGACATCGACTATTCAACAGGTGGGCCCGCTCGCTATGTCCAGGTTAAAGAGACCGGTGGCCGCATCGGCTTTATCACACCGCTGACCCACAACTTCTGTGAAAGCTGCAACCGTGTTCGTCTGACCTGCACCGGAACGCTGTATATGTGCCTGGGCCAGGAAGATGCCGCTGATTTACGGGCCGCTGTCCGGAAGGAAGATAACGGTGCCGCTTTAATGGATGCTATCGACGAAGCCA
>Ga0114999_10003402_pt1 | contig 19975 bp, 21 predicted proteins | sample ArcticOcean_MG_C_3_FD_89820 | JGI IMG/M metagenome (GOLD analysis project Ga0114999, IMG submission 89820) | Marine microbial communities from western Arctic Ocean - ArcticOcean_MG_CB8_126 | ecosystem: Environmental > Aquatic > Marine > Oceanic | place: Arctic Ocean: Canada Basin | collected...
CCCGCGCCTCTGAACCCGCGCCTCTGAACCCGTGACTTTGAACCGGCGAGCTGAAAGGTGCAGAAAAGTACTCTTTCAGCACCCTGCAAACGGTTAGCGGATCTTCATGCCGGCAGCGAGGTACGCGGCGTCGACGATCCGCATCTGCTTGACGGCGTCGTCAGCGTCCGTCGGCATTGGCGTGCCATTCCTGATCGCGTCGACAAACGCGTCGAGCTGATAGGCGTAGCTAGGGCGCTTGCTTGCTTCCTCACGTGTCGTCTCGCCGTTGATTGTCACTTCGATCTTGTTGCCTGACTGAGGTGAGAGCGGATTGACGGCCAGCAGTCGGCCCGCATCGCCGGTGACCGTCAGGTCGGCGGTGAACCCCGGGTCGCACATCGAGCCAATTGTTGTTGCCGTGATGCCCCCGGCAAGTTCGTAGTGGACCTCAAGGCGAAGGTCGACGTTGGGATTGCCGATTTGTGCCTCCGCCGAGACGATGGTTGGCTCCTGGCGTGTCAGATGTCTCAGCCATGAAATGGGATAGCAGCCCATGTCCATGGTTGCTCCGCCGCCTGTCTCAAAATGCATGCGAATGTCTTTGGGCTTCGGCGTACCGACCAGGAAACGGGCCTCGATGTGCTGGATGTTACCGAGGTCGCCTGAGTCATAAATTTCCATCGCACGCGCGAACATCGGATGGTACCGGGAGTGAAATGCTTCCATTAGTACCAATCCGGTTTCATGGCCGACCGCCGCCATCTCTTCGGCTTCCCTCGCGTTCAGGCTGAACGCCTTTTCGCACAGCACATGCTTGCCAGTGCGCAGAGCCTTGATCGTGTACTCGTGGTGGTGGCTGATGGGAAGCGGGTTGTAGATGGCGTCCAGCGAGTTATCAGAGATCAGGTCATCGTAGGTTGCGTGCACGGTCTCGATGCCGTGTTTTTCCGCGAACTCGGCCGCGCGTGCCGGATCGCGGGCGGCGACGGCTGATACGACCACATCATCGTTGTCGGCGGCAGGACCGGTTAATGCGCCGGGTGTAATTCTGGCGGCACCGAGTGTGCCGATACGAAGTGGTTCGGGCATGGGGTTTCCTCCTGTATCTGGTTAGATCCGGCATGTAGTTCGACCGGATATTTAGTTTGATCGGGGCTAATTCACGCGGGTCGACTTGCGATCTGCCAGACGTTGTCAAACGGGTCTTGCAGCATGCAACGGTAGTCGTCGTAGGGTGTCAATGTGGGTGGCTCGATGGTGCTGCAACCGGCACCTAACGCCTGAGCATGGGTCCAATCGACGTCAGAAACATAGAGATAAAAGTATGCGGGCATGGCGGGTCGTGCGTGAGTGCCGCTTACCATCACCATCGACTCACCGAATCTGAGTTCGGTCGGTCGTCCGTTGCGAGTTCGCCCTCAGCGTCGAACACGTCTTTCAGAAATCCGACGAGTGCGGGAACGTCGGAGGCAAAGAGGTGAGTCGTCAGGGTCGGCCACTCAGGGAGTGCGGCGCTCATGAATTCACCCCGTTTGAAGTTCTGCTAATTGATAGTGGGTGCTATGGCAGGGAGTAATTCAGTCCGAAGTCGGTTGCGGTCTGGTTGAACCAGTCGACGACTTCACGGTGGTACGGAATGCCATCTTTCTTGCGTTTGATAACCTCCTCGTGTTCGATCAGTCCGGCGTAGAACACGCGCTCGTGGCCCCGTGCCGGTGTCATGGTCGAGAGCCGGGTCAGGAGCTTGTCCATGTCTTCCTTGAAAACCCCGGCGTCGGTAAAGGCCTCGATCTTGAGCGCCATCACGAACTGGGATTGTGCGAGGCCGCCGGCGATGAAGCCGGGACCGTTGCCAGAAAGAATGCCAGCCATGATATCGACGATAGTCGCAAAGCCGTAGCCCTTGTGGCCGCCGTTCTCGCGCGTGCCGCCAAAGGGCAACATGAAAAATCCGCCGTAGTCCGGCGAATCGACTGGTTCCAGAATGGGGTCGCCCTTCAGGTCCGTAATCCAGCCGGGCTCAAGTTTCGAGCCGATGCGGCGTGTCAGCATGAGTTTGTTAGCAGCGACCTGGGTCGTCGCCACGTCGAAGACAAACGGCGGTTGCGTCGCCGCAGGGGCACCCCAGGCGATGGGGTGGGTGCCGAACACCGGTTCAGAACCAAACACAGGAACCTGTAGCGAGCCGCCTGCAGAGACCATGCAGATTCCGATCATGTCATGTTCAAGTGCCATTAGAGGGTAGTAGGCCAGCATCCCCACGTGGCCACAGTTCTGGATTGCGACGGCGCCAATTCCGGTCGCTTCTGCCTTCTCGATGGCCATGCGCATGGCCCGGGGCCCGACCTGAATGCCCAGCCCGGAGTCTGCGTCGAGGGTTGCGCTGACCGGGGATTCGCGTAAGACCTTGATGTCAGGTTGCGGCTTCATCCGCTCTGCCTGGTACATGGCGATGTAGTTGCGCAGCATGTTAGAGACGCCATGGCTCTCGCAGCCACGAAGGTCAGACGTGATGAGGACATCGGCGGATTGGCTGGCATCCTCGTCGGTCATGCCCATCTTCACGAAGATGGCGTGGGTGGCAGCGCGCGCTGCTTGTTCGGAGACCAGAACCTGGTCGGCTTCGGGTACAAGGAATCGTTTCAGCATTAAAGGGTCCTCAAGGGATTACTGTTTTTCTTGGTTTTTTCTTTGCGACTAAGCCCTGCGAGGTCGGGTGACGCAGATGCTAACGAGTCTACCATCCAGTCCTGCCGGGATATCTCGCTGGTTCCTGTCAGGATTGTCATCCTGACAATTCTTGGGAGTCGGTTTGCAAACAAACCCCTTCTTGTAGAAAAGAGGCTTACAGAAAATGGCGGTGCATCCCTGCACCGCACGCCAGTGCGCGCCCCAGAACGGAATTCTGGGACAGGAACTCGCTAGTTGCGCAGCAGCAATCCCACCTGCCTCGACTGGGCGATCAGGTCGCCGTTTTCGTCCCACAGCGCACCATCTTCAATCATGCGTCCGTCATTCAGGTCCTCGGTCCGGAACTGCCCGCAGATCCAGCCGGGGGCGGGGCGCCTGCGCACGTGAACGGTTAGCTCAAGGGTCGGCATCCAGCCGATGATGCCGAGCAATCCGAAGAGCGACGGTGGAAAGGCGTCGGTAAAAAGAACGGCAGCGAGGGAATCAGCGGGTGATCCGTCGCGAAACCGTACCCAGCCGGAAACCTGCGCCTGGCCAGCGGTGCCGGCACGCGCTTCGTCGGGGTGCAGACGGATGTCCAGCCGATCAAGGATTGGCAGATGCACGCCCTGTTCTTCGCCGGATCGCTGCAGACAGTCTGCGGGTGGTGGGAGTGTCGGCGCGGGCACCGTCAGGCGAGTGTCATCCTGGCTGCCGGCCGTGAGATCGCCGAATCCGGCGAGTACCTCGATTCGAGATTTTCCCTCCTGCTCAAGGCGAGCGCGGGCGGTGGTGATCGTTCGGCCGGCCCGAATGAGGTCCGCCTCGACCGTGCACGGTGCCGACGGTACGCCCGGGCGCAGGTAATGCGCCGTGATGGTCAGCGGGTCCGGGTGTGATGGGTTCAATGCGGCGAGCGCTCGCATTGCAATCGAGACCAGGTAGCCGCCGTTCGGGTTGTCGCCGATGCCCCAGTGTGGGCTGACTGTACCCTGCCATTGTCCGTCTTCGCCGCAGTTTAGTCGCGTGTCGGTCTCAAAGTCGCTCATGTCATGTTCGTCTCCTGGAGTTTTGCGCTGTGCTCATCGGTCGGGGGATAGGCGACCCTTGAATATCACAGGCGCACTGGGTGTGGCAAAACCGGGGTCCGCCATTTTTTGCAAGAAAGTGTGAGGCCTGTTACAAACCGGCGTCGCGGAATGGTCAGGATGACGATTTTGAGACAAGAACAGACGTGCCCGTCCCGTCTTGCTGGCGTGACTTGCAGCACCCATAATCGTCGCTGGAGACTGATTGCAAAGGGACGCGTCGCGACCCCTCAAAACTGTGCCCCCAAGCGCGGCAGAAACCCGAAAAGGAGACGAAAGTGACCCACGACCTGATTATTCGGAACGGCATGATCGCTGACGGCAGTGGCGCTGAACCCGTTGCCGGCGACCTCGCGATTGACGGCGAACACATTGTTGCCGTGGGTGATGTCGCAGGGGATGCGCGTGTAGAGATCGATGCGAGCGGCAATCTGGTGACGCCGGGCTTCGTTGACCTGCACACACACCTCGACGCGCAAATCGGTTGGGACACGCTGCTGACACCCGTTAGCTGGCATGGCGTCACGACGGCCCTGATGGGCAATTGCGGCGTCACGTTTGCGCCCTGCAAGGCCGAGGATCAGGAACTCATCGCGGCCATGATGGAGACGGTGGAAGACATCCCGCGGGAAGCGATTCTCAGTGGCTTGCCCTGGAACTGGGAGAGCTACGGCGATTACCTGAAAACGCTCGAGACGATGAACCCCGCCATCAACGTTGCCGGCATGGTCGGTCATTGCGCCATTCGTTATTACGTTATGGGTGACCGCAGCGCGTCAGAGCAACCCACTGTGGATGAGCAGGCGGAGATTGCCCGCATCGCGGGCGAAGCGGTTCGTGACGGTGCGGTTGGCTTCTCAACGAATCGATTCCTTGGGCACTACATGCCCGATGGCCGTCACGTACCAGGCACGCACGCACACCATGAAGAGCTTGAGGCGATTGCTGCCGAGGTCGGCAAGGCCGGTGGACTGATGCAGAATGTCCTCAATCTTGGCGGCGACTTCGAAGGCGAAGCGCAGCTTCTGCGGAAAGAAGCGCGGGCCTCGGGCGGCCGGGTGCTCTTTAGCATCACCGCGGGTGCCAAGGACTCATCAGGCAATCGCGTGCGCACCATGCTCGATGACATGGCGACGGAAGATCTGGACATCAATGCGATCTCGGTTCCCCGCGGCACCGGTTTCATCTCTGGCATGCAGTGCGGCCTGCCGTTCCGGTCCGCAAGCTGGCAGAAGCTTGCGGCGATGCCCTTCGATGAGCGATTGACGGCGATTGCAGACAGTGACTTCTGCGCGACACTCATCGCAGAAGCACAAGCCGAGCCTGGTACGTCGCCCGAGGACCTGTTCTGGATGGGTGATGGCGACTCTCCGGATTACGTCGGCGGTGAGGACTGCAGCCTGGCGGGTCTTGCTGCGAGTGCCATCGAGCATCCTGCAGAGACCTTCCTGCGCATGTCGCGCGAGAGCAAAGGCCGGGCCCTGTTCACCTTGCGCTCCTTTAACAAGAACCTGAAAGCACTAAGCAATTTGATATCAAGCGAGCACTGCCTGCCGGGACTGGGCGACGCGGGGGCCCACGTGTCCCAGGTTGCAGACGGTGGCTGGGCGACGTTCGTTCTGACGCACTGGTGCCGCAAGGAAGGCCTCTACTCCGTCGGCGAGGCAGTCCGGCGCCTGACGAGCGCCCCGGCGCGCATCATCGGGCTTCCGGACCGCGGGACCCTCGCAGCCGGTATGCGGGCGGACGTCAACGTGATTGACCTTGATCGGCTGGGCGAGGGCTTTCCGGAAATCGTGCATGACTTTCCGCATGGAGCGTCGCGCTTTATACAGCGAGGGCGCGGTTATCTTGCGACGATTTGTAACGGCAAGGTAATCCTGCGCAACGACGAACATACCGGTGAGCGCGGGGGCCACGTGATCCGCAAGTAACACCGGTTGGCTGCAAGGGTGCGCCCGCGCGGTGGGGGTGAGTCTGGGTCGGCAGCCTTTGGTTAGTGTTCGTTTGAGGGGTATATTGAACCCATGATGGTCAGGGGGTGAACTCATGCGCACGTTTCTCATGACGGTGTTCTGGATCACCAACGTTGGCAGTGTCCTTCAGTTGCTGGCGATCGCACTGGCAAGTTGGCTGGTGCTCTCGAGCGTTCACACGTTTTTTGAGTTCGATGGCCATCTCCTGTCCCAGGAGTATCTGCCCGCGTTTTCCTGGGTTAGGTTGATGATCCTTGCGATCTGGGGCGAACTCGGCGATTGGATGCTTGCCGTTCCAGTCCTCGTCATTGCGCCGCTACAGCTTGTCTTCGGGTCGCTGATCGGATTCTGGGCCTACAACGCTGCGAGGGGCATGCCGGTGCATGAACCGGCGCACCCGGCAGGCCTTTGAGGATCCGTCTGGTCGGGGGAAGCGGTTGAACAGTATCTTGAACGGCGCATGGGCGCTGCGGATTATCGGCCATGGCTGAAGAAACGACGTCGCCCCCAATGGCAACTGATATCGGTGCAACTGACATCGGTGCAACTGACATCGGCACTGACATCGACCCAACTGACATGGACCCAACGGGGATCAGCGACGAGGCGCACGGCGGCGATCCTTCGCTATCGCCCGGATGGCGATTGGTCCGCAGCATTGGACGCCTTCTCGGCGCGTTCCTTGGACCGATGGCCGGCACCGTCGCGGTGCTGCTTGTCGTCGATGACCCGACTTATCGATTGCCGCTGCTTGTCCTGATGCTGCCGCTCTATCAACGCGGCGCTGGCATCGCTATCGGCATCTATGAGTTGAGTGGTGAGGGTCGCCTGACGCGCCTCCTCAGCCAGATCCGTTTTGCGCTCATGGTGTGTGGCTGGACGCTGATTTTCGGGATCGCCTGGATGATGCTGCTCGGCTTTGCGGGGAAGCCGTTGACACCCGAGGTGTCGAAGATCTCGATGCTGCTGACCAGCGTGTGTTATGTGGTTGCCGGCTGGTTCTGGTGGCCGTACTACGCGCGGCCGGTGCTCGCTGAATGGCCGAAATCGGCGGGACGGATTTACGTCAAATCAAGTCGGCGCTTCGACAGTTTCATGCGGGCCTATATCATGTTGCGCATGCGTCAACATGGATTGGGCCGCTACGGTGGCTTTCTCAGTCTTGCGGGGGTCATCGGTGTCGTGATGCTGCTCGCTTCGTTTGGCGCGATGCCGGCTGGCTATGTAGACGCGCTCGAGTTACTCGTGGTCATGGCCCTGCCGTTCTTCCACCTCGTTATCGTTCGCGAGGCGAATGCGCTCTGCATCGACTGGGCAAACGTGCAAGGAGTCGTCAACGTGCAAGGAGTCGTCGGGGGTGATGACGGGCACGACGAGATCGAGGACTGATTCAACCCGGATTTCTTCTGATGATGGCTAACCGTTGGCCGCTAACTGCTGGTGGCTAGGAGGAATCCCTGATTTGCCGAGCGAGGTCCACGAAGTCGCTCGCCACCCAGTCCCAGTCGCCGGTCACCTCGCGTTCCTCGCCAAGCCCCTCGCCGCCGAATTCTGTGGGACGCGTGACGAACGCCGTTTGCAGGCCGTGAGACTGCGCTGACTTAAGATCGCCCTGGTGGCATGCAACCATCAAACAGTTACCAGGATCAGCCCCAAGCTTGTGCGCCGACTTAAGATACGTGTCGGCATGAGGCTTGTACTGACCCGAGACCTCAGATCCCGCCAGCAGTGTCCACGGCAGACCGCCGAATCGGGCAAGCGCCTCCATGTCACTGAAGTGGCCATTGGAACACGGCGCGATCGGTGCGATTGACTTGAGGGCGGCAAGCCCTTCTGTGACATCAGGCCAGGGTGGCAATCGGCGCCAGACACCGTTCAGCGCGTCGAGTTCCGGGGCTGTCGTCGGCACCTCGTGCTCCGCGAGCAACGAGGCGAGAGCGTCGCGGGTTATATCAGTGAGAGGAATGTAGTCGAGATCATCGCGAACTCGCATCGAGGTACCGCGCGCATAGCCGTTGCGCCACCGGCGTGCAAGCTCGTCCGCATCGGTTGGGTGTCCCACACCGATATGTAATGCCAGGGCGTTTCGCATCGGCGTGAACCAGTCGCAGACGGTGCCGTAAACGTCGAATAGAAAACCATCGGGTACCTGGGGCATTGGATGTGTCTCGATTAAAGTAGTGTGGAACCGGACGCGCTCAGGCCGGAAAGTTGATCCGCATCTACGATCCCCGGAGATAGATGCCTGACAGTTCAGCATCGCTACACATTGCCATTCCGACTCGGGTGACCTGAGTCCACATAATACGGGTTGGCAGTGGCTTTCGCTTCCCTCGTCAGCGCGAAGCTAAACAGTCGCCGCAAAGCTGAAATGCCAGGAACAGAGGCGACAGCACGACGGCGATGGCGGGCAATAAGCACAAGCGGCAAATCTGAGGAGAAGACGTAGTGCCGCGTCGGCCAGCCGAGGCCGTCGAGAAATCGATGGCCCGACGAAGAGATTCGGATTCGTTGAGATAATACGGGTTGTAGGCCACATGAGGGCGGACCCGGGTCGCTGCTGCGCTTGCCGCCAGCAAAAGGTGTAGCAGCCACCTGCCGTCGCCGCTCACATTTTCTGCAGGAAAATGGGAGGTTTGTTAGCAAACCGACTCCCAAGAATTGTCAGGATGACAATTTTCGGACAAGAACTAGCCAGCTAAGCTGAGGTCAGCCACCTTGACGACAAGGAGGGTTTTGTCATCGGTCGTCGGTGCGGTCCCGACGTGGGTGTTGACCTCGTCGAGGATCTTTTGCGTGATGACCCCGGCACTCTCATCGGAACAGTCGCGAAGGATTGCTTCCAGCTGTTCCCCGCCAAATGCTTCGCCGGTGCAAGAAAACGCCTCGGTGATGCCATCAGTGCTCGCGAGCAGGATGTCGCCGGGCGAGAGGTCTGCAATCACTTCTGAATCGTAGGTCATCCCCGGCAGCATGCCAATTGGGAGGCCGGTTGACTGGAGATGGGCGATTGAGCCGTCTGCAGAGCGATAAAGTAGTGGATCGTCGTGCCCGCCGGAAGCATACGTCAGCGTTCTCGCTTTTGTATCAAACTCGCCATAGAAGAGCGTCATGAAGCGATCGTTCGGCGAATCCTGTTCGGCACGATCAGACAATTGAGCGAATGCCTGGTCCATAGGCTGACCGGTCGTGATGAGCGACATGAAACCGGCGCGCACGCCGATCATGACCAGTGCCGCACCGAGGTCGTACCCCGAAGCGTCGCCGACGACAATGCCGCAGCGATCATCGCCGAAGTTGAAAACGTCCAGGTAATCGCCGCCGATCTCATCACAGGGAAAGCTCCAGCCGGCAAGATCGAGGCCGTTGATGCTCGGCATCTCAGGCACTGGCAGCCGACCCTGGATGACCTGGGCGAGTTCCAGTTCCTACTGCCTGTGCATCTGCTCCTGTTCTTTCTCGCGGAGCAACGCGTTTTCGTACGCAACACTCGCCAGATGGCCGAGGCTGCGCAGGATGCTGGTGGTCGTCTGCGTGAAGAATTCGTGGGCATCGGCGAGTGGCAGGAAGCCGTTTTCCTTGGTGTTGCTGGAAAGCGGTATGAGCGTTATTTCCGTGATAACGCTGTCCGGTCCGGATTGGATGGGCACGCTGGTGACGCGGGGATCGGCGTTCAGATCTTCGATGAAGAAAGACGCACGATGTTTCACGACCGAATCGAAGAGCGGGTAGCCGCAAGTGCCAAGCAGTCCATTGAAGAAATCCTGCGGCAAGCCGCTGCCTTTGAAGTACGCCACAGCGGGTACTTTTTGGTAGGAGACGTGTAAAAGTTACATAACCTGTTGATTTATATAGTAAGTTAAGAAATAAATGGCGGAGTCAGCGTCCCACACCTCGCGGGCCCAGGCCCAAGCGGTATCTCGGTCGACTTCACCCGCTTGAATCAGTGACTCCCAAAGGGGTTGAGAGGCCTCTGTCGCCTGTGACCTCCACCAATCCGCGATGGTTCGATGGGCGCCGTCCAATACGGACTCATCAGGGTCGAAGTGGCCAATCGCCTCGTCGGTGTAGCTATGGATTTCAGGCGAGTCCTGCGAGGCTATAACCACAAACCGATCGATCCCCGGCGGGCTCAAAAACGAGGTCCAGATGAACATGATCGAAAAATGCGTGTTGGGTCTGCCGGACTGAAGGGTGGGGTCAGTGTAAATCAACGAATAGGTATTGTTAGATCAATACTAACGACAATATATCGTTGTTTTACACTGACCCCAATTTCTTTATCTATTGTTGGTCGAGCCCTCGCATGGTGCCTTCTTCTCGCCAGGCTTCGGTGATTCTGAAATAGGGGCGCGAGCCTTTGCCGTATGGGCCGTTTTGGACGCTTTTGGGATTGGGCTGGCCCTCGTTGTTGTAGTAGCCGGGTGTACACATCGCCTGGAACTCCTGGTTGAAGCGTGACACCGAAATAATTTCCTCTACCCAGGCGTCTTCGGCGGCACGTGTGGCTTCGACCGTCGCGATGTCTTCGTCTAAACAACGATTCAGGATGTAGCCGATATGTCGTGCGGTTTCGTCCATGGAATGCGGGAAGTTGGTGGTAAAGCCCGACTGCGAATTGCTGATGATAAACAGGTTCGGAAATCCGTGGGTGTGGATGCCGTGGAGTGTTCGCATGCCATCCGCCCATTTATCACTGAGCTTGAGGTTGTCTTTCCCTATGACGTCGTAACCGGCGCGGCGAGTGAATTCCGTGCCAACTTCGAAGCCGGTGGCGAAGACAATGCAGTCAACCGGGTACTCTTCGCCATTGGCAATAACGCCTGTTGCAGTAATCGACTCAACGCCGATACCGTCGGTATCGATGAGTTTTACGTTGTCGCGATTGAATGTCTGCAGGTAAGCATCGTGGAAGCAGGGCCGCTTGCAGAACTGGCGATACCAGGGCTTGAGCGCTTCTGCTGTTGTAGGATCTTCAACAATCTCTTCTGCTCTCGTGCGAATCTGCTCCATCTTCTGGAAGTCCGCGAGTTCCATCAGTTCGGGAACTTCATCCCATTTGGTGTCTTTACCGCGATAGTTCGCCATCGAGATCAGATTCCGGATGATCTCGGTCCAGCCGTCTTTCACCAGGTCTTCTTCAACAACGCCGCCGGAACAGAGGATATTGAAGTTTTCCATCCGCTCACGCTGCCATCCCGGTTGTAGATTTTCTGCCCACTCGGGGTCTGTTAGCCGGTTCGCGCGAACGTCAATCGACGATGGCGTGCGCTGAAACACGTAGAGATCTTTTGCTGACGCGCCGAGGTGTGGCACACATTGCACCGCGGTAGCGCCAGTTCCGATAACGGCAACGCGTTTGTCCTTCAGATTGTGCAGGTTGCCCTCCGAGTCTCCGCCGGTGTACACATAATCCCAGCGACTGGTATGGAAGGTATGGCCCTGGTAGTCAGCAATCCCCGTAATACCGGGTAGCTTTGGCCGGTTCATGGGACCGTTCGACATGACTACAAAGCGAGCGCGCATTGTGTCACCGCGGTTCGTCCGCACGATCCATCGGCTTGCAGATTCATCCCACTCAAGGCCATTGACCTCGGTTTGCAAACATGACCGGTCATACAGGTCGTAGTGTTCCGCGATGTTGTGGCAGTGTTGCAGGATTTCTGGCGCGTGGGTGTACTTCTCCTTCGGGACGAAGTTGAGTTCCTCAAGCAGCGGTAAGTAGATGTACGATTCGGTATCACATGCTGCGCCCGGATAGCGATTCCAATACCAGGTGCCTCCGAAGTCGCCGCCTTTTTCGATAATGCGGATGTTGTCGATGCCAAGTTCGGTGAAGCGTGCGGCAGTAATTAAGCCGCCGAAGCCGCCACCGATGATGACGACATCGATTTCATCGTTGAGCGGGTCTCGTTCGGCGATTGCATCAACGTGGGGATCATCAATGTAGTGACTAAAGTCCCCTGCAACCTCCTGATATTGCTGGCTGCCCTCGGGGCGCATACGTTTGTCGCGCTCCATCTGGTATTTCCTGCGTAATGCAGATGGATCGAAGCTATTGTTCTGTGCGAATTGGTTGGACACTTGCTCTCCTGACGGCCGGGTAAGATGAACCCTGTGTCGCACCATATATTATGTAGCGACTGTGCGGGAAGAGGACGAATGGTGGGGTCAGAGAAAAACCACGAATAGGTATCGTTAGCCACGAATCTCTACTCACGATCTGAGTTTCTCTATTCAACTGGTGCGGACCCTGTCGATGGATAACTAACGATAACTATTCGTTATTTTTCTCTGACCCCGATTTTGTCCCGCCAGGGTAAAACTACCCAGTCTGCTGGAAGACGGGCCAGCGCGAGTCGATCTCGCCGTCACGTACGGTCAGAATGTCGCCGAACTGGAGCATGACAAATTCGCTCTGTGTGGGTCGCAGGAACATGTAGTCGTCCACCCGTAGATCGACGCTTGCCGAGGTCATGATCGGGCTCTGATTGGTGCTCGCATACGGAGCATCGCCGACATCAGGCGGCGACACCACGCGGGCCTTCCAAGCGCCGCCATAGATGTAGTAGATCTGTCGCATGTTCTCCGGTGGGTCAGGCCTGAACCGGTTGACTGGGTAGCGCTTTAGAATGGGTGCGGCGATGAAGAGGGCGGGCTGATGCAAGCCAAGATGGAAGGTGTCGAAGTCGGTGGGCATGACAACACCGGAACCCGCGGCCAGATCGTTCATTAGCCGGTCGCGTTCATAGATTCCGAGGGTATGACTGCCGGCGCCGTTGAGGGTGAGTCCTTCGGGCGCGATGCCCGCCGCGTTCACAGAGTCGACAAAACCCCGATAGATCCCCAGCACCTTCGCTACGGCAGGGTGATTCAGGTTTGCTCCCAGTCCCGTCAGTTGCGCCTCGTATCCCATCAGGCCGGCGAGACTTAAGTGATCGGGATCCGCCTGCACAACCGTCAGCGCTGCGCGGAGTGCTTCGGGTTTGGCAAATCCGCCGCGATGTAGTCCTACGTCGATCTCAAAACTGACGCGGATCCGCACGCCGAGTTCATGGGCAAGTGCCTGATACTGCAAAAGACGATCGTGTGAGTCGATCAACCACTGAACCTGGTGCTCCGGTACAAATTTTGTCGAGCGGAGCTTGCGGTAGAACGTGCGTGCTGCAGCAACCGGCATCGGTTTGCCGAGCAGGACGTCGCTTGCCGGGAAGGATTCGGCGACCGCGTTGAGAAACGGTTGATGGAACACCATCAGCGCATCGGTCCCGGCGCGCCTGGTCACGTGTTCGAGCAGCGGGACCGAAGGCAGCGACTTGACGACTACCCGGTAGGTTTTGTCGCGGCCAACGGACTTGCTAATCAGATCAATGTTGCGGTCCATGCGCGCAAGATCGAGGAGCATGACCGGCCGGCCCGGGCCATCGCGTTTCAGAAGTGCGTTCAGCCGCGCAAAGTAGGCATCGTGCGATCCACCCGACGGTGCGCCGGACGCCGCCGGCGCCCAGAGCAACCCGAAACCGCTGCCGGCTGCGGTGAGTGCCGCGGCTCCCGCGAGCAAGGATCTCCTTTTCATGACAGCTCCTCTAAGTCGCCTCAGTCAATGTCGCGCCTCACCCAATGAACAGTTTGCGCAGATGCGGGTTCAACATTCGTCCCGCAGGGTCGAGCGCCGCTCGAGCTTCCTGGAAGTCGCGGAATCGAGGATAAAGGCGATTCAGTTCCCGCGCGCCGAGCGAATGGATCTTGCCCCAGTGCGGCCGTCCGCCGTATTTCCAAAAGATCGGTTCGATCAGGTCGAAGTACGGCCGGAAGTCTTCGCTGGCCGTGCGATGAATGGATATCGCGGCATGGTCTTCGTCGCCGGCGCTCATGCTGAGCCACGTCTCATCGCGCTTGACGTAGCGGTATTCGAGGGGGAACACGACGTCCACTTCGTTGTCGATGATCGTCCGCAGTATCTCCCGCAGGCATTGTGCGCCTGCTTCGAGCGGTACTGAATACTCCATCTCGTTGAAGCGGTTGTTGCGGACGTTGCTGAGGATCCGGTGCGACCAGTCGACGGACTCGGTCGGCTGAATCTGTTTGGCCAGGCCATCGATGAAGGGGGGACGTTCGCGGGGCGGCATCGTCGACCATCCATCCATCGCAGCACCGAAGGCTGCTGCTTCTTCGAGGGACGGCAACGGATTGTTCACGGGTTCGTCGGTCTCGTCGATTGCGAGCACCAGTGCATAGTCTGAATGGGTCAGCGGGAACATCTCAAAATGTCGATGGCGCGCCGCCGATTCGTCGAACCCTTCCAGCACTTCTTCGATCCGCTGCGCCCAGTTCTGCGTCTTCAACCTGTAGGTGGGCCGGTTTTGTAATGTCATTTGTGTGACGACACCGAGTGCGCCGAGGCTGACGCGCGCTGCATTAAACAGGTCGGGGTTGCTGTCCGCGCTCAGATCGTGAACCTCGCCAACTGGCGTCACGAGCCGCAATTGTGTGATAAACCCGGAGAGGCACGTGAAGGCGATACCGGTACCGTGGGTTGCCGTTGCCGTCGCTCCCGCAAGTGTCTGTCGGTCGATGTCCGGCAGGTTCAGCATGGCCTGGCCGACGCTTGCGAGCGGCGCACCCATCTCACCGAGTAGCGAACCCGCGCCGAACGTGGCCTGTAGCCGGTCCGGGTCGTGTCTGATCATCCCGGCAAGCTGGTCGATGACGATGAGGTGGCCGTCGGTGGGGACCAGCGGTGTAAACGAGTGCCCCGAGCCGACCGGGCGCACTGGGCCTTTGGTTGTTGCCAGGTAGTCCTGAAGCGCGCCTTCGGACACCGGCGAGACGCGACCCGCGGGATGAGAGACCAGGCCGCCTGACCAGTTACGCCACGGTAGCGATGGCGACGTCGCCGCCCTGACAGGTGGATACGCCACGCTGAGTGCCCCGAGAACGCAGCTCGAGAGGAACCCGCGTCGCGACAGATTCGACGTCATGGTGTAGCGTCCATTGGCGCCGCGACGTCCCGGGTCATGAAGTCGATCATCGCGAGAAAATCTCCCCGTTCACACGCCATGCAGTAACCGAGCGGCGGCATGTTGTTCAACCCTTCGACGGTATGCGCCAGCAGTACGTCCATGCCTTGTGCGAGCCGCGGCGCCCAGTCGACCGAGTTGCCTGCCACCGGCGCGCCACCGCTGCCGTCTATGTGGCAGAGCGCGCAACTGCGTGACCAGCGCTGCATTGCCTCCGGACTAATCGGTTGTGGCGGGTCGGCCGTGGCGGATAGCGCGGGTACGTTTGGCGGGCCGGTGCGACCAGCCGTGCCCGTGTTGCAGGCAGCGAGCGACAGACAGGAAACGAACAGAACGGTGATGGCGGAGATGTGCCGTATCACGACCCCTGCTCTTTTGTCTGCCAGCAGGCGGGTGCGTCGGGTGCGGCGGCGTCCGTAACGGGAAGTTGTCTTCATGATCAGGACTTTATCACGCCCGGTGGGGCGGCCAGAGCTACGTGGATTTCTTCTTGATGTGCGTAGTGAGCAGTCGCGACGACATCCGGCGTGACCGTATGCCCGTCGGGTGTCGCAGACAACCCAGCGCGAGCATGAGCGTCGAATGACTGGCCGAAAGACCGGGGAGAGAGCAATGACGTTCTCGGGGTTAGGGATGCACATGGGGAGCTTGTCGCGGTTGTCGGATGCGCAAACGCGATCCATCAGCCCGGAGAATTTCAGCAGCGGCAAGGGCGCGTGCGGTCAGTCGACGGACGGACCCGCTGCAAGCGCTGCCAGAGGGTTGGGGCAGGGCTGGAAGGTGTCGCCGTATGTACTCATCGAACCAGGTAAGACCTTCATGCTTGCCGACATCGAGGGCAGCGGAGCCATCCAGCACATCTGGATGACGCTCGCCTGTGGGAAGTGGCGTCACACAATTCTGAGGGTGTACTGGGACGATGACCCGCAACCGTCAATCGAATGCCCCGCGGGCGACTTCCTGCCTGTGGTTGGGAGAGTTATGCACAAGTGACATCACTGGCGGTTTGCGTAAGGATCTCAACGTCATCATTCATGCCCTCGGTTGGCGGACGGCCAGAGAGCGCCGCTATCTTCCGCTGCAGGATGACATCGCGTCAGTTGCGTATTGGTACCAGACACTTCCATCGGCGCCCTTTCCGCCATCGCCGGATAAGGACTATCTGGAGGTGATCTGAGGACCGCGTCACGCTCGATTCGATTGCACGTTTTGAAGGTTGGGGTCAGAGTCAAAAAACGAATACATACCGTTAGATTACTAAAGATCCATTATCGTTCTTTGACCCTGACCCGTTTTTTACAGCGATTCAAGCCAACGTTATGGTCTTCGATAAACACGGTTTGGCCAGCGTGGAGGATGCCATCGACCCCGAGGACATCGCCGAGGTTGCAGGGCTTGGTGAACGAGGTTCTCGCCAATCGTGACAAGATGACTTTCGAATACGGTTTGGGGCGACTAAGGTGACCCCGGTTTCCTCCAGTCCTCCCGCTGCCGTCGGCTTACTGCGACGGCCGCACATCGCTCAGCACGGTTACCCGTTGCATTAGTCTTTCTTCACTGGGGTCGTAATCCGGGCAGGGTGAGTGCAGCACACAGCGGTTGTCCCAGATCGCGATGGTTCCCGGTTCGTAGTCGATGCGAAACTGGTAATACGCGCGGCTGGTGTGTTTGAACAGGTACTCGAGCACGGCTGTGCTTTCGTCGCGGTCGAGCCCTTTGATCCGTTGTGTGAAGTTGCGGTTCACGAACAGTGCTCTTCTGCCGGTTTCCGGATGAGTGATGACAACCGGATGGGTTACAGGGTGTTTCGACAGTTTAAAGTCAAACTGCCGTCCGTCATGTTCGGCAAGTAGTGGGTCGACAAATGCCTTCATGATATCAGAGAGATCGTCGTAGGCTTTGTATTGGTTGGCGTAAAGCGTTCCGCCGCCGAGCGATGGGACCTTCCTGGCTAACAGCATTGAGTATTTTGGCGGTAGTTCTTTCCAGGAGACGTCTGAATGCCACGCTTCCGAGCGGAGCTGTCCGATTGTCATTACATCGTCAAAACCGTCCACCGTGGGCGAAAAGCCGTGGACGTCGAGTTCCCCAAAGTGGAGTCCAAAGGCGCGCAATTGCTCGACGCTTGCATGCGCCTGACCGTGCAGGGCGATGGCACCGTACTGCAACATCAGATCATTTACTCGTCGGTGCCCTGCGTCGTCGAGGGTGGTGATATCAAGGCCCCAAATGGCGGCACCGCCCGCGCCGGTTAGTGGTTTTACGGTGACCGGATCGTGTTTCACTGCGATATTCATAGCGGGACTCATGTTGGGCCGGTTCGTAACGTTAGCCTGATTCTCGTTCGGGTGCCATTGGCCGCCATGCCCTTAAGCGGGGAGGCGCAGCATGAGTACGGGAACGGAAGACTTGATCTGTGCCACGATTGAGAATGCGGAAGAAATCCGGGATCTGCTGGATGGCCTTGTCACGCGCGCCGGAGCTGACCCGGGAGCACCGTTTGCGCCCGAGATACTTGAATGTCTGGTCGCCCTGCGACAAGACGATCGCGTGGGTTTCGAGCGCCTCCGCGACCAGCGCGAGCGTGTGGGCTGCCGGGTCGCCGTGCTCGACGAGGTGTTGGCGGAGGAGACGGTTGGCGAAGGTGGCCGCAGCCCGAAGCAGACTGATCTGCTGATCGAATTCGCTCATGAGGTGAAGCTGTTTCACGGCGCGGATTCCACCCCATGCGGTGATCTGCAGGTGAACGGGCACCGGGAAACCTGGCCGGTTCGCGGCAAGGGCTTTCGACGCTGGCTCACGAGGCGGTTCTTCGAGGGTACGGGCGGTGCACCCAACTCCGAGGCCCTGCAGTCTGCTCTCAACGTCATTGAAGCCAAAGCTCATTTCGAGGGTCCTGAGCGCGAGGTACATGTCCGCATCGGGGGTCTGGACGGCAAGCTTTATCTCGACCTGGCCGATGAGGCGTGGCGTGCAATCGAGATCGGGGCCGATGGGTGGCGGATCATCGAGGACCCACCAGTACGGTTTCGACGCGCCGCTGGCATGCAGTCACTCGCCACGCCCGCCCAAGGCGGTAAGTTGGAGACGCTGCGCAACTTCCTCACCGTCCAGGGCGACCGCGACTTCATCCTGATCGTGGCCTGGGCGCTCGCGGTGCTGCGCGACCGGGGACCGTACCCGGTACTGGTGCTGTCTGGCGAGCAGGGATCAGCGAAGTCCACCTTCGCATCCGTACTGCGTTCGTTGCTCGATCCCAACACAGCGCCAGTACGGGGGTTACCTCGGGAGGACCGTGATTTCTTCATCGCCGCAAACAACGGCCATATCCTAGCCTTCGACAACGTCTCAAGACTGTCCCCGTGGATCTCCGACACCCTTTGCCGTCTCGCCTTCGGTGGCGGCTTCGCCGTCCGCCAGCTCTACACTGATCAGGACGAGGTCCTATTCGACGCTTCCCGACCGGTGATTCTCAATGGCATCGAAGACATCGTTACACGGCCGGACCTGGCCGACCGGGCAATCTTCCTGACTCTGGAGCCGATCCCGGAAAACCGCCGCCGTCCCGAGAAGGAATTGTGGGCAGCGCTTGATATGGCCCGCCCACAGTTGCTTGGGGTACTCCTCGACGGCTGTTTGCCACGGCCTGAATCGGCTCGCCGATACCCACCTCGACAGCCTGCCCCGCATGGCGGACTGCGCCTTGTGGGCCACGGCCTGTGAAACTGCACTCTGGCCGGCTGGTACTTTTGGCGCCGCTTATGCCGGCAACCGCGATGAAATGGTCGACAGCGTCATCGAGGCTGATCCGGTCGGCTCCGCCATCCGCTCAATGATGAGCCAGCGCACGGAGTGGACGGGTACCGCCTCAGACCTTCTGGGCGTCCTCAACGAAGAGGTCGTGGAGAAAGGGCGCAGGAACAAGGCCTGGCCGACCACGGCTAGCGCGCTGTCGGGGCGGGTGCGTCGGGCGGCGACCTTTCTGCGCAGTGTCGGCATCGACATCACATTCGAGCGCAAGGGCCGGGGGAGGACCCGCATCATCAGGATCACGCGCGGGCTGGAAGACGTGCTAACAAGATCGTCCGCACCGTCCGCAGTTTCCGACGCTCCACGAAACGACCAATTCGACGACCACGGTGCGCGGACGGTTGAATGGTCAGCAGACGCAGATGTTAGCCGGGCTACCACCGGAACCGCCCCCGCAAATCACCCCCAAATCAACGAGGTGGCTGCTGCGGACGGCGAGGACGCAAACCCACAGACCCATTCCAGTGGCTGGAGAAACCGGTCGTGAGCGCCCTCCAGACACTTTCGGCAACGCAGGCTGCCGGCTTCGGATTGGGTCTGTCCTGCGGAGGCAGTCACAATGCCGGGGAACTGAGGCTCTTGCGAAAACCGAGAGCCGCCGCCGCTGATGGGGTCATGTCAAAAGGCCATCATGGCCGATGGGCCTCGGCAGCTAAACGATGCATCTGCGGAACAATCCAGCACGCCAAGGCCAAGATGATCCGGCAATGGCGACCGTGGGAAAAGTCGACGGCGCCGACCGTCTAGGTCGGTGAGATCGCTGACATTTGGGTAGAGTGACAACCAGGGGGAAACATATGGAAGCACCTCAAAGTGCTGATGGCAAAGACGACGAGGTGTTGAGTTGGGTCGTTGATGCGCTGCGAGCAAGCCATGCTGACGCGAAGCAGTATCGCCAGGAAGCGATTAGCCGGATCCAGGCCGAGTATGACCGCTTTCAGCATCGGATTGACGCGATGCACATCGACAAAATAGATGGGCGCATCAATGTCGAATTCTTCGATCGCAAGGCCGCCGAATGGCGCGAGGTTCAGCAAGAATGCCTCGCGAACATCAGCGAGCATTAGGATGCAGACCAGACTTATCTCGAGGAGGGTGTCCAGCTTCTAGAACTTGCGCAAAAAGCCGGGGAACTCTACAGATTGCAGTCATCGGCGGAAAAACGCCGACTGCTCGGATTGGTACTATCGAACTCACTCTGGAAGGATGGCAGATTGACTGCAGAGTATCGCGAACCCTTTTATTTTCTTGCTAAAAATGTGGTTGAGCTGCGGCAGTCTGGGGAGGAAAAAGGGAGCAAAACTCCCATTTCTGATATTTGGCTCCGCCTGCTGGGCTCGAACCAGCGACCCACTGATTAACAGTCAGAAGTCCCCCGCGCTACGACGGTCGCTTACCCAACGGTCGCGGATCACCGATCCGACCCAGG
>Ga0114999_10003403_pt1 | contig 19972 bp, 19 predicted proteins | sample ArcticOcean_MG_C_3_FD_89820 | JGI IMG/M metagenome (GOLD analysis project Ga0114999, IMG submission 89820) | Marine microbial communities from western Arctic Ocean - ArcticOcean_MG_CB8_126 | ecosystem: Environmental > Aquatic > Marine > Oceanic | place: Arctic Ocean: Canada Basin | collected...
ATCTAGGCTTATCTCTTTCGAAATAAGATCTGTTACACTAATTTTTTTATTTTTTAATAGTCCCAGAAATGATTCAAAGTTTCTATTCTCTGTCCATCTAACATACTGAATTGGATAATCATTGCCTAATTTTTCATATTGATGATCATATCTTCCAGGACCATAAGACATAGAAACAATAAGCTCTAGTTCCTTGTAATAGAAATCATTTCGAGATAGATTAAGAGAAACATCTCCGACCACAACGATTTTACCCTTTTTTCTACAAAGACTTGTTGCTGTTTCTATTGGATCATTGCTTTTTGTCCCTGCAGTAATGATTACAGAATCAATACTATCTTCTTTTAACCCTCCTAACTCCAGAGCTTCATTTAGTGTTTTGTAGGCATTTGAGACGTAGCCATGTTTTGATTTGTCTGGGTCAATACTTGTGACATTAGATCCTTGTGCTTCTGCAACTTTGACAGCTAGCTGGCCAACAATCCCTAGCCCGATAACAACTACATTATTTCCTATACCCGTCTCAGAAAGCCTCATCCCGTGAAGAGCGATACTCCCCATAACCGTAAAAGCCCCCTCCTTATATGAGACTGAATCTGGGAGTCTAGTACAAAGATTTTCAGACACAACTACATACTCTGCATGTGGTCCATTGCTTGCTACCCTATCTCCAACATGAAAGTTTGAGACATTTTTACCTGATTCAATAACTTCACCTGCGGAGCTGTATCCAAGTTGTATAGGCATTGAGTCTTTTCCAAATGCAGTATTGACTAAAGCTACTAATCCTTCTCTCTTTAGAAGATCCATTCCTTTTTGAATATTTCCTTTATTCTGTAATTTTTCTATAGAACTCTTACTTGTTTCCTTTATCGAAGCTTTCTCTGTTCCAGAAGAAATGACTGAATAATGATTCTTAATGACAACCTCTCCTGGTCCTGGAGAAGGGATAGGGCCTTCAAAGATTTCGGGAAAGTCTGCACCTTGTTCTATAACTAATTGTTTCACTGTATCAAGAATAGTCGTAAATTTATTTTCATAAACCAACTTCTGATATCATTGATTCATATATAGAAATAATTTTTCCATCTTTCTTTTCAACCTTAAGAGATCCATCTTCATTTATATCCTTAGCCCACCCACGTCCATCAGGATATTCTACTAACTTACCGAGAGTTGAGCATTTCAATTTATACAGTTCAAGATCAAAATCTAATTGCATACTCGTATAAAGAAAATTTTTAGCCCAATTTTCTGCTGTCTTATTAATCTCTTCAAAACTTATTTCGTGTTGAAACAAACTACCTGCTGATAAGATGCTGGGGGAATCCCAATAATAATTTACTCCCAAGCCTGTGATATAAATTTCGCCAAACTTTTCTATCATGACTCCTCCGATTTTTTTATCTTCTACCATCAAATCGTTTGGCCATTTTAAAGAAACACCTTTTTCTTGATATAAAGAAGCAAACTCATAGCTAGCGATTAGAGGAAGTAATGACTCTTTTGCTCCTTGTTCTTTCTTAATAAAAGCGAGTGAACACGCAAGAGCTTGGTCTGCATTCTCCCAATTGCTGCCTTTCCTTCCTCTACCCTTAGACTGATTTTTAGCAATTATTAGTACTGGTTCCTCAGTGAAATTATCTACTGCTAATGCTTGAGTATTTTCAACATCGCCAAAAAAATATGTCTTCAAAGTGTCACCTCTTTTGTATTATATTGGTCAAATACGTATTACTAATTAGCTTAATTTATTATGTCAGATTTAAATAAAAAAAAGAATAACAATACCAGGGCTTCAGAATTTGAAGTAAATAGGGATGAAAGAGCTAGGAAAATTCAACATCCAAAAGGGAAACTTACAGTAATTGAGAGAATAGAACTACTTGTCGATGAAGGTAGTTTTAAAGAAATTGACCAATTAGTCACATCTGATGAAAATCCTGAAGGGGAAGCGGTAGTTACAGGGCTGGGGCTTATACATGGAAGGCCCATATATCTCTTTTCTGAAGACTTTTCTGTCATGGGGGGAAGTCTGGGGAGAATCGTAAGCGATAAAATAATTAAGGTAATGGACCTAGCATTACAAGATAAAGTTCCAATTATCGGAATAAAAGATTCTGGAGGAGCAAGGATACAAGAAGGTATTGCTTCTTTGTATGGCTATGCAAGTATATTTAAAAAGAATGTTCAATGCTCAGGGATAATTCCTCAAATCTCAGTCATTGTAGGCCCTTCAGCAGGAGGTGCTGTCTATTCTCCTGCTCTTACTGACGTTATCTTCCAGGTCAAAGATGTTGGACAGATGTATGTTACAGGACCAGCTGTTGTAAAGACCGTTACTGGTGAAAAGGTAAGTTTTGAAGACTTGGGAGGAGTTGACGCTCACGGAACAAGGTCTGGAGTATCTCACCAAATATGTGAAACTGAAGAACAAGCATTTCAAGAAGTTCGGTATTTAATGAGCTTCCTTCCTCAATCAGCATTTCAAAGACCCCCTACCTTTTTAACAGAAGATACAGTGGAAAGAGAAATGGAAAACCTGAACAGTCTCATTCCAGAAAACACTAACCATCCCTATAACATGAAAGACGTAATCAAAAATATAGTAGATAACGGGGAGTTCTACCCTATTCATGCAAATTATGCAAAAAATGTTCTTACTGGACTTAGTAGATTTGATGGAGCAACTGTTGGAATAGTTGCAAATCAACCTACTGAACTTGCTGGTGTTTTAGATATAAAAGCTTCTGATAAAGCAGCGAGATTTGTTAGATTCTGTGATTCCTTTAACATTCCCTTAGTTACATTGGTTGATGTACCTGGATTTTTACCAGGTATAGAACAGGAACATGGAGGGATTATTAAAAGTGGAGCCAAACTACTCTATGCTTACTCGGAGTCAAGTGTACCAAGAATCTGTATTGTAATAAGAAAAGCATATGGTGGAGCATATATTGTAATGGACTCTCTAGGGCTTGGTGCTGATAAAGTTTTCGCATGGCCAAGTGCTGAAATTGCTGTAATGGGGGCAGAAGGAGCTGTTGATATTATCTATAGAAAACAAATACAAGAAGCTGACAACTCTAAAAAAGAAAGAGAGAGTCTCATTCGAGATTATAAAAAAGAATTCAACAATCCTACTAAAGCAATGGAGCTAAAGCTTGTTGAATCAGTAATCAAACCATCCCAGACAAGAAAAGAGATTATCTCTTCTTTAAAAGAACTTAAGAATAAGGTGAAGTTAGGAGAAAAACATGGAAACATACCCTTATAGAAATATTGCAATTACTTGGACTGAATCAAGAACAAAAGTTGCAAGTATAGGAATTGCACTTGGATTTGCAATTGCAACTGCACTGAGTGCCCAACTCAGAGTGGAACTATTTTTTACTCCTGTACCAATAACTGCACAAACTTTTATGGTAATTTTATCAGGCTTACTTTTAGGTAAAAAATATGGTTCTTTAAGTATGTCTTTTTATCTGACTGGTGGAATAATAGGGCTTCCTTGGTTCTCTGGGTCTATCGGAGGTCTAGCAATACTTAAAAGCCCAACGGTTGGTTACTTAATCGGTTTTATAGTCGCTTCACGGCTAATAGGACAATTTAGTAATTACCCATATTTATCAATTCTTCTAGGAACTTCTGCTATTTATCTATTTGGTACTATAGGTCTTTCGTTGGTTTTACAAATTTCAATCTTAGAAGCAACTAAAATAGGAGTTCTTCCTTTTTTGTTTGGTGATTTAATAAAGGCCTTGGCTGCTTTTGGGGTTGCTAAAAAAGTAAATATCTGAATGAAAAACAAAAAAATTCTGATAGCTAATAGAGGAGAAATAGCTCTTCGAATAATGAGGTCTGCAAAAGAATTGGGTTTAATAACTATAGCCGTTTACTCCGATGTTGATAAAGAATCATTACATGTCAAAACAGCTGACCAATCTATTCACTTGGGACCTTCTTTACCAGCAGACAGTTATAGGAACTTAAAGAGACTTGTTGAGGCAGCCGTACAATCTGAGGCAGACCTTGTTCATCCAGGATATGGTTTTTTAGCTGAAAACGCTGATTTTGCTAGAGCTATACAAAGAAAAAAAATTATTTGGGTTGGGCCAAGTCCAAAGACTATTAAGTCTATGGGAGACAAGATTGAGTCAAGAAAACTTGTCTCTAAAATTGGATTAAAACCAATTCCCGGACAATTAAAACCTGCAAGAAATAGAAAAGATGCAATGCGAGATGCAAGGGAACAAGGTTTTCCCGTGGCACTTAAAGCAGCCCACGGAGGGGGTGGAAAAGGGCTAAGAATAGTGGATAACGCTCAAGATTTACTAGAAAATTATGACATAGTTAGAAGAGAAAGTGAGGCATATTTTGGATCAAATGAAATATATGTAGAAAAATTTATTAAAAATGCAAAGCACGTTGAAACACAACTCCTTAGCGATCAGCATGGTAACCATGTCTTTCTTGGAGAAAGGGATTGTTCTACACAACGTAGGAATCAAAAACTCGTTGAAGAAAGTCCAGCTTTTTGGATTTCAGAGGAAGCAAGACAAAATTTAAAAAAACAAACTCTAAAGATTGCTGAAGAATCAGAATATACAAATGCTGGAACTGTTGAGTTTTTAGCTGATGAGGAAGAGAACTTTTATTTCCTTGAAATGAATACACGACTACAAGTAGAACACACTGTAACCGAAATGAGATATGGGATAGATATAGTGAAAGAACAGATCAAAATAGCGATGGGACATTCTCTTGCTGGCAGGGAATGGTCAGCTAGAGGGCACAGTATAGAATTTCGGATTAATGCAGAGGATACTACAAAAAATTTTATACCCGTCCCTGGAACTATTACTGAATACAAAGAACCAATTGGTAATGGAGTAAGAATAGATGGCTGGGCAAGATCAGGCACCCATATAAGTCATTTTTATGATAACTTGATTGCAAAACTGGTTGTCTGGGGAAATGATCGAGAAGAAGCCATCGAAGTAGGGCAAAGATGCCTTAATGAGTATGTAGTTTCAGGAATACCAACAACCATAAATGCGCTCTTACAAATTATTAGTTCAGATGCTTTCTTGGAAGGAAAAGTTCATGTTAATTATATTGAAGACAATTTGAATCTCTTTGTCGACAATCAAAAAAAAGAAGTGGGAGAGATGAATATATCAGAGGTGGTTATTATCCCTTCAGCAGACAGCCCTTCTAATGTAGTGGCTCCAAAAATGCCTAATAAAATAGGAATGGACCTATCAACAGGGGGATCTCCTGGAAAAATCATTGCTGAAATGCAAGGTACAATTGTTGACATAATGATCAAAGAGGGAAAAAAAGTAAAAAAAGGAGATTCACTATTTGTGATTGAAGCAATGAAGATGGAGAATATAGTGTCATCACCTATTGACGGGATTATAAAAGAACTTAATATTACAAAAGGGTCACCTGTATCAAAAGGTGATGTGATTCTTGTAATTGAAAGAAAGTAAGAGTAATTATGATTTACGGTGTAGGCGTGGATCTTGTAGATATTGATAGAGTGCGAAATCTATTAAAAAAAAATGAATTAAAATTTTTATCTAGATGTTTTACTAAGAAAGAAATAGAATACTCTAATGAATTCTCAGATCCGAGTAAAAGATTAGCAGCAAGATTTGCAGCCAAAGAAGCTGTCATGAAGTCCCTAGGTTATGGTTGGAGACAAATTAACTGGAAAGATATAGAGATTACTGGAGGAGGAAAGCCTACTGTTAACCTTAAAAATGCAGCTTATGATAAAGCTGCAGAAAAAAAAATTAACCTAATTCATGTATCTCTATCTCATGAGAATAGTAAAGCAATAGCATTCGCTGTGTCTGAAAAAAAATGAACTGGGTTGCACTTTTCCCTGGTCAAGGATCTCAACATCCTCAAATGGGACTTGATTTATTTCAAAATCATAAAGAGACATTGATTGATAAGTTTGAAATGGTAATGGGATGGTCCTTGAAGGATGCCTGTGAGTTTGCAAGCGAAGAAGAATTAAAAAAAACAAACGTTGCGCAACCTTCAATTTTTGCTATTTCATACGTCTACTGTCTTGAGGCTATAAAAAAGTACGGAAAACCATCTGCGCTAGCAGGACATTCTTTAGGAGAATATACTGCACTAGCTATAAGCGGTGTAATAAATTTTGAAGACGCTCTTGAAATTATCTCGATAAGAGGTGATGCCATGCAGACTGTAGTTGAAAAAATTGATAGTGCAATGTGTGCTGTCTTGACAAAAGAAATGGAGATTACTCTTAAAGATATTAATTCTTTACAAAAGCAAGGAATAAATATATGGGTAGCTAATTTTAATGATCTAAGTCAGATTGTGATTGCAGGGCTAGAAAAGGATTTGAATTATGTAATAAAAAATCCTGCGAGCATCTCGGCAAGAAAAATTATTAAATTAGATGTAGCAGGAGCATTTCATACTCCTTTAATGAGCTCTGCAAAAAAACCTTTAGAGGTGATTTTAAGTAAAATCCTATTCAATGAACCTTTTATACCCGTAATAATGAACCTAGATGCACAATATACTTCAAAAGATACAGTGAGAAATCAGTTAGCTAAACAAATAGATAATCCCATACTATTTTTGAACCAATTAAAGAAGTTAGAAAATGATGTAAATCCAGAACTTTGGATGCATATTGGTCCTGGTGATGTAACTACTGGTATGGCAAAAAGGTCTATTTCTAGTGGAGATGTTCGAACGATTAATTCGTTAGAATCTTTATCCACTACCTAAATTGGGGGAGATTTGAAAGCAGCTATTACCGGATGGGGAAAGTACACACCGGAAAATATAATGACAAATGAAGAGTTGTCAAAATTTGTTGATACTTCTGACGATTGGATAGTTCAGAGAACTGGAGTAAAAGAAAGACGTGTTTGTCATGTAAACAATTCTGATATGGCATCTGTATCTGGATTAAGAGCAGTTGCATCAGCTGGGTTGGACCCAAAAGATATTGACTGCGTAATCCTTGCAACATGTACACCGGACACCATCGTGCCTTCTGCTGCTTCATTTGTACAGCAAAAAATGGGTTGTTCCAATGCAACTGTATACGATATGAATGCCGCTTGTGCCGGCTTTTTGTATGCACTTGAACAAGCTAAGGCATTTGTAGAAAGTGGAATATACAAGAATGTAGTAATAATTGGATCTGAACATATTACGTGGCTACTTGACTGGTCAGATAGAGCAACTGCTGTTTTGTTTGGTGATGCTGCAGGAAGTTTTGTAATTTCAGCAACAGAAGATAAAGAAGCAGGGGAACTATTATCGTTCCATAACGGATTAAGTTCAGATAAATTACATATTCTTTTCATCCCTAACTTTGGATCGGCTATGAATCGATTCAAAGAAAATGCAGCTGCAGACATCGATTGGAATTTTGATGGCCCTGAAATCTTTAAAAGTGGGATAAGGGCTATGGGACAAGCCTGTGAAGAGGCTATAAAAAAATCGGGATTGCAAAAAGAAGATATCGATCTGTTAATTCCGCATCAGGCAAATTTAAGAATTGTTGAAGGACTAGAAAGAAGTCTCAAATTGCCTAATGCAAAAGTGGTGAAGAAAATACATAAATATGCAAATACATCAGCAGCTTCAGTGCCAGTAGCTTTTGTTGATGCAATAGAAGAGGGAGAAATCAATGGTGGAGAGACCGCTCTATTTACTGCTGTTGGTGCTGGCTTAGCTTGGGGTGCTGGAGTAATTAAGCTTGGAAAAAGAACAGAGTCGATAAATACGTCGGAAGCAGATATTCCAGAATTTAATGGATCAGCAACAGATATTTTAAGAGAAGCTATTGACTACTTTTTACCAGAAAATAGTTTATAAAGATGAGAGTAGCTCTAGTTACAGGTGGTTCGAAAGGGATAGGTCAGAAAGTTTGTCTTGCTCTAGCAAATGAGGACACTATCGTCGCCGTTGGTTTTAATAATAATTCAATAGGTGCGGACAAAACGGTTGAGCTAATAACTCAAAAAAATTTACAAGCTTTTGCGGTACATATTGATATTACAAGCGCTAAATCTGTTGATTCTGCTTTTTCAGAAATAGAAAAGAAATATAATGTTGTATCTATTCTGATTAATAATGCTGGAATTACAAAAGACAATATACTTCCTCGAATGTCGGAGGATGAATGGGATTATGTATTGGATACAAATCTAAAGGGGGCATTCAGAACAACAAAGAAAGCAATAAAAGGCATGATAAAAAATAAATGGGGAAGAATTATATATATTTCTTCGGTAGTTGGTATAGATGGAAATGCTGGGCAAAGCAACTATGCTGCTTCGAAAGCTGGATTAATTGGTTTTGCTAAATCAATAAGTAAAGAAGTGGGATCAAGGAATATTACTTCAAATGTTGTTGCTCCAGGGTATATAGAAACCGATATGACAGCTACATTTAGTAAAGAGCAAAAGGAAGTTATTTTAGACAAGATACCAATTAAAAGACTTGGAAAAGGGGAAGATATTGCAAATATCGTATCTTTTTTAGCATCAAATGAGTCAGAATATATAACTGGACAAGTAATCAAGGTCGATGGCGGCCTTGTTCTTTGATTTAGAGGGAGTTTTAATGGAAGTTAATGAAGTATATAAAAAAGTCAAAAGTCTTTTTATTGATGAATTGGGCATTGAGGAAGAAAAAATATCGATGGAATCCAAATTAGAGGAAGATTTAGAAATTGATTCATTAGGGATAGTAGAAGTCGTTATGGCTTTTGAAGATGAATTCAATATTGAAATAGATGACGAAGAGCTAAGTAACATAGGCACTGTTGGAGAGGCCGTTAACTTGCTTCATTCAAAACTATAGATTAAATTAATTATGTCTAAAAAGAGGGTCGTTGTCACAGGAATAGGAACAGTTAACCCTCTTGCATTAAATTTATTAGATTCTTGGAAAAGACTTTGTAATGGAGAATCCGGGATCGGAGAAATTACTCAATTTGATACTTCAAATCTTTCCATAAAAATAGGTGGTGAGGTACGAGAGTTTGATGCAGAAGAAATATTTGGGAAGCAATATTCTAGAAAGCTTGATAGAGCTGGTCATCTAACCATACAAGCTACTAAAGAAGCCATAGAAAATGCTGGATTTGATAGTGATAAACGGCTTGGTCCAAATTGTGGAATTATTATTGGAACTGGAATCGGAGGTCTTACTGCAACTGAAAATACTGTAAGAATCTATGATGAAAGAGGCGAGAAGAGAGTAAGTCCTCTTTCTATAACCCAGATTATGCCGAACTCTAGTACTGGGCAAGCATCAATAAAGTTTGGTGTAGAAGGTCCTTCCTCCACTATTACAACAGCGTGTGCAGCCTCTGCTAACGCAATAGGTGAAGCAAAACGATGGATAGAAAATAATGTTGTAGACATGGTAATTGCAGGAGGAACAGAGTCGGCAACAACAGGAATGACTATCAGTGCTTTTTCACAAAGTCGAGCATTATCTTCTAGAAACAACGATCCTGAAAAAGCATCTAGACCATTTGATAAGGATAGGGACGGTTTTGTTATGTCTGAAGGCTGTACAATGATGTTCTTAGAATCAGAAGAGAGTGCAAAATCTAGGGGGGCAAATATCTATGGGTATCTTGTTGGATATGGTTCGTCAACAGATGCATTCCATATTACTGCACCATCCAAGGGGGGGGTCGGAGCCTCTAATGCTATTAATACTTCTTTAAAAGATGCTAAATTAGATCCTGAAAAAATAGATTATATAAATGCTCACGGAACATCTACAAAGATGAATGACGTTACGGAAACAGTAGCGATAAAAAGAAGTTTCGGACCGTCTGCTGAGACTGTAGCGATATCTTCTACTAAGTCTATGGTTGGACATTTGCTTGGAGGAGCAGGTGCATTTGAGTCAATGGTATGTCTAATGTCCATAAAGGATGGCATTGTCCCTCCAACAATAAATTTAGATAGCCCTGATGAAGAATGTGATTTAAACTACACACCTATAAATTCTATAGAAAAAAATATAAATTATGCAATGACTAACTCTTTTGGATTTGGTGGACATAATGCAGTTCTAATTTTTAGTAAAAATTAATAACCGACTATAGTTCCTAATTCGTCTTTTCCTTATGGGAGAAGAGTTATTAACCGCTGTTCTGCGTCTATGGGGGAATCTCCGAATTCGTAAACCTTACATTCAGGAGCTCCTGGATACTCTCCACAAGGAATTTCACTATGATTCAAGTTTGTTGCATACTCCCCATAAGGAAGTTCCATCTCTAAAACAATAGGGACCCACCCAAACTCCTTTCCAGGAGGTGGCTCAACTACTTGACCATCATCTAGCTCTACGAGGTGAAGGTTATCTAAAGTCTTAGGTACAGGAATAAATTCTTGATTATGGCCCCACTCCTTGTGCATTTTCTCAATTCTAGATTGAAGAAGATTGAGATATTCTTCAGTATATATTTCTGGGTAGTCAACAATTAAAGATTGGAAACTAGGTTGGTCTTTGAATCTATACCAGCGATATTTAACTATACTTCCATCATCTAAAGTAGATTCATATATAGTAGCGTCGCAACCATCACTATCGCATACCCAACATGAGTAATCATATGGTTTAGAATCTATACCGAACACCTCATCCATATCTTTCTTCACTTTTGCCTGAAGAGCTTTGTCTTGTGCAGACAAGATATGGGGCATATACGAAACTGTACGTTCAAGTGTATTCATTTCTGTCCCTTGTAAAGACTCGGGTACCTTGCTTGCGTCTACAGGAACAAAAATATAATCATCCGTATTTGCTGAAGAACTAGGAACCTCAACCATATAATATTGACTTAAATCCCTCTCTTCTTCATTTGGAACACCTGACCAATCCCAATAACTATTAGTTTCTCCCTTTTCTGTATCAGATGAAAGATACACATTCCAACTGACCATAATATCGTTAAGTGTTTCAGCATCGGGAGCTCCTCCAATAAAAAGGTCATTCATATTTAAATCTGGCCGTTCTCTATCTTCATATCTATCTTCAGCAATCATTGGTTTTGAAAATGTTGAGAAACTTGGATCTAGATCTTCTATTTCAGCATCTCCATTAAAAAAATCAACAAAATGATTATAAAGATTTATATCGTAAGACCTGCCATCAAGAGTAAAGTACTCTTTATCTTTCTCAGAAGGAACAGCTGGTGGAAATATTTTCATATACAGGTCTCCATTTTTGTCATACTCTATAAATGCAGGAAGTTCTCCCATCTCAGACCCTATTGAAGCGTGAGAGGTAGATGTATAAGCCAAAGTATTTTTCTCCTGGGTCCAAAAAAGTCCTCCTTTTTCATAGTCATAGTCTTCTACATCGTCAACATACCAATCTTGTTTTTCAATTTCATCCATCAAAGTCTCTCTGTCTAGCCTTCCTCCCAAAAATTCAATTAACATACTGTACAGCTCTGGAGAGACCTCATCCTCACCGTCCAGCAGCATCTCTACAGCATTCCATCTATCTATCCTTCTATGCCAAAACTCTGGAACATATGCCCACATCGGACCACTGTATTGTGCACTATTTGCGACAAATGTCCAGGTTAGTTTTCCAATGTCGGTTGTTGGTTCACTTTGCTCCTCTCTCTCTTCTCCGCTAAATATAGGTAATGCAAACCATCCATGACCAAAATAAATTCCGCCATCTTCATTGTATTCATTTTGGTCTTCATCAAAGTGAATGGAAGCCGGAACAGGAAGTACTTTATTTGTTAATTGGACTCCTCCATAGCAGTCACATGCTACGCGTACTTCATAAAATCCGTAACCAAACAAAGAACTGTTTGGATTGTAAAACAATGGTGCTCCAGATGCCATGTATATTGGGTATTTTGTATGTCCGAATTTATCGAATATTCCTAAACCTCCTTCTATTGTTCCTCCAGCGGGACCATAGGGATGAGAGTCTGGTGCCTGAATCCATTGACCCCATAGCCCTTGTTGTTCTTCTGGCCTTACACTATAAAATGGAAAAATTCTGTCGTAAAAAGATAGGCCGTATATCTTTCCGGATTGCTCATTCTCAGCTTGTACAATTGTATCTCCACCTATACCTGTTTTTAAAGCCCAATCAGGAAGGCAATTGATTTCACCTAATTGCTCTCCATGTTCACCTCTATAATCTCTTGCATTTGGTCGAAAAAATCCCTCACTATAAAGTCCTAACTTCTGTGGATAATAATCTAACTTTAAATCATCGCTAAATGGTACTTCCGATAATGGGGTGTCTTCGCCATATTCTTCTCCTTTATAGCGTCCACTATATGAGCAGTGCCTTGGAAGATACTTTCCTGGATTGAATTCAGGATCAGGATCATTCTTAACGTAATATTTAGAAAAAATAGGGTCATTTAGGTCTGATTGATAGTCAGACTCTCCAGTGTCTGTAGAGCCGCCTAGCTCCTTTAGTCTATCTTCCAACTCTAATAATTCTTCGACCTCTTCAGATGTTAAGAGCTCTAATCCTTCTAGCTCCTCTATTCTATTTTTTACTTCAGCAAGTCCACTTGAAGATTCCTCTATTCTATTTTCCAACTCTAATAATTCTTCGACCTCTTCAGATGTTAAACTTTCTAATCCTTCTAACTCCTCTATTCTATTTTCTACTTCAGCAAGTTCACTTGATGATATTGTGTCATTGGAACAAAAAGAAATAAGTAACAATATAAAGAGTAACGAATAATACTTTTTCATTAGCATTTAGTCTAGCAAAGATATAGGATTCTATTCTGATAACATTGTTCCACCAATGGCATGTGCACCTCCATCAGCATGAATCACTTCTCCAGTTACTGCCTCTGAATAATCAGATAGAAGAAAACTAACTACCTTCGCAACAGGTTCTGGGTTTTTTGTATCCCAACCAAGTGGAGCTCTATCATCCCACTCCCCTTCCATAGATGAAAATCCTGGTATATTTTTTGCAGCTGTTGTTGCTAAAGGTCCTGAAGCTACTGCATTTACTCTTATTCCATCTTTTCCAAGATAATAAGCAAGATATCGAACAATTGACTGTAGCCCTGATTTAGCTACCCCTTGCCAGTCGTAACCTGGCCAAGCTTGTGAGTTGTCAAAATCTAGAGCAACAATAGAACTTGGATTGTTTAAAATCGGTTTGAATGATTGCGCAAGAGTTTTCAGAGAGAAAGCAGACACCTCAAAAGATGTAAGCGAATCTTCTAACTCTGTATTGAGAAAGTTTCCACCCATGGCTTCCTTTGGGGAAAAAGCAATTGCATGAAGAATCCCATCAAGATTTTCATATTTATCACCTATTTTGCTTACTGCAGCTTCTACCTGGTCTTTATCTTGAATGTCCATTTCATAAACTTCTATATCTTCAGATAGATGCTTTACTGCTCTCTCGGTAATTCGTAATCCTTTACCAAAACCAGTAGCTATAACCGTTGCGCCATTATCTATCGCAATTTTTGCAGCATGATAAGCGATACTTTTATTAGTAAGAATTCCAGTAATTAATAATTTTTTATTTTGTAACATACTCTAATTTAGACTTTAAAAAAATTGTTTAGTGACTAATAAGAAAAAATTTATTACTTTCCATTAATACATGCCTGTGCAGCAGATAATTTTGCTATAGGTATTCTGTATGGAGAGCAAGATACATAATCTAATCCTATTTTTTCAAAAAATATAATGGATTCTGGGTCTCCTCCATGCTCACCACAAATACCTATCTTAATATCTTTATTGCCTGCCAAACCTGCATGGGTTGCGAGTTCAATTAATTTTCCAACTGCTTTAATATCAATTGATACAAAAGGGTCTACCTGGAAAATATTTTTATCAAGATAATCATCTAAAAATTTAGCAGAATCATCTCTACTTAAACCTAGAGTAGTCTGAGTAAGGTCGTTCGTTCCAAAAGAAAAGAAATCCGCATATTTGCTTATTTCTTCTGCTCTTAATGCTGCACTAGGAAGTTCTATCATTGTCCCAAACTTATATTCAATAGTTACTTTATGTTTCTCTTGAATTTTATTACAAGTTTTCTGAATATCTTTTTTGATTAAACTAAGTTCTTTCCCTGTAGCAATAAGAGGGATCATAATTTCTAAATCTGTAGATATATTATCTTCACTTTTTACTTCCACTAATGCTTCGAGGGCAGCTCTAGCTTGCATTATGTATATTTCAGGATAAGAAATTGCCAATCGAACTCCTCTATGTCCTAACATTGGGTTCGACTCCTGTAGTCTAAGAGACTTCTCTTTTGCATAATTAAATGTGATTCCTGAAGCCTCAGCAACATCTTTAAGCTCCATATCTCCACTTGGTAAAAACTCGTGCATTGGCGGATCTAAAAAGCGAACTGTTACAGGTTTCCCTTGAAGTAGTTTAAAAAGCTGTTTAAAATCTTTTTTCTGATATTTAAGTAACTTTTTTAATGCTTTTTTTCGGCCTTGCTTGGTCTCAGCCATGATCATTTCCCTCATAAAAATAATTCTTTCCCCTTCAAAGAACATATGCTCCGTTCGACAAAGCCCAATTCCTTCTGCCCCAAAAGAAAGTGCTTTTTTTGTATCTTCGATAGTTTCAGAATTTGCTCGGACTCTCAATCTCCTGTATTGATCTGCCCATTTCATTACTGTTTGATAATCTTCAGTTGGCTCCGCATCAACTGTTTCAAGTTCTCCAAGAAAAATCTCACCAGTTGTTCCATCAATAGTTACTGTTTCTCCCTCCTGGAGAGTCATTTCTTTATTGGAAATAATTTTTTCATCATAATTTATTAACAACTGTTCTGCACCAGCGATACATGGCCTCCCCATACCTCGAGCTACTACTGCCGCATGACTCGTCATACCCCCCCTAGTTGTAATAATGCCTCTTGAAGAAAATATTCCTTGAATATCTTCTGGGCTAGTTTCTTCTCTGACAAGAATTACATCCATACCTTTTTTTGAAAGCTTTTCTGTTGCTTCAGGTGAGAAAGAGATTACCCCTGTAGCAGCACCTGGAGAAGCATTGAGTCCTTTACCGAAAAGCTCTCGGTCCGTCCCTGGTTTTATAGTTGGATGTAACAAGTTTTCTATATCTGAGGCTTTTACTCTTAGTAAAGCTTCTTGTTTATTTATTATTTTTTCATTTACCAAATCAACTGCAATCTTTAAACTTGCTTTAGCAGACCTCTTTCCTTGTCTTGTTTGAAGAAGAAACAATTGACCATTTTCTATAGTAAATTCTATATCCTGCATGTCTTTATAGTGTTTTTCTAATTTAGCGCATACAGTTCTTATTTCATTCAATATCTTTGGCATCTTTTCCTCCAGAGAACTTCCATTAGACTGATCGTTTTTAATTAAAGGATAAGGAGTACGTGTTCCTGCAACCACATCCTCTCCTTGGGCATTTAAAAGATACTCCCCGAACAATTTTTTACTTCCATCTGAAGGATTACGAGTAAAGGCAACTCCTGTTCCTGAACTTTTATTCAAATTACCAAATACCATAGATTGAACTGTAACGCCTGTCCCCCAAGTGTCAGGAATGTTGTTAATTTTCCTATAAGTAATAGCCCTTGGGTTCATCCAGCTATTAAAAACTGCTGAAATTGCTTTCCTAAGTTGTTCATTAGAGTCTTGTGGAAATTCTTTTCCAGAAAATCTCTCAACTGTACTTTTAAACCCATTAATAATCCATTCAAGATCTCCGACCTCTAGTTCCATATCTAATGTTTTATTTTCAATTCTTTTTTTATTAGAGATGACAGCTTCAAACCTAGAGTGTTCAATACCTAAAACAACCTCACCGTACATTTGTATAAAACGACGATAAGAGTCTAGAGCAAATCTTTTATTCTTCGTCATTTTTGCGAGACCAATAACTGTTTCATCATTTAATCCCAAATTAAGGATCGAATCCATCATTCCTGGCATAGACTCTTGAGCACCAGAACGAACTGAAAATAACAATGGATTTTCTATACTGCCAAAATTTTTATTTAGACTCTCCTCCAACAGAGAAATTGTTTTACTTATTTCTGTCTCTAATGAATTTGGGAAATCTTGATTGTTATTAAAGAAATGATTACAGGCTTCGGTAGTAATCGTGAATCCGGGAGGAATGGGGAAACCAAGTCTTGACATTTCTGAAAGATTTGCACCCTTCCCTCCAAGTAAAACTTTATCTTTAGCGGACCCATCTACTGCTGTGTCTATAAATTTATATATATAATTACGCATATAAAGAAGGTTAATTTTTTTTTCTAATTTTACAAAAAATTATTTATAAAGAAATTACTTGGTCTGGCATGTTCCCTGATAATGCTATATATAGATCGGGAAAACATCCAACTTTCACACCTTCCACAGTGCCTCTAGATGTATACTTGTCTCCATCTTTATCTGCAAGACCCCTCTGATTTGCACACTGATCACACATCATTAATAGCATTCCTTTTTCTTTTGAGATAGCAGCAAGCCTCTCCCCTTTTGGGTTCCCTTTTTGAAGCAACATTGTATTGTCATCAAAGAAGAAGATCCCTACAACTTCTACTCCATGTGTATCGTTCTCTAGTTGAGGAAGAATCATTTCTCCTACTTTATAATTTGCAGCATTTGGTGAATTTAATATATAAGCAACTTTCATTTACCTCCATTCTGTATTTAATAATCTTAATATTTTATTATATTTAAGGTGAAACGATGAGCCTAGCGAATTGAATTCCTAAACCATGAACCTCTACTTCAAAGTCACCAGCAAATCCAGGTTGAAAGGTAATTAAAAAATCGACGTTAGCTTCAATAGTCAAAGTAAGATCGATTCCATGTATATGTATTTCTACTGATTCGGAACTTATAAACCTTAGTGAAACATCTCCCATGACATTTGCTTCAATAATCTGAAGTGTTTCTGGAGCTTGGCCTGGGATATTGACATCTATGAAGTCTAATTGAGGCTGATTAGGCACACTCATTAATAGTGTAGTAGTTGTATCTTCTACTTCTTCAATATCCTGAGTAACAGAAGTTGTAGCCTCTGTTATTACATTGCTGGAAGAAGTATCTACCTCTTTACTGGAACAAGAGATAAATATTACTAATAAAAGAAAGACTGATAGCTTTTTGCACATAATTAACCAATATATTGGTGAGCAACCTCACCAACTATATAGCCAAATACTAAGCCTACAACTAAGAAAAGGGTTTGAAAACCGTACCTAGATTTTTCTGAGCTATGTATTGTGGGAACAATATCACTTAACGCAATATAGATAAAAAATCCAGCAATACCCCCGTACAGAATTCCAAGTTGCAAGTCTAAATTTGATGCAAACAAATAAAAGAAGACTGCGCCAAATAGTGTCATTAGAGAGGTTGCTAAATTTCTAATAATTGTCTGTTTCTTAGTAAAGCCAGCTTGTAGTTGAATGCCAAATTCTCCGACTTCTAAAGGAATATCGTGAGCAATCAACGCTATGGTAGCAACAATTCCTACCTCTGTACCAAGCAGGAATGCACCCCCTAATGAAATTCCATCAATAAAATTATGGAATATATCCCCCGTTAGAAAAAGCCAACCTTGTGTTTTGTTTGAACCTGCTCTACCCTCTAAATCTTCCTCGTGATGATGATGGAAGCTTTTAAAGCCTTTCTCAATTAAAAAGAAAAAGACTATTGCAAAAAGAGTACTGTTTAACACAATAACCCCTTCTTCTTCAATACCATGTGGGAGGAGGTCTCTGAATGCAGCGATAAGAAGGACTCCTGCTGCAAAAGGTGTTCCATATTTAATTAAATACTTTGAACTTTTTTCATTTCTTAGCATAAATACTGCAACAATAAATGACAATATTCCAAAAACCAAAGCAGCAATAACTAAGTATAGGAAACTGATATCCATCCTAATTATCATATAGTCGTCATATAATTAAGCAATGGTTCGATATATAGATAGTTTTAATCATGGCATTGGAGCTACTGGTGATTTGCCAATTCCTATCAATACAGTTCTCATAAGCTCTATTTGGGTTCTAGTTTTAACCTTTGTCTTATTGAAAGTCTCATGGAAAGTTTCAAAGATAAGAACTGATGAGAAAACAATTAATAGCGAGCAGACCAATGTTAGCAAAGTTATAGGCTTTTTGATCTTACTTCTCCTTACTGTCCCGGGGTTTGTAAGTGATGAGGCGTCTCGTACTTCAATTGCTCCCTTTCTTCTTTGGGTTGTAATTTGGATTGGAATTCCAGTACTTAGCTTATTCTTTGGTGATATCTATTCAAAAATTAACCCACTAACAATTTTTAGTAAGAAGACCTCTAAGGAAGCCTCTTCCGTGTATATATCTTCTACTTTATTCTTGTTCTTTGCATGGTTTGAACTTGTCTGGAGAAAACCGGGGAATCCAACACACATTGGGATTGTCTTCGTCATATTTTTCGTTATTGTTTTCTCGCTAACTAAATTTCAAAAACGATCCCCTATTGAAGTAGATCCACTCTATGTACTACATTATCTATACAGCAGAATGAAAATAACAAGTAAAGACAAGCCCGTGAACAAAATGCTAAATTCGATTGCCTCTTCAACAAAGGTGAGGGGGATAGAATACTTTCATTGCATCATGATAGGGGCGGTGTCTTACGATGGTTTGTCTGGAACTGTAGCCTGGTATAACCAATTTGGGTCACTCTCACTAAATACACTCTTTAATACCTCTATGTTCCTAGGGTGCATATTGGTTGTCATAGTTCTTTATAGATTTTCATGTTATTTCGCAATTCGTGCTTCTGGTATTACACATGATATAAACTTTATTTCAAATCAATTTGCACACACTATGCTTCCAATATCATTCGCATATCATATTACTCACTACATCTCTTTGCTTCTTTTTGAAGGTCAGACTTTTTTATACAGACTAAATGACCCCCTTGGTCTAGGCTGGAATATCTTTGGTGTTACAGATGTAACTGTAAATTATTTCCTACCTCCGGTGGGGCTTTGGTCTATACAGGTCATTGTGACCTTAGTAGGCCATATTCTTGCAGTAATTTTAGCCCATGATCTGACTATAAAATTTTTTGGTATAGAAAATAGTGACAAAACACAATATGCCTTCTTAGGCTTAACTGTAGTATTAACATTGCAGGCTCTCTTTGTATTAAGTGTTGCTTAAAATATGAAAAAAAGTAATAACTCTCAAGAAAAAGTCATCAGAGCTTTTGAAACAAAAAATATCCAAATTAAAATTTTGAATCTGGAACAATCAACTAAAACTTCCATTGAGGCTGCTAATGCTGTTGGATGTAAATTGGAACAAATTGCTAAGTCAATTATATTTAAAGACTCAAACAATAATCTGTTTCATATATTCGTTTCAGGACCAAATAGGGTAAACTTTCAAACCTTTGAAGAATCCACTGGAATAAAGCTTCATACAGCTGATGCAAAATTTGTTAGAGATAAGACAGGATTTGCAATTGGTGGAGTAGCTCCCTTGGGTCATATTGAGGAACCCATATATTTCCTTGATGAAACGTTATTAGAACATGAAGTAGTGTGGTGTGCTGGAGGTACTCCCAATTCTCTATTTGAAATTAAATCAATTGAGTTATTGAAAGCAATAAATCTAGAAATTGTAAAATTAGTTTAAAGGAATAATGATTAAAAAAATTGAAACATTGATTATTGGAGCAGGTCCAGCAGGCCTAACAGCTGCATGGGAATTAGACAAGCACAACAGAAAGGCTTTAATTGTTGAATCTGATGATAAAGTGGGGGGTATAAGTAGGACTGTCGAATCAAACGGTTAGAGATTTGACGTAGGAGGACATAGGTTCTTTACAAAAGTAGATGAAGTCTATGAGATTTGGAATGAAATATTAGGGTCGGATGACTTCTTATTAAGACCTAGAATGAGC
>Ga0114999_10003404_pt1 | contig 19970 bp, 24 predicted proteins | sample ArcticOcean_MG_C_3_FD_89820 | JGI IMG/M metagenome (GOLD analysis project Ga0114999, IMG submission 89820) | Marine microbial communities from western Arctic Ocean - ArcticOcean_MG_CB8_126 | ecosystem: Environmental > Aquatic > Marine > Oceanic | place: Arctic Ocean: Canada Basin | collected...
ACTCGTTGGCGCGGCGTGCCACGATGCTGGACTGACGCCCGGTGATGATCGCGATCGCTATGTCGTTTTGGGCTAGAAGCTTGATGCTCGCACCATCCTGGACATGAAATTGTTTGAGCTCGTGACCGTCGTCACTGTAGATAATCCGGCCATCTGTGAGCACCCCATCGACGTCAAATATGACGCCTCGAATCTGCGCAGCAATTTGGGTGAGTAGTCCGCTCTTTCTTGATTCGCCAGCCATCGCGAATAGTAGTTACGCTTGTTGGATAATCAAAGTGTTGTACCCAACCCAAGCAGTCAACATCACTGCGCCCTCGAACCGTGTAATCACAGGTTTGGATCCAACGCCGTAGGCGAATAGTGCTAACATGAGAGTCAACGCAAGCATCACGCCGCAATCGCGCCACAAAAAAGAGTAATCGATTGTCGTGGGATTTAGCAGAGCAGGTACAGAGAGGACAGCCAAGATGTTCAGGATGTTGGAGCCGACGACATTGCCGATAGCAATGTCCGCATGACCCTTGACTGCGGAGCTAATGGTTGCTGTTAGTTCGGGCAGGCTTGTACCGATAGCGACGATGGTAAGACCAATGAGCGTCTCGCTGACACCGAGCGTGACTGCGATGTCGGTTGCAGCATGAACCAACACTTGCGCCGACACCAAAAGCACGATGAGACCTAACGAAAGCGAAGCGATGCTCTGCCTTGTCGTCATGTCAGCTAGTTCTTCCAATTCCTCTTGGAGGGCTGGAGTGGCGTTATTCGAACTCTTGGTGTTCATGTATAAGCGCCACATGACTGCGCAGATGGCCAAAAAGAGAATGCAGCCGTCGACGAAGGAGAGGCTGCGGTCGAAAAGCAAAAAGATAGCCAGCACGGTGGCGCCAAGAAGCCATGGGAGTTCGGTTCGGCGGACCGTTTTGGAAAAGGGTAACGGGCGCACCAATGCGGTGATGCCCAAGACCAATCCTATGTTGGCAATGTTGGATCCGACCGCGTTGGCTATCGCTAGCCGTGGACTGTCTTCGATCGCTGCAACCACTGCTACGAAGATCTCGGGTGCCGACGTGCCTAGCGATACGATCGTGAGTCCAATTAGCATTTTGGAAACACCTAGGTTTGCGGCTGTCGCGGCAGCGCCAGAAACGAAGCGGTCTGCGCTCCAGATAAGCGCAATGAACCCAAGAATCATGAGTAGTAGTGAAACCCACATGGGTCGGTGACGGTCCTAAGTTGTTATAAGTGTCCTGAGTTTGCACTTTAGTCGGTTGGCGCGCGAGCGCCAACCGTGACAACTCATCGAAATTGTGAGGGAGTGGTGTATTTTGCGCCGTGCAAGGAAGCCATATTTCGTGCGTTCAGCCATAGGAAGCAGTCACTAGCTTGTCGAAGATGTCCGAAAAGCTGGTCGAAATTCGCGGTTTGAGTTTTCGTCGAGGCGAACGCGTCATCTTTGACGACGTTGACCTCGATTTCGGCGGAGCGACCGTTGTTTTGGAGATTGACGGGCAACCCGGCCAATTGTCGAGTGACACTAATGCAAGAATCCTGACGGAAGCAATTTAGGGCGCGCGATACGTGGCGTTGATTCCAGGCGCGGAAGAAAAAACGCTGGGCCATGGCGATGAGGTCACTGAAACTCAAGGCGCTCTTGTGTTAGAAAACCTCGTTGGTGAATTCTTGACGAATTTAGGAGCTTGAGTCGTGCAGCAAATTAGTTTCTGTCCCAAAATTGCCATCGATGGCAATTTTGATCCGCCGGGTTTCTTCGAAAACCTCCCAAAACCCTGCGGATTTTGACTCGCGCTGTCCTGCGCTAGCTAGCTGCCGTCCCTTTTTGGGTCGGAAGCTAGTTAGATATCTTCTGGTGATCATGTTGTCAGGGTCGTTGGTTTATGCGGATGAATCGCGGCGCGAAGCGCGTGTCGTGGCTGCGGTTGCTTCCGCCTCTGCCGAGCAAGCAGTCGAGCTTGCGGCCGCCGAGGTGCTAGGCCTGATAGAGGATGCTGAATATGCGCAGGAGGATCAGCAGCGGTTTTACTCTGCTGTGGAGTCATCGTTGCGTCCCATGATCGACTTTCCGCGTTTCGCCCGAGGTGTGATGGGCCCGTTTGCAAAGCGTACAGCGCCATATATCGGATGCAGCGCAAGAGGGTAATTAGCTACTGTTCAATCTCGTTATCGAAGGGGTCAATATCGGTATCAACTACCGAACGCAATTCGCGCAAGCGATGAAGAGTCCGAAATGCGGGGGCGACATGGATGCCGTGATCGAAGCATGGACGAATGTAGTCGAAAGCGGTGAAGACCAAGATGACGTTTCTGCAGGCAAAGGGGCGTAAGGCTCTTCGTGTCCAACGGCATCTCTGACGACTTTCGTGTAACATGTGAACTCACGCTTCGCGTTGCCGAACGCTATAAATCTCGCGGTATAGACCTAATTGATGGCGCGAAAGACAACGTCAAAGTGGATTTAGGCGATCTCGACAAAGCGACAAGTGACACGGTGGCGGCCATGTTAGGTTGGCAACGTCATGCGTCACTCAATGGAATATCCATTGTTTTTGTGAATAAGTCTCACGATTTACGTAAGATCATTGAGGTTTCCGGGCTGAGCCACATTCTCAAGTAACGCCGCTCGCGCAACTTGGGGGAATGCAAGACAAGCCCGGTGCTAACTTCGTATCAAGTAGGTTAAATAGGCTACCCCAATGCAAGATGAAATCATCGAGCGCATCAGCGCTCAGATCCCGAACGCGGAAATCGATGTCGCACTGGATGGCAACAAGGTGGTCATAGAGGTGACGAGCAATCACTTTGCGGGGATGGGGCGCGTTGCGAAGCAACAAGCCGTTTACAGTTGTATCGAAGACTACATAGCCGATGGACGCCTGCATGCAGTGACCATTAAGGCCGAAGTACCCGCTTAATGGACAAACTGCAAATCCAAGGTGGGCGTGAACTCTCCGGTCGTCTGAAAATCTCGGGCGCAAAAAATTCCACGCTCCCCATATTAGCCGGAACCCTGTTGACCGAAGAGCCGGTCGTTATTAGTAATGCGCCCCATCTGCACGATGTTACGACGATGTTAGAGCTGCTCGGTTCGTTGGGCGTTGATGTCGTTCTAGATGAGAAACTAAACGTCGAGGTATCGTCGCGAGAGCTCAGTCAGTTGGTTGCACCGTATGAGTTGGTAAGGACCATGCGCGCTTCCTTTTTGGTGTTGGGCCCCTTGCTCGCAAAGTACGGAAAGGCAGATGTATCTCTACCAGGTGGATGCGCAATTGGTGCGCGACCGGTCGACCAGCACCTCAAAGGCTTGGAAGCCTTGGGCGCGAAGATCCAGGTTCAAGAGGGATATGTAAAAGCGAGCGTCGATCAAGGCCTCGTCGGTACCGATGTGCACATGGACATCGTCACTGTGGGTGGGACTGAGAACATTATGATGGCCGCGTGCCTAGCGGCTGGTACGACCCGAATAACCAATGCCGCCCGCGAACCCGAGATCGTCGATTTGGGAGATTTCCTTAACGGTCTTGGCGCAAAGGTGTCTGGGCATGGAACGTCTACTATCGAGATAGAAGGGGTGGCAGAGCTACATGGTGGGAGCTACACGGTGATGCCTGACCGGGTCGAAGCTGGCACTTATCTTATTGCCGCGGCGGCGACGAGAGGCAGCATTCGGCTCGTCGATGTGGATCCCCATACGCTCGGAGCTTTGCTGCAGAAGCTGGAACAAGCTGGTGCGCACATTGAGACAGGCGACAATTGGGTGGAACTCGATATGCATGGTAAGCGTCCGCAAGCAGTCGATATTGAAACATCCGTATACCCAGGATTTCCAACTGATATGCAGGCGCAATTCATGGCAATGAATGCGATTGCCGATGGCACATCGGCCATACGGGAGACGATTTTCGAAAATCGCTTCATGCACGTACCGGAGCTAAACAGGTTAGGCGCCGATATTGAATTGCATGGACAATCGATGGCTGTCGTCCACGGAGTAGACGGTTTGCGAGCCGCGCCGGTCATGGCGACTGACTTGCGGGCTTCGTTCAGTTTGGTCGTGGCTGCATTGGTCGCCGAGGGTACAACGACCATTGATCGCATCTACCACATTGACCGCGGTTACGAAACGATCGAGGAAAAGCTGCAGCAGATTGGCGCGCATGTGCGCCGTGTTCGCTAGTGAGACTCCGAGCGCAAGGTCGCGACGGCGTCGCGTGCGCGAGCCATTCTCCCTCTGCGCGGAATTTTGCGACGGAAACTAGCTGGAATGGGGGGATGGGTGTAAGCCCGCCGCATGTATTGTAGGATGCGCGGCCTCTAGGACAGCATAGATTGGACTGAGAATGGGACTCGTTATTGCACTCAACAAAGGACGCATTCTCGACGAGAGCCTGCCCTTGCTCGCACAATGTGGTGTCGAGCTTGTGGCGGATCCGAAAAAGTCACGCGAGTTGATTTTCGACGGTTCCGCCGGGGGCCACCGCTTTATCGTTTTGCGCAGTGCTGATGTCCCAACCTACGTAGAAAATGGTGCCGCGGATATAGGCATCACTGGCAAAGACACGGTCTTGGAATACGGCGATTCAATGGGTTTCTATGAACTCTTGGATCTCAACATCGGCGTTTGTCGCATGATGACTGCGGGTCCGGTAGGCGATGACGAGCCCGACGGTGTGCTGCGTGTTGCAAGCAAATTCGTCAACATCGCCAGACGCTACTATCAGCAGAAAAATCGCCAGGTTTCGCTTATCAAACTGTCCGGTGCGATGGAGATAGCCCCATTGCTTAATCTAGCCGATTGCATCGTTGATATTGTCGATACTGGAAATACGCTTAAAGCCAACGGCCTCGAGGCGCGTGAGAAGATCTGTGACATTTCAACCCGACTGATTGTCAATCGAGCGTGTATGAAGACGAAATTTGACGAAGTGCAAGCTCTCGTAGCAAAACTGAACTTGGTAGTCGGCGGATGAAATTGCGACGCTTAAATTCGACGGACACTGATTTCGATCGTCAGTTAGACGGGCTTCTGCACTGGGACATTAGTGACGACAGCTCGGTCGATCAAGTTGTCACGCGTGTGTTGAAAGACGTCAGGCAGCGCGGTGATGCGGCGGTTGTGCAATATACGGAGCAGTTTGATCGACTTCCTGTTGAGAGCGTGGGGCAGCTAGAGATTTTGCCCAACGATCTCAAAGAGGCGTTTGAGCGGATTTCCGAGCAAGAACGGGCCACCTTGCAAAACGCAGCCGGTAGGATTCGCGAATACCATGAGCATCAGTTGGAAAGTTCGTGGTCCTTCACCGACGAGCTTGGTAATGAGTTGGGTCAGAGGATATCTGCACTAGAACGAGTCGGGGTTTACGTTCCGGGTGGTCAGGCGGCGTATCCCTCTAGTGTTTTGATGACGCTCGTTCCAGCAAGGGTTGCTGGCGTTGAGGAAGTTGTTGTCACGGTGCCTACACCAGGGGGTGTGCGCAACGACATGGTCATGGCTGCACTGCAAATCGTCGGGGTCGACCGAGTATTTACTATCGGTGGCGCTCAAGCGATTGCAGCATTGGCGTATGGCACAGAAACTGTTCCGAAGGTGGACAAGATTGTTGGGCCTGGTGGGGCGTACGTCGCCGCGGCCAAGCGACAGGTTTTTGGCCAAGTCGGAATTGACGTTATCGCCGGACCTAGCGAAGTTCTGATTATCGCCGATGGTTCCACCGATGTGGATTGGGTCGTGCTCGATCTATTCGCGCAAGCAGAACACGATGCCGCCGCGCAAGCCCTATTGGTATGTCCTGACACCCAGTACATCGATGCAGTGGCCGAGACGATTGATCGTCTGTTACCTACGATGGCGCGCCACGAGATTATTCAAGCCTCGCTGGAAGCTCGCGGCGCGCTCATTCAAGCAAAAGACTTGAACGATGCAGCGGCCATTGCGAACCGGGTTGCACCTGAACATTTGGAACTCGCGGTTGACGATTCGGAAAGCCTGCTCGATAAGATCAAGCACGCAGGCGCAATTTTTTGTGGGGCATTTGCCGGCGAAACACTTGGCGATTATGTCGCCGGCCCATCGCACGTGTTGCCTACTTTTGGTACCGCTCGATTTGCCTCGCCGCTCGGCGTGTACGACTTTCAAAAACGTAGCTCGATCATTCGAATGACGCAAAAAGGCGCTAGCGAACTCGCAAGAATTGCGGTGCCACTGGCGAATAGTGAGGGTTTGGAAGCACACGCACGTGCCGCGCAAGCGCGCACGACGGGTTAGTGTCCCCAACCTTCATAAACAGCTGAGGGCTCTAAAGCAGCGGCAGTTCGACGATCGTGGCTTCTGCTCTGAATAGCTGGTTGTCGCGCATGACTTCCAGTTGCAGTGTCGCGCCAGGCGCGGTATTGGCGATTACGTTAGTAATGATTTGAACGTTGTTGGCGCTTATGTCGTTAGCGGCAAGCAGAATATCCCCAAGGCGTAATCCGGCACGATGCGCGGGGCTATTTCGTTCGATGCGCGTAACCCGCAATCCATGTTCGGATGAATCATCGAGGCTAGGCGCAAGTTCTAAATTGACCCCCAACCACCCACGAATGACGCGTCCGTGGGTAAGAATTTGATCCATCACCGACAGCGCCAGATCCGCCGGTATCGCGAACCCAATACCATCAGACCCGCCGGAGGTGGTAAACGTCATGGTGTTGATGCCAATCAGCCTGCCGCGATGGTCAACCAATGCGCCGCCGGAGTTGCCGGGACTGATTGCGGCGTCCGTCTGAATGAATTCATCATACGGTCGGTCTTGGGTTATCAGTGAACGTGACATCGCGCTGATAATACCCTGCGAGACGGAGTGGCTGAACCCGAACGGGTTGCCGATGGCCAACGCGATGTCACCGACTTGTACGGGGTTGTCCGCGTCGTAGGCAATGACCGGCAACTTTGTCGCACCTACTTTGATGATTGCCAAATCGGTTTGAGCATCGCTCCCGATCACGCGGCGGTCAAAGTTATGTTGTTAGAAAACATAACGAGGATGCTGTCTGCGTTCTCGATCACGTGGTGGTTTGTGAGTATGTATCCATCTTCTCGAACGACGACCCCGGAACCAAGTGAATTGACCACCTGTGGGTCCCCGGCGAAGCGTTCGCACAGCTGCCGATAACGTGGGATATTGCAAATTCGTGAACGCGTAATTTTGGTCGAGTGAATATTGACGACGGCCGGTGCAGCCGCTGCGACGGCGCCAGCAAAACCAGGTTTGTGGCCGCTTTGGCCGTTTAAGGCCATGATGATGAGACCCACGACCGCGCCAACTAATGCGGGTATGAGAATGTATCGAGTGAGTTGACTCATCTTGTTATGATCCGCGCCTAATTTCAAAGTGCCTAGCCGCCATTTTATCACCGCTTGAAAAATACCGAGAATTAGTCGCAGAGGGGGAGTGTTTCGAAGACTCGGCGCAGGTGCAAGTCGTACAACGTCTCAATGACCTATTCGATCGAATAAGCGCAACACCTAGCCGGGTTGGAACAAGCGGCTGGTTTCGCGCTTGGCGGTTGCGCAGGCAAGCGCCGCTCAAGGGTCTATATATCTGGGGTGGTGTCGGTCGCGGCAAGACCATGCTCATGGACCTGTTTTTCGAATGTTTGCCACCCGATCGGCGGCTGCGTATGCATTTTCATCGATTCATGCGACGGGTCCACGAGGGTTTGCGCACTTGGTCCGGTACGGCGAATCCATTGTTGCAAGTTGCCGGTGAATTTACCGCGGAAGCAGACGTGTTGTGTTTCGATGAGTTCTTTGTGTCGGACATAGGCGATGCAATGATTTTGGCAGAATTGTTCGATGCGTTGTTTGCGGGAGGGATGACGTTGGTCGCGACCTCAAATGTCGAGCCCAAGATGTTGTACGAAAATGGCTTGCAGAGGCGCCGTTTCCTGCCCGCCATTGACCTTTTGACGGAACACACCGAGGTGCTGCATATTTCCGAGGGTGCCGATTTTCGCTTGCGAGCACTGGAACAGGCCGAAATCTATCACTGGCCCCTCGATGCAACTGCCGAGGTTGGTTTGCTTAAGAGCTTCGATGCGCTTGCGCCTGGAACACCGCAGGTCGGCGAGACCCTGAATGTTGAAGGCCGGCCGATCGAGACAGTCCTATTGGCGGACGATGTGGTCTGGTTTGAGTTCAGTCAGCTGTGTGAGGGGCCCCGGTCGCAGAATGATTACATTGAGCTTGCGATGATCTACCACGCAGTCATCTTGAGCAATGTGCCCATCATGACGAGTAGGCAGGGAAATGCTGCGCGGCGCTTCATCAGTCTCGTAGACGAGTTTTACGACCACGGCGTGAAACTAATCATCAGCGCGGCCGCATCAGTCACAGATATTTATCAGGGTGAGCGGTTGCACTTCGAATTTGCCAGGACCATGAGCCGGCTGATCGAGATGCAAAGCCACGAATACCTGGCCAAGCGCCACGAAGCTGGACAATGATCGGGGGGGTAATGCGCGCGGGGATGTAGCTAGTTCCTGTCCGTCTCGCCAACCTACGATTGGCGCAGGCCATCTTCTTCCCTACGGTTTCTTTCAGAAACCTCCCAAAACCCTACGGTTTTTGATTCGGGCTCCTGCCCTCAGTTAGTTTGGCCGCAAAACACTGCGTATTTTGGACACGCACTAATTAGAAGAATTCTAATGTTGTAATGGGGTAATCGCTCCACTATGATTCGCGATCCCAAAATTTGGGTCGTATTGGTGTGCGTGATCGTGGCGGAAACGGTGCGATCTACACAGTGCGATAGCACTAGAGAGAAGACATGAAAACCGTAAGCATGCGCCACGAAGATGTAGAAAGATCATGGTGGCTGATCGATGCAAAAGATAAAACGCTTGGACGCCTGGCGACCGAAGTAGCGCGGCGTCTGCGTGGCAAGCATAAGCCGCAGTACACGCCACATGTTGATACCGGTGACTACATCGTGATCGTAAACGCAGCCAATGTTCGTGTTACGGGCAAAAAAGAAACCGACAAAATATACTGGCGCCACTCGGGCTATCCGGGCGGAATCAAAGGGACGAGCGTTGCAACAATGCGCGAGTCACATCCCGAACGAATCATCGAGAAAGCCGTGAAAGGCATGCTGCCGCGCAACCCGCTTGGTCGCGCGATGTTCAAGAAACTGAAAGTCTACGCTGGCGCCGAGCATCCGCACGCAGCGCAACTGCCGCAAGTGTTGGAGGTTAATGCATGAGTAATTATGACTACGGGACCGGTCGCCGAGAAACGGCTGCAGCGAGGGTTTTCGTCACGTCGGGCAGCGGACAAATCACGGTAAATTCGCAGCCATTGGACGAATTTTTTGGCCGCGAAACCTCACGGATGATTGTGCGCCAGCCTATAGAGCTTGCCGATGTGTCTGACAAGATTGATGTAAAAGTGACCGTTCGCGGTGGCGGCAATTCCGGCCAAGCCGGAGCCATTCGCCACGGGATTGCCCGGGCCTTGGTTGAATATGATGAGAATTTACACGGACCCATGCGTCAAGCGGGGTTCCTGACGCGCGACGCGCGCGAAGTGGAACGCAAGAAAGTTGGCCTGCGCAAAGCCCGCAAGCGCCGTCAGTTCTCCAAACGCTAAGCGTCCGATCTTACTGCTTTGAGCCTTGAGACGGCTGTGTGTGGTAGAATCCCGCGCGGTTTGTGCTGTGGGTTGAGTCTCAGCACGCACAAATCTTCTAGCAGCGCTGAGAAATGCGCATCAATCAGGTCAGCTTTAGGAGCAAATTGCCTTGAGTAACGGTGACGCAAGTCATGACGCCTCCAGCACTCATGGGAGTGGCAACAATCCGGTTGGGGGGGCCGTCAACGGCCCGGCAGACAAGAAGAGACGCTATTTTCTGATCAAAGCTACCGTCGCGGTCGCGGCGGTAGGCGCAGCCGGTGCAGCAGTACCCTTCGTTCAATATTGGAATCCAAGCGCCAAAGCCAAAGCGCTCGGTGCGCCCGTTACGATCGACATCAGCAAACTCGCACCCGGTGAAATGTTGAGCCCGATAGTCGCCTGGCGCGGCAAACCCGTCTTCATTATTTACCGCGACGAGGCGACACTCGAAGCACTCGAGACAGGGCTTGGCAATCTGGCCGACCCGGATTCGGAAAATGCCGATATGCAGCCTGAATTTGCAGTGAATTCGCATCGATCGATGAAGCCGGCAGTTGGCATTTTCTTGGGCATCTGTACTCATTTAGGTTGTTCGCCAAAATACGTAGTTGCGGACAATTTTCCTGGCAGTGGTGGCAATGAGGGGGGCTTCTTCTGCCCTTGTCATGGGTCGCGTTTCGATTTGGCCGGGCGGGTTGTGTCAGGCGTACCTGCACCGGATAACCTAGAGGTGCCGCCCTACCGTTACGAATCCGACACGGTGATCGTGATTGGCGAAACCCAAGGGACTGCGTAATGGCTGAGGAGCAGCAGCAAAGCAAGGCAATCGGCATGTGGTTCGGGTTTGTTGGATGGCTAGACGAACGCTTTCCTGCGACGGAAACGTTCGAATATCACATGTCGAAATATTACGCGCCCAAGAACTTTAACTTTTGGTACTACATGGGCGTCCTGGCGATCGTTGTTCTCGTGATCCAGATCATCACTGGCATTTGGCTGACGATGAACTATTCGCCGACTGATGCATTCGCCTCCGTGGAGTACATCATGCGCGATGTACCTTACGGTTGGTTGTTACGGTACCTGCATTCTACGGGTGCGTCGTTCTTCTTCATCGTCGTATACCTGCACATGTATCGGGCGCTCTTATATGGATCGTACCGTGGCCCGCGCGAGCTGTTGTGGCTGATCGGTATGGTGATATTCGTCGCGCTCATGGCCGAAGGGTTCTTTGGCTATGTATTGCCCTGGGGCAACATGTCTTATTGGGGAGCGCAAGTAATCGTTTCCCTGGCGGGTTCCATACCGTTTTTTGGTCCGGACATCGTGGAGTGGTTCAGGGGTGATTATCTGATCTCAGAAGCGACATTGAATCGATTCTTCGCCCTGCATGTGATCGCGTTACCGTTGGTGCTTGTTATTTTGGTCTTCGTGCACCTCGTTGCACTGCATCATGTTGGATCCAACAACCCTGACGGCATTGAGATCAAGAAGAATAAGGGCGGCGATGGCATCCCGCTGGACGGTATCGCATTTCATCCGTACTACACGGTGCACGACACGCATGCGATCGTTGTTTTCCTTTTCCTATTCTCATTAGCCGCATTCTTTGCGCCCGAAATGTACGGTTACTTCATAGAGAAACCGAATTTCGAAATTGCCAATCCTTTGAAAACGCCGGATCACATTGCGCCGGTTTGGTACTACACCCCCTACTATTCGATGCTCCGCGCGGCCACCTATCCGTTGGTGGGGTTAACGGCGAAGTTCTGGGGCTTTGTAATAATGGCTGGGGCGATTGTCATACCTGCGGCTCTGCCCTGGCTTGACCGCAGTCCGGTTAAATCCATCCGCTACAAGGGTATGTGGTCGAAAGTGATGCTCGGCATATTGATCGTCAGTTTTGTGGTCTTGGGCTATTTGGGAACCAAAGCACCCTCACCCGCACGCACGGCCGTAGCGCAAATCGGAACTATTCTCTATTTTGCTTACTTCTTGCTTATGCCTTGGTATACGCGCGTTGAAAAAACCAAACCTGAACCAGCTCGGGTGACGTCCTAATGAGCAGGTTCGATATGATGGGAGCCCTCAGCGGGATAAGAGCCCTCAGCGGGATAAGAGCCCTCAGCGGGATAAGAGCCTTCAGCGGGATAAGAGCCTTCAGCGGGATAAGAGCCTTCAGCGGGATAAGAGCCTTCAGCGTGACGAGAGCCTTCACCATGAAAGGGTTGTTAACTGCCCTATTAATGCTGCCGGTTCTTGCCTTTAGTGCGGAGGAGGATGACTGGCCGATGGCCGAATTCGCGCCCGATGTAGAGAATTTGCCCTCGCTACAAAAAGGCTTTCGGCTTTATGTGAATTATTGCCTGGGCTGTCATGGCCTGAAATATCAACGCTATGAACGCACAGCGGATGATCTGGGGATTCCGCACGATATCGCGCTTGAAAGCCTTGTTCTGTCGGATCAGAAAATCGGCGAGTTAATGACTTCATCCATGCCGACGGAGCAAGCCAAAAAATGGTTTGGGGCCGATCCGCCTGACCTGACCTTGATTGCTCGGGCGCGCGACGCTGAATGGATATATAACTATTTAAAGACGTTCTACGTTGATGAGTCCAGATCCTTTGGCGTGAACAATAAGGTGTTTGAAAACGTTGGTATGCCAAACGTATTGGCAGGTCTGCAGGGTGTGCAGCGCGAAGCGTGTGCGCCAGGAACCGAAAAATGCTATGAACTTTCAGTCGACGAAGGATCTGGTACATACAGCCGTGAACAGTTCGACATGGCGATCTATGACCTTACCAACTTCCTCTATTACGTGGGCGACCCCTCGCGCTTTGAAAGGCAGCGAATCGGTGTGTACGTTCTTTTGTTTTTGATCGTGCTTGGGTGTTTTACCTTTCTGCTCAATAGGGAATATTGGAAAGACATTCACTAAGTACAACTGCCTACAGCCATCTAACTAGTGCCCGTCCCAAATACGTAGTATTTGGTGGTGAGCGCGTGAGGGCAGGATGCCCGAGCCAAAAACCGTAGGCTTTTGAAAGGTTTTCTAAGAAAACCGTGGGAAGAAATTCACAGGATGCGAATTTCTGGACAGACACTAACCAACGAAAGGCGCGGCGCGCCTAAGCCAAGATAAATATGAGTATTGTTACAAAAAGATCATCCATGACCTTGTTTTCCGATGCGCGCGATCACTATTCTCACCGTGTGCGTATGGTGTTGGCCGAAAAAGGAGTAACCGTTGAGATCGTCGATGTGGATCCTAGCAAAAAGCCCGAGGGCCTAGCCGAGATCAACCCCTACAACACGTTACCTACCTTGTTGGATCGAGATTTGGTGTTGTACGAAGCGAACGTGATTATGGAGTACTTGGACGAGCGCTTTCCGCACCCGCCGCTACTTCCGGTCTACCCCGTGCAACGGGCCTTGTCTAGATTGTGGATCACGCGCGTAGAGAAGGAGTGGAGCACTAAGCTCGATATCCTGATGGCGGGCAAAGGTCGGGAAACGGTGATTACAAAGGCACGCAAAGAGTTGCGCGAGAGCATAATTGCCATCGCGCCGATATTTGCCGAGAAGCCCTACTTCATGAATGAGGAATTCTCATTGGTCGACTGTTGCGTCGCCCCGATCCTATGGCGCCTGAAAGAGGTCGGGATCACGCTCCCGGAGAAATCTACCAGACCTCTAGCAAAGTACATGCAAGTCATGTTTGAACGCGAGGCATTGCGCGAGAGTCTGACGGAAACGGAAATGGAGATGCAGGAGTGAAATCGCAACGCCCCTATCTTTTGCGGGCATTGTTTGATTGGATCCTCGACAGTGGCGAGACTCCTTACATCTTGGTGGACGCTACGTTTGATGAGGTGCGGGTGCCTACAGAGCATGTCAAAGATGGCAAGATCGTACTCAACATCTCACCTAATGCCGTGCGCGAGCTTGAAATGGACAACGACTACGTCGCATGTTCGAGCCGCTTTTCTGGCAAGGACTTCCCGATCTACTTACCGATTGCGAGCGTCAAAGCCATCTACTGCAAGGACAGTGGCGTCGGGATGGCATTCGACGATAAGATTCCTCAGCTGCAATTAGAAGACGCCACGTCAGCAGAATCCGAGTCGGAAGAACCCCAGTCAGAAGAAAAAAAGACCCACGGCTCGTCTAGCCCCAGTGGGCCAAAGCTTCGTTTAGTCTAGGTACTCGAACACCTTTACGATTTTCTGCACGCCGTAACTGTCTTTGGCAACGTTTACCGCGTTGTCAGCCTGGCTGCGGCTGACTAGGCCCTGTAAATAGACAATACTGTTTTCTGTGAGCACCTTGATTTTGGTGCCGTCTGCGTTCTTCGCGGCGATGAGGCGTGTTTTTACTTTGGTGGTTAACCACGCGTCGTTAGACCGCGCGACCATCGAGGTTGGACCTGCGACAGTGAGAACATTGTGTATCGTGCGCACCTTGTTAATTGTCCCGACGACGGTCGATGCGTTCGCACGAAGCTCTTCGGTTGCGACTTGGCCGGCAATCAAGACCACACCGTTAAACGCTTGAATGACAATGTGCGACCCTTTGTATTCAGCATTGGATTTGCGAATCTCCCGCTCTACGATGACTTCGAGAACGGCGTCATCAAAAACAACACCAGGAGTCCGGCGGCTTGGGTCGTTACTCAAGCTGGTGCATGCACCAAGCAAAAGTACTGGCAGAAACGCCACGATAGAACGGGTGCCAACGATGTGGGCGAAATTGCGACAAAAGCTGATTAAGGTAATAGTCAAAACGCGTTTCGTATCCAATGGATGTGGGGACGGTAGTTTGGCCGCGAAATCGATACCACGTCAAATCTGATGCTGGGAAAATGGTAAATCCGGTGGGATTTAGTGAAATGCTTGGCGGCTTGGCGAATCCGTGTGCGTTTAGCGTGCGTGACGGTCTCGGCTGGCGTGCCGTATTCGATGTTCCGGCGATAACGGACTTCGACGAACACCAACGTGTGCCGACGCCGATCTAGCATCACGAGATCGATTTCGCCCAACCGAGTCGTGTAGTTGCGCGCAATACGGTGCAGACCGTGCAACTGAAGATACAACAATGCGCCATACTCAGCCAGCCGCCCGCTGCGTCGAAGCTGCATGCAGCTTCAAAATTCGAGTGGGGTTAGCCGACCTTCGTCTAAGACGGTATTGACTGACAGGCTACGTTGGAAGCGACCGTTTTGCTGGAGATCGAGGTAGCCGGTTGCGCCTGGCTGAGTCAGACTTTTTCGCGATTCCAGTAAGGGTAACCAAGTCGCGATCTTATAGGCGTCGAACCCAAGTGCATACAGCTCCGCCAGCGGGTTGGAAACGAGGTCGTAAGCCTGTAGCAATTGCTTCTGTTTGCCGGTTGGATAGGCAAAAATGGGCAGTTCAGTCAGCCTGAAACCCTGCAATTCGGCCAAATGCTCGCCGCGCGCGCTTTGCGAAGTCGCGTATACCGGCAGGTCGGCGGCGAAGTGGAATTGCAGGGCAGGGATTAATGCGCGCGACTCGAGCTGGGTGGTCAGGGCAATGACGGCATCGAAATCCTTCCGCGCCCGCGGCGAAAACTCGAGGGATTTACCGAGGATACGGCCTAAGCGAGCGCTACGGGCCCGGCTCGCGGCCACTTGCATGGATTCACCGACTGCGTCGGTGAGGCCCTTGATGTCGGAAAAATCCGCCGCAGCGTAGGCGTATCGCCACAGATCGGCAAACTCGTTCATAGCGCGCCGTGACCAGCCTTCATCACTATGGATAATTAGCACCCGCTCATGACCTTCGGCCAGAACGACTGCGGCAAGCGTGTTGGTCTCGTCTTCGATAGCTATGCCTAACTGAAAGACGTAGCGGTAGCTTGTGCTGTCATCGGCGAGGTAGTTGAGTAACAGGGTCGGCACTTGGGCTGCTTCAGCGATCATTGCGAACCGTTCGACATTCTCCTTTACCAGGGGACCAACCAGCACGTCGATGCCGTCGTTCAATGCGGTCTCGAACACTGCGCTCAAGTCATTTGCCGCGCAATCGTAAAACGCAACGTTGGGTTTTTGCGTATTACGTTCGGCCAAATAGGCCGACACGAGCCCATTCTGCAACGCTTGCCCAGCGCTCGCTAACGGGCCCGAAAGGGGCAATAAAACCCCAATATTAGGTAGCCGGTAGTCCTTCAAAAGTGCAAGTGCTTGGGGCGGGTTGAGGTGCGCTGGATGGTCTGGATTGTCGACCTTCCAAGCGCGCCAAGCATTGACCTGGCTGCTTGCGGAGTCGGCGGCACGCAGCTGTTGCTGTAACAGCCACCACGCATGGTGGATCTGGTGGGTAAACACGCTTGGTCCACGTCTCGCTCGAGAAAGGTGCTCCCAAATAAGGTCGTTGATGTCATCTGGCAACGCGGCCGGATCAAATTCACTTTTTTGCGCTGCTTGGATGTAGCCATCCGCTGCACAGCCGTGAGCGTTGATCTGGGCGCAGACCAACGCAGTTTGCAAGAAATCGGCAACGGTCATTTGTTGCAAGGATGCCAGTTCCTCACGAGCAGCTGCATATTGGCCAATTCCCTCCAATGCGCGAGCGCGTTGACGGGCTAGGCTATCGCCCAGACTGGCTTCGAATTTCGCGTCGAGGTCGAGCTTCACAAGTAGATCCAATGTCGCAAGCGCGGCTTCCGGGTCACCCCGAAAGAGGTACAGCTTGCTCGCGTCGATGATCAATGCTGCGGCGGCTTCGCCGCTACGTGTCAAAGCCTCGTCGATGAGCGTTTGTGGGTCGCGCTCATTAAATCCATCCGGGCTGCTGGCTCGATCAGGCGTGCTTTGGCAGCCGGAGGTTGTCAGAATGAGTAAAACGAGCGTAAGGAAATGGTTTCTCATGTGGGGAGTTCTGTATGTCGTGGCAACGCCCATTGGACACCTTGGTGACATAACCCGTCGTGCGGAAGATGTCCTGAAATCGGTGCAGATTGTGGCTGCTGAGGATACCAGACGAACTCGTGTGCTGTTGGATCATATCCAGCACCGTGCGCCGGAACTTTGGAGTGTGCACGAGCACAATGAACAAGCGATCGCCGCGACACTGGTCGCGCGGCTGCGAGAGGGTGTGGATATCGCTTTGGTTGCCGACGCGGGCACGCCACTTGTTAATGACCCGGGTTATGCGTTGGTGTCGGCGGTCTGGCTCGCGGGGGGACGCGTTGTGCCTGTGCCGGGAGCGAGTTCGATTATAACGGCGTTATCCGTGTGCCCCTTGCCGTGCCATCATTGGTGTTACGTTGGTTTCTTGCCTGCAAAGGCGAAAGCACGCAGAGAGCTGTTGGCGAGCTATTTGCCAAGACCTGAAGCCATCATATTCTTAGAAGCGCCGCACCGGATTCTGGCTACCTTGCGCGATATCGGCGAGCTCAGTGACAAACGCATCATGTTGGGACGCGAATTGACCAAGCAGTTTGAGACTTTGTATGTCGGCACGGGCGAGGAATTAATCTCCCAGTTGGGCGGTCACCCCAAAGGCGAAATAGTAGCGATTGTAGAGTCGAAAGATATTGTGCAGACAAACTACGAGCATGAACGCGTGCTACGGATACTACTGCAAAAGCTATCGCCCGCGCAGGCGGCGAAGCTCGGGGCCCGCATATGTTCGGCTCGTAAGAGTGATCTTTATGAGCTGGCGGTCAAGTTACAGAGCGAAGTGGAGGGTAAGGGAGATGCGTTGGACGGGTAGCTCAATAGGCTCGACTAATCCACACAACCGGCTTAGGCTCTCTTTGAGTCAGCTGGGCAGTCGCCGGTTGCTTTGATTCGTCGAAGTGACGGGAGGAAAGTCCGGGCTCCATAGGGCGCAGTGCCAGGTAACGCCTGGGGGGCGAAAGCCCACGGAAAGTGCAGCAGAAAGTAGACCGCCGTCGGCTTAACGTTGACGGTAAGGGTGAAAGGGTGCGGTAAGAGCGCACCGCGCGGGTGGCAACACACCGTGGCTAGGTAAACCCCACTCGGAGCAAGGCCAAATAGGAATCCAATGACATTGCCCGTGTCGGATTCGGGTAGGCCGCTTGAGGCTGTTGGCGACGGCAGCCCTAGATGAATGATTGTCCACGACAGAACCCGGCTTACAGGCTGACTCACCTTAAATTGTTGCTCGGAAACAATTTTGCACGGCATTTGCGAGGGAAACCCAATAGATCGAAGCGTAATATAAGAAAGCACTTTAAGTTCATCGGGTGAGATCGGAAATTTCCTTATATTTCCGTAGCTTATGGCGGCCTTTCCCTTGACTGTACGAGGCCGAAGACTATAGTGTCCTAGATTGGGGAAATGTGGAGAATAGTGGGTTGAATGTGGTGGGGCGGCGAATTTCGCTCAGCACCAACCTGCGTGATCAACAGTGTTTCGAGGTATTACGAACGCAACCTTGGATGGCAAAGGGCGCATGGCGTTGCCAGCTAAGAACCGTGAGACGGTGCAGCTGACCAGCGAAGGCAAGATTGTCGTCACCATCGACATGCGTGAACCGTGCTTGCTGCTCTATCCATTGCCCGAATGGGAAATTGTCCAGCGCAAGCTCGAGAGCCTATCGAACATCAACCCCCAGGCGCGATTGCTGCAGCGGCTGTTGATCGGTCACGCCACCGATCTTGAGCTCGACGCGAACGGGCGAATTCTGCTGCCGCTCAATTTGCGCGAGTACGGCAGCTTTGCAAAGAAGCTGGTACTGGTCGGGCAAGGCAACAAGATTGAAGTCTGGGCTGAAGATCAATGGCGTGAGCGGATGCGGACGTGGCTTGACCAGGACGCAAGCCAGCTCATTGGCGAGGCGGACGCATTCACCGGCTTGTCGGTCTGACAGTGGCTATCGGCGTTGGTGATCATATTCCGGTTCTCACGAAGGAAGTACTCAAATTCTTATTAGGTCGCCAAGACGGAACCTATGTAGATGCCACCTTCGGTTGCGGCGGCCATTGTCGTGCGCTTTTGCAAAAGCTCGCGCCGTCGGCCAGGTTGGTCGCGATGGATAGAGACCCGGATGCGGTAGCGTTGGCCCAGGTTCTTGCCGTCGAAGATTCGAGGGTGTTGGTGGTGCATCGCCGATTCGCAGAGCTCGACACGGTATTAACGGAGTTGGAGATAGTGGCGGTCGATGGAGTCGTACTCGACATTGGGGTCTCATCGCCACAGTTGGATGATCCCACCCGTGGCTTTAGTTTCCTTAACGACGGACCGTTGGATATGCGTATGGATCCAACGTCCGGCATGAGTGCGGCCGACTGGATCAACAGCGCGCAAGAAAGCGAGATTACGCGGGTGTTGTTCGAGTTTGGTGAAGAAAGACACGCTCGAAGAGTAGCCAGAGCGATTGTCAAAGCTCGGCCAATCACAACGACTGGAGCATTCGCCGAGACGGTTTCTGAGGCCATCCCCCACTCGGGACGTAGCAAACGCCACCCGGCCACTAAGGCATTTCAGGCCGTGCGGATAGTAGTCAATTCGGAAAACGAAGAGCTCGCCCGCGGCTTAGATAATGCGTTCGATTGCCTGCGGCCAGGCGGGCGTCTCGCGGTGATTAGCTTCCATTCGCTGGAAGATCGTCGGGTGAAACACAAGTTCCGGGAACTCAGCACGCCACCGCCATTGCCTCGTCGCTTGCCGGTCCGAGCTGCAAGCATTTCTTCTCCTGGGAAACTAATCGCAGGACCGGTGCGAGCAAGTGCTTCCGAGGTTGCCGCGAATCCACGGGCGAGAAGTGCGATGCTTCGGGTTATTGAAAAGACTGGCGATGTCGACCCTCTCGTAGGGGCGGCGGAAGGAAAAAGAGCGCCGGGAGTTGCACGTGGCGCGCGCTAAGTCTGCAAAGCGCAAGCAGCGCAAGAATCAGCCGCATGTGCACGGCGGTTGGTACGTGGCAATGGGATTGTTATTTGGCGCGATCGGTTTCAGCGGGCTGACGGTCGTGGAAAACGCCAATCAAATGCGAGGTTTGTATGAAACGTCGGGCACGGTGCAACTTGAGAACGATGGTCAACTCGCAGAGTTCAGCAGGCTGCGGTTGGAAGTCGGGGCGCTAACCAGTTTACCCAAGATAGAGCGCATCGCTCGCGATGAACTGGATATGGAGTTTCCGGAAACCATAGAGCAGGTATTGGACTAATGGCGAGACCAGGTAGAAAAGGTCAGGTCCCTTTCAAACGGTGGCGCCACTATGTCTTAGTTGTTGTGTTCATTGGATGTGCCGTGGCGCTTGCCGGCCGCGTAGTATTTCTCGGCGTGACCGAACATGAATTCCTGCA
>Ga0114999_10003420_pt1 | contig 19871 bp, 20 predicted proteins | sample ArcticOcean_MG_C_3_FD_89820 | JGI IMG/M metagenome (GOLD analysis project Ga0114999, IMG submission 89820) | Marine microbial communities from western Arctic Ocean - ArcticOcean_MG_CB8_126 | ecosystem: Environmental > Aquatic > Marine > Oceanic | place: Arctic Ocean: Canada Basin | collected...
AACTGGGGCGCTGCCGTTTCCACAATCTCCCGAATCGACACCAACAAACGCGATTTCCCCGTTGTCGTATCGGTGATATAAACCCCATCATCATCTGCCGCACCCTTGTTCTTGGGCACATACTCAGGCGGTGCAATAACCCCATATCCAGCCTGCGTGGCTCCCGTACGCAACAAACACGGACTCAATGCCTGTTAGCCATCACGTGACACCATATACACAGTCCCATCCATTTCAAACCGCTCACCTGTCAACGGATTAAGCTTCACACCAAAAGGTCGCCAAGCACCCGTATCCATATCGTTAAAAAACAGCTCATCATCCGTCGCCCCCCACTGCACTTGCGCACCCATCTGCGTATCCCACCCCCGCGTTTTAGCCACGACATTCTGTTCACCCGTCTCCAAATCCACCACCACAATATCACCCGCATCTCCAGGCTCTGGCAACCGGCCCTCAGTTAAAAAACGAAACAACCCCACATACCGCCCCGACGGACTAATCGAAGACGCATCAAAAAACCGATGAATACACCCATCCAAATCCGGCGTCACAATCCAAATAGGCACCATAGGGTCAAAGTCAGTATACCGAGCAAATGAATCATGAATCATCACAACACTCCTTTATTATGGCTCCAACTGTGACAAACGTATCTTTGTATTTTCGTGGTTAGGATTCAACACCAAAACTCTTTGATACGCCGAAATCGCAACCTGTCGATCTCCCTGCGCCTCATAAACTTGCCCCAAAGAAAAATACCCCTCCCAAGACATCAATCCGCAGCTTGCGTCTGAATTTCATCCGCCTCATTACGCCGACCCAACCAAACAAAAATACAACCGATGCACAAAACAAAACCGCCCACAAACAAAATACCCAAACGTCCAATTAAAGGATTGGGCACAAACACAAGCAAACAAATCAAACCACCCATCACCGCTGCAAAACTGCCAATAATCTTCAACTGCCGTAAATCATTGGGTTTGCCCACTTCTTTGGCAAAATCAACGGGCGTTAACATGCGCTCAAAAAAACCATCGGTCTGCTTTTGATAGTCTTCTGATGCATATTTCCAAAACGGCATGGTCAACAAATACACCACCACACCCACTGCGATGTTGGTAAATACTTTTTGCTGAAAAGACCACGTCTCACCAAACAAAGCCTCACTAAAAAATCCCAATGCCGATGGGACCAAAGTCACACATACCGTTACAATCGCAGCCCAACTCGGTGTCGAACGAATGAACATACCCATCAGTGTGGGTACGGCCATCGGCAACGCCAACAGCGCCCCCACATTCAACATATGCTCAAACACACCCTTGCCTTCTGTATTGGCAAAATAGGTTGCAATACTTACAATGCACAACCCAAAACCCGCCGAAAACATCTGCCCCAACCGCATCAAATGTTTGCCCTCTACAGGCACTTTGCCAAACAACCCACACAAGGTCGGATAAATATCATTGGTAAAAATCGCAGCATTGCGATTCAACCCCGAATCCATCGAACTCATCGTGGCGGCAAACATCGCCACCACCATCAAACCTGTCATGCCCACGGGCAATACATTCAAGCTCGCAATCGCATACGCCGCTTCTGCGGGTTTTGGAATGGCCGTGCCCATCACCTGTGCATCATACAACAACCGCGCCGTCATCGGTGGAATAAACCATATAAAAGCCCCTGCCGTCATCAATATAAAACCCAACCACGCAGCCTTTTGTGCTTCACGCCCATCCTTTACCGAAAAATAACGCTGTGCCGATGTCAACGTATTATACCCAATCACATTCTTGATCAACATCGCCAAGGCCCACGCATACGTATACGCCCGCAAAGGAAACCGCTCAGGCTCATTAAACACCGCATAGTCAGACGACAAATTCATATTCTGAATCCCGTCCAACAATGCCCCAACACCACCCAACTTGACCAAACACAAAAAAGACACCAAGATCGTAATGGGAATCAAAATCAACGTCTGCAAAAAATCAGTCGCCGTCACCGCCCAACTGCCCCCAATCAACGAATACACCAACACCACCAATCCCACCACCACAATCACCTGCTCAATTTGATACCCAAACACTGCCGAACAAAAAATCGCCAAACCCAACAAATGCAATGACGAATACAAGGTCTGCATAAAAAACGACATCCACGCATAAAATTGCTGCGTGGCAACACTAAATCGAAGCCGAATCACCTCAGGCCCAGTCATCGCACGAATTTGCCGAAACCACTTGGCCAAAAACAACCCATTAATCGCAAACCCCACCGAATTGGCCAAATAAATCACCAACACACTCCACCCAGCCTCATACGCCGCACCTGCCGCACCCGAAAATGTCCACGCACTAAACGCCGTCATAAACGCACTCGACCCCACCAACCACCACGTCCCCTTGCATCCATTGCGAAAATAATCACTCACATTTTCGTTAAACTTGCGAAACACCATCCCCACACCCACCAACGCCGCCAAATAACACCCCACCACCACATACTCAATCCCCGTGGGTCCCATAAACACCTCTCGGTATCAATATTCACAACCTAACCAAACCTTCACGATTTTTCTACCGCCTACCTCCTGCTTCCCGCCTTTGACTTTGTTTTACCTTTTACCTTGCCTTTACGTCGTCACACCTTTATCCCAAATATTCACCACCGAATACCCCACCTTCTCACTATACGTTTTCGCCCCACTGGCCATCGCCAAGGTATATTCAAAAATCATGCGTCCCACATCCTCAAACGAATCAATGCCATCCGCAATCTCACCCGCATTAATTTCCATATCTTCTATCCGCTCAAACGTATCACTGTTGCTCACAACCTTTAACCATGGGATGAGCACCCCACCAAAACAACTGCCTGCCCCAGTGCTAAATACACCTACCTGCGCACCACCTGCCGTCTGTCCCGTACACGATGCCGGATCAAACGCAGGGGTGTTCATAAACCCAAACCCTTTTTCCGTAATCAACTCCGCATAATCATTCACCCAACACAATGCCGATGTGCCACCCTTAGCAACAGACCCCAATGCTTTCTCGGCAATCGTAGACAAACCACCTTCCATATTCCCATACGCCAAATTATTCTCTGGTGTACCCCCGCCCGTTGCAAGGTATTTGCGATAATCCACAACACAATCCAAATAAGCCTGTCCCACTTCTGGTGTTTTCGCCCGCCGCGTAAGCAAATGCCCAGCCCCAAACGTCTCCGTCGTCTCCGCAATAAACGCCGTCCCCCCACACCGAATCAACAAATCAGATGCATACCCAATCGACGCATTGGCCGTAAACCCACTGTTCGCATTGCTCCCCCCACATTGAGTCGCCAAAATCAACTCACTGGCCGGAATAAGGATCCGCCGCCGCCGATTCGCCCGAGGCAACAACACCTTCTCCACATAATCCACAATGCGATCCACCGTCGCCCATGTCCCCCCCGCTTCCTGCATTGTAATAATTGGCAATGCCTCATCGGGTCCACTTGAAGCGCCCTCAATAGGCACCAAATTATCCTTACCAAAAATCAACTCCGCCTGCCCCTTCTCACACCCCAACTGCACAATGGCCCGCCCACCCACATTGGGGTGATCCATTAAATTCTGTATCGTGCGATTTTGTTGCGTGTGCCCCTCACTCAACGTCACCAACCCACACCCACTGTCATGCGTCAGTCCCACAATGCCATCCACATTCGGGTACCGGCGCGTGTAGTCACTCTTTTTCCGATTCAACTCCTCCAACACCATATCCACAACCCGAGCCGAACAATCCACCGTACTGCCAATCAACAAATAATTCCGAGTACCCGCACGCCCATCCCCACTGCGATACCCCAAAAAATACCGATCTTCAATAACCGGCTCCGGTTCCGGAACATCGTTCGCCAAATCCGTAACAGACACCTCCATCAAACGCCCCATACCCAAATTATGCGTATGAACCCAAGTGCCCGCCGCAACAGCCTTACTCGTATATCCAATAATCTGGCCATACTTATAAACCGGCTGATCTTCAGCAATATCCGTCAGTGCCATTTTATGATAACGCCGAATAGGTTCTGCCACCGCCACATCTGCCATCACCTCACCCACTTCAAATTCTCGCAAAGCAATCGCCACATTATCCGAAGCCGCCTGCAAAACCATCCAAGACCGTTGTGAACCACCCGTCATGTAAATCTCCTTCTGCTATAAGTCGACGTATAAGTAGCTGACGTATCCAATTCTCGCAAACACGTGGTTTCTTTGCGCAACAGGTCCCAATCGAAATCATCAAAAGAGGCAAAACCAGACCCCGCATAACCCGACAAACACGTTTCGGTAGTATGCAACGGATCGGCACCTGCTTCTACGGCACGTTTCATATATCTGCGGATATAACGCGCATTTTTGGCAATGTCACCCGATACTGGAAACTGACAACTCGCAACACGAAGTTTGGACATATGACACCTCTCAGAAGCTAAATCTATAACACAAACCACTTGATACAAAACGTGCGTTAAAGTAAGCCATATACACTAATTCATTTTACCCAAATACACCATAAAAAATCGGGGCGACCCTAACAGATCGTCCCGATTTTTTATGGTCTCACATATTTTAATTACGGCACCTTTGATCGTGTCTCAAACAAATTTCTAACAGCTGATCCCCGTGATTTGTTCACAAAAATCAACCCTAAAAAGTTCCAGATACAGAGTCTGACGTAGACGTAAGCTCTAAACGCACATCCGCCAAAATCTCAAGCGACCGCAAACAAGCCTTTGGGTCGTAAATCCTCACCGTTGTAATAATCTCATCCGCTTCTGTCTTGTCAATAAGCCCAGCAAGCCCCTGACGTACCGTCTCAGCGGCTCCGACAAAGGCATATGTCAACTTGTGTTCAACACCAGGTCTTTCCCGTGGGGTCCAATACGCATCAATATCATCAATAGGCGGCGATAACCCTTCACGTTTCCCGCGCATCATATTCACAGATTGCATCTGTTGAGACGTAAACAAACGTTGCGCTTCCTCATCCGTATCTGCCGCAACCACATTGACACCCACCATCGCATAAGGACGATCAAGATACACAGACGGCTTAAAACCCGTTCGATAAGCATGCAAAGCATCCATCAAATAATCGGGCGCAAAATGAGAAGCAAAAGCATAAGGCAAGCCAAGCATCGCAGCCAACTGTGCACTAAACATACTGGAACCCAACAACCAAATCGGCACCTCTAATCCAGCCCCAGGAATAGCCTGCACAGCCTGCTGTGGTTCAGCTGTTTTAAAGTAAGCTTGAAGCTCAAGCACATCCTGCGGAAACTCGTTGTCACCCCCCACGCGCGTCCGCCGCAACGCATGAGCCGTTTGCGGATCCGTTCCAGGCGCCCGTCCCAGTCCCAAATCAATTCGCCCCGGAAACAAAGACGCCAACGTACCAAATTGTTCTGCAATAATAAGTGGCGCATGATTGGGCAACATAACACCGCCGGAACCCACACGTATCGTCTTCGTCGCACCAGCAACCTGCCCAATCAAAACACTCGTCGCCGAACACCCCACACCAGCCATGTTGTGATGCTCTGCAAGCCAATACCGGTGATACCCCAATGTTTCTGCATGACGAGCCTGATCACGCATCAAATCAAAAGCCTGTGCCGCATCACCACCCTGACGAATCGGAACAAGATCAAGAATAGAAAATGGAATCATTAAAAAACCTATCTTTTAAAGTGACAATTGAGTGTTCTCATGGAATGATCCTTATCAACCCCTTGACTTGTGCAGTATATACGCTATCATAAAACATGCATATAGTCTTAGATACCAATGTGCGCCATCAAGGGAAGTGGAGAAAGAATCATGCCAACTAAGCAAAACAATGTATTAACCATCAGAGTGCCAAAAGATCTAAAAGATCGCATTGAAAAAATAGCACATCAACAAGGCGTATCTATGAACCAGTTTGCCATCTACGCCTTTACACGAGAAATTAGCGAATTAGAATTGGCTACCTTTTTTCAATCACAATATAAAAATAAAAAACCAAAAGAAATAATGGATGGTTTTGATACGGTTATGGCAAAAGTGCCAAAACGAAAAACCCGACCCTCATGGGACCAGCTCGACGCCTAACATATAAACGCTTATCTCAATTCTATTTTATGAATGCCTGATATTCATCATATCAGGCATTTTTATTTTCCCTCATTTTTTATAGAATACAGCTATTCACCCTCACCTGCATTCGGCTTATCCTATAGTGTCGGTTCACCTTCCAAATACCCAAGCGACGCCAAAAACCTATCTGCCTCAACCACCGTCGCCACATAATTCTCATAGTTTTTAAAATTAAAAAACCCGTGCCCTTCACCTTCGTAAAGATGCAAATCGCACCGAAGCCCCTTATCGATCATAAGTTTTTTATATTTTTCAGCGGTCGCTGTGGGAATCAGTTTGTCTTTTGTCCCCAAAAAGACAATCGTCGGTGGCGTATGCGCATCTATATTATGCATCGGTGAAAAATCTTGCCAATAGTCCTGAACCCGATCATAACCATACCCCTCAGGCCCATTGTCAAATACAGGGTTAAACAACACCAACGCCTGAGGCCGACAACTCACATTCAAATCTTCTCCATCTTCATTGAAATCCTTCACTGTAGCCGTCGCAGCAGCCACATGTCCACCCGCCGAACCACCACCAGCGATCAACTGACCAGGATCAATGCCCAATTCACCAGCGTGTGCCCGAATCCACCGCACAGCCGACTTCCCATCTTTCACACACGCACGCGGCGACGTGCCATGCCGACTCTTAACTCGATATTCAGCCGAAATGGCGACCATCCCACGAGATGCAAAATAGTGACTATGAGGATAAAATTGCTCCGGTGTCCCTCCATTCCACCCCCCACCAAAAAAGAACACAAGAGCCGGGCGTTTATCTGTCTTTAGGTGACCCTCGGAGTTAAAAATATGCAGTTGAAGCTCAACGTGCTCAGAGGCTTCATTGGTCACAGCCTTATAAACCACATTTTCATTCGGTGTCATCTTCTCCTCCGCAAGCAAAGAACCCGTAAGAGCGAGTATGAATACAGCCAGCACGGTCCTTTTCATAACCTATGCACCGTATTATCCTCGCAATTGCATACACATATCAATTTCAGAAATTCATTACAACCAATAGACAGGATAATGTCTCTTATGATTCGTCGACAAATTATTTACCACTAATGCAACAAGAAACATCACCAAAGCCCCCACAAAAACGGGGCTGAATACATATGCATAACCAAGAGAATGTACCTGATGCCCACCAATAACGGCAATCAACGCAGTAGCACCGCCAGGTGGATGCAAGGTTCTCGTCAAATGCATAACTGCAATAGCCAACGAAACAGCCAAAGCCCCAGCCAGAGCCATAGTATCTCCAACCAACACAAATACAGTAACACCAACCACAGCAGAAATAACATGCCCACCCACAAGATTGCGCGGTTGAGAAAACTCTGCCAGAGGTGCCCCATAAACAAGAACAGCAGAAGCACCAAAAGAACCGATCAAAAACAAGTTATCTATCGACCTAAGTGCCAAGTATCGCCCAAGTATCGTAATAAGATAAATGCCCAAAAACGCACCGACCCATGACCAAACGATCTTATGAAACGGCTTTCTCGGTGGACATTCACCCGTTGCCTTCATACGCAAAAAGTAATCTCTCATACGCGTCAAACAATCCCCAACCTATCTTGTATTACTTTATCGACCAGACAATAACAGATCACCCTCAATCGGGCAAAATTCAGAGGCTGCACGAACCAACGATGCAGCAGTCAAAGACGGCACACCATATACCACAGCCTGCACGTTATTTTTCTGCCTGACCTTATCGAGTAACAAATCAAAATCACCATCCCCCGAAGCCAACACAACCGTATCGACCACATCTGCCTGTTCCAACACGTCCAACGTAATCCCCACGTCCCAATCCCCTTTGGCCGAACCATCACTCCGCTGAATAAACGGCTTCAGCTTCACCTCAAATCCAATATCCTTCAAGATCTGCTGAAACTGAACCTGCTTCTGATCTCTCCGATCCACAGCATACGCATATGCCGTAACAATCTCTCCACGCTCCAAAAGTTTTGCCCAAAATGTCGTATAGTTAAAATGGCAACGATAGGCTTGCCTTACAGTATAATAGACATTCTGAACATCGACAAAAACAGCAATTTTAGACAAGCGCCAGACCTCATCATTCAAAAGTGAAATTAACCTATGGTTTTAACATCAAACCCCGCTGCTTTGCACTGTTTTTTCAATCATAACCCTCTAACAAGAATCTGCCATAGTATTTATGCACCCAAACGCATCTTCATGACATCTCTGAAACCAATGCGCGCCCAATGCGAACAACCTCTTCTGCCAGCAAATCAAAATCACTTTGTTTGCTGCGATGGTTTGCTATAGCAATGCGCAAACAGTACCGACCGTGCAACGTCGTATAAGAAGGTACAGCAACCCCACTTTCGTGCAGTTGCATCAATATCTCTTTATTTAACACATTCAGCGATGCATCATCCGACCCATCAGAACAAAAGCGAAAGCAAACAATATCCAAACTGATCGATGCCATCAATTCCATTTCTGGAGCACGCGCAACCAATTCTCCAAAGTAATGCGCTTGCGCAACATTTCGATCCATCATGCGTCCAAATCGGTCCAAGCCGTGTTCTTTAATGGACATCCATACTTTAAGGGCTCGAAAGTTGCGAGACAATTGCAAACCATAGTCTGAGAACCACAATTGTCCACCCGCCAAACCGCGTAATTCACGTTCCAAATATTCTGGGGTTAATGAAAATGTTGTGCGGTGCGCACCATCATGTCGTACCAAAACACAACCCGCCTCAAATGGAACATGCATCCATTTATGCAAATCAAGCGCAACCGAATCGGCTCGTTCAATACCCACCAACAGCGGTTTCACTTGCTCCGATAACACAGCCGTTGCACCAATTGCGCCATCCACATGAAACCACATATCCTCACGCTCGCACAAATCAGCCAATGCCGCCAAATCATCCACAGCACCCGTATTGATCGTACCCGCATTGCCAATAACACAAATGGGTCGGCACCCCGCTTCTCGATCCGCTGCGATCGTTGAAGACAACACACCTAAGTCTATCGTGAAATCCGCATGCACAGGAATTTTGCGAAAATTTCGGTTACCCAACCCCAACAACTCGATTGCCTTTTGATTAGAACTATGTACCTCGGTAGATGCATACACAGTCAAAGTGTGAGGTGCATGTTGCATGCCCAGCTCTCGAACATCAAACCCAGCTTTGTGATTTCTGGCAACCGCCAGGCCCACAAAGTTGGCCATAGACCCACCGCTCACCAGCAAACCACTTGCATCATCAGGTAAGCCTATCATCTCCTTCATCCAACGAATCACCTGTTGCTCTACCAAATTAGATACATGATTGCCACCGCCCATATTGGAATTCATAATGGCAGCCAAAAAATCGGCAAGCGCACCCATTGCAGTACCATTGCCCATATACCATGCCCAAAACCGAGGATGAATATTCCCCATGGGATACGGAAATATCGTTTCCAAAAAATCTTGATACACCGCATCTGCACCCGCAGGATCATGAGGTGCTGGCGAATCGAAACGAGCAGCAACGTCTGCTGGTACAGGCTGCCAGACGGGTCGCTCTTCAACGGTTTCAATATAGGTCATCGCATCATCAACCATACGATGCGCCAATGCCCGCATCTCATCCCAATTTTCAGGATCAAGCGTTTCATAATGTTCTGGAGTATCCATCAGATCCTATCTGTCTGCATAAGACCATAAAAACTACTCAGAATAAGAGTAAAATCTATGTCTTGTTTATTGGTTCATAGAAAAGTAATGGCACAGCAACAGATAGAATACCACTATCAGCACCTGTCCGAAATATTAGGCAGTAAAGAAAGCGACACAGGTCCAACAAATAGCAGCAAGACCAGCAGCCACAGAAGCTTGAGGAATTTGAGTCTTCACATGATCCATCAAGTCACACCCAGTACACATAGAACTCAAAACCGTCGTATCAGAAATAGGGGAACATTGGTCGCCAAAAACACTACCGTCCATCACAGCTGCAAAGCACAAAGTCATGAAAAGTTCAGGATGCGCCAAACCATTTGCACCAGCAACAGCCCAGGCCAATGGCATCGCCAAAGGAAAAGCAACAGCATAGGTGCCCCAACTGGTGCCTGTGGAGAAAGCAATGACCATCGTAAGAACTTGAAGCAATACAGGCAAAAGAAAATAAGGAATGCTGTCACCAAGTTGTTCGACAAGGAAAGTACCACCCCCAATTTCTTTGCTCAGACCACCAATCGTCATAGCAAGCAAAAGAATAACAGAACCCAAAACCACACCTTTGATACCATCTTGAAACCCTGAAAGCAGATCTTTGAGCGACATACCTTTGGCCAAAGCCATACCCGAGGCAAGCAGAAGCGCAACGCCAAATGCCCACTGCACATTGGGAGACCCACCATAAATAAACGTACCTATTGCAATACCAATCAGTGCGCCTAAGGGCAAAAAGAATTCGATAACATGCGGCGTATACCCTTCGGGAATATTGCTACTCTCAAGCTCTTTGGAGCTTAAAGGATCAGCCCCTTCGCCGTCGAGTTGACCCGTGGTGCGTGAGCGTTCAATAGCTGCACCGAGTTGTTTGCCTAAAAAGAGCGGTTTATCAATGCTAAGAAGAAACGTACCCAATACGGCGAAGATCGCGTAGAAACAGAACGGCACACTTTGAAAAAAGAAGGCAATGCGGTCAGCCTCAGTAGCCAAAAAACTCACACCAGAGACAAAAATAAAGGCCTGAACATAACCTGGCCAAGCGTTGAACGCGAGCTGTGATGCAATGGGTGAAGCAGTAGAATCAACAATGTAGGCAAGTTCTTCGTGGCTGATGTTTTCCTTGTCGGCAATAGGTTTAACAGTCGTACCGACCAATACAGTACTGATAGTCCCACCCTGAAAGAAAATAACACCAAGCCCCCAAGCAACGAGTTTGGCACTTCTGGGCCCTCGAACAAAACGAATGGTCATAAATTCAGCAAAGGCCTGAGCCGCACCCGTGCGCGACCAAACACCCATGAGCCCCCCTAAAAGCCACAAATAAAGAAGGAGAACGCCTGCAGCACTTGTTGTGGCAAGTGAAGGAATGAGAACTTCGCCCGTGAGATCATAACGACCCAAAACGAGAGCACCTGAGACAACGCCTCCTAAAAGAGACGTGACGGGTTCTTTGGTGAGCCAACAAAGAACAACGGCAACAAGAGCGGGTAAAAGAGACCAATATCCCCAGTGACGTTTTGCAAGCAATTGATAATACAAAGTCTGTGTTTGTCCGCCTCTCATTTCTGCCGCAGAAACAAACTCCTGGGTAACAGCGGGTTCTTCACCCGAACGGCGCACACTGTCTGGGTTGAGTTGCGCTTGTGCAATAGGAACCGGATCGATGTATGCAGGTTTGCCTCGATAGATATAATACAGTTTACCCTCTGCATCTGTATTAACATCCAATGTCACTTGCTCGACTGTCCAGGTCGGCGGAATGTAAATACCCACCAACCAAGAAGCCCCAAGTGCAATAGCGAAAATGATGAAATTGCGAATGCCTGATGTCATATATATCTCCCAAAAAGAGTGTGCAAATCCTGACGTCTCATGATAGATCCAGTGCGATATATTCGTGGAGAAGAAACCATAAACCACGGGCACCCATAATAGCAAAAATCCTTTTTAATGTCAGGGGATATTTAAAGCTTCCCACATCCCTAGATATCAAAGCCTCTTTCTATCAATCTCCTAAACAAAGTTGAACCCCTTCTCGTGTTGACAAGAAGAGGTTTAATGAATCACTATGGGCGAAAGGTCTCACCGCTAAAACGTTTATGATTATCCATACACCCCATCAATCGATGCACAGATATATCCAATCTTCTTTTCTTTCACAACGCGCCTGCTTAAAAATTGTGGAAGCCATGCCCCGACCCAGGAAACCAAACGAGATCGATCACCATGCCCACAGCAATGCCCACACAGTAACCGATCACCAGGCCTATGGAAGAGATCACCAGATTGCTCCACAGTCCCTTCAAATGTCGCAATCAACTCAGAAAAATTACCAAGCTACTCTATTGCTGCCTCAATCGATGCCGCCACCTGCTTACCGAGAAATTCATACCCTTCACCTTTGAAGTGTACATCATCGGTGTTTTGTAAAACCGCGAGATGTGGCGTAACAGCCGTAAACAAGTCATCAATAACAATGCCGTATTTCTGCATCAATTCCTCGGCAACTTGGTTACGTTCCACAATGGATGCGGCAAAATACTTCTGTTTAGGTAAGTCTGGAATAGGCGTCGAACTGGCCCAAATCAACTTTGCCCCAGTCTTCTGCATGCGTGTGACAAGTTGTTCCAGACGTTGCGCATAATCCGCTATGGGTGTGTGCCGATCATGAATACCAAAGTTAAAATGAATAATATCCCACTTTCCATCGCCAAGCCATATATCGATTTTTTTGATGCCCATAGCAGTCGGCCCACAGTTAGCCGGCGCACGATGCACATTGGCTTTGCCATCAAGCGCCTTGCGCACAGCTTGTGTATACCCACGCGAAACTGAATCTCCAATCAGCAACACACGCGGCAGTCCCAATTTGTCCGCCACAAAATCCCAAGCATTAGACTTGCCCCCAACCTTATTACCCTTGTGAAGAGGCAGATAAAAATCACCCAAATTCTCCTGCAAAACAATCTCCCAAGCCTGCTGCTGGGGTGTTAGCGTAGCAACCCACACCTGATATTTCGCATCAGTTTCCGCTTCAGCAGCTATCTTTGCTGCCGCTGCCTCATCAGCATTGGTGGGTTCAGCATTCGAAGTAGGTTGTTGTATCGCCAGCACTGAAAAGGTTCCAAAAAGGAACAACAGTCCAAAAATTAACTCATGCATCTTGGGCTCCTTCAATCATCTGAGCGAACCATCAAAATCCGTCCGCACCACAATGACCATGATGTCCATCTCACTATCGCATTTCCCCTGTTTGATAGGGCGACACGTACTTCTTAATGCTCACCTTCTTCTTTTTTATCCAACCGGCTCAGAATCTCAGCTTCGATGCTTTTGTGATCTACTTTCCCCGTCCACTGTGCAACCACCTGTCCCTTTCCGTCAATGAGAAAGAGCGCAGGAATTGCCTTCACTTTAAACATATGCCAAGCAGGCACCTGTTTTGCATCTACAAAAATCGGGTAGGAAACAGCCACCTTATCTACAAACTTCTCAACTTTCTTAATCCGATCTTTCTCTTCATCAATAGAAACCCCCAAAACCACCAATCCTTTATCAGAATACGCATTGTAGACTTTTTCCAAATTGGGCATCATTTCAACACAGGGTTTGCACCACGTTGCCCAAAAGTCTACGAGTATCAATTTGTCTTTATAATCATTTAAAGACACGTTCTCACCCTTAAGTGTCTCAACAACAAACGCGGGTGCTGGACGAGGGAAAACGGGCGCCAAGTAAGCTACTGGGTCCAAATCAAATTCTTTTTTACAACCATCCGAACAAAAATAATACGCCTTACCATCGTGAATAGAATGCGCTCTAACCTTTTCAAGTTCAGACTCCCCACCCTTCAACGCACAGACAGAACACAATGCCTTATCCGGCACCTTTTGTTCTTGTGCCATTACAGAAGTCACGAAAACAAACACCAATAAAAAACCAAAATATCGCATAAAATCCTCCGAATTAGAATCCAACTGAAAATGACACGCCCGCAGTCTCAAGCCATACATACATTAAACTTACACCGTACTGGGCCGCATAATAGTTCAACATCACATGTTCCCGATCACCATCGTGCATCAAACGAACCGAAACACCTTTGCCAAACTCAACAGAAGCCCCAAACGGCACATTAAACGCATCATCCCATTCCGAGTAATTCAAACTCCCATAAAATGATGCATGTAATGCAGGCACATACTTGCTCGCCGTTGCAAAATAAGACTGCTTGCCCGCTGGCGAACCAATACGATCCGAGCTGGTACCTAAAAAGAGTGCCGGGCGTCTTTCCGTCTCAGTAAACAAAAACAAAGAAAACAAAGGCCCTATCTCTTCTGCTTTTGGGTTAAGTTCAACCCCAATCTGCAACCGCTGATGAATACGATAATTGACCGTAGACCGCCATCTCGGACGATCCAAATCCGTATTCACAAACCGTCCTGAAAACGTCCACTTTGTATGAATTCCGCTCCCCCGGAGCGGCGCACCTTCACCAGGTCAGCCTACTCACGTAGGTGTCATTGAAAACTTAGGCCGTTCAACCTGCGTAGAGTCCGATTCAGCCTCTTGCGCAAAACTCGATGAAACGCCAAAAAGTAAAATCACACTTAAAGAAAACAAAAAATATCTATTCAATTTCGATCCTCTCATATAAAAAACATGAAACCACTCAAGCAGAACATTATTTTCCAATGGTTTTGTCGGGCAAAGTACGGGGCATTTCCATAATCAACCGAAAACCATAACCAATGTCTGGCCCATAAGAAAACCGATAGGCAGATCGGCAATAAAAGGCCTTGCTGCTGGCCTTGCCACCCCGCATCACACGAGATCGAGCATTCTCTGGACCAATCGGGTCGGTCACTTCTTTAGAGGTATATTTGCGATAAGCCCCGTCGAGACAATATTCGGCTTCGTTGCCATGCATATCGTAGAGTCCCCAAGCGTTCGGGGCAAAAGCATCGACGTCAAAAACGCGGCCTCGATTTACACCAGCAGGATTGAACCGAGTAGGTTCCACACCATTGAAATTCGCCTGATCGGTCGCCATCGTTTCACCCGTGTGAAAGGGTGTTGTCGTACCAGCCCTGCAAGCATATTCCCATTCGGCCTCGGTGGGCAAACGAAACTTTTGACCCGTGGCAGCTGAAAGGATTTTGCAATAATCCATCGCCTCGTACCACGTCACATCTTTGGCCGGCACACCATCGGCCCGTGGCCTACGTGAATCGGTACCAAATACCGCCCGAAACTGTGCCTGTGTAATCGGCACAACAGCCATATAAAAGGGTCGAGAGATATTCACCTTGTGTTGGGGCCGTTCTTTCGGTTCGCCGCCTTCACTGTCTGGTGAACCCATCAAAAAACTTCCCGCCGGTATCAAAACCATGTCCAACACCGCGTCATCAATGGTAAGCCGAAGGGGCTTCTTGCCTGACCCAGGCAAACCTTCAAGATTCACCGCCAGTTTGTCACCTATCGCCAAAACATCTTGAGCAGCGCTTTCCTCCCGTCGAGCGAGGATCTGAGCCCACTGTTCCTTACCAGACGCAACAAGGGTTTGGGCCGCTTGCTGTGCAGATCGGAAATCGGCAGCATCAACATAACAATCCATTTCCACGACCTGCGGGTCTGTACCATTGAGATACTCTTCAATATTCGTATAACCGTCACCATCGGCATCGGTATTCCCATCAGTAGATTCTATTGGATCAAAACCAAAACGTTCTTCCCAAGCATCAGGCATACCGTCGGCATCACGATCAACATGCGCTGGCGCTGGCCCGAGTTCGGGCCACCCACCCACATCGTCTTGAGAATCAATCATCTGTCCCGTACCGGTTCGCACTTGGGCCAAAACACGCTCATCCACACGGTCGCGCTTGGGCAGCGTAGCCCCCACATCAGACGTCACACGCTCGTAGGCCTCCTCGGCCGACTCGGTGCGCATCGTAGGCACAAGAAAAGGCTCATCGACCAATACCTCGTTGCGAAAACCCTCTGGCGAACCCTCTGGCGGTGTCTCAATTAACAAACGATTATCAGCCGTCTTGTTCGGTTGACCTTCTAACACATTACCAGTCATAAATATCTGTGGATACCTATCGCCAGGTTCAAAAACATCCTGCCGGGCAGGTCCAGTAGTCGACGGACCGGGTTTAAAATAATTGTTGATGAAGTTGATAAACGTCGGCCCTTCGCGTGTATAACCACAACGATACCCCCAATCATAGACCACATTGTTTCGAAAATCCAAACAAGACAAATTCACACGCGGGTTTCTCGCTGCGTTGTGGGCATAAAGATTGTGGTGTTGACTCAGTCCACCATCGTTGGCAAGAATGGTTCCCTTACTATGTTCACCCTTGGGATGAAACGAGTTAGACAAACCTTCTGAGATGATACACCACTGCACTGTAATGTTTCGAGTGGTGCTACCAACAACCGAAGTAATAAAGATTGCCCAAGACATCGAACAGTGGTCCACGATCACATTTTCAGCAGTGCCACCAAAATACAGGGTGCCCGCAGCATTGCGATTCTTATCGCCCGAGCGGAATCGCAAGTGGCGAATAATCACATCATGAGTCGCCACCCAAACACGGTCATTCGCAATGCACACCCCACCCCCCGGTGCAGTCTGTCCAGCAATGGTCAAATAAGGATTACGCATATACATCTGAGTTTTGAGAACAATGTTGCCAGCCACATCAAACACAATCATGCGTGGCCCCTTAGCCCGCACAGCAGCCCTAAAGCTTCCAGGAATTGGTACGTCAACTTTGGGGTCATAATCTTCCAAATTCGTCACATGAATCACGCGACCACCCCGCCCACCCACCGAACTGGCACCAAACCCCTCAGCCTCAGGAAAGGCCAGCAAAAGCTTCTCTCTCTCAATCGCCTGCCCAGACACGGCCTGGCAAGACGAAACCAAAAGCAAACAGAAGTATAATGTGATTAGATTCATTGACATATGAGGTCCAATTTATTAATCAATCTCTCCAGTGGCGAGAAATTACCGATGTATAATACCACAGTGCGTTTTACCAACGGTAACAACGACAAACCTGACATGAACACCATTCCGAGAAACCAAGTTTCATAATCTATGAGGCACTTGTCATATACATCTGCGTGAGTACCTTTTCTCAAAAGGATCTTCTTAGAACCTCTTGGAGTATTTATGTCCCAAAACAATCGTCTATCTTGGCGCACCAAAGCAGGCTACAGTGCAACCGATCTCGGTCTGGCCGCAGTAGAAACCCTGCTGCAAATCTATCTGCTCAAATTCTATAATACCGTTGTCGGCCTTCCGGCTTCTTACACGGGCGCTGCCTTGGCCATTGCCATCATTTGGGATGCCGTGAGCGATCCCATCATGGGCGGCATATCCGACGGCACACGTCATCCTTCTGGCCGCCGCCGACCTTACATTCTACCCGGTGCATTCGCACTGGCACTCTTCACTGCCGCGATCTTTAATCCACCCTTTGTTGACAGCACCCTTTTTAAATTCACCTACTTACTCGTCATCTATGTCTTACTCAACACAGCGCTTACCGTTGTCTCAGTGCCACACGCAGCGCTTGGTGGCGAACTCAGCTTCAATCGCGATGAACGCACCGAAATATTTGGTTATAAACGCGGCTTTGACACATTGGGCGCATTATTGGGCCTCACACTGCCCGCCATCATCCTCAGCCTCCTTGGCCAAGCCAACACACCTGAAAACGTCGCCCAATCGCGCCACTGGGTCGGTTTTGCCCTCACATTGCCCCTCATTATCACAGCATACATCACCGTGCGTGCCACACGTGGCCATGACAAACCTGCCGCCCAAACCGTTCGCATCTCTCGCATCCGCGACCTCATCATCGCCCAATGGGCCACATTCAAAAACCCCTTCTTCCGTCCCCTCATCTTGGCCTTCATCATCATCTCCATTGGCCGCACCCTCAACGCGTCCATTGCCCTCTATTATTATGAGTACCGCCTACTTTTCACCGAACAAGAAACCGTAGGCCAAATCCTTTTCCCTTTCTTCATCACCTTTCTCGCCGCCATTCCCCTTTGGGTATTCATTTCTCGTACCTATGGCAAAAAATGGCCCGCCATTATTGGTATCTTTGCATTGGGCATCAGTGGCAGTCTTGTCTATCCTTTGCTTCCACCTGGCCACATTCTCTATCCCATGCTTTACGCAATACCCGGTGGCCTCTTTGTGGGTGCTGTCATCCTACTCGACGCCCTCATACCCGATGTGATCGATTACGACGAACTCAAAACCCGACAAAATCGCGAAGGGCTCTACTTTGGGGTTTGGAAAATGGCCACCAAACTCTCACGTGCACTGGGCCTCATTCTTTCAGGCATTTTACTCGACACCATCGGCTTTGACCAAACCACAACAGAGCAATCATCTGAGGTTGCCTATAACCTTTCTCTCATCTTCGGTCCCACGGTTGGTTTGTTCTTCATACTTGGCGGCATCATCCTCATCAGTCTCCCACTCTCAGATACACGCCACAAACGCATTCAAAACATGCTACAAAAGCGCCGCGCCAAAAGTGCCATCTAATTCACGCCCCATCTTTTTCTTCAAAATCTCGATAAAGCAAACTTGGCTGAATACCAGAATTATTCTGATACTTTCCACTCGCATAATTTTCATGCTCACCTTCAATCGTATGAAAATAAACCTGACACACTTCCACGCCTGCATAAATCTTTACCGGCTGAACACAAAATATTTCCAGCGTCCAATATCCCTTAAAACCAACATCCCCAAACCCTGCTGTCACATGAATAAATAACCCCAGCCGACCAACAGAAGATCGTCCTTCCAACATCGGCACAAGATTTTGGGTTTCCGTAAATTCCTGAGTACGCCCCAAATAGAGTTTGTTGGACTCAAGCAGCAGACCCTCAGGTGGAATAGTGATCGTTTCTGTAAGATTTTCACGCTTCATGTCCAATTCATGATTTTGATAAACCATCAATTCATTATGAAGCGACAGATTATAACTATTCGGGTTAATACGGCTTTTGTCATAAGGGTCAATAATAATGTCCGTTCCCATGCGCTTTTCAATCTCTTTTCCCGAAAGTATCATGCGCGCCCCTCCTTCAAACCCGCCAAATCAGATGCCACATCGATTTGCCCGCTGCCAGATACAACCTTAGCAGCAAATGTATCATGTAATTCAATACTCGAACAGGTTTTGAACAAAATCTCTTTGCCATCCACACTGTTGGTCACCACATCCATTGGCCCATCATGGCCAAAAACACATCCGAGCATCATAATGCGCGTCTTAAAATAGTCAGGCATTGCTTTGTTGCCATGAAAGCTTATGGCGTTGTGCTTAAAACTCGAATGTGTAACCGTCACAACATCGATCGGTGTACCAACAGACAACCATACTTTTGGTTCATCGTGCAGAACCCGAATATTATCAAACACCAATTGCTCCTGTGCAGGAATATCTGCCCCAGGATAATAAGACCGACTAAACTTGCCGTTATCAAAATGAATCGAAAACCCGATGCGTGGTTTCTCAAGAAAAATATCGCGAAATGTCACATTCCGAACGCCTGCTGTATAAGTCACATCGGTTTGCACCACACCCCAATTGATACCATCAAGCACGGCACTACCCTGCTCATGAGTAGGCTGTGTCATAGATGTATAGACCGTACCATCGGGTTGCGCTTGCACCCGATAAATCCGACCGTTGCACACCACCGAATCAGACTGTTGCACTTCCATCCCAGACTCCCAGTCGCGCCATGCTCCTGCAAGAATACGACAAAAGAATCCCGTGGTATTTTCAGCATTCAAATGGCTTTGTTGCACGAAAAAGTAATTGAGAATAAAAAGGCTCCGAAGTAAATTGGCATCACAATGATTTCGCGATCATAAAGTGATATCCAACCCCAAGGAGCCCGTGATGGCCAAAGTATC
>Ga0114999_10003423_pt1 | contig 19857 bp, 16 predicted proteins | sample ArcticOcean_MG_C_3_FD_89820 | JGI IMG/M metagenome (GOLD analysis project Ga0114999, IMG submission 89820) | Marine microbial communities from western Arctic Ocean - ArcticOcean_MG_CB8_126 | ecosystem: Environmental > Aquatic > Marine > Oceanic | place: Arctic Ocean: Canada Basin | collected...
CGATTACGCGGAACTGGATTCCTGCCATCCCGAGTACGTACGGGACTTCCCCCACAATGGCGGCCGATTCGTCGTCAAGAGCAAGGGCTACGATGCTACCATCGTCGGCGGTCAGATCGTAATCCAAAATGGCATCTACACCGGCAACCGCCCGGGACAGGTGATACGCGACTTCATCCGAGCGTAGCGCCATTTTCAGCCTCTGGCTTTTTTCGGCGACCCCGGATCCGTAATTCACCTTGACTTCCTTTTGCTGCGATAGGCTTCCTTTTGTGGGGTTTCCTTCTGTGGGGCTTCCTTTTGTGACGACACACACCGAATCCGTCCTACAGTTGGCAGCGGGTTTCCTACAGCCCACGCAGAGATTGCTTACGGCATTTTCAGCCGTTAGCTGATACCCGCCCGAACGTAAATTGGCAAGACTGTGCCAATGCCGACCGCACGTTCCATCCTCGTCGATGACGAGATACCACTCCACTATCACCTGGTCTCGAGGTGCGTCAGGCGGAGCTGGCTGTGTGGAAGAGACCCCTATACGAAGAAATGTTACGACTACCGAAGAGATTGGATAAAGCAGCGTCTCTACCACCTGGCCCGTAGTTTTGCGATCGAGGTAACCGCCTATTCAATCATGAGTGATCATTTCCACATCGCGGTCTACTTCGATCCACTCGAATCGCAACGCTGGGATGAATCTGAAGTCGCCGACCGTTGGCTCGCTGCATTTCCTCCAAAGTCGGTGCTCAAGAAGGAATTCGCCGAAGTTGTGGCGCTGCACAAAGAGACCTTGCTGGAGAACCCGAAACGTATCAATCACGCGCGACAGACGCTGGGCTCGATGTCCAAATTCATGCAATACCTGAAGCAGCCGATCGCCCGCCGAGCCAACGTCGAGGACGCGTGTACTGGTCACTTCTTTGAGGGGCGATTCTATTCAGGCGCACTACTCAACGAAGACGCGATCGTGGCAGCAATGGCCTACGTGGATTTAAATGAAATCCGGGCAGAAATCGTCGACTCCATTGAGCAGATCTCTGATGCCTCCATCCATGATCGCCTCGCCAACATCAATAACTCGGCCGTGCGCCTTGAGGCCGCAATCGCGCCGTTGGTGTCTGGAATAACAAGCGTCGAATCTAAAGAGACAGGCGCATCGAATCGGATCGCGATCACGCTCGACCACTACTGTGAGCGGTTGGTCTCCCTCGCCCTTGAGTACCGAATGGACATTCGGACCCAAGACCGTTCTGGCAGCGCAAGTTGCCGCGATTGGTAAACGCCAGCGTGCCTATGGGTCCGACGACGCACTCGACGGCTGGGCAAAGGTCACGGTTGGCGCCGCAAAGCAAAGGGACTGCCCTGACCATCGGCCTCACCCGTCCGCATCCCCAGCTGATCCCCATTCAGCGACCCTCTGCGCATTAACCGTGCCAATCCACCTTGTTGAGATCAACTGAGCCGAAAAACGTCGCTACCCGCACGCGTTCGGTGTTCATCTGTGAAACTCCAGGACCCGTCAACGACGAAAGCATCGCCCGCGGGGAAAATCGCACTCAATGTAGGCCCACTTTTATGTGTGTCTTTGTTCCGTGGTCGTTGTTTCCGAAGCGAGCCTCTTTTCGTGTGTGTCGTTTGGCTACTGGCTTCCTTTAGCTACTGGCCCGTCAACGACGGAAACATCGGCCACGGGCGAAGTCGCACTCAATGTAAGCCCATTTGTGTGTGTGTCGTTGGTCCGGTGGTCTCGATGTAAGCCATCTTTCGTGTGTGTCGTTGGGCGGGTGGTCGAGAACTGCGGCGCCGCGTGGACGAGTCATTCGTCAGTGAGTTCAGCGATTCCAGCTTCAACCCGAGCCGCTTTCTCTTCGTCGAACCACCACGTGTCCAGCCACACCGGGCGCAGCAGCCGCGGTCGGCCCTCCGGTCTGCCAAAGCGGTCCCAGTGCACCAGGCGGTACCCCGGCGCAGCAAGCCCAGGGATGTAGTAGAAATTCCAGAGCAGTATGCGATCCAGCGCCCGCGTCGCTGCGTAGAGATCCTCGGGCGTCCTCGCGGCCATCACGTGGTCGATCATGGTGTCCACCGCGGGATTCCGAACTCGATTCCAATTCTGGCCACCCGGTGAACCTGCGCTTGCGCTTCCCAGCCGATTTCGCAACATGATCCCGGGAATATTGCTCGGCGTGAACCCGTATTGGCCCCCCTCAAACTTGCCGTTACGCATCCGATAGAGCCAATTCGACACTTCATGCGTCCGTGCGGTCGTTTCGATACCAACGAGATTCAGCATAGCCATGAACGGTTTCTCCTGGCGCAGCCCGAAAGGCGAGCCAAAGCGAAAATCGATAGCCACCCGCTTGCCGGTCTTTTCATCAACCATCACACCGTCACGTACCACCCATCCGGCTGCGGCAAACAACTTGATTGCTCGCTTCACGTTCTCCCGACTGTAGCCATACCCGGACGTCTCGTTTCCGACCCACTCGTGGGTATACACCCGATCCGGTATCTGGCCGCGCAGCGGCTCAAGCAACGCAAGTTCAAGCGCCGACGGCAAACCTGACGACGCCATCTTGGAGTTGTAGAAGTAACTCTTCGCGTAGTTGTAAAAGCCGTACATCAACACCCGATTGGTGTACCGGAATTCGGACAACAACCAAAGCCCTTCACGCCGCCGGATATCCTGAAACTTGGGGTTATCAAGATTCCACATGACCGGCGCCCACAGTCCCCAGGGCAGCGACAGGTCAACCAGTTCTTTCTTGAAGATTCCGGCCTTGACCGCGGGAAAGTCGTAGCCAGTGACCCAGTTCTTGGACACCGTCTCTGTCCGGATGTCGATCACGTTCCCTTTTTGCGCCTCGAGCATGACGGACTCGTCGCGAAAGTAATCAAACTTGATGCGATCAAAATTGTGGCGACCCCGGTTCACCGGCAAGTCATCACCCCAATAGTCGTCCACGCGCTGATAGATAACATTGCGCCCAAGATCAAAGGACTCGATCCGATACGGTCCACTCGACAGCGGCGGCTCAAGCGTCGTCTCGGTAATGTCACGTGTCGACCAGTAATGCTTTGGCAATATCGAATAGGAAGCAACGATGAAGACCAGATCAGGATTACTGATCGAGTCCGCCTTCGTTGTAAACAGCACCTCGTCATCGCTCAGCCGCTCGATACTCCCCAGCTCCAACAGTGCCGCCCGCACCCCCACTGCACCATGATCCCGCAATGTCTCGAACGTGAAGATCACATCATCCACGGTCACGGGCTCGCCGTCGTGCCAGTACGCACCCTCTCGAATCCGGAATGCGAATTTACGGAAGTCATCCGAAACCCAGACACCCGATGCCAGTCGACCGTAATAACTCGCCGACTCATCGACCGCCTGTTCCAGCAACCGGTCATAGACAAGCGCGCCAAGCCCCCGTCGCCCAAACCCATTGGCGATCCGGCCCTTGTCCAGAATGCCATTGAAACTGTCAAAGGTGCCCATTTCTGCAGCACGCACGAAGCCGCCACGGGGGGCATTCGGATCTATATAGTCAAAGTGTTTGAAGTCAGGCCCGTACTTTAAAGGCTCAAGATAGGACGCGCCGTGCTCATACGGGACCGGTCGAGGTACCTCCGCGCCACCGGCGGCACCCAGCCAGAACATCGCTACCGCCAACAAGCAAGCCGACGAGAGCCGCATTAGCGACGGGACCACACCAACGTGCCGGCCGGCCTTGAGGTCATACGCCAACAGATCTTCCAATGTCCCGACGAGGGCCATCAGCACCGTCTTTCCTTGTTCACTCAGGAATGTCCTCCTAAAACCATCAGCCTGCACCGACGGTTACCGCAAATCGACGCCGCAGACACAAGACGCCTTACACACAACCGTCCACGTCGACATCCACCTAAGTCCGCATACCGCTAGAAGAGTATGTCACGTCGCAGTCGCGGCAACATTGCCCGGGTGTGCCTTGATGCCGCTTATCCGCGGACTCATATTTGGCCTCCAACGGCTCGTCGCAGCCAAAAGAGCGACCTTCAGCCGCGCGTCAGGCTCAGGCGCGGGCGCGGGCGCGGGGAACCGGCAGACCACGTCGGCAGCTTTCAGTGCGTGCTCGAAAAATGAAAGCCAGGGACCAATCGCCGCCCCGAAATTGCGGACCAAAGCGCGCGGACCAAACAGAGTCCATCTGTCACCGCCCCGCGAGGGGACAATCCAAGCTCCGCTACCGAGAGCCTCCTTGTGTCACCAACCTTGGGCTGGCAGTCAAAGCGCGGCGATCCACATTCCGTTTTCCAGAACGCAGGAAGACCGCCTTGCATCCGGCGGATTCGATGCGACGCGTTACTCGGGACCGCTTAATCTCAACGTAGATTCGCTCTCTTCAAACACCTGGACCAGGGCGCCGAACGAATCCTTCGGATGCAGATAGAAATGCTTGAAAGCAGGACTGCGGTCGTCGAAGCCGAGAATACGCAGTCCCTTCGACTCGAAGTACTCGCGCGCCTCATCGAGGTTCTCTACGGCGCAGGATATGTGATGAAAGCCCTCGCCATTTTTCGCAATGTACTGCCCGATGCCGCCCTCGCCCACCACCTGCGGCGTGACCAGTTCCATCTTCTTGCCGCCCAGCATGAATGTCATCCAGTCGAAACCCGCTGCGTCAGACTGGCCCGCGTCGGGCAGGACCTCGCCGCCCAGGATATCCACAAACAACTCGCGGGCCTTGTCCATGTCCAGCACACCAATCGACACATGATCCAATCGTTTTAACATCGCCACGCTCCTGCTACCCCGTCAAAATATCCTGCCCGTTCACTCACCACCGAACAGGTACGGGTCAAGCGACCCCTGGGCGGCGATGCGATACTTGTGCCATTGGCCGCCGCCGTAATAAGCAAGACTGCCGGGTTCCGCTTCCCCATGCCCGTTGTAGTAAGAGACGCAGTCCCGCAGCGGGCGCGATGCCACGTCCGCGTCCCGACAGTGTTTCGCATATGCATCCTCGTCCTCTTTACGAATGTCGACGGTGCTTGCACCGCGTTCGCGCATGGTCTGCAGCATCCACACGATATAGTCACCATGCTCTTCGATCGCATTGGTGAAGTTAAAACTGCCACCACCCCCCTGCGGTCCCGTCATAATGAAGAGGTTGGGGAAACCCTTGCTATGCAGGCCAAGAAAGGTCCGCGTGCCCTCAGACTGCCACTTCTCCCGCATCGTTTGGCCACTGCGCCCGGTGATCATGTTGAAGGTCGATGTCGCCATCCACTGGAACCCGGTCGCGTAGATCAACACATCGACGGGATACTCCACGCCATCATGCACAACCCCGCGTTCGCTGATCCGGTTCACGCCACGGGGCGCGGTGTCGACCAGGGTCACATGGGGCTTATTGAAGACCGGCAGGTATTCGTCGTGAAAGGTCGGGCGCTTGCAGCCGTATGGATACCACGGCTTTAAAGCCGCGGCAGTAACCGGGTTGTCAACGATCGCGTCGACCCGTGCCCGAATCTGCTCCATGATGCGAAAGTTGGAGTCCAGCTGTTTTTGCATCAGCTCGTCTGGCGAAAGTTCTCTCGCGTGCTGCTTGCGCTCTTTGAAGTCAGCAACCTTGCCCGCCAGATAGTCGTCGTTAGCTTTCATCGCCGTCCGGCCTGCCGAGATGCGCGCAAAACGGGCCCTGCGCGCCTTCGCCCAACCCGGCTCACTGGCCCAGGCGGCAACCTCTTCCTGCGAGGTCTCGCGTTGATCGCGCACGTCGATTGACGACGGCGTGCGCTGGAAGACATAGAGTTTGTCTACCACCTTTGCGATCTCGGGGATCACCTGCACCGCCGTCGCCCCGGTGCCAATGACGCCAACCCTCTTGCCTTCAAGATCGATGTTGTAGTCCCAGCGGGACGTGTGGAACGAATCGCCCTTGAAACTCGCCATGCCATCGATCCGCGCCAGCTTCGGTGTAGTCAGAATGCCATTGGCAAGAATGACGAAGCGCGCCCGCATCCGATCCCCTCGGTCCGTCGTCACGGTCCATCGTGCGTCGTCCTCGCTCCATTCGGTCTCCTCCACGGTCGTGTGAAACAGGCAGTGGTCATAAAACCCGAACTTCTCTGCCATTTTCTGGCAGTACTCCATAATCTCGAAGCCAGCGGCGAACTTCATCGTGGGCACATAGCCCATCTCTTCAAGCAACGGCAAATAACTGTATGACTCGACGTCACAAGCGATGCCGGGATAGCGATTCCAATACCACGTGCCACCAACATCGCCGCCTTTCTCGCAGAACCGAACATCGGTAAACCCTGCCTCGCGCAGCTTGTGCCAGAGCAGCAGTCCACCAAAGCCGGCGCCAACCACCAGAATCTCGCATTCGTCGGTCAGGGCGTCACGCGCAACGGGATCGGCGGAATACACATCCTCAAGATAACGACTGAACTCCCCCTCCATCGCCATGTAATCGGCAGCGCCCGCACGCGCTTCCTTGAATGCGCGATACCTCGCCTGCTCTTCGGCATTGAAAACGGCGCCAGCAGGTGGCTCCGGCAGGGTGGTCAATGCCGCGTCGGACACCGGCGCGTAGCCATGCCCCCGGATCTTGTCGTTTGCCTGTGCGGCACGCGTGGCGAATATTTTCGTCCCCGACTGCGGATCGGTCCTGATTGCTTCTTGTGACATAGTGATACTCAATTTGCCGTTAATGTGGAGCGTGAGAAAGGCGTGAAACGTATGAAAGTGTGAAAAAGGTGTGATGAGCGACCGCAGCCTGACCTGAGCGGGCACAGCCCATTCGCGCGATCCGCCATTTTGCGCGTTTAGCCGGTCCTTCGTACAGGGCCTTTCCAGCGCGCTGCACGAGGCCTGCTCTCTGGGACCGGGCGGCCTGCACGTGGATCTGCCGTAAGACTCCCGCATGTTGTGATCCGGTTCCAATGGCTTACCCTTCCCATCGGGCGCCACACGAATTCAGGCCAATGTGCGATAACGCCACCGTTAGTTTCGCTCGGCTTACTTTGCACGACCTTCGCACGACGTCCTTTTGCGTCAACACCAAAGTAGCTGACACCAAAGGTAGTCAACGCAAAAAAATTAGCACCAACCCACGCAGGCTCCGTCACCCCACGACGGGCAAGCCTTCCTGACGATTAGCGGACTGCGGCTGCCAGCACCCGCACCGGAGAGCCCGCAAGATACGCGTCGATCGCCTCGAGGGCGCCCCCGTAGAAGAGCGCGTACGTCTCTTGGGTCACATAACCGATATGGGGCGTGACCAGGGTATTTGGCAACGACCGCAACGCGTGTGCGGGAGGTAGCGGTTCAACATCGTAGACATCGAGCCCGGCGCCAGCTATCGCACCGGTCGTCAGGGCATCGATGAGCGCTGACTCATCGACAATCGGTCCGCGCGAGGTATTGATGAGAACCGCAGTTTTCTTCATGCGGGCGAGTTCTGATCCGCCAAGCAGCCCCCGCGTGCGCTGACTCAATACGAGATGAATGCTGAGAACATCAGATTCCTGCAGCAGCGCATCCTGGGTCACGAGCGTCGCGCCTGCTGCCAGTGCCTTGTCAGCGGTCAGATTCTGACTCCACGCAATCACCCGCATGCCGAACGCACTGCCAACTCGCGCGACCTGAGACCCGAGTCGGCCGAGTCCCAACACACCAAGCGTCTTGCCCGCAACGCCCGTACCCACGCTGACCTGCCAATCGCCAGCACGCGTTGCCGCATCCTCAGCCGGCACGTGCCGCAGCAGCCCAAGAATCAGCGCCCAGGTCAACTCCGCAGTCGCGTGCGGCTCACCCGACGTGCCACAGACGGTGATGCCACACTCAATCGCAGCGTTGATATCAATCGACGCGTTGCGCATGCCGGTCGTAACCAGCAGTTTAAGATTCGGCAGTTGACGCAGCAGCGCCCGCGGGAACGGTGTCCGTTCGCGCATGGCAACGACGATATCAAATCCACCCAGCCGCGCGACCAACGCTTTTTCGTCCGTCAGATGGTCGTGGAACGACTGCACCTCGGCGTCCAGGGTGCGCCAGTCGGCAGCACTCGCGGCGACGTGCTGATAGTCGTCGAGCAAGGCAATTCGTGTCATTAGCTGGGACTCATGGGGTCGGTTTCAGGGGCGGAATCTCTCGCGCTACTCTCGGCCGGTTGAGCGAGGTCGCATACTTAAATCCACAGATCAGCGCGACGCCGCGCGGTAAAAGGCAACATGAAAGCGCACCAGCGTCTCGGCGCGAACAGCATGCCTGACATTTGGCACCAAGACACCCGACGCCAACGGTGTGACCGCGACCGGCTCCTCACGGTCAATCGTGTAAAGCAGTTGCCCTTCGCGCACACAGATCAACCCCCACACCCCGGGCTTGGTCGCATGGTCCTTGTGCAACCCGTTGGGAACGGTGTCCTGATCGAAGACGGGCGTCTCCTTATAGCAGGAAAATCCGGCAGGTAATTCGCGGTGGTCACACAGTACACAGGCAAGCACAGAGCCCAGTTTGCTGCGCCGGCCCTCGTCCGTGACCACCCAGGGGCGGTTAAAAAACGGCAGCCAGTGCCGCACGCGCTGATTATGGCCACAATCGAGTCGCGCGACCCAGTCGTCTCGCTCGTCCAGTTCAAAGCCAACGATTTCCCGGTCCACTGCAAAACCTCAACGTTTTTCGTACGTGCTGCCGGCACCCAGGCGTCTGACCAGAAGTCAGGAGAGAATCGCCGATAAGGGGCAGTACCGCGCACGTGTTCGATCAACTGCAAGCGCTTCCAACGGGGATCAGGGACCCGCTAGCTACATGTCCTCGGTGACCCGAAAGCCAACGGTGGAACTGCCAGCGCCCCGTCTGTATTTGTAACGGAAGGCGGAACGCAGCTGCGATGGTATGTGGTGCCAGGAGCCGCCGCGCAAGACGCGCTTCTTGCACCCGCCCGACGTCCATGGCGACTGATCGACGGGTGCACCCCGATAGCTCTTTTGATAACAGTCCGCAACCCACTCCCAAACATTACCGTGCATGTCATGCGTACCAAAGGCGTTTGGCTCGTACTGGCCAACCTCGGCGGTTTGTTCTCCCACATTGTCGCTGCATAATACGTTTCGCCGTTTGCTCTCGGTGATGGCGTCAGTGTGATTCGCGTAGCTGCATAGTTACGCTGGGTCGTCGCCGTAGTGGTACAGGCTCGTACTGCCGGCTCGAAGCGCATATTCCCACTCCGCCTCGAGTGGATCCGAATAAAGGTCCTGGCCATAAAGATTGGTTGCGCCCGTCGTGTCGCTGGTCGACAGCGTCATGGTGACCGCACCGGCAGCGGCGGCAATGCGCTCAATGTCCTGCGCGAGATGAGATCCAAACCCCGTCCGCTGACGCGCTCGATAATCATCGGATGCCGTTCCCGCACGCACCCCCAGAAGGGCGCAGCGCCCACCCAGGCGAGTGGCGCGCCATCGTCCCCGAACAGGATCCGGCAGACCTTGTGTGGCAAAAGCGCCTCGTTGATCTCTTCACGCGCTTCGTCAGCCGTCGTCAGCCACATCGGTGAGTGCTCTCGATTGCCTGCGAGCGACAACGGAACCAGGGCGTCAATGAGGGCTGCATCACCCGGGGTCAGGGTCACAATTCGCATAGCAGTGTCCTTGATTGCAAATTTTCAGGTACTTTTGCCGCACCCACACCAATATACTGAAAGTTCCTACTCCAACTACCTGTGACGCCCCCAGGAGGCTCCAATGTCCGAACAACTTTCAACCGAAGACGCCGCCGTCGCTAACGACGCGACCACCGAGGAACCATCAATCAATGCAGTGCCCACGCCCGGGGACGCACAAGCGCCTGCGGCGGTCGAGCAAAATGAGCCTGCGGCGGTCGAGCCAAATGGGCCTGCGGCCGACACGCGCAACGAGCCCGAGGCGGACGCGCAGAAAGCCCCCGCCGAAGAGCAGACGGCAACCGCAACAGACACGGCCACCGAAGCCGACCCCAATGCCGGGCTCTCGACCATCGCGAGCTATCATTTTGCAGCAGCGATGGCGGCCCTCACGCTGTGGGGTGCCGGCGATGCGTGGGCGAGCACCACAGGCCTTGCGCTCGCCGAGTTTGTTTCGCTCGCCAATGCCCTGATCGCGGGGGTCGTCCTTGCTTATCTCTTCCACGAATGGGGCCATTTCACGGGCGCACGACTCGCCAAGTCTGTGTCCCCGGTTCTGGAGAAACCGCGCAGCTTTTTCATGTTCAGCTTCGACATGGCACGCAACAGCACGTCGCAGTTTCTGTCCATGAGCGTCGGCGGCCCTGCTGCCAACTGGACGCTGGTCTTGCTTCTTGTCGTGCTCATTCCGGTTGACACAGCCAGCCGCGCACTCCTGATCGCGACGGCAGCGGGCATTGCAACCAGTGTCAGTTTCTTCGAGGTTCCGGTTATCCAGCGAGTCCGCGCTGGCGGAGAACCGGTTGCGGAGTTGACGAGTCGACTCGCGAGCGGCGCGCTCGCTACTGGCCGTTACGTCAGCATCGGCGCAGGCGCCGTCGTGATGGTCATGCTCGCCGGGGCCCTTTAATAGTCAACCCCTGCGACCAGCAGCCACGGTAAACAGCAACACAGCCACGGCAGCAGCCCGCAGCGGTATCGGCGGCAGGCAACGGGTGCCTCTGCTATCGCACGGTCTCGTGGACTTCCTGCAATCGCTTGATGGAAATGTCGTTGAGGCTGGTAACAACGAGCGACGACTCGCGGAACGCAACCGCTGGGCCTGCATTCGAGCTATCCGGACAAACGATGCACAGCAAACCTGCAGCGACCGCCGCCCGCAGGCCCGTTGCCGAGTCCTTCAGCGCAATGGCTTCATCGGTGGTCGAGCCCAACTCGCGCAGAGCCGCGACGTACACATCCGGGTAGGGCTTCGAGTGCGCGACGGACGTGCCGGAGGAGAGCACGTCGAAATAGCCAAGCAGGCCAAATTTCGCCAAACAATCGGCAAGCGCTTCCGGGCGTGACCCCGAGGCGATGCCGAGCCGCACCTGCCCCGCAAGCGAACTCACGAGCGCTTTCACACCGGGCTTCGAGGTGAGATGTTTGCGAACCAGGTCCTCGTAGCGCGCCTTTTTAACGTCTCGGACCACCTCGGCATCAAGGTCCAGACCCTCATCGGTGATCCAACGAGCGCACGAGGCCTCGACCGTGTGCCATCGCGCCCATTGTTCCGGGCTGAGTTCAAAGCCGAAGGTACCAAACGCATACCGATATGCAGCGAACAGGAGTGGCTCTGAGTCAACCAGCAGGCCGTCCAGGTCAAAGATGACGGTTCTCAACATGCGGTTGCACCGGATTTCGCGAAAGGCGTAGCGCAACCTTGCGCGGCAAAACCGGAGACGTCAAAGACCGATTCCGGCCAGGTCTGCACCGGCATCCTGCTTCTCATCGGATCTCATCAGTGGTCGGCCAATCACGCCAGTGCGTGTCTTCAGACACAGAAGCAATCGCACTCCTGCGGTGTGATGTCCAACAGCCTTTTCGCGAGTACGCTGGGCCGAGTGCGCGACCCCGAAATGCGTGAAAGCACACATTATAAATTGTTAGAAGCTAACCGTTGCCAGTTACAGATAGGATCTGTCAATCGCCTTTGAGTGATTGTTAGATGAGTCCTACCGAACCCAGTGACAATCGGCTCCTTGCTGCGATGCCGCCCGAGGTTCAGACCCGACTGTTTCCGCACCTGCAGCTCACCAATCTTGCTCTCGGCCAGGTTATCGCCGAATCGGGCTCGCCCCTGACGGATATCTACTTCCCGGTCGACGCAATCATATCGCTGCTCTACGTGATGGAAACGGGCGCGTCCGCCGAAATTTCCATGATCGGTAACGAGGGTCTGTTTGGCGTCTCCGTCTTCATGGGCGGCGAGAGCACCACCAGCCGTGCCGTCGTCCAGTGCAGTGGCACGGCCTATCGTCTGCCCGGTTATCGTTTGAAAGACGAATTCGGCCGCCACGGGGCAGCCCTGGATATTCTGCCGCGCTATACCCAGTCCCTCATCGCACAAATGTCCCAGACGGCCGTCTGCAACCGGCATCACACATTGAACAACAACTCTGTCGTCGGTTGCTGTTGTCGCTCGACCGGTTGTCCGGCCCGCGGCTGGACATGACCCAGGAACTGATCGCCAACGACATCGCTGTCGCGCTGCATGCCACGCTGGTGGATGCGCGCCTTGAGATCGCCGTTGAGGGGCACGAAGCAGCGATCGGTCTGACCGCGAGCCGCGCCCGGATGCGGGTCGATCGATACGCCATCGTCCGTCAGCCAGGCCGTACACTGCGCGTCAACTCATCCCACCTGGCCACACTCAAGCGCACGGACCCGCTAGCCAAACTGCTCGGCAAGTATCAGACGGCCCTTACATCACAGATCGCGCAGAACACCCTTTGCAACCGCCTCCACGCACTCGATGAACGCCTTGCGCGAAAGCTGCTGATGGCCTCCGAAAGTTGCGATTCTGATGCCCTATACGCGACGCACCAGGCCATCGGCGAAAGATTGCACATCCGCCGCAGTAGCGTGACCGTGGTGGCCGCGCAGTTGCAGGATCTAAAGATCATTACTTACTCGCGCGGCCTCATCCGAATCCTCGACCCAACCGCGCTCGCCGCACGCTCCTGTAGCTGCCATGGCGTGATCCACGCGCGGTGCGATCACGTCTTCTCGCGACCACACTGATACTGGATGAGATAACACTGGCCGAGATGACACTGGATAAGATGGTACTGGAAAAGAGCGTACTGGATGAAATCGACACGCGATGGGGTCCACATCGAGCGGCAAACGAACGATGCACGCAAGCCGCCTTCAGGCCGTCTTTGCCTGAGCCTGCTCATCGGCCCGACGCTCAGCGAGTTCGACCAGCATTTCAGCGTGCCTTTCCGGAGTTAATCGATACTGGGTGTAGAAGATGACAGATATGAAGCCCAGCGACGCGATGATGGGTCCATAGAATATCCCCATATTAAGGAGTGTCTCTGGCGGAACATCGGCTGCAGTCCTGATCTCGGCACCCGTAGGCCAGTCGATGAACTCGAGCGCCCACCCCGCAATCACCGCCCCGAACCCGCTCGTCGCCTTTGCCGAGAACGATACAGCGGCGAAAAAGGCGCCTTCCTGACGACGCCCACTCTGATACTCATGCTCATCGCAGACATCCGCCATCATTGAGCCGTAACCCACGTTGGCCTGCGCCGTCGAGAAGCCTTGAATGACCTTCACCGCTACCAGCGTCGGCAACAGAAGATCATTGCCGTTCTCCGGAAAGAAATCGAGCAGCCGCAGAAAAACCGGCAACGTCTGAAAGAAAGCCCACGACAAGCCACCGAAAATCAGGCAAGCCTTCTTGCCAAATCGTGCAAACAACCGGACTGACGCGAAGGTGCCGAGCGCGTTGCCGATGGCATAGGAGACGAGAACTGGCAGAATGATGGTGTCATCCAGCTCCCAGAAGTAGGTGAACATGTAGATGTCGAGCGTGCCCGTCACCCCGACCATGATGTAGACCACCAGCACGCCGGTAAAAAGGAAACGAAAATTCCGATTGCTGATGACTTCTTTGAAGTCGATGAACAGGCGCACAAAGAGTTCGGTGGCAGAGACCCGCGCGGTCTCCACGACCTTCGGGAGAAACGGAATCACGGACCGTGTACCCCAGGCACTCCAGAAAATGGTCCCTGCCATCACCAGCGCGACGCAGAAAGCCCAGGGTCCATAGGCGCCAGGAATGAACCGACCGGACTGACCATCGTCAGTCTGGAAGAGCACCGAAAAGCCCCAGAAAAAAGCCAGAAGTGCAAAGAGCGAGCCCATGTTGCCGAAGAACTGACGATAAGCGACTAGCGCGGTACGATCCTCGATGTCTTCAGTGATCTCCGCACCGAGGGCGATGTGGGGCACATGGTAAAGCGACATCACGGTTCGCGATACGTTAGTCAGAATAGCGAGCCACCAGAAGAGTCCGAACTCTGACTCAACGAGCGGAAAGAAGAGAAGGAAAAAGCAGAGAGCGAGCGGCGCAAAAGACGAGAACATGAAGGGGTGTCGCCGTCCGAGCCGCGACTTCCAGTGATCTGACAACGAACCGGCGAAGACGTCAGACAACGCGTCGATCATCACAGCAAGACCGATCGCAGACCCGGCAAGCCCCGGACTAAGACCGAGGATCTGGCTGTAGTAAAAGAGCAGGAAGAAGCCGAGGCCGGTGCCAAACATGCCTTCACCCGCCTGGCCTACGCCGTAGGCAAATTTGACGTTGAAGCTGAGTTTCTCGGTAACCACGTTTTGTAGACCCTCCTCGGGTTGTTGTTCGGGAATCAGTCCTGCTTCTTATGCAGCGCAAGCAATCCGGCACGCATCTTTTGATGCCGGCTCGTTCTGACCTATCCGGGTACTTATTGGAGCGGCCCGCATCACCTCACATTCGCCGTCTGATTGCCATCCCGGTGCTGTTGGGCCACAACAGCACCGGGTCGACGTGCCTCTTTGCTCCAGGAAACGTGCGGGGTTTGTTTGCAAACCGACCTCCAGGAATTGTCAGGATGAAAAATCCTTCACAGAATCGGCGCTTCTCTCTCTGTCTCTCAGTCTCTCTGTCGTTCTATTAAACTTCGGTCGGAGCCAAGTCGGAGTCGTCAGTTGCCCTCGCGACCCGCCACCTCAAGGCCATGGATCTCTTCGACCAGGGTTGTCAGGGTCTCCAGTGCCTCGGTGTACAGGGCATCTTCTTCCTCGTTCGCGCCGAATTCATAGCCATCCGGCACCTTCGCGTATGGGTTGCGCTTGAAGTCATCCAGGCGAGCCATGAGTACCCCATGTCGACGCCGTTGTTTCAATGTCATTCGCCACATCGTGTCGTCTCCCTCGCCCTGCCCAATTTAGTCACCGTGTCGTTAGTCAACGAGGACTGCAACGCTTTACTCGCACGGCTATCTCACCGACATTCTTTACTCGCAGCCGCACATCACAGCGGACCGGGACGCAGCACACGCCCGTCCCGCTCGCCGGTATGCTCGTCGTCTGCAAGAATCTGCGTGCCGTTGACGAGCGTTGCCAGATAACCGCGGGCTGGCTGAATCAGGCGACTGTTGCCATGGGGAAAGTCCTGCACCACGCGCGGTTGCTGTTCGGCCACACGCGACGGGTCGATGACATTGATATCGGCCCGCATCCCCGGTTTCAGCTCGCCCCGATCCGTGAGCGCCAGAACATCCGCGGCGCGCCGGGTCATCCGATGCACAGCGGTCGCAAGGTCGAGCTTTTTCTCATCGCGCACCCAATGACTCAAAAAGAACGACGGCCAGCCCGAGTCCATGATCACGTTCACGTGCGCACCCGCGTCACCGAGGCCAGGGACGACCCAGTCCCGATTCATCAGGGTCTCGATAGCATCAAAGTTCATGTTGAAAAACGGCATGTGAAAAGCGGCGCGTCCGTCCGTCTCAAGCATCAGACGGATCCACGTCTCGGCCGGGTGTTCGCCAAGACCCGCCGCCATCGTGGCCAGGTTGTCGTCGGCTGAGCGGGTGTACACGGGGCGTTCTGCGTCCCCCATAAACCGCATGCGCCGCGCAAAGGCGATGCTGCCTTCATGCTGTCGCGCCGCTTCGATCAACTCGTCACGGAAGGATGCATCCTGAATCGCCGCCAGACGTTTTGCGGGTGCAATCGCGTGCAACTTCTGCCAGCCGGGGAACAGCATGACCGTCTGCAGATTGGACACGTTGCCGCCGCAGCGTGGCACTGTGGTGCCATAGATCTGACAGCCCTTTGCCCGGTAATCCTCAATGATCTGGTGCGGGTCGTCGAAGTTGAAAGACTGGGTCTCAACAACGCTGAACAGAACCCGACCACCACTTGCGATGGCCTGTTTACCCAGTAGGTCGAGGTCATTGCCGATGGCGTCCTTCGAGTAATGCGGCACATTCTGGATGAGTCCGTTGTGCCGGCCAACCTCGCGTGCGATCGCTTCCAGCTCCGGCGCTTCTGCAAATGTCCCAGGGATGGAACGACCGTCAGGGACGCGATGAGCAGGCAGTCGATTGGACGAGAATCCGATCGCGCCTTCCTTCACGGACTGCCCGGCAAGGGCTGCAATTTCTGCAATCTCCTGCTCGTTCGGATTCTCATCGATGCCGCGTTCGCCCATCACGTAATAGCGCAGCGCAGCGTGACCGACCATGCCGGCGAGATTGATCGCGGGCCCAAGTCGCTCTACTGAATCGAGGTACTCACCGCACGACTCCCAATCCCACGGTAGCCCGGAAAGAATCGCCTCACGCGGAATCTGCTCGACCGTCTCCATCATCTCTGCGAGGAAGGCCCGGTCTTTCGGCTTGCACGGCGCGAAGGTGACCGCGCAGTTGCCCATCAGCGCGGTCGTCACACCGTGGCAGGAACTCGGCGTCAAGAGTGGATCCCACCCGACCTGCGCGTCGAGGTGCGTGTGCAGATCAATGAAACCGGGCGTCACGGCGGCGCCGTCCGCATCGATCTCGCGTCGCGCTCTGCCGCCAACGTCGCCGACCGCCGCGATCTGGTCCCCGTCGATTGCGACGTCGCCAGCGAACGGTTCGCCGCCGTTCCCGTCGACGATTAGTCCACCACGAATAACGATGTCATGCGCCATGATGCTTTCACTCCCGTTGCCGTCGTTTCGTACATTTGCGTCAACCTGCACGGCCGGTTGCGCGTTGAATGACTCGGACTTCTCGTAACAACCAGGTCATCCGTCAATCATTAAGCGACGAGAATACGCCATTGAATGGCCACCCGATATGACGTCACTCGATGAATGCCATCGCAGGTTACTCAAGAGTGCGCATCCGCACTTCTGGGGTTGCGGGGATCAGGGCCTCGGGTTCAGGATCTCTGGCCGTGGCCGGCCGGCGGCGATAACCAATGAAAGTCCTCTTCTTGGGGCAACCGCTTGGACTGATCTCGATGCGAACGCGACGGTCGTGGCCCTGCTGCCAGGCTTTTCGGCAGCCAGGCGAGTCCTGTCGCAGAACTCCGTTCTGCGCGGGAACTCGTGAGCGGTGCAGGGATGCACCGCCATTTTCGGCAAGAAAATGCGAGGTTGCTTACAACCGACGCTCAGGAATTGTCATGACGGCAATTTGGGCGAAAACAAGCAAATCAGCCCAAATCATCGCTGCTGAGTTCAATCATCGACGACACGCTGCACGGTGTCTGCGGCTTGCAACCTGGCATTCTTTACCGATGCGCTCGGGGAGCCTCCAGCAACGCATCAAACGATCCGCGCCCTGGACGCAGCAGACCCGCTCATTCGGGCGGCTTTTCCGATTTGGGCGTTCGGACCCGGGGCCGCGATTTTGCACCGCGTGTTGTTGTTGCTGTGCGACTCGGCTCTGCTTTACCCGCCGGCCCTGACTTTCGTCTCCGTGGCGCCCGGCCCGACGCGGCGCCGCCAGGCCGACCCTCTCCCGCCTTCTTTGGTCTGGGCTTGCGTTTAGCACCACGAGTCTTGTGGCCGGCTGTCCCACCGAGCCCGGCGAGGCCCGTCGGCAATTGACCCCGGCTCTCGACCACTAGCCGCGTCACCTGTTCAACCAACGGCTGCATGAGGGTGTCGTAGGATGCTGTGCGTTCCGTGATCGCCGTCAGGATTGCCTCCCACCGCGCTGTCATATCAGGCAATGTCGCGGCCTCAGGCAGCGCGTGAATCAGTGCTCGGCCGGGCACTGTCGATTCGATGTGTTTGCCGTGCCGGACCAGGAAGTCCCGGCGAAACAGCAACTCGATGATGCCCGCGCGAGTCGCTTCGGTGCCCAGGCCATCGGTGTCTTTGAGCACGGCACGAAGCGAGGCATCAGCAACGAACGCCGCAACATTCGTCATCGCCAAGAGCAAACTGGCGTCGTTGAAACGGGCTGGCGCAGTGGTGTGGCGCTCCTGCACATCGGCTTGCAATGACTTCGACTGCTGGCCCGAATGCAGCGCGGGCAGAGATTGCTTCGCCTGCCCGGGATAACCGCCAGCGTTCTCCGACCTGGCCGCCGCGCGCCCCGCCCCGTCATGAGAGGCCTTATCGGGACGGTTTCTCGCTGCGGCATCGCGGCCCCGCGATGGTGCGCCGAGCAACAATCGCCAGCCCGCCTTGCCTTCCTCAGTGGCCTTCGCAATGAAGAGCCCGCCACTGATATCAATCTCGGCCCGGGTCTCGGCGTATTCGTGATCTGGTAGAAACTGCGCGAAGTAATTGCGCACAATGAGTGCGTAGACGTCACATTCGTCGGCGGTCAGCTTCGACACCGACCTGGCCGTAGGAATAATCGCGTGATGCGCCCCGACGCTGGCGTCATCGAACGCGCGGGCCCGGCGCGACGTGTCCAGGTTGTCAATCGCCTCGCGCATTCGATCCACGCCCGGATTGCGCCCGATCGCATCAATCACGCTGCGCGCCTCACCGTGATGAGCTGCCGGCAGGTAGCGACAGTCAGACCGCGGATAGGTGATGAGTTTGTGCTGCTCGTACAGTCGCTGACAGATGTCGAGGACATGCTGCGCAGAGAGTCGATAAAGACGCGCAGCATCAATTTGCAGACTGGAGAGCGAATGCGGTAACGGGGGGCGTTCGCGACGCTTCTTGCGATCAACTTTGGTGACCGTCGCCGGCTGGTCAGAGATGCGCCGGGCAACGTTCTGCGCCAGCGGCTTTGACAGGTTCCTGCGCTCACTATCGAGAAAACGCGCGCACCCGTCGCTCGGTATCCAGCGCGCACGAAAGGTGTCACCGTCGGCATCTGGCAACGTTTCGAGATTGGCCCACACCTCATAGAAGGGTTTGCTAACGAACGCGTCAATCTCTTCGTCGCGCCGCACAACGAGCCCCAGCAGCGGCGTCTGTACGCGTCCGACCGACAGCACCCCGCCATAGTTAACCTTGCGGCCCTGCAGGGTGTACGCGCGGGTCAGATTGATGCCGTAGAGCCAGTCCGCGCGCGATCGCGCAAGGGCCGATGTCGACAGCGGTTTGAATTCCGAATTCGCCCTTAGACGCAACAGTGCAGAGACTACCGCCGCCCGGTTGAGGTCGTTGACCAACAGACGCTGCGCTTCGTTCGGATTCGCGCCCAGATGGTGAATCACCTGGTCCACCAGGAGTTGCCCTTCCCGGTCCGGGTCACCGGCGTGAACGATCTGATCGGCCTCTTTAACCAGCTTGCGAAGCACACCGAGCTGCTTTTTAGTCTTCGCCTTTTCCTGCATTTGCCAGCACGCCGGCACAATGGGCAAATGATCATGCGACCAGCGCTTGAAGACAGGATCGTAAGCTTCCGGCTCGGCTTGCTCGAGCAGGTGACCGACGCACCACGACACGGTCGCGTCGCCAACCCGAATAAAACCGTCCCCGCGTTGCTGCGTGCCGGGCAGTGCATCGGCGATCGCGCGCCCGAGGCTTGGCTTCTCTGCGATATAGAGCGTCATGGGAGCAACTATAACCAATACTGTGCATACATACAGCTATGACCGAATTGGCTGCCCCCGTCCCGGACCGTGCTCCCCCGAAACTGGCAGCGATCTCGCGCGAGCCGCCCTGTAGCAATAGAGAGCGACCTAATGCAGAGTGACCCAATACGGAAACGATCTCAGTCAAGCAGCATGCGCAAAACGACGACGCCTTAAGCTCTTTCCTGTCCCAAGATTATCATCCTGACAATTTTTGGGCGTCGGTTTGCAAGCAAACCTATTCGAAACTGGCAGCATGAAGACTGCGGCCGCAGGATGTTACTATCGGCCCCGGAAGAGCGTTGTCCCTGGTGGGGCGCCTGGTCTTCAAAACCAGTGAGCTGCTGTTGAA
>Ga0114999_10003425_pt1 | contig 19851 bp, 20 predicted proteins | sample ArcticOcean_MG_C_3_FD_89820 | JGI IMG/M metagenome (GOLD analysis project Ga0114999, IMG submission 89820) | Marine microbial communities from western Arctic Ocean - ArcticOcean_MG_CB8_126 | ecosystem: Environmental > Aquatic > Marine > Oceanic | place: Arctic Ocean: Canada Basin | collected...
ATCGCCTAAAACCAACTCTTGACGGTGTCGTGCTCGACGCACAACTGCACAAAGCCGGCATGATCGACGGTTGTAATTGCCTGCGCGATGCGCGTTGCCAGTCCGCGCGCAGCGACATCGGCGGTCAGCGCGAAGACCCGGGGATGTTGCATCGGAAAAGGCGCGAGGGTCGCAGTGCCCCAGTACACGCCGTCTTCAATGAGCAGGATCGCGTCATCGCTCGTGACAAGCGCACTGCATCGCCGCATAAGCTGTTCAGCGCCCAGCCCCTTGTTGAAGGTGTGCAGGATCATCAGAAGTCGAGTACCACGTCGACGTCGTGCAGCAGTTGTGTGATGTCAGTATCGGACAACGGCGTCACCGCCAGGCTGAGATCGTTGGCAGCAAGATGTAGCCGCTCAAGGTCTGCGCGTGCGACAAAGATGTCAGTCACGCCGTAGTCGGCGAGGGCCCCGAAGGTCACCGAGTAGTCCTTGCTGCCGATATCCGATGGTTGCTGATCGCCGAGCAGTTGCAGAACGCCATCGCCTATAAAGAGCACGCGGACGAGGCAGAAAGCCGACGCCATCAGCACGGCGTCGAGCCCCTCTCGCCCGAAAAAGGTCCCGTGCGGCGCATGGGACTGAATGCAGAGGATCTGTTTGGGCTCAGACACCGAAGGTTACCAATCTGTCGCAATCGATTGCGGCGTCGATCAATTGTCCTAGGCCAGAGATCGTAAATTCGGGAGCGACGCTCGCCGCGTCGTGTTCGTATCGACTGGCTTCCGTGGGATCAAGCATCCCGCGCCGAAGCGCAGATGCCACGCACACGACCATGTCCAGGTCGTGTGATCGGGCCAGGTCTCGCCAGCCTGCTGTGATATCGGTTTCATCCTGCGGCGCTTCAATCCAACGGTTCGCGTTGTACACGCCGTCGTGATAGAAAAAAATGCGTGAGATCGAATGCCCTTCACTCAGTACCGCACGCGCGAACATCAGTCCGGAAGCGGATGCCTGGTACGTGTACGGGGGACCGTAAATGGCGATGGCAAACTGCATTCTTTTCTAAATCTGCATTCTCGACGTTTGCGAACTGCTACCGGTCACTCGAAATGACAACACCCAATTACACCCTCAACAACATCCCCAACAAAAAGCCCCGCGTTAGCAGGGCTTCGTATTTATCGCTTCAGCGACCTGATTTAGTCGTCGCTCATGAACCCGGTCAGGACGAGCAGATGGACGAACAGGTTGTAGATGCTGAGGTACAGCGACACGGTCGCCATGATGTAGTTCGTCTCGCCGCCATGCAGGATGCGACTGGTGTCGTAGAGAATGAAGCCCGACATCAGGATGACCACTGCGGCCGAAATGGCGAGGCTGAGTGCCGAGACCTGATAACCCATCCAACTGCCGACGAACGCGATCACGATGCAGCCGATGACGACCCACAAACCCACCGTGAGAAAGCCTGACATGAAGGAGAAGTCTTTCTTGCTGATCAGCGTGTAGCCCGACAGCGACAGGAAGATCATGCCGGTCAGCGAAAGGGCGGTGACTACCGTCTGCGTTCCGCCGGCGGTTTGCAGGTACATATTAATGACAGGGCCCAGAGCGAAGCCGAGCACGCCGGTGAATACGAAGACCAGCACGAGTCCCCAGACGCTGTTCTGCAGCTTGGAGATCGCGAAGATCAGGCCGAATGCGAGGAGCAATGGCAAAAAGCCCATGTAATCGACGCCCATGGCCATAGAGGCCCCCGCCATTGCAGCACTCCACAGCAGGGTCATAGACAGGAGCATGTAGGTGTTGCGAAGGACCTTGTGGGTCGACATCACGCCTTCGCGGCGTTCCTGAACAAATTGTGCTTCAGCCATTTTTGGCCTCCTTAAGAACAAAAACTGTTAAACAAAACGGTTTAATAGGTTGGAAACGAACCTCTCGACAGCGTGCGCCACAGGGGCATCAATAGCCAGTCCTGGTTCGCCCAAGGACCTTACGTCGAGAGCCTCGCGTATGGGTGAATTCTAGCGGGTCAGGGCGGCAATTGCCAAAACACCGCATGTGAAATTTGTTGCCGACACTCGCCTGGGTCTGGTGTCTTATCGACCGCTACCGACGATGTAGTCCAGCCCTACATGAACTGTCGCATAAACAGTTGTTGAGATAGCGTTTAGATAGTTCCGCGATCCGAAAGTTCAAGGTCTGTCGGCTTCGAATCGCCGAAGCATGTGGAAGCCATTATAGCGTCGCACTGGATTTTCTGATGGACTCATCAGGTTGCTGGTTGAGTCCAGCCACGTCGAAATCGTGTTGCCCATGCCCCTTTTGACCTGACCTCTTGCCTATACGAGTGGGACAACGTACCAGCGCAGGAATTTCTCAAGGTTGATCTTATTCGCCTCGTGATTCTCGAGCATCGACATCAATTCCTGATGGGCGTGAATTGACGAAACGACTATCTTAAATCCATTGATGCGCAAAAACGTATCGTCCCCGAAAAAAGCGACGCGTTTGTTGCCGTCAATAAAGGCGTGATTCATGAGCAATGACTCGAATAATGCCGCAGCCATCTCCAACAAGTCAGTGTAATGACCTGACCGTGGCCGAAAAAGTGCGCTCTCCAGAAGCCCTGCATCGCGAACGCCATCCGCACCCCCGAAAGCGGTAATGAGTTTTTCGTGCAACAACAGGGCCTCGTCCAGTGTGAGGAACTTCATCTCCTCATCGGGCAAGTAACTCCCCCAGTTCACGGTTTTCGTCAATGGAGGCCCGCAGCGCATCCCGGACGACCGGTCGTATGCGACGGCGCTGAACATACTCGGCAACGGCTTCGGTCAGCACACCGGAGATGTTTTGCTGTGACTCTTCTGCCAGCGCTTTCAGTGAATTCCAGGTCTCTTCTTCGACTTTGGAGCTGATTTTAATGGTGGTCATCTCTTCGCTCTATCTGTCTGTCATGACAGATCATGACATGTCTTTTTACGAGAATCACCGGGGTCGTGCAACCGGATTGGTGCATGGGGCTAGGGCCGCACAGCCGGACACGTTGTCTACGCGTCAACAGGGGCAGTCAACGATTTCTACATCACCTGCACATCTGTAATGCTATGCGAAACTGTTGTGCCATGCCAAACGAATCCGCATTGATCATTGATGCGAATGCTGTCTTGTCCGGGTCGGTTGCCCATCACCTTTACCAGCCGAGTCGCAGTCCAATGAAAGCCGCCGCGCCGGGTGCCCGATACCCGTAGACCTCCTCAAAAGGTCGGTCCAGCAGGTTGGTAAGGCGAGCCGTCACGGTCAACGACCTGGTGACCGAAAAGGCGCCGGAAATCCCGAGCTCAACTCGCGAGCGAAGCGTCACGGTCTCGGTCCACGGCGGGCGTGGTGGAAAGTAATCGTCATATTGAGAGCCGGTATAGGCGGCAGAGGCTTGCAGACGCAGTTTTGCACCGGTATAGCGGATGACGAGTGAACCGGTACGGCGTGGGCGTCGAATCTCGATGCGCGAGCCCGTGGGCGTGTCTTCGCGCGCATTGAGGTACGCATAGGCGCCGGCCAGGGACACGGATTCGGTGAGCGGCCAGGTGAACGCGACTTCGGCGCCCTTGCGCATGGAATCACCAGCGCTGTTTGCAGCGGTAAAGCCGCCGCTCGACGGGTCGAAGACAAAGCCGTTGATTTCGTTTCTGAGCACGGACCGGTACAGGTTTGCAGAGATCGTAGCGTCACCGAATTGTTGACCAACGCCGAATTCAACGCTCGTGCCACGCTCGGGCTCAAGATTCGGGTTGCCGGTGAACGTATCGAAGTAGCCGAAACGTTCAGTGAAGGTCGGGTTCTTCACGCCGAGACCGTACGCGAGGTACAGGGACGTTCCCGTGGTCTCAATCCAATAGCTGCCGCTTGCGCGGTACGCGGTGCTGTCGTCAAAGTCGCTGTTGAAATCCCGACGTGCGCTTAACCCTGTATCAAGCCGGTCCCCGGCAAAACGGTACTCAGCGGCGACGCTGGTGGTCTGAATATCATGTCGTTTATTGGGATTGCCGAAGACCGTTGCCGTGCCACGTTGACGAGAAGCCTCGGTTTCGACCTCGGTGACCAGGTACACGCGATGGCGTGTTGACACCCAGTTGGTCTGAACGGCGACTTGGCGCCGCTCGCTGCGGACGATGTCGTTCACGGCGGCACCGGTGTCGGTCTCGTTGCGGTTCCGGCTGACGTTGGCGGAGATGCGGTGGGAGAGTGCCTGCGACCCATCGTAATCTAACCTGACGCCCCCGGCCTGGCGCTCGTAGTCAGTGAAATGCGGCGCGTCGACCGGCAAGCCGGTCGTGATGAAGTCGTTGGCGTCAAAGTCTGATTGCGCGTCCGTCGCGCGCAGGGAATAGCCGAGTGACCACGCATCGCGAGCTAGATTGCCGGTCAGAAAGGCGCTCGTATTCTCATGGCCGTCTTTCTCGCGGCCTTCCCGCGCGATGTTTGTGCCGCGGCTTTGAGTGTGCTCAATTGCAAGGTGGGCGCGGCTGTCTTCACCGCTACCGCTAAATGCGACTGAGCCGCGATGGGTGCCGAAAGAGCCGGATTCGAGTGAGGCTTCCCATGCTGTCGCGTTGGTGTCTGGCTGGGTCACGATCTGGATTACGCCCGCCATGCCATCGCTGCCCCAGATAGAGCTTTGCGGGCCGCGTACGATTTCGACCCGATGGAGGCTGCCCGCAGGCAATTGGGCAAAGTCAAACTCGCCCCCCGCGCCGGCGTCCGCGGCCTCGACACCATCGATGAGCACGAGCAGGTGATTGGCTTCGGCACCGCGCATGCGGATCTGGCTAACCGTGCCCGCGGCGCCCTGTTGACTGACCGCGAGACCGGGGACAGTACGAAGCACGTCGAGCAGCGTCGCGCCGTTGCTGGCCAGGAGCATTTCACGATCGATGACGGTGACGGCGGCACCCGCGGATCTAAGTCGTATCTCACCGCGTGAGGCCGTGACGGTCAATTCTTCAAGGTCTGTGGCTGCTTGCGCGGGTGAGCCCGGCCCCGTCATTACCACGACGAGAACCGCAAGCGTCAGCGCTGTTCGAGCGGCTGGCGTCGAGCCCCCCTCTAGAAAACGAGAGATTAGAAAACGAGAGATCGGAAAACGAGAACGATCTGAAGAACGAGACCTTGAAGAACGAGACCTTGAAAAACGAGACCCTGGAAAACAAGACCTGGAGAAAGAAGAAATCGACAAAACAGGGATAGGACAGAACGAAGGCGATAGCCTCATTGACGTGTCTCCTGCGCTCCACCCGAGCACAAATGAGTAATAGACACGACGAGGGCCGACATAAGACGAGCCGCCCGCCGCGGACTTGCGTTCTCATCAATCGGGCCGGTCTCCGGACTCACGAGCGGAATATCCCGTCAGTTCGCCTTCCCATGCGGTCTTATCCTCACAGTGGCCGTTGAACTGACTGACTCGTTTACCGTTGCGGGGGCAGTACCAGGATTGACGCCCAAAACGCGGGGGTCGCACTGGTTTCCCGTTTCATCCATCCGCCAGGGCGGATGGACACCTGATCAATCGCAGCGGGATGATGGCGTCTGATAGGTTGAGGTGTCAATCAGGTCCCGCCGGAATGTCTGGTTTATGTATTGGCTGTGCGGATCACGGGTTCGCTGAGACGCGTAGATCTGAGCGGCCAAATGGCGCTACACCGACGCGTCGCAAGCGCGCTAGGATGCACCAAACCATCACTAAATCATCAGCCAGGGCATTCGCCCTGCGGAGCCAGCCATGGATGAAGATCGACAGTCGATTCGTGATCGGATGCGCAATGGTGACATGAGCGTGTCCAACCGGGAGGTCGTCGATGCGTTTTCGATTGACCCACACTACGATCCTTACTCGATTCCGCTCGATGAGATGGACCCGGCACATCCAGCACTCTTCGCAGCCGACACGCTGTGGCCGCACTTCGAGCGACTTCGCAAGGAAGACCCGGTTCACCAGACACGAAACAGCACGTTTGGTGACTATTGGTCGGTGACCACCTATCGGGACATCATGGAGGTCGACAGCAACCACCAGGTCTTCTCGTCCCTGCAAAGCAAGGGCGGTATTGCGCTCGGCGGCGTCCCGGATCGGGAGGATGAGTACACGATGCCGATGTTCATCCAGGAAGATCCGCCCAAACACGATGCCCAGCGCAAAGTGGTCTCCCCGATGTTCACGCCGCGCAACCTGCTGGATCTTGAGCCCCTGATTCGTGAGCGTGCCGGGCAGATTCTGGATGGCTTGCCGATTGGTGAGGAATTCAACTTTGTCCGCGACGTGTCCGTTGAACTCACGGGACAGATGCTTGCGACGCTCTTTGATGTGCCGCAAGAAGATCGGCACAAGCTGATTCTGTGGTCTGACACAATACAGAACATTGGAGATCCCGAGTACTTCGAGACGCGCGAAGACGGCTTCCAGGTGCTCTTTCAATGTCTTGCGTACTTCACCGAGTACTTTGAGGCGCGCAAGAAGGAGCCGCCCAAGTTCGATCTCATCTCGATGCTGGCGCACGATGAAGCAACGCGTGACATGCCACCGAATGAGCTACTTGGCAACATCATGTTGCTCATTGTCGGTGGCAATGACACCACCCGGAACTCGATCTCGGGGGGCGTGCTCGCGCTCAACCAGTTCCCTGACGAATATGAGAAGCTGCTGCAGAATCCGGGCCTCATCCCAAAGATGGTGCCCGAAATGATTCGCTGGCAGTCGCCGGTCGCGCACATGGCGAGAACGACTTTGGTCGACACAGAACTCGGCGGCAAAAAGATCAGTGCCGGCGAACGTGTGGTGATGTGGTACATCTCGGGGAATCGGGATGAAACCTACATCCCCAACGCCAACCAGTTCATTATCGATCGCGACAATCCTCGCCAGCACACGGCATTTGGCTATGGGGTGCACCGCTGTGTTGGCAATCGACTTGCGGAGATGCAACTGCGTGTCATCTGGGAGGAAATCAACCGGCGTTTTGGTCGGGTTGAGGTCTCCGGTGACCCGGTGTATCTGGCGTCAAGTTTCATCCACGGTATTCGCGAGTTGCCGGTCACGCTTCGTGAGTGAACCGAAGAACGCAGGAGGGCAGCAACATGCATGATCTTGTTCATCAGACGGTGGGTGTGAACAACATTCGCAGTCACTACGTTGCGTGTGGCGAGGGTCCGTTGGTCATCCTGGTCCACGGCTTTCTGGAGTCGTGGTACTCGTGGCGTTACCAGTTGTCCGCGATCGCTGACGCGGGCTTTCGTGCGGTCGCGATCGACGTCAGGGGTTACGGCCGCTCGTCCAAGCCGACGGCGGTCGCCGATTACAGCATGATGCAGAATGTGGGCGACATCGTTGCCCTGATCGATGCACTCGGCGATGCAGTGGGTGATGGCAAAGCCACACTAATCGGCCACGACTGGGGCGCGCCGATTGTCTGGAACACCGCGTTGCTACGCGGCGATGTGGTGCGCGGCGTAGCGGGATTGTCGGTCCCGTTCTCAGCACCCGGCGCTGGTGCCACGCGCCCAACGGATGGCATGCGGGCAATGGCGGGGGAGGCCAACGAGTTCTACATCGAGTACTTTCAATCAGTTGGGCGGGCGGAGGCTGAGATCGAGCAGAACGTGCGCGATTGGTTGCTCGGCTTTTACCATTGTGCGTCTGCCGACATCAAAGATGGACCGAATATCTCCCTCGTGGAGCGCGGCAAACAACTGCGTGACAAGCTTGTATTGCCAGAAACGATGCCGGAGTGGTTGACGACAGAAGATCTCGACCACTACACCAGTGAGTTTGAATACTCAGGTTTCTTCGGGCCTTTGTGCCGCTACCGTAATGTGGATCGTGACTGGGCAGAGCTGAAGGCGTATGTTGGAAAAGCCATCACTGTGCCGTCGCTCTTTATCGGTGGCTCGCGGGACGGTCCGACCATGTGGGGAGGTGCCGCGATTGCCCAGTTTGAGAAAACCCTGCCGGCGTTAACGAAGTCGGTGATCATCGAGGGGTCAGGCCACTGAATTCAGCAGGAGTACGCGACGGCCACGAACGCTGAACTGCTCGAGTTTCTGACCGCGATACATTGAGCGTCAGGCCACCGGTAGTCGCGCAGAGCGTCGATGCGGGGAGGGATTGATGCCTGGACGGATCATCGGATGAGCAGAATGAAAACGATCGCCGACCCTGCTTCTTGCCATTGGCTTGAACGCGACCGGCGGATTGCAGGGAGAGGAGGGCTGGGCGACCTACTACGATGAGAAGTACGGCTTTCGATGCTAATGCCGGTCGGGACCCGATTCACCGAGCGCGAGTACGCCGGAGGCTGGGGCGAACTACGGGCCACGTCGGAGGGCGTAGACTTCATGGGTGTCGCCAGGCTTGGCGAGATGGCGAGCGCTGCGGACATCGAACGGGTCGGGGTCAAGTTGACTGGTGTCGATGGCCGTCACTGGAAGGTCATCAATGAAGGACGCAACGAGAACGGCTGGAACTGGTTCGTGACTGTCGAGGCTTCCGTCAAGGGCCAGCTTTACTTCGGTGATTACGGTACCGGCCCAAAGGGCAGCTACCTGCTGATGCCGCGAACGACCGAACGCGACAACCGGCAGCACGAATCAGACTACAAAGCCTGGTACGAGAGCATCCCTGCACTGATGCGGTAGTTTCAGCTTCTGGCTAAGCTCTGCACGAATCGCGCGGTGTCGGAACGGGCCCTGTCGCAGCATGCCCTGTCGCAGCATGCCCCGACGATACTGCCCCGACGTGATTATCCCGATAATGCGGGTCCCGAGTTGCATGCGCTGCGTTTCCGGGAGTCTGACAGCACGAGTCAGCCCACACTATCTTCTGAATCGACCCCAAGCAGCACCCTGCCAACTGCCCTGAAATGCGCCGGACGGGCCTGTATCTGTTGGGTGATGGCGTGGATATCCTGAAAGCAGCGATAGATTGGATGGTCGTCAAAGATGCCGTCGCTGCCGGCCAGTTCATAGGCTTTGTCGACGACCGCCCCTGAGGAGCGTATGGCGCTTGTTGCCGCGAGGCGCAGGCGTGTGCGGGCCGCGCCGGATGGTTCGCCTTCGCGCGCCCGCTGGTACGCGCACTCCTCGGCGGCATCCAGCAAGTAGGCGCGCGCTGCGCCTAACTGCGCCTCTGCCTGGGCGACGCCGACGTGAACCAGCGTGTCTCCCAGCAATTTGCGGTTGCCGAATGCGGGCACCTTGTCCTGTGCAAGATCGACAAGGGCGTCCACGGCGCGGCGCGCGATGCCGAGCCCAACGCTGCCAAATGAGGTTGCAAACAGCAGTCCCGACGGGAGCCGGGTCGCCGCGCCGCAGTGGTTGCGGAAAACCTCAATCGGTATCGCCCGGTGCGAGGGAACCGCCAGCGCATTTGTCGCGTACTCCCGGCTGCCGGTGCCGCGCAAGCCGGTGACATTCCAGCCATCACCGAGGTCGACTTCGCTTTTGGGTACCAGACACATACCGAAGAGGGTGCTGCCATCGGCCCGGACGAGGTTGGCCATGGCGGCCAGCCAGTCCGCATGCATGCAGCCACTTGCAAAGCGCCAGCGCCCGGTCAGCCTGAAGACGTCGCCATCCTCCCGCGCTTCACAATTGGTCGGCGTACCAGTGGCGACCACCGCGGCGATGTTGCTGCCCCAGATCTCGCCCGCAAGTTCAGCGGTCATCCCGTCGGCGCTGTTGGCGAATACGCCGCCCTGGCCAACGCACCATCCGGCGCTACCGTCTGCCTCAGCGATCGCTTCGATGCAGCGGACGTAGCCAGGCAACGGTAGTTCGCTGCCGCCCATGGCCTGCGGCAGGAGCAACCGAAAGAGGCCGGCTTCTTTGAGCACGGCGGCAAGGTCGGGCGGCAACTCCCGGTTGATGGTGGTGTCTGCCTGGCATGCGCGAATGCGGTCCGAGAAGCTTCGCGCGAGGTCAAGCTCCGGGAAGGATGGATGGTGGCTGTCTACTCTCAATCGTGACTCCAATCCAAAAAACGTGATCCTAGCTGCTTTGTTGATGTTCTGCCCAATTGTGAAATTGCGCTGATGCTCGCGCTCTGCGCAAGGGCCACAAGGCCTCGTCGAATGGAGGTATGTTGTTGCAGGTAAACAACAAGTGGCAGGATGGCTATCCGCAGCTAAATCCTGGTCGGCGCGACGGGTTCTTGCGTTACGCTCGGCCAGAACCAGCGGGACGGAGTCCTCATGCAGATCCACGGAATGTTTCCCGATCCTTTGGTCACGGTTGATGGTGCGCGCGTGCAAACAGCGGCGGCGTGGCCGCATCGTCGTGTCGAGATCCCGCACCTGTTGCTTGGAATCGAGTACGGCACCATGCCGGATGTGCCGGAAATCGTGCGGGTCAGGGATGGCGCGTGGCAACCGTCCGGGAATGGTCGACGATCGCGGGCAGACAGGATCGATTTCACCCCCGATGGTCGATGTCCCGACGTCGCCTTCTCTGTGACCGTCACGCCGACGTTCCCGTCTGACGCCGAGGTCGCGCATCGTCAGGCGACGCATCCCGGCTTTGGCAGGGATGGGCTGCCCGTGGTCGTGGTCGTGTACGTGTACGCGGGGAGCAGGCCCCACGAGGGCATCCTTGGCAACGGTTACGCCGTCGTCAATTACCCCAATGACACACTTGATCCGATGAAAATGGGACAGCCTGAGCCGGGCCCTGCACGAGCCTCGTATCGAACGTTGTTCGGCGATCACTATACGTGGGGCTCGATCGCCGCCTGGGCCTGGGGTGCCAGCCGCGTGCTTGACCACGTCCTCACGTTGTCTGAGGTTGACGCCAAATGCATCGCGATATCCGAGCATTCAAGAAACGGCAAGGCAGCGCTCCTGGCGGGTGCGTTGGACGAGCGCTTTGCGGTGGTCAATCCGGCCGGCTCGGGCTGTGCGGGCGCCGGCTCCTATCTCGTGCTTGGAGACGGCAGCGAGGATCTGGCGGCACTCACGAGTCGCGAGCGTTGGTGGGCGTGGACCTATCCCGAATTCGGGCAGTGGGCAGGGCGTGAACCGGATCTGCCCTTAGACCAGCATTTTCTGATGGGGCTCCTGGCCCCGCGACCCGTGCTGCGAACCGAAGGCGCGGATGACGACTGGGCGAATCCGATCGGCACCTCCGCAAGCTATTTGGCGACCCAACCGATCTATGACTTTTTGGGTGCGGCTGGCAACAACCTGGTGGTTTACGGCGAGGGCGGACAGGACCAGACAGAGGGGGATGCGCAAAATCTGATGGCAGTGTGTGATGAGGCTTTATTTGGGATCGTGAAGTCGAAATCAATGAACGACATTGTGGCGGGGGCACCGGCGCTCGACCGCGTGTTCGATTGGGTGTCGCCGGTGGTGTGAAACTACGTTCGGTTTCTGACAGACAACCGGGATCGTCTCCCGACCCTCATATAGCGCTAACGAAAAATCGCAAAATGGGACCGGCTTGACGCGCGCGGCCAGTAGGCTCTCTACTTGCGATCCTGAGCAATCACCGGAGCTAACATGACTGACAATACCCGTCGCGGCCCACTCGAAGATGTGACCGTCATCGACTGCACGATGGCACTCGCTGGTCCCTTTGGCGCGAGCCTCCTTGCAGACCTCGGGGCGCGGGTCATCAAGGTCGAGCCGCCACGAGGTGACGGCTACCGCAACATTCCGCCGTTTCTTCCGGACCACGCCGCGCCACATGAGGACCGCGAAGCCGGCACCGATTTCGGGGCTCCGTTTGCAGCGGTCAACCGCAACAAGCGGAGCGTGTGCCTCGACCTGAAAGATGACGCCCACAAGGCTGTATTCCTGCAGCTTTGTGATCAGGCTGATGCCATCGTCGAGAACATGCGCTCCGGTGTCATGGACGGCCTGGGGCTGGGCTATGAGGTCATAGCCGAGCGCAATCCGAAGATTATCTACGCGTGTGTGCGCGGCTTTGGCGATCCACGCACGGGCGAGAGCCCCTATGCGGATTGGCCCTGCCTCGACGCAGCGGCTCAGAGTTTCGGTGGTCTGGTGCACGCCAATGACAACCTCGTCACGCCAGCATTTGCCGACATCTTCCCTGGAACGCTGATGGCGCTTGGTGTCGTCTCGGCGATCCACCACGCAGAGCGTACCGGCAAAGGACAGTTCCTGGATGTTTCGATGTACGACGCCATGCTGGCCGTGCAGAAGAGCGCAGCAGCGCAATACGGCTTCACCGGCAAGCCGAACCCGGCAGGACTGCAGCGCGCCATGACGCTGTACCCGTTTGATCTCTTCCCAACCAGCGACGGACGGGTCGCGATTGCGGCGGTCCAGCCACATCACTGGGACCTGCTCTGCGCAGCGATGGAGCGTCCAGACCTGATGGCCGATGAGCGCAGTGCCAGCAACGCCGCGCGCCTGGCGAACGTCGATTGGGTCGAAGAACAGATCTGCGCCTGGACCAGGCAACTGACGCGCGCAGCGGTCATGGAAAAGCTGAACGGCAGTATCCCTGCCGGACCGGTCCAGAACATGGCGGACATCTTTCGCGATCCACACGTTGTCGCCCGCGAAATGCTGGAGACCTGCCACCCCGGGGGCGACAACCCGGACATTACGCTGGCCGCCAACCCGATAAAATTCAGCGAAACGCCTACCAACCTTTACCAGGCGCCGCCCACTCTGGGTGCGCACAACGCGGAAGTGCTGGCGGAGTTCGGCATTGAAATGCCGAGGCGTTAGTTTCTGTCCCAAAACGCCGGAAGCGAACCTGCGATCTTACCCGGGGCACTTTCCCTCGCTTCAAGACTCAGGCTGTGCGGCCGAGAGCCGCGTCGGTCACTCGAACTGCAGAACCTCGACCGGGGATAGTTCGCCGCGGACGAGACTGAGCCGGTAGTATTCCCCGCGCAGCCATTTCGAATACTGGTTCGTGGCAAATGGGCTGTCTGGCCGGCCCCCATTGCCGCCCGCGATGACAAACTGTGCGTGGTCCGGGTCGGCAAGGTCTACGACGAGTCGGTACGCCGGTCCGTGGTAGACGCGGCAGGGAATCTCCTCGCTGTCTGGATTGCCCGGGCCGGGGCCCATGTGCACCGCCATACCCAACGTGGTGCCGCTGCCGCCGAGTGGATCTGGTCCAACGTGCAGGTGTGACCAGGTGGGTTGTTTGGCAAGCCGGTGCTCGAAGCGGATTTGCTGCAGATCGCCCCATCGCCATGTGTCTGGATTGTCGCCCAACGATTTCTCTACGTCCCGCCAGACGGTCTTCATCGTCTTCTGGATTTCTGTAACCAGCGCTGGCTTGTGATCTGCCCAGGGACTTCCGTCGGCGAGGAAGGTCGCTATATCAAAGCGATTGAGGCCCGGCGCACCGGTCGGAATCGCCTTAAGCAGGTCGTTTTTAAGCACACCGCGCATGAAGCGTCGGTACCAGACGCGATCCAGGAACGGGTAGTAGATGCAGGGGGCCGCCGCATCTGTGCGCGCTTCGTGGTTCCAGGCGCGCAGCAGCGTGGTCGCAGCGACGAGATCAGCGTCATCGCTCGTGGCCAGGATGTCGATGAGGTCGGGCAGCAACTCGCGGGCGCGCAAGTCGGTCAGGTCCAGTTGCATGCGCGTGAAGTCGTCGATCGAAAACGTGGAGCTCGCGTCGAGATGCTGGCGAATTCGATCAGCCCGCGCACTCGCGATCGGGAAATTGTGGATATAGAAAGCGCCGCGGTCTTCCATCGTGTCGTTGTTCGCCGTGAGGCTGTAGCCGCAGGCGGGATCGATCTCCACGACAAGCTCATTGGCGCGGGATCGTCGAAAGTCATACGTCGCCTCCCACCCGGGCAGGGGCACGCTGCCCGTCACGCCGCGTCGTACTGGCAGCGTCGTCGCGATGAACCTTCGCAAGTGGTTCTGGCGGTCTACACAGATGATGTTATTGACGAGTGGACTGACATCATGTTCAAACAGCTTCTCGCCAAACTCGGCCGCCGAGGTCGCCAGAGGCAATTGGGCGAGTGCGCCCGCGGAGGTTGGCACGTCGGCCAGCGACCAGTAGAGGGCGGCCCCGAACTGGCTCGCGTCCTGAGTAGAAAGGCCCAGCTGGTTTGTAAGGGGGCCGAGCAACGGTCCGTGGGGTGTGCTCAGGATGCTGACGTCCCGCGTGGGGCCGCCCTTGACCGCGATGCTCTCGGTGCGCGTCGTCAGCGGCCGCATGCCGTCAGGGGCACGGTACTGACCATCACGGATGTCCTCGATGTAGATGTCGTAACAGTCAACAAAACCGGTGGTGAGGCCAAACGCAAGTTCGCGGGTATAGCCCATCATGAAGTAGGGCACGCCGGGAAACGCGCTGCCAAACGCATCCCAGTCGCCTACACTTAAATGCACATAGAAAAAGGTGTTCGGGATGCTGTGGGGCTGATGCGGGTCGGTGGCAAGCATCGGGCTGTTCGATGCAGAGAGTTGCCCGGTGACCGCCCAGTTGTTGCTCCCAGAGAGCGCCGAGATCGGTGCGTCGGGATAAGCGAGCCGAAGAGGCGACATGTCGAGGTTTCGCAGCGCCGGGGCCAGTTCTTCTACAACGCGTTCGTCGTCAGCGGAGAAGTGCAGGACGTGGCGGCGGAACCAGTCGACCCCGTGTTCTGCCATCAGCCGGCCCAGCATCATTTTCTCGGTCCAGCTTTTGTGCTGAAACCAGGACGTAAACCGGTAGCGGGCAGCGATGTCTGCACGCGTGAAGTGCCTGGGTTCTGCGCCTGCGTGGCGAAACTCAGGGGGCACATCGGCCAACCCGTCCACGACCGCGTTCAGTCCGTCGAGGTAAGCGTCGACGATCCAGTCGCCGTCGCTTGGTGGCAGTCCCGTTTGACGCCCGTCGACATTGCACGCGCGTTGCAGCGCATCCTGCGCGACGAAACGCTCGCCGAGCAGGGCGGCAGCTTCGCCGTTTGCGTAGGCAGAGCTGAGGTGAATTTGCCACAGTCGCTCAGAACCCGCTGCGTAACCCATGCCGCGATAGGCGTCTGCCACTGTCTTTGCGTAAACGTGGGCGACGCCGATGTCGTCCCAGACGATGTCGAAAGGAGCGTCCGCGTTGGGGATCTTCTGGGGCATTCTGGATTTCCTGTGTTTCCGTCACTATGCAAGATCAGGTTGAGTTGGGGTGAACCCGTCGTGGTGAGTGCGCGGCAGGTGGTGGGCAAGATGGTGGGCAAGGGTGGCGAGTCTGGTGCAGGATCACTGCGATGTCTCTTTGGGTCAAGTTGGAGGATGTCGCCGCTCTGAGAAAGCCGGGCACATCTGTAGAATTGGCACAGGAACGAAAACCGGGTGCACGAGCACGTCTTGTTGGGGAGAGATCATGCGAAGCGACGCCGAACTCATCGACCACATTCTGAATCACATCGACAACGGGACGACGGATCTCGGTGATGAGGTCTGGTATGAACCGGTTGAGAACTACAGCAGTCAGGATCGCTTTGACGCGGAACGCCGATTGATGCGGCGGCTGCCGATTCCATTTTGCCCGGTCGCGGCGTTGCCAGAGCCCGGGTCCTATGTGGCCCGCGTCGCCGCTGGTGTGCCCCTTGTTGTCGTGCGTGATCTGGACAACAACATCCGGGCCTTTCGCAATGCCTGCGGCATCGCGGCATGCAGCTTGCAGAAGGGTCAGGTTGCACCCGAATATTTCGCTGCACTTACCATGGCTTGGCCTAACGTTTGAACGGACGACTTGAATACGTGCCGCACGAACATGGCTTTCCAGACCTCGACAAGGACGCAAACGGGCTCGTCCCGGTTTGCGACGTGAAGGTCGAGGGTGGACTGGTGTTTGTCACCCAGGATGAGCCGGTTGGTCCGGGCGCGCTTGAGTCGCTGCCGGATCTTCTGGACGAGAGTCAGGTCGTGTTTTCGTCTGATGAGACTGTGAATGATATCAACTGGAAATTGCAGGCGGAGGGTACGCTTGAGGGTTACCACATCAAGCCAACCCACCCCGAGTCGTTTTTTCCCTACGGGTACGACAATTTAAATGTCATCGAGTCGCAGGGCCCCAATTCGCGCGTTTGCTTCCCGTTCAGGAGAATCGAGCGACTCCGCGACGTGGCGCAGCAAGACCGATCGCTCAGTCGCATGGTGACCCTGGTCAACCAGATCTTTCCCTTCGCTTCGGTGGTTCGCCTCTCTGATCACTACAGCGTGAGCTTCGCAGAACCCGAGTCGCCCACCCGAACCCGATACTTCAATTACAAGCTGAGCCTGTCGAGCCCGGAGGGGAGGCATCCCACGGACGCCGAATTGGCGAAGGCAAAAAAGGACGTGGCTTTTCTGTCAGATAGTGGCAACAAAGAGGATGCAAAGGTTGTGGGCGACATTCAGGCCGCCATCGGCTCGGGTGCTAACACGCACTACACTTTTGGGCGTTTCGAGTCTGCGATCGTGCACCTGCACAAGAACCTGGCGAAATATCTCGATCGGCTGGATCAGTGCGAGAGTGATGTCGTGAAGATCGACGATTGAGTGAATCGCACTATTGAGAAGGATGCGTTCAAGCATGGCGCATCAGATGACCTTTCTGTGAAAACCGGGGTGCGCCATAGCGCTGCACCTCGAGCCCGGCCTTCGGCTCAAGCCGATCTCCAATCGTCTCGGTGGCCCGGTGTCGTGGCGAAATCCGCAGCGATAGGAACCCACCGGCACTATGGCGGCGGGCCTCGAAGACCGTGCCGCTCGCAGAGCAGGACGATCTCCCGGTCCATCAATTCGACCCAACCGGATGCGCCAATCGTCGCCCACTCGTCAATGGCGGACTGGCGGGCATGGCGATAGCCGTCATCGTCACCGGTCATGATCGCAATTTGTGCACGAAGTTCGTGTACGCGTGGGGCCATTGACGCATCTTCCGTGGTGGAGTCGGCGGTGACGCATGCTGTCAGCAGGTCTCGGGCCTCGGCGATGCCCGCCTTACCATTGGCTAACAGCACAGTTCGGGCTCACTGCAGCAGGGCAGGGTGCCTGGTGTATCGCGTGAACGTCCGCGCTGGGATCGATCCGATCTGCATGGGCCCGGCCTCGAAATCGGTCGACAGATGGGCCGACGCCTCGTCGCGTGCGATGGCGACCAGAGTGGTAGAGAACTCATTGCCCCGGCAAAGGTCGAGGTAGTGCAGAATTCGTGCAGGTCCTCCCGGGGCGATTGAAAGGCGAGTGTCGACGAACGCCTGACAAAGGCCATTGCGGCAAGCTGGCTGCCGGTCTTGCCGAGCATTGCCCACAGGGCGTCAGCCCAGGCGGCTGCTTCCTGCAGTCTTCCCAGGAGCAGGAACCAGCCTGTGCCACCGCGGTCGCTAGATCCAGGTTGTCGAGCGCGCTGCCGACGTGATTTCTGCGGTCGCGCTAGGTATTGATCGTCGGCAGGTGTCGGCAGGTGGATGGCATCAGCGAGGGCGGTGTCGCTCGACATTACCGCCGTCGGTAGGGGATCGTTGCGCGCGTAGGCGAATCGCCTCACGCACGAGGCTTAGTGCTTCGTGCGGGCGGCCAAGTTGGACGAGCGCGAAAGCGCCACCGGCGAGACACCGGGTATGGCGTGCCCGACGCTCGCGGTTCTGCCCGGATGGACGCCTCGCCGCTTTCTCAGTCGTCACTCGGAGCCGGGGCCGCTGCAACACGGGCGTTGAAGTCCAGGTCGTAGGCTCGCCCGGGCTCGCGGCGTACTGCCTCGTCGAGCGCCACTGCATCCGGTCCAACCAGGATGCGCCACTCACCGTCCCGCACGCCGTCCAAAATGATGGTGGCCGCCTGGTCAGGCGTCAGACCGCCCTGGTCCCAGTTCGCCATCCGTGCACGCCACAGTTTGCGAACCTCGTCCGCGCTTGCGCTGGGGTCGGTGATGATACCGTCGCGGACCCATTGTTCGCGCCTTAGCTCGATCTCGGCGTCGCTGAGCGAGACGACGTCGTCGCCGAGGATTTCGAGGGTGTTCTTAACGATGCCCGAGCCGACGTAGCCGGGCATTACTACGGATGCGTGCAGGTGCGGTGCATTGAAGCGGAAGTCGTTGATGAGCGCTTCAGTGAATCCTTTGACGGCGAACTTGGCGGAACTGTAGGCCGTGTGGGGAAAGGTCCCGAGAGTTGCGTGAAAACCGTTCACACTGCTCGTGTTAATCACGTGGCCTTCATCGCTCGCGAGTAGCAGAGGCAGGAAGTGCCGGGTCATGAGGTAGACGCCGTTCCAGCAGATGTTGAACGTACGTTCCCACACGGCTCTGGGCGCGTTGACGAAGCTGCCGCCACCGGCGATTCCGGCGTTGTTGAAGAGAAGATTGATGTGGTCGCGTTCATGCTCGATGGCCACAGCATCACGGAAGGCGATGATGTCGGTTTCTTCCGCCACGTCGCAGCGATGTGCGGTGATGCGCACGCCTTGTGCGGCCTCGGCGCGACATAGTTTGAGTGACTGTTCGAGGTTGGCATCGATGATGTCGCACATCGCGACGTCACAGCCGAGCGCCGTAAGTTGCTGCGCGAGGGCCCGACCCATTCCGGTGCCACCGCCTGTGATGACAGCTAGTTTGCCACTGAAGTCCTGCATTAGTTATATCCTGTGGTTAGCGTGCCCTGGCCCGACAAAAACACTCCGGCGTGAGCATGATACCAGTGACGTCCTGCTTACGCGTGCACTGACCAACTGCACGAAACCGTTAGACGCCTTGCAGGCACTTGAAGATGCGATGCACCGGCACCCACCGCTTGGATAATAGCCCCACGGGCGAAGTTCGCGTTGGCAGGACTTGACTCCAACCGACAACCAATCGTTGAATGCACCGAGCGTGGTTTCGGCCATTCCAACATTGAGCACGTCCAGAGCGCCGATCGACGAAACATATGGCACCACCACCGACGCCAGTCCGATGGACATTGGCGACTTTAAGCAGTTGAGTATCGGCGTACGGATCAATTTAGTGATTCAGGTTTTACGCGAACGTTACGCCGACACCTGGCAGACGGGTTTTATTGCCGTGCTGATGTGCAGGTAGCCCAGCCTAAGGCGTTTGCGGTTGTCGAGAGTGTGATTCCGTCCGTAGCAGGTATGGGTTGCTCGTCATGACGATATGTGGCCTCGCGAGTTTGTCCGGGTAGCTAAGCTCGTAACTGCACCAGGCGAGGCCGCCGTCTGTGACATTGAGGACTTCGGCAGCGCATCAGTACCGGGCGTCGCAGCAGAGCCTATCGTCGAAATCTATTAGGGATTAGCCTAAAAATCGAAGGGCGACGAGGTCAGGCGACGCATCGAGGTTCCTGTGCGTTGATAGGTTCGGAGCACTACCCTAAGCCGACATCAGTCGTTCTAGCATTCTTGTCGATTGATCCACGCCGACGAGCTGTTTAGGCGGCTGGGCCAAGAATGAAGACCAGTGACGTCCCCGATACCGCACCCGAAATCCAGAATCGTTCGGTCGCGCATTTCCACATTCACGAGAACCTAGCGCAACAGATCGTTCTCCATTTGCAGTACTGCATTCGGCTGGCGCGCGTGCCAATGGCAATGCCTATCCCAACTATTGCCCCACCAAGAAGATCTGCTAGACCAGGCGCAGGTGAATCTCGGTGCGCTTGCTGTTTCGTGCCCGCACAGGAAGTCGACTTGTGGGTCGCTGCCAGACGTCCGCTCAGCATCTCAAACTCGATCGTGTACCCGTCATGTTCCACACGCAACGGGTAGAGTGCGCCATCAGCAGCAGTCGACACGTAAGTCACGTCGACTGTGTTGTCCCACCGGTTTTTGATTTCAGCAGGGCCCCAGCGATAGGAATCGCCTGCAGTGACCGGAAACAGGAAAGTGGCGGAGGGGCAGGG
>Ga0114999_10003427_pt1 | contig 19847 bp, 18 predicted proteins | sample ArcticOcean_MG_C_3_FD_89820 | JGI IMG/M metagenome (GOLD analysis project Ga0114999, IMG submission 89820) | Marine microbial communities from western Arctic Ocean - ArcticOcean_MG_CB8_126 | ecosystem: Environmental > Aquatic > Marine > Oceanic | place: Arctic Ocean: Canada Basin | collected...
CCAGGCGGGGGGGTGGGTGCAGGAAAATGTTGGGCGGGCGCCGGTTGTGGGCAAAAAAAAAAGGGGTTGTGTTTTTTTTGGGGGAGGACCAGAACCCCCCCCCCTAGGGTAAGGGGGGGGGGGGGGGGGGGGGGGTAACTTGGGGCGACAACCCCGGTCCAACAAAGCGACACCCCGGTCCGACTAACTCGTCATTCCCGTGAAGACAGGAATCCAGTGACAGCCTCCACCCTGACGACATGTGACCGTTCAGATAGCGTCTCCAGGCCCCACCTACGTATGACCAACGCGGTCGGTCCAATCAAAACGTGATGGAGTGCGAGCCGGGAGATCCTTCGCCTCGACTCAGGATGACAGATGCTGATGAGATCGATACCTGCCATCATTCTCTTAAGCCCCGGGAGGCCAACGTGACTTCTGACATAGCTATCAGACCGTGCGAAATCGCAGACATCCCGTCGATCCTTCAGTTGTGGATAGACGCCGACACCGTGACCGGTCCCACCGATAACGCGGCAGCCATAAAGATCCGACTGCAACGCGATAAGCAGCTATTCCTGCTAGCGGTAGACGGCGAGCGCGTAGTTGGCTCGCTAATGGGCGGCTGGAACGGATGGCCAGGCGACATGGCCAGGCTGGCCGTACACCCGGACTACCGCCGGCGCGGCATCGCACGACGCCTCATTTCGGAGGTCGAATCCCGTTTGCGCGATCTGGGGTGCAGCCGAATCACAAGCCTCGTGTTCATAAACGAACCCGGCGCACCAGAACTCTGGTCAAACGCCGGATACAAGCCATACCCTGCCATAGGCCGCTATTTCAAGAACATCTAGGACAAGTTCTACCGCCGTCCGAAACCTCGTTCGAGATCTGGCTGGCTCATGTGGATCATGGTCGGTCTGCCGTGCGGGCAAGTGTGCGGCTGTTCTGCCTTTTCAAGGCTTCTTAACAGCGCCCTGCCCTCGTCGTCCGTGAGTCGCATCCCGGCTCGTACCGAGGAGTGGCAGGCCAGCGTGGCGATCATTCGCTCACGCCATGCGTCGTGCCGCCCCCCGGAAGCCACCTCGTCTAGCAATCCCCGGAAAGCGTCGCCCGCCGCCGATGTGCGGTCTGCCAGCATTCTTGGAATTGCCCGAATTAATGCCGTGCCCGGTCCGAACGGCTCGACAATAAACCCCATCCCGGCGATCAGGTCTCCCTGGTCGGCCAGCAGCTCTTCCTGTCGTGGGTCGAGCGCCACCGGCTCCGGCTCGAGCATCTGTTGCGCATCTGGTGCGCCCGTGTTGAGCGCTCTCGTGATCTCTTCAAATCGGACGCGTTCGTGCGCTGCGTGCTGATCGATCAAGTACACGCCGTCGGGACCCTCGGCGATCAGGTACGTCTCCTGCGCCTGACCGATCATCCTGAGAACCGGCAAGGTCTCCCGTTGCGTCTGCCCGGGATCACCCGCGGCCCGGGATGCAGGCACGTCTGTCGAACCCGGTTCGGGGCCGGATTCCGTTGCGACGCCAACCCCGCCGGGCGGGACCGTTTCATGGCGTGAAGGCCATAGCGGGTTTTGCTCAAGATCGGTCCTCGGCGCATTCGGTACCGGGCGATCACCAGCGCCGCCCACGCCGGCAAAGGCGTGAGACGGGGTGGTCGGACGGAACGACGGCACGGGTGCATTGGCGATAAGTACAGATCGAACGGCACGTTGCACCTCTCCAAACACCAGGTCCTCGCGTAAAAACCTGACCTCCGTCTTCGCCGGGTGCACGTTGACATCCACGTCGTTCAGCGGCACCCGCACCAGCACAACCGCGATCGGAAATCGGCGCTCGCCGAGAAAGCCGTGATACGCCTGCTCGATGGCATACGTGATGCGTCTGCTCTGTATCCACCGACCGTTGATCCCGAGGGTGATGAACCCTCGATTCCCTCGACTTATCGAGGGCGCTCCGGTCGATCCTCCGACGGCGAAAGCAGCAGGTGCGCCATCCGAAAACGGCTCCGGTTCCGGCATATCCAGCATCGCCTCGGCGATACGTGCGCCGTACGTGCCGGCGACCGCCCCACGGAGATCGCCGCCGCCCGGGGTCACGAGACGCTGCCGTCCATCAGCACTCAAACGGAACGCCACATCGGAACGAACCAGCGCATATGAAGTCACAAGCGACTGGATACGCCCGAGCTCTGCGCCCGGAGATCTAAGAAATTTCCGACGGGCTGGCACGTTCGAGAAAAGCCCTCGGACGGCAACCGATGTCCCGGCGGGAACGCCGGTCTTGCCGAATTCCTCACGCTCCCCGAACTCCAGTAACAGACGTTCGCCCGCGTCCCGTTCGACCGGCCTGCTAGATGCCTCGACCCGTGATACGGACGCGATGCTGGGCAATGCCTCGCCGCGGAATCCCAGCGTTGCGATGCCGAGCAGGTCGGACGTCTCATCGACCTTGCTTGTGGCGAATCGCTTAAACGCCAGCTCAAGTTCGCCTGGGGCTATACCTGCGCCGTCGTCGACCACTCGAATCAGCTCAGATCCACCGCCGTCGATCTCGATATCGATACGTCTCGCGCCCGCATCCAGGGCGTTTTCGACCAGCTCCTTCACCACAGAAGCCGGGCGCTCAATCACCTCACCAGCGGCGATGCGGGCGGCAGTGGCATCATCCAGCAGGCGAATCACCAATTAACCCGCTCCGTTACGCGGGCTTACGAATCGGATGAACGAAGAAGTTCCCGAATCGGCGTAATCGAGCAGCGCATTCGCCACGTTGATTAGCTCTTTATCGTCGTCATCGGCGAAGAAGTAGGGCCGTACCACCACTCCGCCGAACTCGTGGACGATCTCCTCGTGGTCATCCACCACAAGGTGCGGCGACACCGGCAGATTGGCCCGTTCTACTGCGGCCCGGTAATCGGAGGTCGGTTTCTCGAAATAGTCGGTGACCATGGGATCGATCTTGAGCCGGGTCATTTCGTACTTCCGGATGCCAACTCCGGACCAGATATACATGGCGTGCCCGGCCTCCGTCACACGACTGAACAGTTTGTCAGCATGCGGCCGGAGCGCTCCATTGGCAGAAATCAATGTGTAGTCAACGTCGATAAAAAAATTCAAAAGAAGTAAGGGGCTCCACAACCCGATGAAGTGATGCGCCGAGTATAGCTACCGAAGACTCGTTGTCGTGCAACAAGTGGGGCGGCGACGTATCCCAGTGGCCCCCGGATATTTAGAGCTTTCTGGAGCTACAGCCGCCGGATGTGTCGGTCGCCAAGCAAGAACCACAGTCCTGTCAGTAGGAGTCCCGCACCGGCAGCGACCGACGCAACACGGATGTCCCATACGTCCGATATCTGAGCGAACGCCAGGATGCCGATCGGCATGAATCCGAAGTTCATCATCCAGATTCCTGAAATCCGGCCCCGATACTCGTCTTCCACGACCTCCATGAGAAGGGCGTTATTTAACGATCGTCTACCGGCATCGGCAAGGCCCATGAAGAACAGCATCACGAAGGCCATGAGAAGCACCGGCGCAAGGCCGAGACCGACAACGGCGGCCCCCGACAACAGCGTTGAGCCGATAAGCCATAGCCCGCGGTGCGCACCTCGCCTCAATCCGGCGATGAATATCGATCCGATAAACGCGCCCAGACCGAACACGGCCAGCATCCAGCCAACCGTCTCCGGTCCGCCGGCCGAGATCGCTTTTCCAAAAATATCGTCCACGTACGCCGGCAAAAAATTGCGGGCTGCATTGGCGAACATCGTGGTCCCGAGCGCTATCAAAAGAAGCCCGATTACGGTCCGGTTATGAGCTGCGTAACGCAACGCGTCCTTCAGATCCCCGAAGACATTGCGTCTTGTTCCGGCGGCCACCACCGAAGGCAACATAGCGCTAAATATTAGCGAGGCTGCGTTAAATACCAGGATCGTGTCGTACGTATACCCCGGGCCAACCCATGCATAGATAATGCCGGCCATCGCAGGCGCGACAAGTGTCATCAACGACATCCCCATGCCGTTCAATGCCAGAGCATTTGCCATAAGGTTTTCGCCGACAATGGCAGGGATGATCGACTGCCTGGCAGGCATCAAAAAGGCAAACAGGGTTCCCTGGAATATCGATGCGATAAACAGGTACCAGATCGTGATCGTGTCGGTGTGAATCGCCATGCCGATCACCGCGGCGTTGGCGACCATACCGAGCTGGCCAACCTGGATGATGCGTTTTCGATCGACCCGGTCTGCGATGACGCCGCCAAACGTGCCAAAGATCAACATGGGCGGCGCAAATCCGACCGAAATTAACCCGATCATCTGATATGAACCGGTCAGGTCCCACGCCAGAAGACCGCGGGCGACCATCTGCATGTTCATGCCGCCCATCATCAGCAACATGGACAGCCACAGGTATCGGAAATTCTTGTTGGTGAGGGACTGGAATGTTCTACTCCAGTAGCCCTCAGCGACCACTACGTCTGGACGTTTGTCCAGAGAAGCGGCAGCGGGTGATTCCGCAGAACTTGAGGCTTCCTGTGGGTCACTCGCCAAACGTCATTCGCTCCTACCCGTTGATCGGATGATGGGTCGTAATGCCAGAGGTCCTGTGGTCCCCTGTGGTCCAGGTCTAACCCAGCCGCCTGAGGCCTTTCATCCACACCATGAACAGCACCGAGGACACCAATAGCAGGATGCCGAGTCCCATCATGGAAGCCTGTGCGCCGTAGGCCTCCATGGCGATGCCAAGCGGCAGCATCCCGAGGGCCACGACGGAGAACGACATCATGAACAGGCTTGCCACATGCGCCCGATGCTCGTCATCGGTAAGTTCCATAGACAGGGCCTGCCCGAGTGCGAATCGGCCCACTTCTGCGAATCCGATCGGGATCATGAGGATCAGGCCGATCCAGTAGATCGGCAGGCTGGCAAACAGGACGAAAGCAACGCCAGAGATCACCGACGTGAGCAACAGGATCAGGCCGCGTTTTTGCCCGCTCCTCAGGTTGGCGATGCCAAGTGCGCCGACCAGCGAGCCAACGCCAACGATCCCAACAAGCAGCCCGGTTTCAACTTCCGAGGCGCCGTATATGTCGATAGCGATCGGCGGCAACATCATCCGGAACGGCATCGTCATAAGCGCCGCAAAGCCGGAGAAAATCATCACCTGCATCAGAACCTTGCGCGTGGCGACATGCCGGAACCCTTCAGTCCAACTCGCTATTACCGATCGCCGCGGTGCGTTCGGGTTGGGCGGGAAACTGCCGATCATGCCCGTTACCAGTACCGCGAGGACGTTCAAACTGGCGACGACGATATACACACCCTGGGGGCCGAACTGCCAGTACAAAACTCCGCCTATCGCGGGGGCAGCCATCGCGGTCAGGCTCATGCCCGCGGCGTTCAACGACATTGCGTTGGACATCAGTCCCTTGCCGACCATCTTGGGGATGATGATCTGGCGGACGGGCATCATTAATGAGAACAGCCCGCCCTGGATGACCGAAGCGATGAGCATGTGCTGCCATATCAGCTGGTCGGTGAATAGCAACACGGCGATGGTGGCTGCTAGGATCACCTGACCCGCCTGTACCAGCTGGATCATCATGCGGCCTTCTACACGCATCGAGACCACAGGCGCGACGATCGATCCGATCAGCATCGCAGGGCCAAAGCCCACACCGACGATGCCGGTCAACAGGAAGTTCTCGTCTGTAATATCAAATACGAGAACACCGCGAGCGAAGAACTGCATCTGCGTCCCGCTCATCCCGGCAAGCATGCCAAGCCAGAGGAAGAGGTACTGACGCACCTTGAGGGACTCAAACGTCCTGTTCAGTACTTTCCCGATCCCGCTGGGCGGGTTCTGAACGGTTGCCGTGGCGCTGGATCCGGAAGATCCGGATACGCCGACAGGTCCGGAAGTTAATGAGCCCCTATCAGGAGGAGAAGCATCGTCTCCGGACGATGCTCTTTGCCCTCTATTTGGTTCCGAAGCGGCCATTCTCCCTCACAACTAAGACAACTTTCGCGATCTACCCTAACCGATAGATTGAAAAACTGGGTATTTAGCCAAGTTTCCTGAGCTGCTTCATCAGGCCCAGTGACAACACACTTGTAACAAACAGGATGAGTCCAAGTACGAAAAGTGTCTTTTCAGCGCCGTACAACTCCATCGCCAACGAAACAGGAAGAATGCCGAGCGGCATCAACCCGAATGTCATCTGGAACAAGCTCGCAACACGAGCGCGGTGCTCGTCGTCCGTCAACTCCATGGAGAGCGCCTGTCCAAGCGCGAATCTTCCCGACTCTCCAACTCCCATAAAGATCATTACGATGATGCCGACCCAGTAGATCGGAAGGCTCGCGAAAACGACCAGGCCAAATGCCGATACAAAACCGGATGCCATCAACACAAGACCACGTTTTTGGCCTTCCCGCAGCGCAGCGATAGCGAGCGCCCCTATCAACGACCCGACCCCCATCACTGCCACCAGCACTCCGGTCTTAAAACTGGAGGCGTCAAAGATGTCGCTGGAGATCGCCGGGATCAACATCCTGAACGGCATGGACAGAATCGTGCCCAAAGCGACGAAGATAATCACAGACATCAACGTCCGGTTTCGTCGGACGTAAGCGATACCCTCTGCGGTGTTCGCGATGATCGAACGACGTGGAGCATTCGGGTCCGGCGGGAATTTTGGCAGCATGGTTGTCAAACCGATGGCCGCCACGTTCAGGGCAGCGACAAGGAAGTACACACCCTCGGCGCCAATGAATCCGTAGAGAACCCCGCCAACTGCCGGCGCAACCATCGCCGTGAAACTCATCGCCGCCGAGTTCAACGACATGGCGTTGGACATCAGTTTTTTGCCGACTATCTTCGGGATCACGACCTGCCGGGCCGGCATCATGAAGGCGAAGACCGCGCCCTGGAGAATGGACGCCACAAGTATGTATTGCCAGATAATCTGGTCCGTCAGAACCAGTATCCCGATCGCAAGTGCGATCCCCACCTGGCCTAACTGAGTCGCCTGGATGATGGTGCGGCGTTCTATACGCTCGGTAATTGTCCCGCTGATTACGGAGCCAATTAGCATCGCGGGAGCGAAGCCGACGCTCACGATGCCGGTGAGTGTGTAAGAGCCAGTGATTTCGTAAACCAGGATGCCTCGGGCGAGCATCTGCATCTGTGTGCCGCTCATCCCGGTCATCATGCTCAACCACAGCAGCCGGTAATCCCGAATGCTGAGCGACTCAAAGGTCCGGCCGAGCAGGCGCGATGCACCGCCCTTACGGTGGGCCAGAGGTTCGGATACGTTGGTCACACCGGTCGCCGAAGCGCCGGATGGAACCTGGTTCAACGACCCGCGATCGGGCGGCATCGCATCGTCTGTTGACGACGCCCTTTGCCCGGGCGTTGGTTCAGAAGCAGCCATTCATCCTCACAGAAGGGATGGTCTCCGGTTCGGGCCTCGCTCCTTTATTGGAGCCTGGTCGAACCACCCGTGGTGGTTTGATGACACTGGCGCGTGCGTGAATGCAAACCACCCTGTACGCATCTTCTGAGCGAAATCAGGACGATGGAGATCACCAATTGATCGAGGCTGAGTATATACCCGCCACCCTGTGAGATTGTCACGTTTCATGACTGGTTCCCGGTACATGGAGACCGAACGCCGATACAATCTTCAAGCCAACCTTGACCGGGTTGCCGGTTCTTGCCCTGCACATGCCGATCCCCGGTAGTTCATGACTGTCCAAATTGTCCACCAACTTCCCAAGCCACCCGGGCAAGTCAGAGGAAACCTTTGCTAGAAGCGCCAAATCTTCGCGACGTGATCGACGCCGGCCGACGGATTGCCCCCTACATGCACCGAACTCCGCTCCGACAGTACCCGGCGTTAGGACGTCTCATCGGGCCCGGCACGGAACTCTGGGTGAAGCACGAGAATCACCAGGTCCTTGGCTCCTTCAAGCCCAGAGGCGGCATCAATCTTGTGTCCCAGCTTGGCCGGGATGAACTCGACCGCGGCCTTGTAGCGGCCTCCACTGGAAACCACGGCCAATCGGTAGCTTTCGCCGGGAAAACATTCGGAGCATCGGTGACCATCGTTGTGCCAAACGTGGCAAACCCGGGAAAACTTCAGTCGATGAAGGACCTCGGGGCGACCGTCATCCAGCACGGCGATCTTTTTGACGAATCCCATGATTTTTCGATGCAGCTCGCAGCCGAAGAAGGTAAGCGGCACGTCCACTCGGCCAACGAGCCGGACCTGATCGCAGGGGTGGGAACCTACTCCCTTGAGATCTTTGAAGATCTTTCAGATATCGACGTGCTGATCGTCCCGGTTGGCGCAGGCAGCGGAGCCTCCGGTGCGGCCATCGTCACAGCTGCCATATCGCCATCAACGGAGATCATCGCCGTCCAGGCAGAGGCCGCGCCATCGGCCTTCCGGTCATGGGGTGCGGACACGCTGATCGAGGCGCCCATGGCGACAGCAGCCGAGGGGTTGGCGACGGCGCGCTCATACGAACTGCCTATGGGCATCCTGCGGGAGCACGTGAAGTCGTTCGCACTGGTATCAGAAGACGAGATAAGGGCTGCGATAGTCCACTACCTGGGGCACGCCCGATCGCTCGTCGAGGGCGCAGGCGTGGTTTCGCTGGCGGCGGCGATCAAGCTGAAGGATCGGCTTGCCGGTAAGCGCGTCGTCGTCGTGGCCAGCGGCGGAAACCTGTCGATGGCGCATCTGCGTGAGGCGCTGGGCGGGTAATCGGTCACCCTGTCATTCTGAGACCGAGGCTAAGAATCTCCCGGCTTTCCGTGCGTTCGGTTGATCCAGTAGATAACTTCGCCCATGTCCCCGCCGATTTGGCGGTCGCGTCACAGTCGAAAGAACAGTCTCGAATGTAGGGTCTGGGTGTTCATTTTGGATTACCCGGGAGATTCCTGAATCAAGTTCAGGACAGGCTCTTCGCCTCGGGCTCAGGATGACAGGTACCAGGGTGGCCGATGGATGCTTCACGCGCGGAGGGCGGAGCAAGCCCCGCACCTACAGGGTTCGGGGCGTAGGGGTGGGCAGCTGCCCACCCGCTGGCGGATCGCAATTTGCCGGCACAGGGTACGACCCCGCCTCAGGAACGGACGCGCGCTATGTCATCGTCCAGCGCCTTCACCCTCAGGTAATCCTCGCGATACAGCGCATACGCCCGCTCAAGGTATAGCTGAGCCAGCTTCCCGCCGACCTCGGTCTTATCCAGAGCGGCGTCGATCAGGAGATCGATGTTCCGGTTGCCTGCAACATGGGCGGCGATCGCACGCATATGTGCCGTGGCCTCGCCGGCGGTGTCGTGGTCCCCGCCCTCGGCGGCAAACCTGAGTCGGCCCGTGAGCTTCGTCAACTCCCCTAGCTGATCGGCCTCGCTCATCAAGGCGTACATCACGTCATCCACGGTGAACTCGGCCGTGCCATCGGGACGCCCGGGCTCGGCCGTTGCGGCCCTGCCAGACTCCGCAAGTTCGGGCTTAGACGGAGCTCCGATGCGATACCGATTGCCGTACTCACTGAGAATCTCGCCGATGACGCCCATCATGTTGGCTGCGTCTGCGAGCGGCTTGCTGCCGGCAAAAATCAGATCGTCGCCCCGCGCCTCTGCCACAGAAACAAGGTATTTGTAACTTTCCACCGGCTCAGGAGCGGGAGGGAATGCGAACGCAGATAGATCAGCCTCGCCGCCCATCGGCAACTGTCCGGCAAGAAATGGCGGGACGTACTTCTTCAGGTCCACACTGACCGGAAGCAGGATCAGGTAAGTCGCGGAAACGGCGTCGGGGTTCGCTGTATCCCTGAAATACACCAGGGCGTGACCACGCGGGGAATTTGCATCTCCCCGTTCGAAATTCAGATCCATCGTTCGGCGGCCTCGTGCCTCTCTGATCCTGATGGTGACCATTAGCGGAGCACTAAGCGTGCTGCAGTCTGTATCGTATACCCGCACCGAATTACTCACGACCCACAACTAAGGCACGGAACGGCTGTGTGGATCGTTTCCCATAATTTTCAAGGAAAGGACCGGACGCAGACCATATGGGCCTGTACAGCGCAGTCGCAAGACCGCTCCTTTTCCGATTCCCGCCAGAAACGGCGCACCGCATCGGCGATTTAACACTCCGGGTGTCGCCGATCTGGTCGGCGCTTCGACCGTTGCTGGCAACACGCGATGCCCGTCTTAAAACGAAGGTCGCAGGCATCACATTCCCGAACCCTGTAGGGGTCGCAGCGGGGTTGGACAAGGATTGCCGATTTCTTCCAGGCCTGTTGGACATCGGCTTCGGCTTTGCCACCGGAGGAACAATCACACGAGACGCCCGTCCCGGAAATGCCGCTCCAAGGGTGATCCGAGAGACCCGACAACATGCGTTGCTCAACGCGCTCGGGTTCCCCGGCGAGGGTCTGGATGCGGCGGAATCACGGCTTCGGAAACTCTCCGAGGATCGTCGGTCACGAATCATGGTGAGCATCTCAGGAACCGAGGTCGAGGACATTGCGGAGTGCCACCGACGCCTGCAGCCGCTCGTCGCCGGCGTCGAGGTGAACGTATCCAGCCCTAATACGGCCGGTCTGCGCACCTTCCACGAGCCCGAAAAACTTGCGCGACTGGTGTCGACGCTGGTCGACCAACGCGACCGACCGCTGTTCGTAAAGCTACCGCCGTGGCGCTCGGACGAAGAGCGGGACGAGATGATGCCGATGGCCACGACATCGATCGAGTCCGGCGCCGACGGGCTGGTGATCGCCAATACGCATCCGACGGAGGACGCCCGTCTGGCCGTAGGACGCGGAGGTTTCTCCGGGGCGCCGCTGTTCGACGACACACTCCGCATGGTGTCCGAGGCACGCGAGGAACTGGGGAAAGGGTTCGCTCTTATCGCCTGCGGCGGGGTGAGCACGGCAGACCATGTCTGGCAGTTACTGGAGGCCGGAGCAACAGCAATCCAGCTGTACACGTCCTTCATCTACGAAGGCCCCGGCCTACCCGGGCACATCAACCGGGATCTTGTGAAGCGGATGGAAACGTCCAATGCGGCCGGACTACCCACAACATGATCCCTACTCCGTTCGCGTCGCCAGCAGCTTCTCGATATTCGCCCGCTTGCCCATCGACTCCTGCGCGCCCTCGTTTGAAACCGCCACCGCACCGCTCGCCATAGCGAGCCACACCGATTCCTGGATGCCCTTGCCCTCCGTCAGCCCCACAGCGAGACCGGCGTTAAAGGCATCCCCGGCGGCTACGGTCGCTACGGGCGTGATCTTGAACGGCCGGAAGTAGCCCTCGAACTCGACCGATGCCACATAAGCGCCGTCCTCGCCGAGCTTCACGACGGCTACAGGAGTTCCCTGTTTTCGCAGCTCCAGCGCCGCCTTCTCGGCTGACTTCACGTCGCTCACCTTGACCCCGGTCAGCGACTCCGCCTCGTGCTGATTCGGCGTGATCACGTGGGCCAGGCTCAGGAACTCTTCCGGCTGGGTATCCCGCACCGGCGAAGGATCAAGTACCACCGTCACCCCTGCTTCGCGTGCGGCGCGCATGCACTCAAGCGTCACGTCCATCGAAATTTCTTGTTGCGCGAGCAACACCGACACCTGCCGCACGATCCCCGTGAAATCTTCAACCTGCTTCGGACCGCATGTTGAGTTCGCCCCGTAAACCGGCAGCACATAGTTCTCGGCCGTATCGTCGATAAAAATCAGCGCCACGCCGGAAGACTGGGACGCATCAACCCTGGTGAACTCGCAGTCGATCCCCTCGGCCTCCATGTTCGACACAAGCTCACGGCCAAACGGGTCATCGCCCACCTGCCCGATCATCACCGCGGTGCCTCGGCGGGCGAGTCGTGCGACCCCGACGGCCTGGTTTGCGCCCTTGCCGCCGCCGCCAGTCGAAAAGCTGTTGCCCTCGAACGTCTCGCCCGGGTGTGGCAACCGTTCTCCCTGGATGAACAGGTCCATGTTCAGACCGCCGACTATGGCGATCTTGCCACCCATCCTCGTTTCGAGCGTCATCCAGGCCTCAGTCCTTTGACTTGCTATCGTTCTGTTGGTGTTCGATCTGTCGGTCGCTCAAAGTAGCATCCACGGGCTAACCTGAAAGCAGATTACGGTCCAGTAATTCTTCAAGTGCCTGCGCCACCCCGTCGGCCTCCGGTCCGGGGATCAGAGTATCCGCTGATTTCTTTGCGGCCGGGTGCGCATCACCGACGGCAATCCCAAGGCCGGCCCACCCCAGCATCTCGACATCGCCCACACCATCCCCAAATGCAACAACCTGTTCCGGCGTTGCGCCGAGTCCTTCAAGGACCGCGGTCAACGCTTTCAACTTACCGGCGTCCGGGCTTGCGACCTCGCAAAAATGAGGAAGTGAGTGAGTCACAAGCGCACGATCACCGAAATGACGGGTCAGCCGTTCAGCCCGAAGCCCGGTCGGCTCCGGTTCATCGACCGTAAGAATCAACGTCGGTCCACCGTCAGATACGTCACGAAGAGATCCGACCACATGCAGTTTTTGCTCCATCCGCTGCGCGTAACCCTCTGCCCACTCTGAGCGTTCTTCCACGTATATCTGATCGTCCAGCAGCATGCTCACCTGCCCGCTCCCACCTTCCAGCAACCCGAGCGCTTCCGCCGCCAGATCCGCATCCATACGTGCATGCCTGATTACTTCACCGGAGGACGGGTCAGCCGTAACCGCGCCCTGGTAACAAACAAGCGGGCCATTGGTCTTAAGCGATCGTGCAAATACCAGCGCCGACCCGAGAATCCGCCCGGTCGCTATCAACACAGTCGCCCCGGCGGCCTGCGTCGCGGCAACAGCGGCTCGCAGACGCGGCGAAAGCACAAGATCCGATCCTACGATCGTGCCGTCGATATCAAGTGCCACAACCCGATATCCGGTCCCGTTTCCGGAGCCGCTATGAAGTCCGAAGAGATCCGATTTCGCGTCATTCAAGGGGTATCTGGTCGTTTCATTACCACCGCTGCTCGCACACGCGTAAATTCCTGAGGTATTGGGAAATATGAACCAATAGTTGAGGACGTTTGTCTCCGCTCTGCTCTGAGTGGGAGTAACATCCGGCAGAATCTTACGCCCATACACGAGTTGCTCAACCAGCCGGTCGAAGAACTCGTCGCGTTACCAACGCAAGACCACCACCTGAACTAACACCACCGCCGGAGTTCGCCGGAACAGGAGTAATCAACTTGAAGATCACGTCCCATGAAGTGATTGTCGTCAACGTCCCGATGGAAGCCGCCCTGATGGGTCGGACCGAGTCCCCGCACACGATCCTCAGGTTGCGTACCGAAGATGGCATCGAAGGCATCGGTTGGGCGTTCATGTTCGGCGCGATGGGCCCGGCGCTCGCCAAAGCATTGGACGGCGTGGCCGAACTGCTGCACGGCGAAGACCCGATGCTGCGTGAACACATCGACGGCATTGTCGACGCCGCCACATCAGGCTCCGGACCCGGCATGTCCCACTACGTCAGGGCTGTGATCAACTTCGCCGTCTGGGACATCACGGGCAAGGCGCTCGGGCAGCCGGTGTGGAAGCTGCTCGGCGGCGCACATGCCGAATCAGTGACCACGTACGCCAGCGGTTGGCTGTGGCGTGACTACGATCTGGACGCGCTGGACAAGACTGCTGGAGAGCTGGTCGAACGCGGCTTCACCTCTATGAAGTTCCGCTGCGGCGCAGAGGCCAAAATGTCTGACGAGGCCGAGCGCGCCCGCGTAATGCGGAACTCCGTTGGCGAAGACATCACGATCATGGTGGACATCAACCAGGGCTGGGACATCCCCCGAGCCATGGAAGGCGCACGTCACTTCGAGGCCCAAAACGTCTACTGGCTGGAAGACCCGATCGACTATCGGGACGTGCAGGGCTACTCCCAGCTCGTTAACGCCACGGACATCGCTATCACGCACGGCGAGTACAACTACGGTTACGAGCCCTTTGGCCCGATCGCCGATCACCGTGCGGCCGACATCTTCATGATCGACGCCCACCACGTCGGCGGGATCGACGCATGGAAGCGCGCAGCTGACATCGCGACAAGCGCATTCCGGCCGTTCGTAACCCACCTGAGTCCGGAGATTGCCGTGCATCTGGCCGCCGGAATCAACGGCGTGAAGACCGTGGAGTTCATGCCGTGGTCCTTCAACCTCTGGGAGAAGCCGATGGAGATCAACGCGGAGGGCGAGCTGATCGTCCCGCAAGAGCCCGGACTTGGCGTGACGCTGAACGAAGACCTGGTGAAATCAAACCGGATGGACGTTTAGCGGCGGCACCAGTCACGTAACAAGATCCCAATCACAATCCACGGTCATCTGAATAGAGACGTGGATAAAGCAAACTTGATCGACGCCTAACGGCAGCACCGGCCAAACAACACGACCCAAAATAAAGTCCAGAGATATCTGGCGGAGTACGCTCCCTTGAAAATCGTCTCGCATGAAATCGTGTGGGTGGATGTCCCCCTTCCACGGCCTTTCGTTTCCGGAACCGGATTTCGGACTTCCGAGATGCGGCACGTCGTCCTGAAGCTCAGGACCGACGACGGCATCGAGGGACTTGGCTGGGCGTACGCGCACTCCCACACGATGCTGCCAGCGCTTGGATCGGCGATCGACGACGTTGCGACGATGATCCAGGGCATGGACCCGTTGATGCGCAATCAGATCCAGAACCGAATCAACCACGCAACGCAATGGACCGGTGGCGGGCTGAACGAGTGGGTGTCATCGGTCATCAACTTTGCTTTGTACGACATCGCAGGGAAGGCGCTTGGACAACCGGTTTACAAGATCCTCGGCGGGCTTCACACGGAGTCGGTTCCGACCTATGCCAGCCACAAGCTGTGGCGAGACTGGTCACTGGATGACCTCGCGACCGGCGCCGCTGAGGTGAAGGCGGAAGGCTTCAAGATGCTCAAGTTCCGGGTCGGCGCGAACGACGCAGCGCTGGACGAACGGGATCGGGCGAAGGTGGTTCGAGAAGCGGTCGGCCCCGACTACCCGATCGCCGTGGACATCAACCAGGGCTGGGACGTGGCACGGACCATGGAGGTCGCGCCCTACCTGGAAGAGTTCCGCGTGCACTGGCTTGAGGACCCGATCAATCGGCACGATTTTGTCGGCTATCGGCACCTTGTCGATGCGCTCAATATCGCAATCACCCACGGCGAGAACCTGTGGGACTGGCGGCTGTTCCTGGACGTCGTGAAGCAGGGCGCTGTGGACATCGCCATGATCGACGCCCATCACGTCGGCGGAATCGACGGCTTCTTGAAGGCCGCCGCTGTGTGCGATGCCGCGTTCCGGCCGGTGGTCACGCACCTATCTCCAGAGATCGCCGTCCATCTGGGGGCGTCTGTATCTAACTGCACGCTGGTCGAGTACATGGACTGGTCGTTCGGCCTATTTGAGGACACCAGTCAGATCAACGCAGAAGGCCGCATGATCGTCCCGCAGGAGCCCGGCTTTGGCGTGACGCTGAATCAAGAACTGCTCAAGCGGGGCATCAAGGACTGAGCTTTCGGGGCCGTGAGTGGCTCCGACCTGTATCATCCGGCCAATATGCCAAGTGACAGGGTTCAGAGACAGATCGAGTCGCTACTCGATCAAGCGGCGGCGGCGCTGGCCGCCCAAGACTGGCGCGCCGCATTGCAGGACGCCGAAGCTGCACGCGGTTTCGACCCAGAAAACGCAGACGCGGCAGCTTTCGGAATAGCGGCTGAACGGGCGATCGCTGCTGGAGGAGATTCCAGACTCCCGGCGGGTGAGGGAGAAGGCTCTTCCGCAAATACCGATCCTTCGAGGGCCTCAGGAAACGGGTTGCCCCCTGTTCCGGAGGGAGAGGGGGGTTCAAGTACTCCATCCCCAACATCTTTCGCCGGCGACCGATACCAGGTCTCGAAGTTCCTCGGCGAGGGCGGCAGGAAGCGCGTCTACCAGGCCCACGACACGCTGCTGGACAGGGATGTCGCCTTCGCTTTAATCAAGACAGAGGGCTTTGATCAGACCTCCATGGACTGTTGAACGACCGTCGCCGGTGGGGCGACCTCCCCGAACTTGCCTGGACCTGCTCCGACTACGCCGAGATGCTCCTCTACCGCGACGAACCCGGCGATCGCGAGAAGGCCAATGCACTATAGGACGAGGCGCTGGCCATCACCCAGGAACTGGGGATGCGGCCGCTCACCGAGCGCATCCTGGCGCGACGGGAAATACTTCGGGCTTAATCCGTTACCGGAAACAACAATCTGGCTTCCCCGGACAGTAATCGGGTGCCAGTATTCAGGAGAAAACATGGCCAGTGAACTCGACGCCTGGTTGGCGCTGACGACGGAAGAAGTGATCGACCCAGATCTGCCTATCTGCGATCCACATCACCATTTCTGGGACCGGCCGGAGCCTCAAAATCGCTATCTCCTGGACGAGTTGATCGAGGACATCTCTGGCGGTCACAACATCAAGGAGACCGTCTTCATCGAGTGCAGTTCGATGTACAGAGCAAACGGACCTGAGCTATCACGCCCCATCGGCGAGACCGAGTTCGTGCAGGGTCTGGCGGCGATGAGCGCGAGCGGCGGGTACGGCGATACAAAGGTCGCTGCCGGCATCGTCAGCTATGCTGATCTCTCTGCCGGGGACGCCGTCACCGCCGTGCTGGAATCTCATATCGCAGCTAGCAGCAACCGATTCCGTGGCGTTCGTAACTCCTCCTGTTGGGACGAAGACCCGGGAGTCCGATCGTACAAAAACCCGATGAAGGGGCTTCTTGCAGACCCGAAATTCCGAGAGGGCTTCAGCGCTCTGGACAAGCTGGGACTGAGCTTCGATGCGTGGCTCTATCACACCCAACTCGGAGAACTGGCGGACCTAGCAAGAGCGTTCCCGGGCGTCCCGATCATCCTCGACCACATCGCCGGACCACTGGGAATCCTGTCGTACGCGGGGAAGCAAGACGAAGTATTCCAGGTCTGGAAGGCCGGCATGACTGAGCTGGCGACATGCCCCAACGTGGTCATCAAACTGGGCGGTTTCGGCATGCCGCTTGGCGGGTTCGAGTGGCACAAACGTGAAGCGCCTCCAAGCTCAGCCGAGATCGCTGATGTCATGGGCCCGTACTACCGCCACTGCATCGAAGCCTTTGGCGCCGACCGATGCATGTTCGAGAGCAACTTCCCTGTAGACAAGGTATCGACCTCGTATACCGTCCTGTGGAATGCGTTCAAACGCATCGCTGAGGACTACTCGCCAACAGAAAAAGCTGCTCTTTTCAGGGACACCGCATTACGCACCTACCGACTGGAAGCGGGGTAACGATCTGAGAATCAGGAAGGTCGCGCCGGTCCTGTATCATCCGCCCAATCATGACTAGCGAACGTATAACGACGCGAGATCCTCAGAGCGTAGGTCGGGGCGCTCATACTCCGACGTTCTCGGGCCGCTTAACCGTACGAACACGTCCTCCACCGCGTATCCTGACGCCCATCAACTACTCAGGAATTCAGAGGAGCACACATGCCGCGTGAAGTTCGGGGCGTCATCGCAGGTGGCAAGGGTGAGGCCGTTCGGCTCGAGACGATAATCGTGCCAGACCCCGGACCGGGCGAGGTGGTCGTACGCGTGCAGGCGTCCGGAGTGTGTCATACGGACCTTCACTATCGTGAAGGAGCCATCACGGACGACTTCCCGTTCCTGCTCGGTCACGAGGCAGCGGGGATCATCGAAGAGATCGGCGAAGGCGTAGACAACGTTAACGTGGGCGACTTTGTCGTCCTGGCATGGCGAGCGCCCTGTGGATCATGCCGCTCCTGTCTCCGGGGCAGGCCGTGGTACTGCTTCGACAGCCGTAACGCCAGCCAACCAATGACGCTCAAAGACGGCACGCCACTTTCGCCCGCACTAGGGATCGGCGCTTTTGCCGACTACACGCTGGTGGATGCTGGACAGGCCGTGAAGGTGGATCCGAAAGCAAGCCCCGAGGTAGCCGGGCTTATCGGATGCGGCATCATGGCGGGGCTTGGCGCAGCGCTCAACACCGGGCAGGTTAGCCGCGGCGACTCCGTTGCGGTGATCGGCTGTGGCGGCGTTGGTAGCGCGGCCATCGCGGGATCAAAGCTTGGCGGCGCACACACGATCATCGCCGTCGATATCGATGACCGGAAGCTTGCGTGGGCAAAGGACTTTGGGGCGACCCACACGATCAACTCGTCCAATATCGACCCGGTCGAAGCGATACGAGAGCTGACCGACGGGAACGGCGTCGATGTCGCCATCGAAGCAGTCGGCAATCCCAAAACATACGAGCAGGCGTTTTACGCCCGTGACCTCGCCGGAACCGTGGTGCTCGTTGGCGTGCCAGACCCCGAGATGAAGATCGAACTGCCGATGATCGAGGTGTTCGGGCGCGGCGGCACCCTCAAGTCGTCCTGGTACGGCGACTGTCTGCCGACGCGCGACTTCCCGCTGTACATAGACCTGTACCTGCAGGGTCGACTCGATCTCGACCGCTTCGTCTCTGAGACGATCGCCGTGGATGAGGTTGAAGAGGCATTCGCAAAGATGGAGCGAGGCGAAGTGCTCAGATCCGTCGTGGTGTTCTAATTACAGCCATCTTCAACAGAATCAATTTGCCCCTTAATTCCTGATACTGGTTCGTACTCGCGGCCATGCCGCTGCTTGTTGCGATCACCGTTGGTTGCGGAAGCTCGGATGATCCCGGCGAGGACGAGGATGTGTCGGAGGAATCCGTCGCGACCACCGCGCCAACAGCCACGGCCACGCAGACCGCCGCCATTCTGGCCAATATGGCAACCCCGCTGCCAGATGTCCCCGGCACGTGGGTGTACTGGCTGTCGGACATCGACCTGGAAGCGATCGCAGACGCCCGGCCTCCCGTGGCGGTCATCGACTACTCGCAGGATGGCGGCCCCGAAGGCGAGTTCAGCAGCGCCGAAATACAACAACTGCGCTCCGCCTTCCCGATCCGGCTCTGGTCATCGCATACATGAGCATCGGCGAGGCCGAGGATTACCGCTACTACCGGGAAGACCGGTGGAAGACGGGCTCGCCAGGATGGCTGGACTCGGTGAACCCGGACTGGGCGGGCAACTTCAAGGTCCGTTACTGGGACGCCGACTGGCAGAGTGTCATATTCGGAAGCCCGGACGCGTACCTGGACCGAATCGTGGCCGCCAGATTCGACGGCGTGTACCTGGACATCATCGACGCATACGAGTATTTCGCCGAACGCGGGCGGGACTCGGCCGAAGACGAGATGATCGAGTTCGTCACGGCCCTTGGAGATTACGCAAGGTCGCAACACCCGGGGTTCCTGGTCCTCCCGCAGAACGCGGCTGAGCCGGGACTCCGTGCCGACTATCTGGCCGCCGTAGATGGCATCGGCATCGAGAACATCTACTTCGGATACGACGAGCAGAACGAGGCGACCGATAGCTCCATTACCAGCGAAATTGAGGAAGTTCTGCAGCTCTGGACCGCTGCCGGAAAGCTGGTGCTGGCGGAGGACTACGCTACCTCACCAGACAACATCACCGAGGCGTACGAACTCGCCACCGGCAAACGTTTCACGCACACCGTCACCGACGTTGAACGCGGAGGCCTGCCCTTCCCGCCGCCGGGTCCATAACGATCGGAATTGCCTGGGAGTCATTGACTCAGGACACAGCGGACAGATGATATCGCCCGACTCCTATCTCAAACCTCACTACCCAACACGCCCGGAGACAACCGCATGACCGTGACGCTCGACTGGTTTGGATGCACGACGTA
>Ga0114999_10003428_pt1 | contig 19839 bp, 19 predicted proteins | sample ArcticOcean_MG_C_3_FD_89820 | JGI IMG/M metagenome (GOLD analysis project Ga0114999, IMG submission 89820) | Marine microbial communities from western Arctic Ocean - ArcticOcean_MG_CB8_126 | ecosystem: Environmental > Aquatic > Marine > Oceanic | place: Arctic Ocean: Canada Basin | collected...
TGTCGCCATGGGTATGCCAGAAGCTGGTTCCTTGCCCATTCCAAAACGGCTTGCTGCCGAAGGGATCACGGACATGGTTCGTATCTCAGATGCAAGGATGAGTGGGACGGCATATGGCACCGTGGTATTGCATTGCAGTCCTGAGTCGGCCGTCGGAGGTCCCCTGGCATTTGTTCAGGATGGAGATATCATAGAATTGGATGTGGCGGCGCAACGGCTGGATCTTTGCGTAGACGCCGAGGAGCTAGCGCGGCGGAAGGCCACTTTCGTACCGCCCCCCAAGCCGGAGCGAGGTTGGCAACGGCTCTATGCTGAACATGTGCTCCCTGCTCATCTGGGGGCTGATCTGGATTTTTTGTAGCTCTAAGCTGCATGAGCATAAGAACAGTGAGCAAAAATATGAGTCACCTTGTCCGGAGCACAAGGTAGAAATAAGGAACATGGCATCGTCAGTTGGGTAACTATGCCATGGGTTTTACCCCTACTTATATATGATCATGTAATGAAATCGATGTTAGGAAAGGATCATCATGCACGAAAATCCATTAATTTTAGATCTTCAAAGACAGAAGCTGGTTCAAGTAGATGGTTATAATATCTGGAAGAAGAAGAAAGAGGAAACACTGTGGGAGGCATCGAAAACGGCCCTGTTGTTGTGTGATGTCTGGGATAACCATTGGTGTAGAGGAGCGGTCGAACGACTGGATGCGATGATAGATCGGATGGAAAAGGTCGTTCGTGTATGCAGGTCAGAGGGCGTTTTAATAGTCCATGCTCCGTCTTCCACCATGGATTTTTATGTTGATAGTCCTGCTCGTAAACGCGTTTTTACAGCACCCGGTTTAGATTCAATCGATGAATTGGAGCACGGTGATCCTCCCTTGCCGATAGATGCCTCGGATCATGGGTCTGATACTGGTGAAACCGATCCACACGGAGCGTGGCACCGGCAACATGCTGGGATAGAAATTGACGAGGAGCGGGATATTATCTCAGATGAAGGGAAAGAGATATATCCCTATTTAAAACACCATGATATCAACCATTTGCTTATCATGGGGGTTCATACAAACATGTGTGTCTTGCATCGATCATTTGGCATCAAGCAAATGGTCCGATGGGGTATGGATGTGGCGTTAATTGAAGACCTGACTGATACCATGTACAACCCGGCGAGCGCACCCTATGTCAGCCATGAAGAGGGCACACAGTTGGTGATAGATTTTATCGAAAAATTCTGGTGCTCCACTATACATAGTTCAGATCTATTTTTATAATGGGAACATGGGGTATAATCCATATAAAACTGTGGTTGAAGAAATAGGGCGTTAAGCTTAATTTTACAGAGGTTACTTGTGGGGAGCACGAATTATCTATGCCACGCGATTTGAAATATCTGGATGTACTGGCTGTTGGTGATGCAAATATGGATGTATGGAGGCGGGCGCCATCTCATCCTCATCTGACTACCTCAGGAGAACGAGGGATGGGCGTGGTTGGCGATGCCTATCATTTTGGTCCAGGGGGTGGCGCGGCTAATGTGGCTATGGGGGTGTCCAGGCTGGGTAATAAGGCGGGTTGCGTCGGGCCATCGGGCAGGATGATATGGGAGAGAAATTTCCGTCTGCCTTTGCGTCTGCCAGTGTAAACATGAGATATCTCTACATTAAGGATAACGAGCCTACTTCGCTGGCTTGTATATTTGAACCCTCTGATGGTGAAATTGTTTTTTATGTCTGTCCTGGAGCCAGGCATATTCCTGCATCCCATTTACCAGATGACTATGTAGCCTCCGCCAAAATTATTTTTCTAACCGGTCATATGATGACGCAAGATGAGACTACATGCCAAACCTTGCTCGCTGCAGTCAAGATGGCCCGTCAATGCGAGACAAAAGTCGTGTTTGATCCAGGAAAATATTGGTTGAATACAGCTCTGGAATCCTATGTCTTTGAGGTTGTATCGATGGCAGATATTGTTTTACCGAATCAATCTGAAGCACAATTACTTACCAACTGTACTACCCCTTCTGATTCAGCAAGATCGTTATTAGATATGGGGGCTGGACAGGTAGCGATTACCCTTGGTAAGGAAGGATGTCTGGCCTCAAGTTCAGAAGGTATATATGCCTGTAGGGGTGGTATTCCTGATGTTAAATCTGCCCTGGGAGCCGGTGATGCATTTACGAGCGGATTTTTACATGGTAGCCTCCAGCAATTGCCTTTGGTAGAAATGGCTCACTTTGCTAATGCAACAGCCGCCATTAAAATCCAAACAGCTGGACCACAACAGGGTTTACCAGATGCTGAATCGGTTTTGACTTATCTAAATCAACATCCACCTCGAACATCTGTTATATGAGTAATTTAAGAATGTCGTAAAAGTCAACTTCAGTAAAACATATCTTATCATGGCCTGTTATGTGGCACACTCCACCATCCCACCATCACACATCAGATCAGTTCTCACAGGCCGTATTATCATAGATGACGATCTAAATATTCTATTATCTCGGCAATAATTCTTTATTCCCCAAAGTTTTGCACGTTTCTTTTAATCTAAAGCATTTGAGCACCCACTAAAATAAAACAATGTCATCAGGGGGCACATCAGGATCTACTACCTTCGATTGTCATTTGTCATTAACGGTTCTATTCTGGATAAGTGCTATTCTGGAGGTGCGCCATAATCAGGGACCTCCAAAAGGATGCCATCCTGACAAGCGGAGTCATGAGCGATGATACCTGGAATAGCATACCTGGCAGCCATCCATACATTATTTGGTGGCAACGTGGTGTGATAACAGGATTTGACGAAATCATCGACGAGAAACTGATGTGATCCCGAATGGCCGTTGTGCAATCCCATGAATTCTCTGGGTAGGCGAGCTGTATCATGGACCGCTGCCACACCCAGATGGGTGCCGTCGGAAGCGGTTACTTTATCCATGTCACCGGTTTGAGTTGTAGCGGATTCGGCCGGTCTGGCTCGACAGGCCAGCAGTTCGTCTAGGCGCTCGGATGCGTCAGCCTGTTTATTGACCCAGATAGCCCCTGCCTTGTTATCTTCAAAACTACCCTCCGTGCCGAACATTGTCATACGGACCGTACCGGGATGGCCGATTCGTCGGAATTCGTTAATCCGGCAACTACTGCCATCAGACATTTTAAATAGGGCTGCTTCATTACTGAATTTGTTATGCCATCTATTTACCTCTGGTTTATAAATGCCATCTTCATGGTGATCAACAAACCCCTGGCAGGACACATGTGTCATATAGGCTCCAGTAATTGAGATAATCTGGCTTGTGGAATGGGTAGGATAGTACATGGGTGGGGACCCAGCGAACGCCATCCATTGATCCCCTCCTCTCCATTTCATTACGTCATATAAACCATGATCCCAATCATGATAGTACTCCCCTTCTGCATACACAATATGGCCAAAGGCACCTTGCTCATGTTGTTGTCGGCAATACACAACACCAGGATAATAGTAACTTGTTTCACCAATCATGTATATCTGGCCGGTCTCTTCTACAGTTTTAACGAGTTCTGAAATTTCATCCTGAGTTACACCTGTAGGCACGGCCGAATAGACATGTTTTCCTGCCTTGAGCGCTTGAATAGCCTGGGGTGCATGAAGCCAGTTCTGGGTAATAATTACGACGGCGTCTACATCGGTAGTCAGCAGATGGTCAAGGGAGGAAGATGTTGAGGTTATGTCATGTTTGGTCGCGTTTTCCTTAAGTTTTTCTGTATCCAGGTCGCATAGAGTCATTTCATCAACCAGAGGATGGGCTTTGAATAGAGGAATAAAAGATTGTGCGAAAGCGCCCGCACCCACAAGACCTAATTTAATACCCATGATAAACTCCCTTGTCGTCAAATCCAATAATTGGCTGGCGTGTTCTCCGTCCCGGATATTTTAACATCTGTTTTATAATGCCAGACCGCTTGATATACTGAACAGAACAGCATTGCCCATGGCTTGTGGTACTTCACGCAAGCGAGCTTCGGTTCCCCGGAGCTCGCTGCGGGGGTCTTCAATCTGTTTTCTATATGCCTTGATCTTTAAGAGGATGCTCCCGATTGTCCAGAGGTAAGCCGAGACGTACTCCATATAGATGTGAAGCATAGATACCGTGAATCATTTCCAGAGCCCAGCGGCCATCATATCCACTATTCACCGGTCTACGCCCTTCCTCCCTGGCCAGAAGCACATCATTTACAATGGCCACGTTGGCCTTCATCTGAAGCTCATTTAACGAGGATTGATCCTCAGGGTTTAAGGCCAATGCCTCTACCGTGATATCCCGGACAGGGATATCGGCATCGGGATGCCAGATGGGCGCTTCGTAGATTCTGATCTGTTGAGAGGCATCATGAACCGTCATGATCCCTTTCGTGCCATATATCCACATACCATACCGGAAGGGATCGTTAGGTTGATTTCGTCTTGTTTCGAAAGTGGCGGTCAGACCGTTTCCAAAGCCAAACAAGGCATGTATTTTGTCTCCTGCAATCAATCCCAGCTCTTCAGGGCCCTCAATGGCCTGGTCGATAGTGATTGATTGCCCATGATGCGTCGTTACTGAACCATATACCCAGGAAGGATTTCTTCCCAGAAGAAAACGTAACATGTCAAACAGATGGGTGCCTAAGACCATCAGGTCCTCACCGCCACCCCGTTGGTCTTCTTTGCCGTGCATCTGAACAGAGAGGATATCGCCTAATACACCTTCAGATAACAATTGTTTGGCATAATGGGCCGCTGCATGCATACGCCCCTGATGGGCGATCCCGAGCATGACGCCGGCTTGCTCACAGGCTTCAATGATCGTATCTGCTTCTGCGAGGGTACGGGCGATAGGTTTTTCCAGAAATATAGACGCCCCTGCTTTTGCGACAGCCTGCACCATCTCGGTATGTTGATCCAACCACCTTGGACCAATGCTGACAATGTCGAACCATTCACTCTGAAGCATTTCACGATAATCCCCATAGGTTTTTTTTACGCCGAGTCGGTGGCCCGCCTCAATTAAACCCGTGGGATCATCATCTGCTACTGCGATGATATCTACATTTTCCATGTCCAGGTAGACCCGATCAAGACCATGACCGTAATTCCCTTTTCCCGTGCGGCCAATGACACCGGCACGATAGCGTTTGGGCATTTTTACTCCTTGCATAGATGGGTAATGTATTTTATTTTTATAGCGTCTGAATCCCTGATCTATCCTAATAAACCTTCGTGGTGAACTATGATAAAAACTTTAAACTATATCGTTGGGATTGCTGTGCTCCTGGTTGCTATTGGCATCCCCCTGCGGATCTATTTACTTAATGCCGAAGAACGGGATCGGGAACAGATGCTGGAAGATCTGGGGGCTATACCTGCCGGAAATAGGAGAGATGCCGATCCCTCGTCATCGTCTGATTTGGATCGATTAGAGGATTCGAAAGAAACACTTAGAAATTTGGGTACCGTTGGAGAATCCATGGATGCTTTAAATGATTTATTTCCAAGAGCCGAGATTTCCACGTCTTTATCCATTGAAAAAAGGCCACTTGGTGCAAATGGAATTTTGAATCAATCGACTATTTCCGACTCATTATTTTTAGCTGCACTTCGCGAATCGTCGGATCTACCTGGTTTGCTTAACCAGCCCCAAGGCGTACTTCCGGATGACGTAACTGATCATCCGCAAGCCATGGATCGGTATTTAAAGCGGCTTGGACAGGATCCAGATGATCATAAAGCCATGTATGATCTCGCTATTAAATACGTTGAAGCTGGTGATATAGATAAAGCAGATCAACTGGCAGACCAGATAAAAAAATATGATGAATCCATGGCCGGCGGTTTACGTAATTTAATTAAAACAATTAGAAGAAAAGAAAAATAATGGATCGGTCACCTCTACGGTCCATCCATACGTTAATATTCAACCACAACCATCGAATTAAATTATCCCGATCCTATTCAGTACTCCAAATCGGCCCATCTGGTCGTGAAAGATACCGTCAAGACCAGATCGGACGAATGTTTATGATGACCCAAGGGTTAGCGTATCCACCCTGCGCTGGGCCTCAATCAGACGGTCTTCCCAGTCTATATCATCTGAATTAGGGATTTGACCATTTTTATCCATAGCCTCGATCACCTGAGCCATACCATCAGCAAGGGACAACCGGGGTTGGAATTCAGGGACATCTCGGAATAACCGATCGGCACTGTAAATCGTATTATGTGCAAATATATCCCGGCAGATGTCTACCCTGGGTACCTGTACAGCCGTCAGATTATTTAACGGGACGCCGACCAGATCCACATCACGACCTAAAACCTCCATGGCCGTCCTATGATGGGCATCCCATGCCGTGAACCCGCGTTTTACCATATTATAGGTTTGGCCGATACAGTGTGTTTTCCCCACGACATGGGCGAAACACAGCGCCGCATCATCTACGTGCAAGAAAGAATGCAACGCTTTACCGTCTCCACAAATCACCAGCGGCTTACCCTTTCGAATACGATCGATCCAGCTGAAGTCCCAGGCAATTTGACGGGGCAAGCCCATCTTCGGACCAAAGGTCGTGGATGGTTTTATGATAGTGACCGGAAAACCGTCACGATAGTGTGCATCGAGAAATACGTGGTCAGCCGCGACCTTGTTCCTGCCATAATCACTCGTGGGGCGTAGGGGATGGTCTTCTGTGACGGGTAACCAATCATAATCGACACCGTAGGTGCAGACCGTAGAACACTGTATAAAATGTTCGACCCCCTGAAAGGCTCGGATACTGTTTTCCGCATCTTTACGGTTGAAACAGATCATATCGATCGCCGCATCAAACTTTTCTGCCTGCATCTTTTTTACAAATGTTTCTATATCCTGACGATCCCCATGAATGACCCGTGCGCCCTCCGGTACCTCCCCACTCTCCCCGCGATTAAAACACGTCACCTCATGCCCGAGCTCCAAAAGTAATTTAACAAAACTCGTACTGATATTTCCCGTCCCGCCTACAATACATACTCTCATGGAAGATCTCCCCAATCCCTGTACGACAATCCGCAAGTAAATTACTGATCCCACGGTACCGGTTCATCCAGCCTTTCACTCATTTCACGTACAGCGGTCTGTTCAATTTCACCGAATCGAATCCCTTCGACGCGATGCCTTGTCATATTTTTTTCTTCGATAGCTCCGGGTAACAGGGTCTCGTCATATCCGGGCATAGGCGACCAGGATTCCCGAATGTCTTTTACAAAGCGATCCACTTCTTTTCGAAAAGAACCATCCGGGATAACCGTGTCGATATGGATCGCCATGATCATTCCCCCATGTCGCGCGGCCGGCCAACGCGCCTGGATATCATCGGCTTCGGCCAGTCCCGTCCCCGCCAGTGCGCCGCCGAGAAGGAATGCCACCGCGCCATATCCGATACTTTTGAAAAATGCGGCAGGGATACGGGTAAGCAGATCATCGAACTCTGGTGACGTTTGATAATCTGCCAGGATGCGCGTGGCTACATCAAGGATAACCGGGGGTTCTTCCCCAGCGGGTATCGCAAAACAGAGAGGAGGATTGCCAAAATATCCGATTTGGGGTTTAGGCGTCTGCCCTCGGGCATTGCCGTGGTCCTTGTAACCCTGTACGGAAAATCCGATGCACCCTGCTTCCATACACATGCGAGTATAGTGACCGGCCGAGCCGTAATGACCAATATGGCGCACAAGTCCCATCCCCATGCCTACTTCCTTGGCCATTGAGATGGCCTGCTGAGTCGCCTCGACCATAGACAGGTAACCGAGGCTGCCATCCCCGTCGATAACAACAGCAGTGGGGGACTCGGAGCATATTTTGATGTTCGGGTTGGGATTACATTGGGCCGCAGCGAAGGCTTTCGTGTATCCGTTTGCCGCCCTTACGCCGTGACTACGGACGCCCCGCAGGTCCGAATTCACCAGCAATCGACTGATAAGCTGGGCATGGTCAATCGATAGACCGACCTTCTTAAAACAGGTCTCGGTGAAGGCCAAAAGACGGTCTTCGTGAACGACGACAAAATCTTCCGGTGGACGATTCATGCCAACCTCTTGGGGTAGTATTCATTGATTATGGTGAGTTCGTATATTTTTGAAGGAGTATATGAAGAAGTGGACATGTTGAAAAGGATTTTATGGGAGGATATTCTGACATCAACTTATATATAGAGGAGTTGAGAAGGCAAGAGGCAAGATCCCATAAGTGGAATCACTCTAATCTGTTTTTATAATCAATTCGCGTGCCCTGATTTAATAGGTGGATTATTTCTGTAACCCTATCAAAGTCTATAGCATGGAGAGTTGACAAGTATCTGCCCGGTGGAACAACCTAGCCGATCTGGTTCTTTCCATCCCCAATAATCTGGTGCCTACCTGTATCCATGTTCCATCTTGAAGGGTGCAAACAGGCTCACCCGATGCAGTAGAGATTTGTCTGGATCCGTGGGTTTTTTCAAAAAGATAAAAATGGCGTGTAATAGTGGAATCGAATGGGGATGGCACAGGGTCAAATATCCTATGATGAGCAATTGGATCCCCGTTCAAATCAGAAAGGACAACTGAATATTCTTGATCCGACCGATTAAGTTGGATATAGATATAGGCATGTTTTGATCGATTTCCTTAGCATGAGCAAAAAAATAAAATAAGTGGAGAAATAATGAATCCCTCATCGGGTCTTTTTGATGCCCATATCCATGTCTGGACGGATGATTTTGATACCTATCCTCTGGCACAAGGGTTTGGTCCAGTTGATCTTTGGCGCCCTTCTTTTACGCCTGAAGATTATTTTGCCTACGCCGCACAGGTTGGCAAGGTCAGGATCAACCTCGTTCAAATGACGTGGTATGGATTGGACCATAGTTACATCATCGATTTAATTGCTTCAGCACCGGACAGGTATGTGGGCACCGGCGTTATCCCCGCATTCAGTGATGTGTCCTTGCCCTCACCTGGCCGGACCATGAAAGCACTTGCTAATCACGGGATTTATGCGTTCAGGATAAGAGGCAGGAGTGCCCAGAAGCCATGTGGACAAGGGTCAGACTGGCTTAATCAGGCAGGCTATGAATCCATGTTTGCTACCGGGGGAGAGGAAAATCTGGCCTTGAGTTTTCTCGCTGGTCCAGATGATTTACCGGACATTGATCGGATGTGTGAACGATATCCGGAAACACCGGTAATTATTGATCATCTTGGTGGGGTACGGGTACGAAAGGATGTACGTGCAGATCAGTCGTTGGAACTTTTATGTCGACTGGCCCGGCATCGACGGGTGATGGTTAAGATAGGACCTCTTCAAGTGTTGGGGCACGGCGAAGCCCCATACAAAGAGGTGTTGCCCATAATTGAACAGGTCGTTGATGCGTTTGGCCCTGAGCGATGTATGTGGGAAAGTGATAGTGGTGGCCCCATTGAGATGAAAAATCCAGCCCTGGATTTTCCCGCGAGTATCGATTTAATAAAATCAGCAAATTTTCTCAGTGAGACAGACCGGGCATGGATTCTCGGTGGTACAGCTGAAAATTTTTTCTTCAATCGATAGTATGGCAACCGCACAAAAAATCTAAATCCTCCCACCCTATTTCCCAATAAACAACCTGGTTAAGGTCACGGGTTGACGATGGGAATAATATCCCGCATTGTCCTTCGTGAAGCCTTTCAGCCAGGGTTTGCGGAGTTGCATCGGCAGACCATGATAAATAAATACACCCCCTGCATCTGAAGAAAGGATACGCTCAGCTTCGTCATACATCTGCATACGCTTGGTGAGATCCATCTCGCTGGCCGCAGCCGTGACCAGCCGGTCAAACTCAGGATGACTCCAATCGTGGCGTCCGGTGCCCTTTGGTCTGGTATGCCAGACCATGCCCAGCATATTGTGTGGATCCACGTAGTCGTAAACGAACGTAATCAGGCTCATCGGGATGCGGTATTGGTACATATTATCCACATACACCTTCCGATCCTGTCCGACGATTTTTATATCTATCCCCAGGTTTTGGGACAACATCCCCTGGATCGCCTCGGCGACCATATCGCGACTCGCGCCACGTAACCAGCATTCAACCCGGGGAAACCCACGTCCATTTGGGTAGCCTGCCTCAGCCAGAAGTTGTTTTGCCTTTTTTGGATTATAGGCTTGAATATCACGATATTTGTCACCCACGTATCCTGGAAATCCGGGCGGTAACATGGTATGCGCTGGGGTTCCCATCCCTTGCAACAACACTCGTGTAATGGTCTCCCTGTCAATCGCGTGGGCTATGGCCTGCCGAACCTTTACATCATCAAATGGCGGCGTGTTGTTCTGGAAAAAGAGATACCAGGTTTGAAAGGTAGGGGTTGCATATAGTTCTTTGCTAAGGACCGGATCTGCCTTGACCCGAGGTAACTGCATGGGGGCAATGCCTATAACCTCTACTTCATTATTTTCATAAGGCGCGATTCCCGTACTGATCCCTGCTTCTGCGTTGGTAATCAAACGCGTAATGCGCTCCAAATATCCCTTGTGGGGGCCGTCATAGTATGGGTTTAATTCAAACTCAAGTCGCTGACCCGGCAACCAGTCTACAAGCTTATAGCTTGAGTTACTGATGTTATGTTCTGCCAGAGACCAGCGATTGCCATATTTTTCAACCTGCCATTCAGGGACCGGCACCGAGGTTTTGTAGGACATAATCAGTGGTAGATAGGGACAAGGGAGCGCCGTTTCTATACTCAAGGTTAAATCGTCAATGGCCTGAATACCAACGAGGTCGGCATCTTTTATCTCGCCGTGGTTATATGCTTCTGCATTTTTTATCACATAATAGGGAAAGGGATATACATTACCGCTCATCGGATCGAGCGCACGTTTTAGGGCATATTCAAAATCCCCGGCGGTAAGGGGGTGCCCATCACTCCAGCGTTGGTTCGGTCGAAAGTAAAACGTCCAGGTCAACCCATCTTCTGAAACTTTCCACCGCTCTGCCGCTCCCGGTAAAATCTGATTATTTTCATCCATGACGGTCAGGGGTTCGTAGAGAAATTCACTGCCATCTGCGGTATAAATCGATACGGTGATATCAAGACTCGTGGGCTCGTTGGCGAGGTAGCGGTAATGTTGCTTATCCAAGGGGGCGGCATCCTCGGGCATAACCTTGCCGATACTGTTGGTCTCAGCGGACTGAAGGGAAGGCGATCGAAGGGCATCAACCCCAAGCAAGGTCAAAAAACCTAATGCCAATGTAATTGGTAATCGATACATAGAAGCCTTCCATGGAGGTTGGTTTAAAGAGATTTAATTCTTTCTCACATTAAACGTTGCATGAGATCTTTAGTCAAAAGATAATGCGCCTTACCTATTTCTGAAATTCCTCTTGTTTTCAGCTGATCACAGGTATACTCTCATAGATTCTGATTTTTGTTTTCGTATAATAATGCTCAGTGCCCGGGGATAATTACTATGGGAATATGATAAATTACGCCGGGATAACGGATACAGTTTGATACAGTTTAAATTGATATGTAAGGAGCAGATAAAAACATGCCAGATAAGCCGGATCTTTTATCCGATGATGATATGCAACGATTTATTCGAGAAGGGTATATTTCGGTACAGGCCGATTTGCCCGAATCACTGCATCAGAAAATATATGATGATGCCACGGTTCTTTATGATACGGAAGGAAATCCCGGCAACGATCTCTTGGCCAGAATTCCCGCGTTGTACGATATTCTCGGGCATCCGGCCGTGGATGGGGCCCTTCAGAGCCTGCTCGGTTCGGATTATTTCGTCCACCCCCATCGACATGGTCACTTTAACCCACCAGGTAACCAGGGTCAGAATCATCACAAGGACAGCTACGAAGCAGATGAAAATGTGCGCCATCACCATTGCCGGTGGGTTATGGGATTTTATTATCCACAAGATGTGGATGCAACACGCGGTCCTTCTGCCATTATACCTGGGACACAATATTTCTGTGACGAAAAAGTAGCTTTCAAACAGACCGAACGCCCCCTTCACGGTTCCGCCGGGGCCTTTACGCTTATCCATTATGACCTTTGGCACCGTGCTATGGCAAATACGGGGCCCTTACCCCGGTTTATGCTTAAATTCCTGTTTTGTCGAATGTCAGAACCAGCAACCCCATCCTGGGATAGTGAAGGTGGATCTTGGCAGACGATGGACCATAAGACACCCGATCGGGTTTGGGCTCATCAATGGGATTGGTACAACGGCCGGTCGTCCTGCTCCGATCTTGGTGAGCAATCTATGGATACCCTCTTACATTCATATCACCATGGGGATGAATTTGATCGCATGGAATCTGTTTATAGTTTGGGTACGCAGGGGGTAAAAGGCGTTTCAGTTTTAATGGATTTGCTGAAAAACGATGCCCGTAAAACCTCAGAAACCAATTTGGAGAAAGACCACACAAACCCCTGTCAATTTGATGTGGCCTATGGCTTGGTGGTTGCCGGGAAAGACGCCATACCCCCTTTGATCGATGCACTCACTGATGCACATTGGGCGGTCCGTGCTTCAGCAGCAGATATCCTGGGCGATATGGGAACGATCGCGATAGATACGACGCCCGATTTAATAAGGACTTTAACCGACCCTTCTGCTTGGGTACGCCGCAATTCGGCTGAAGCCCTCGGAATCTTTGGTGAGGCTGCAAGAGCCGCCGTCCCTGCTCTTACGAATGCCTTGTTTGATCAGAATGCACAAGTTCGCCTTAATGCCGTCAGTGCACTTCAGCGGATTGACCTTCAAGATCCGAAGTCTGCCGATTGCTTGAGAAAAACGCTCAAGGATGAGGAGTATTTTGTTCGTGCCCATGCTCAGATCGCCTTGGATCGTATGCAAGCCACGGCTTGACAAATATTTATTTCAATAAGGGAGTATACCATTATGAAGTATCTTCCCGCCAGATATCTGATGCTCTTATCCATGACTTTTATGTCCGGGTTATGGGGATGCGCCGCCCTTCAGGAAGTGGCGGCTTTACGACAGGTTGAATTTGATCTCGACCGGGTAGGCACTATAGAATTAGCGGGAGTAAATATATCCCGGATACAAAATTACCAGGATATCGGCATGTTAGACACGGGCCGTCTCATTGCTGCGATAGCCTCGGGTAAGATTCCTTTATCGTTCAACCTGTTCGTCAAAGCGGAGAATCCAGCAAACAATTCCGTGCCGGCACGGAATTGTTGGTCTGGACTGGACTTTGTTTCTTCAGGACAAAGAGACCATCAGTGGAAAATTCAATGATGAAATTGTGTTACAACCCGGTCAACCCCAGGATATTCCCGTCAATGTTAACTTGGATCTATTCCAATTTTTTGAAGGTGGGGCTCAGGATTTAGTTAATTTGGCTCTGGCCCTTACCGGGAAAAGTGGGTCACCTCAAAATATTAGACTGCAAGCTGTACCAACCGTTCAAACCCCTATTGGCCCGATCCGATATCCGAAACCCCTGACGTTGGTCAGCCGGACGGTCGGAGAGTAAGGTTAAATTCGATATGTGTATTTTAAGCTTTGACGGTGTGAATGGCTGAAAATTTAACACATTCCGATCAACGATCGCCTAACATTATATACGTATTTGCTGATCAGCTTCGTTATCAATCCTGTGGCTATGCAGGGGATGAACGGGGGCATACGCCCCATATGGACCGGCTTGCCGCCGAGGGGGTTGACGTTTTCAATGCGGTGGTATCCCATCCAGTATGTTCTGCTTATAGAGCATCGTTATGGACCGGTAAATATACGACTTCGACCGGCATGGTGATTAATGAAGTCCGTATGAATCCGAATCATGACTGTCTGGCCCATGTACTGACCCGTGGTGGATATGACACTGGATATATCGGTAAATGGCATCTCTGGGCAAATGAATTGGGTAACCATCATGATCCTTTAAATGCCTATACACCGCCAGGCCGTGATCGTCTAGGGTTTGATGGATATTGGGCAAGCTATAATTTCCACCATGAATACTATGACGCCTATTACCATACCAACAGCCCTGATCGAATCTATTATGGCGATGGGGTGTATGAACCGGATGGCCAGACGAATATAGCCATAGATTATATTCAAAATCAAACAGACCGAGATCATCCATTCGCCTTGTTTCTTTCGATCGGTACGCCCCATGATCCGTGGGAAAAAGAGAATGTGCCAATCGAATATCATGATCGCTTTCGAGATACCGCCTTCCCCATGGCGCCTAACTATAAACATGGAATTGACGCCCCTTATGGAGATGCCTGGTCCGATATCGATAAGAATCCTGAGCAGATCGAGTCATGGATGCGGGTTTATTATGCGATGACGGCAAACCTGGATTGGAATATCGGTAGACTTCAGGAGACAATTCGTCAGGCGGGTTTGGAAGAAGACACCATATTCATCTTTACGTCTGATCATGGGGAGATGTTTGGTGCCCACGGACGGATGAAGAAAAATATATTCTACGAGGAGGCAACGAGAGTGCCTTTTTTAGTCAAATGGCCAAAAAAGATAAAGCCTGGCTCCAGGACCGATGTGTGTTTTAACTGTGTAGATATTATGCCAACCCTCCTTGGTCTCGTGGATTTGGATATTCCTGATGCAGTGGAAGGATGCGATTTGAGTCATATTTTGCTCGGGCAACCTGGTCATGAGCCTGAAGCGGCCTTTCTCCAGAATACCGGCGCGTGTGCGACGTGGGAAAATGGCCATGAATGGCGGGCTTTGCGGGATAAACAGTACACGTATGCGGTTTACAAGGTGGATGACAAAGAGCTCTTGTTCGATCACCAACAAGATCCTTTCCAACAAATCAACCTGGCCGAACACCCTGAGTATATCGTTGTCAGGAACCGGTTTCGTCGACAGTTAACAGAAAAGATGGATGTCCTAAATGATACATTCGAAACATCGCTATGGTATAAAGAATATTGGATTTCAGACGATAGGCGTATCTTACAAACCGCGACGCTGAACACGTAAATTCCAATAATTCTCTGGTGATCCTTCTTTTTCGAGGCACGGTAGGTCTATCATCAGTTATTAAAACACGACACCTCTAATTGCAGTTTTTCAATAAAGCTGAAAGAAGAAAGATCGATAAAAAAAGCAACGTCCTCAAACGTTTCTCCGGGCGCAAGAGGTTCTTTTGTCTTAGTGATGATCCCATCGTCGATAATTGTACCGAATATAGATATAGCATACACCTTTTCAAATATGGATTTGGCCGGTTCTGAACCGATATTTTTTACAGCAATACGGACGACTGGAACGTTGATATCAGTGACAGCGCGAATAAACCATCGAAATTCAACCGTGGCCATCCCACATGAGTCTGTCAAGATGGAATGTTCTGCATCCATAGGCAAAATGGAAGGGGCTTCAATCCGTTCAATGTCACATGCAACCACTAGACTGACGATTAAAACCAGGCCAGATATAAACGATAGTTTTTTCATAGGGCGTTCCAAAACAGCCATAAAATATTGCCTCACATTTGATAATTATATACAATCATCATATTCCTTCATACCCAATCAATCAACCTGATTTACAACAGAAAACATCTATGATATCCAAAACGGACGATTCGACCGACATTGGTTTACATGCTGAGGGAATGAATACGTTATATCAATATATTCAATCCTGGATTGATGAGGCACGAACACCTGGTGCGGCCATTGGCATTGCCCGTGACGGGTGCCTGTTATCCCCGCGCGGATTTGGTCATCTGGGTTTGACCCATGACACTTCTCCACTACCACCGGACGCAGTTTTTCTGACCGCTTCGATTACTAAGCCGGTTACCTGTGCAGCGATCGCCATACTTCTGGATCGAGATCTCTTGACCCTCGATACGCCGGTAGCTTCCATCCTACCTGCGTTTGGCCAGCGGGACAAAGAAAAAGTCACGATTCACCACTTATTGACCCATACCTCTGGGCTGCTGGATATGATCCCGGAAAATATAGCGTACCGCCAGAGACAAGCCCCGCTGGATGAGTTTATTGACCGGATATGTACGCTCGATCTCCTATTCGAACCGGGAACCAATATATCCTATCAGAGTACCGGGATCGCGATTCTGGGAGAGGTCGTCAAACAGATTACGGGCAAACCGTTGCCTATATTCTTAGATGACGAGATCTTCATTCCACTTGAGATGGACGATAGTTCGCTCGGTAGCCACCGCATCGATGTTGGGCGGGTTGCCTTAATTGATATACCAGAAGTACAACGAAATGAATCCTGGAACTGGAACGAAACATATTGGCGGGGGCTCGGTGCCCCTTGGGGCGGCATGTTTTCCACGGTGGCAGATATCAACAATTTTATCCAGATGTTCCTTCAAAAGGGCCGTGTCGGAAAGAAGCCCATTATTCAACCAGCCACCATGGCCTCGATGACGACCGATCAAACAGGGGGACTGCCGTTGATCCCAGCATCGGTTAAACAGAAACAATGTTGGGGGCTTGGGTGGCGAATAAACTCTCCCCAAACGGCATTCGCCATTACAACGCCCCCTTCTTCTCGTACGTTTGGACATTATGGCGCTACCGGCACGATGGTCTGGGCTGACCCGGAGACAGGGGTTTCCTGTGCAATCTTCACATCCAAACCTGCCTTCTGTGAAAGTGAATGGATTAAAAAGTGCTCTGACCTGGTTATGGAAGCGTTGATTAAATAGGAAAATAGTGGGAGGTACAGCGGTGTCGGATACACAAGTCCATTCCGTCGGATTACTTGGATACGGGGCTATCGGCAGTGAAGTGGCTGAAGCCATTGATCGGGGAGTTGCAGGAAGAACGGTGCTTCGTAGTATTTTATGTCGTGATCTGGATAAACATGCGGCAGATATCAAGCATCATTCGGGGGTAATCTTTACCAACGATCCACAGAAATTTTTTGATTCACCTGCACAAATTTATATTGAGGCTGCAGGTCAGGATGTATTGCGTGAATATGGACCCCGAATACTTGAATTTGGTTGCGACCTTATCATTACCAGCATCGGGGCGTTCACGAATGATGCCTTTTTCAATCAGATGGTCGATACAGCAGATAAATACGATTCCCGTATGTTGCTGGCGTCTGGAGCCTTGCCTGCGGTAGATTGGATGTCTGCCGCAGCGCCCTCTGGTGTTGAAAGTATATCGATCACACAAATCAAACCTGTAAAATCCTGGATAGATACGCCAGCCTCAGAATTAGTAAATCTGCATACCTTGGCAGAATCCACCTGTTTTTTTGAAGGCACTGCGCGTGAAGCCGCCAGGATGTTTCCTAAAAGCAGTAATATCACAGCGATGTTGGCTTTGGCAACGATTGGCCTCGACCACACCAGGGTGAAATTGTTCGCAGATCCGATCAACCCGCAAATGAAGACCATTGTTGAGTTTAAAAGTAAAGTCGGGCATTTAACTGTGGAATGCCAGGGGATTCCCACACAAAAAAATCCGAGCACGGGGGCAAACGTCCCGCTGTCCGTTATTAAAGCGCTCAGAAATATGACCAGTACTGTTTTTTATGGCATTTAACAGCCTTTCGATAAATATGTACCTCATCATGAACCCAAGTCATCCCCACTCTATCACCTCTAAATCGGATTAAAAAGGGATACTATGCTTATCGACAACCCCGCTGGTAACTATCGATTTCTCACAGGGATCGCCCCGTATTCATGTGGGGTAGTAGCCATGCCCGGATTTGAGATTATTCATGTTACCTTCCATAAACCGGTGCCCTATAAAAAGGCATTCGACCAGATATGGGCGCATTTGAAAAGTGTTAAACGTCCACCACATGCGTTATGTGCGATTCAGCTCCGGATACCTGCACCCTTAAGCTTCGATGGGTTTGCGGCGTTTAATGCGGAATATCAGGACGTATTAGTCCAGAACGACCTGTTGTTTGAAGGAAAAAATCCGATAGCGAGAACTAATATCTCACCGGCCTGCCTGGCTCTTACGGAACCTTCGTTATATGCTTTTTCATACACCGTGCCAATCCGGGATCGTACGTTGACGCCCACTTTCATTGTTGCAGGTGCTGGAGATCTGAACGATCAAACCCATCTCTCTGAATCAGCCATCGTTCGACCGAATGAAACTACCCCGGAGGCCCTTCAGGAAAAAGCCGCTTGTGTTATGCAGGTCATGCAAGAACGGGTTACTGGGCTCAAAGTTAGCTGGAATGATGCGACGACTGTTGAGGTGTATTCCGTTTACCCCATCCACACATTTCTAAAGGATACTTTGCTCGATCAGTTTGACGAGGCCGCGATCCACGGGGTCCACTGGCATTTCGGACATCCGCCTATTGAAGGGTTGGCGTTTGAAATGGATCTTCGTGGGGTCAGACAGGCATTGTGGAAATAATGAATTATGAACGCTAACTCTGATAAATCTTTGTGGTACGGTCAACCCGCCCGCCACTGGGTCGAAGCACTCCCGATCGGAAATGGGCGTCTTGGCGCTATGGTATTTGGTGGCGTTGACACCGAACGATTACAACTCAATGAAGATACCCTCTGGTCAGGGGAGCCGACGGACTGGAATAACCCGGGTGCCAAAACCGTGCTGCCTGAACTTCGTCGGCTATTGGATGAGGGGGATTATATTGGTGCAGATGCCCTGTGTAAAAAAATGCAAGGCCCTTTCACCCAGTCTTATCAGCCGATGGGCAACCTGTTTTTGGATTTTAATTCACCGACGCAACCGTCCTCATACCGGCGGGAACTTGACCTTGATCGGGCCATGACGACCACTTGTTACGCCACAGACCATGCCGTATTTACAAGAGAAATATTCTCCAGTTATCCAGATCAGGTCATCGTCATACGCCTGACATGCAATCAACCCGGTCGGCATACCCTATTAGCGAGGATGGATAGTTTACTACATTTTAATATAAATCCTCTTGGATCTGATCAGTTGGTTCTATGTGGGAAATGTCCAGCCCACGTGGTCCCGAGCTATCTGGATTCCACAGATCCTATTTTATACGATGAATCTCTCAATGGCAAAGGCATGACCTTCGAGATTCACCTGCAAGCTATTGCAGAATCTGGATCGATAGGGATCGTTGAAGCGGGTATTCAAATTAATGAGGCCGACACGGTTCTTTTACTATTAAGTGCCGCGACCAGTTTTAATGGGTACGATAAATCACCCAGTCGTGAAGGTAAGGTGCCAGGAAAATATGCAGAACAAGATCTCATAGCCGCAGCAAAAAAACCGTACCTTGAATTGCAACAAAGGCATGTGAAGGATTATCAGAACTTATTTTATCGGGTGACCATTGATTTGGGAGCATCAGCAGAGGCGGACCTGCCAACGGACGAACGACTGTATCGTTATCAATCAACGACAGATCCGATGTTAGAAGCCCTCCTCTTTAACTTCGGCAGATATCTGTTAATTGCCAGCTCCCGGCCTGGCACCCAACCCGCTAACCTACAGGGCATTTGGAATGAAGACATTCGTCCACCATGGAGTTCTAATTGGACCCTTAATATCAATGCTGAAATGAACTACTGGCCGGCTGAGGTATGCAATCTATCTGAATGTCATGAACCATTGCTTGATTTTATTGGCGACTTGGCTGTTACCGGTCAACAAACAGCAGAGATTAATTATGGTGCTGGCGGTTGGGTCACGCATCACAATGCAGATATTTGGCGACAGTCTGCTGCCGTGGGAAATTATGGCGATGGGGATCCGATATGGGCGAACTGGCCTATGGGGGGCGCCTGGTTATCGCGGCATCTCTGGGAA
>Ga0114999_10003429_pt1 | contig 19839 bp, 18 predicted proteins | sample ArcticOcean_MG_C_3_FD_89820 | JGI IMG/M metagenome (GOLD analysis project Ga0114999, IMG submission 89820) | Marine microbial communities from western Arctic Ocean - ArcticOcean_MG_CB8_126 | ecosystem: Environmental > Aquatic > Marine > Oceanic | place: Arctic Ocean: Canada Basin | collected...
CGATCCACCGCCGGGTGACTTCGATGGTGATGGAATCGTCGACTTTCCCGACTTCTTCCTCTTTGCTGACGCCTTCTGGACGGCAAGTGATGAGTTTGATCTGACAGGTGACGGCTTCGTCGACTTCCGAGATTTCTTCCTCTTCGCCGACTACTTTGGGCAGGAGCAGCCGCTGTTCAAGTTAATGGCATTGGCTGAGGATATCCTGGGACTACCGACACAGACGCGGCTCGAGCAGAATTTCCCAAATCCCTTCAACTCCAGTACCGTGATCCCCTTCGCGCTGCCCCATGCGGCCGAAGTCAGGTTGGGTATATACGATGTGATCGGACAACGGATCCGCATCCTTGATCCGGGCCAGATGGTGGCCGGTTTCCATCACATCACCTGGGATGGCCGCAACGACGCTCGGCAACACGTGGCTGCGGGCATCTACATCGTGCAGCTTAAAGTGCTCGGCGCCAATGGTGCGGCCGGGGCAGTCTGGGTGCGGAAGCTGACGCTAGCGCAGTAGCGGTTGAGTCCTCAGGCAGAAAAGAAAAGGGCCACTTCCTCTTCGGGAAGTGGCCCTCTTTTTTTCAACGCTGTGCGCCGTTCAGTCACGGAAGACGCGTGAACTGAGACAGCGAACGCCAGGGGTAGCCCGTCGCACGACCTGGAAGAAGTCGTCTTCGCTCACGCGGGTCGAGCATGAAGCGGTCAGCAGGGAACCGCCAGCGCGAACCAGGCGGCGAGCGTTGGTGACATCTGTGATGCGCCGCGGCGCAGGCAAATATGGAGATAACTGGTGGCCACGGGTGTCCGTCCTTTATTGAGGATCGGCCTGCCACCGAGAGTGGCGGCACTCGTGAAAAGCTTGACCCTCCGCAGGGATTTGTCGACAGGACTCTATCTGCTCGAGGGGGCGCAGCGGAAGCCGATGGCGGAAAATTTCGCTGATGCGCGTCGCCTTCGCCTTCGCCAAGGCGATCGAGACCCGCGAACCGACCCTGACGCACAGGGTCGACAATCTGCAATCACTGGCACGGATGTTTGCCGCAATGAAATCGTCGGTAACAGGACAAATCGTCGAACCGGAGACACTTGAACCAAGCCGATCAGGGGTCGAAATTCTCGGCGACCTGGCGGGCTCTCGCACGAACCAGCCATCGGGGCACCCATCGCGACCTCGTCATGCCAGCCAACGCTGCAGCCACTGCAACTGCGCCACAGCAGCAAAGTGTCCGTGGGCGTGCCCGCCCGGAGCACTCGTTCTTGCGAAGGCCTCGGCAGCACCGACGCCCCGCCAGAGTTTCTCCAGACCGTTCAATGCCTCTGCTGCCAACTCGCGGTTCGGAAAGGTGTCGTCTGCCTCGGCACGCACATCGAGGAAGGGACGTGGCGCCAGGCAGGCGACGATTTCATCAAAGTCGATTGACAGGGGCTGCGCACCACTGAGACAGGGCGCCAGCCGAGGGAAGTTGTAACTCTGCGCCCAATTGTGCGCCCGGGCCCCACTGACACCTCGTAGAGGCCCCCAACCACACACGGACACAATCGCACGAATCCGCTCGTCGAGGGCGGCGCCGATGATCGACATCTGGCCTCCCTGCGACCAGCCACAGACACCAATGCGATTCGCATCCACTTCATCTCGTCCCATCAGCACATCGACGGCTCGACTCACATCCCACGCTGACAGGCCAACCCGCGTCCACCTGGGAAAGCGTCGGTCCAATTCGGTGGTGTCGTGACTCTTTAGACCGGCCGCCGTGCGCTCGCCACAGCAGGGGTAGTCCGGGCAGAGCGTGACAAAGCCTGCACGCGCCAGGTCGACACCATACGCCTCTGGATCTCCTGGGACCAAGGGCCCCGCAAGACCCGCGGGCGCATCCTTGCCCCAGTTCGGTGTCATGAAGGAACCAGGCAAGCAGATCACCGCCGGCGCCGGGACCGTCAGCGATTTTGGGCGTATCAGCCACGCCCAGACCACATCGTCAGTAAGACTTCCGTAACGAATCTTCTCGCGCCACAGATCACCGTCGTCGTGCCTTTCGACGAGCTGTGCATCAAGAGCCGTCGGTGACTCAAAGGGTGGGCGACCAATCAGATCGACCAGAGCCGCTCGCGTGTTCCTCTGCCAGCCAGCTAGATCGCCCACCGCCTTGGCAAACTCAGGCGTCTCACCGACAAACGGCGTGATCACATGAACCTCAGCCATGGCCGCCGGTCACTGGCGAGCAAGAGCGGATGGTCACTCGCCCGCCTCGTAGATGACGGGTGCGTAGGCGGTATCGTCGAGATGGGACACGTAGTAGCTCTCGTCCCCGGGGATTGGCTCCACTGCCTCCGTGCGCAGATGCACGGCGACGCTGCATCGAGGCCGATACGATCTATTGGCCTCACTGCCGTGGAAGGTGAGACAGTGATGAAAGCTGACACCACCCGCCGGCATCAGCGCCGACACCTCCTCCCAGCTCTCACCTTCGGGCATGTCAATCCCATCACGCAGTGCCTGCTGGTCGCCGCCGAAAAAGTTACCCTGGTTCAAAAGTCCCCAGCGATGCGAGCCACGCACAAAGCGCATCGGACCACAGTCTGCGTCGACATCGCTCAGCGCCATCCAGATCGTGAACAAGCCTTGCGGCTGTGCCCAATAGCGCCAGTATTGCCGATCCTGATGCCACCCCACGTGTCCGGCCGCTGCCGTCGCCGGTGGTTTAATCAGCAACTGTGTCGCCCACACCTGGATCCGGCGCGCCCCCGTCACCGCCGCTGCCAACTGCGCCACAGCAGGATCGGTGACCAGTGTGTGCAGCGCGTGACTCGCCAGATGCGCGTCGTTGATTTTGCACAATTTCGTTGGATCGTAGCCGGGGTGACCGGAGGGTGGCACCCCCGTATCGAAGTGTCCATCGCGCACGGCGTTCATCGCTTCTTGGGCCGCGTTCAACGTGGACGGATCGACGAGTGATCCGTCGGCAATCGCGTAGCCATCCGTCTCGAAATGCCTGCACAATGCAGCGATGTCAGGGCCTGTGACCAAGCCAGAGTCGGTCACAGAGCCAGTGTCTGTTTCGTCATCAGGTGTCATAGCATCCTCTCAAGGATCTTGTGGCGTGACAAGCGGCTCACGCGCCAGACGTGCCCGCAGTCGCTGCAGCACGAGAGCGCTAACTGTGATGGCCGCGATACTTCCCGCCAGCAGGGGGGTGTACGGATCGATCGGTAAGAAACCCCAGCTGCCACGCAATGAAGAAAAACCATCCAGCAGAGAGCCGGTGACCAATGGACCACAACCGCCGACGAAACCGATCCAGGCGTAGTAGAGAGCCAGGTATTCCGTGCGCCGATCTTCGGGCACGATGTCGACGTAGAGCATCCGCTGGTCAGTGATCCACCAGCCATTGTAGGTCGCCCCGGCGACGCAAGCGATGGCCAGAGCGCAGAAGAAGCTCCACTCGTGCTGACGAGGCAATGACATCCACAACACAGGTAGCACGCCCATCATTAGTAGCACCAAACGCAGCGAACTCGTTCCCTTGCGGTCTGCCCACCAGCCCCAGGCGTAAGAAGACAACACGCCCACGACAGATCCGGCCACTTCCAGCAACACAATTCGACTGCTCGGCAGACCCACCTCGTCCTTCATCAGCAGCGGCACGAAGGCGACGAAGACGGCCTGTACCGTCACCATCGTCAGTGCAGAGTAAATCAGGTAGAGGACGAGCTTTCGATCCGACAGAGCTTCACGCACTGCCTGCCAATGGGCCGTCTGTCGCAGACGACCAGGTGCACCACCCGGGATCGGAAAAGCGAAAATCACACACAGAATGCCTGCGCCGACACCGAGACCCAGCAGCAGCAAGTACGGCGTCAGTCCCTGCGATTCGTCAAGAATGCGACTGGCGATCAGCAGGGCCGTCGACGTTGCCAGCAAGGCGATCACATTGTTGACGCCATACATCCGACCTCGCACCGCCGGCGGCACGATCTCCAATGCCCACGGATACCACCCCGTCTCGGCAATCGCTCGCAACACGGCGAACAGCGCCATGCAGAGCAACACGTAGTAGAACGCGCCGTCCGCACCATACCGACTCAGCACCCACGGCGTCAGTAGCAGACAGGCAGTGACTACCTTGCGGATACCCCAACAGGCGATGAAAACGCGTTTCACACCGAGTCGGGCAACGGTGGGCGCAATCACGAGGGCTAGCATGCCGGAGAATGGCAGAAAGGAGAGGACGATGCCGATCCTGGTCTTGGGCAGACCGAGCTCGCTGAGAAACAACACGAAGACTGGCCCGAACCAAGTTAAGGCCGAGAACACGGCATTGCAGCCTGAGTGCGCGTAGTACCAAGGCAGACGACGCACCTTCTCGGCGTCGCTCAGCGTCTTGATGGGTGGACCCGTCATTTGGTTCGCTACCAGCGTCAATTCACGGGGCGGATCAGGCGTAGATCAGCCGAAATCAAGCGTCTGTTGGACGCCGATAGAGCTCGGCCATATTGCGGATCGGTTCGTAGCCGAGGATCCTGCGTGCTCTCTTAAGGCCGAATTTTCCCTGCCCCACATGCGAATGCAAATTGAATTCCTGGTAGTTGTCGGGTACCGATTCGATTTCCAAAGCGAGTTTGCACGCCTGAACCAGATCGGGCCAGACGATGGTAAATGGTGGGAAGTCTGCTCCGACCACCGGTGCCTCAGGTGGCGCACTGAGACCATTAAAGAGATAACACACCGTCTGAATGTCGTACGTGCGGGCATAGATCCGGCAGATCTCCCGACTGTGCATCTTCGTCGTCATGTAGTATCCCGGACCCGGCTGAAAGGGCATATCATCGATATCGAAGTCGTGATCGCAGTGATTACGTACACTCTCCGGGCCGGAATGCACCACCTTGCCAATGTCCAGCTCGGCAGCGGCCTTCATCACGTGCAGCGCACCACGAGTGTTCACATGAAAGCTCAGGTCAGGATCGTTGCGCACAACGGTGAAATTCATGATCGCATCCATGCCCTGCGCCGCCTTCAGCACCTGCGCATAGTCCGTGACATCCACATGATCTATGTCGATCCCGTCAGGATGGTCCTTCACGTCAGCCAGCGTCAGATCGTAGTCATCCATCAGACCCGGCGTCAGATGCGGTCCAATCAGACCGGATGCCCCCAGAAAGAGCACCTTCTTCTTGGCCGCCATCAGGCCACCTCGCGTACAGGTCGTCGATAGAATTCAGCCATATTCGGTCTTGGCTCGAAACCGAGGATTTCGCGCGCCCTCTCGAGGCTGTATTTCTCGTGCCCCAGGTGGGAGTGCAGATTGAACTCCTGGTAGCCACCCGGCACGGATTCAAGCTCCAGCGCCTGTTTGCAGGCCTGAATCAGATCGTCCCAGACGACGCTCATCACGGGAAAATCGCGTCCCTCGATAGGCCCCGACGGTGGGTCATGCAGACCATTGAAGAGAAAGTTGACGATCTGGATCCCGTGAGTTCGGGCGTAGGCGCGACAGATCTCGGCGGAGAGAAGCTTCGTCGTCCCATACAGACCCGTGCTCGGTCGGCTCGGCACTTGGTCCACATCGAAGTCGTGATCGTAGATGAATCGCACCGCCTGCGGTCCGGAGTGCACGACCTTGCGAATGCCAAGCTTGGCGGCAGCTCGCATGACATGCCACGCCCCGCAGGTATTCACATGGAAACTGAGATCCGCATCGCGGCGATTCACCGTGAAGTTCATGATCGCGTCCATGCCCTGCGCCGCCTTCAGCACCTGCGCGTAGTCGGTGACATCCACATGCTCAACCTCGATGCCATCGGGATGCTCCTTCACATCAGTCAGACGCAGATCGTAATCGCCGACCAATCCCGGCGTCAGATAGGGCCCGATCAGCCCGGCCGCCCCGAGGAACAGGACTTTCTTCTTCGCCGCCATGGTCATAGCCAACCTGGTCTTGGCCACCATTACACCGACCTCCAGTTTGCAGCGAAGTTGTGCTGCGGCTCGAAGCCGATCCCTGCCGCCGCACTCACGAGATACTTTGGATTCGGCGGTAGCGAGCAGATGTGGTAGAGCGCCCAGCGGCGCGACCAGACAGGACTCCCCGACGTGTCGCGCTCCAGAGCACCCGCAAAAGCCCGCGCCGCGTCGCGCGGATCCAACCACATCAGATCCGGCGTCTGCTCAGCGACCTCGTCCTCCCGCACCAGAGTCCCAAGCCGCAGAGCCGTCACCGACACGTGAAAGTCGCGGGCAAATTCACGACACGTGAGCTCCCCAAGATAGCGGCTCATACTCGCCATCGCCGGTGTCGGCAGAGGTTTCCACATTTCCGAGATATACACGTCCTCGGGATAGGGCGCGAACAGATCCAGACTGCTGCCGTAGACAATGCGCTTTACGCCGGCTTCCACTGCCGCCTTGCACAGAATGTGGGTACCCCGTGTCGCCTCATCGAGAAGCTGCTGATCTCGCGCCAGTTCATCGGCGGGCAATTGCGCCGGTGGCTCGCCCGTGTGCAACACAGCGTCGATGTCGCGCATGGCCGACCACACCGCAGCAACATCGGTGAGAGACGCCGTCACCACTTCGTGACGTTCGTCTGCATCGATCGGCTCAGGGTCGAAAAGCCGCAGCTGGTGGCCCTCGCCCAATTCATCGGTGATGGCGCGCCCCAGGGGGCTAGCGGCACCGGTCAGCAGAATGCGCATCGGAGAAGATCCTTGGATATAGTCTGGTTCACTTCGTTGTTATTCGGTCGTCCGGCCCAGACGCGGCACAGATCCAACTGCACAATGTCGCAGGTCGCAGCCCTCGCGCCAAGCGCCACGGCCATCTCGCCAAAAACCTGTCACTGATCGCTTTGCCTCGATAGGTTCTGCCCGGTGACTTCAGACGCCCCCCACAATCCTTGGCTGCGCACCCGGCGCGTGCTGCACCTCGCCATCCCTTCAGCAGGTGAGATGCTGCTGGGCATGCTCGTGGGTCTGGTGAATACCTATCTCGTCGGACACCTCGGTGCTGCGTCGCTGACCGCTGTCGGCCTCGGTGTGCAGGTTTCCATGGCGGCAATGGTCCTGTTTTCCGCCGTCGGCACGGGCGCGACCGCTGTGACAGCACGAATGATCGGTGCCAAAGATATGAAGGGCGCCAACCGTGTCGTGTCCCAATCCGTCCTCATCGCCTTCGGCTGTGGACTGCTCTCCAGCTTTCTCCTCGTCACCTTTGCCGAACCCGCCATGGTCCTGATGGGGGCGACAGGTGAGTCGCTGGCCCAGGGCGTGCTCTATCTGCGCATCATCTGCATCGTCTTCCCCGTGTCATCGATGATCTTCGTCGGCGGTGCCTGTCTGCGCGGTGCTGGTGACACACGCACGCCGCTGCTGGTGATGGGCGTCGTCAATGTCTTCAACATCGTCGTCGCCTGGGTCCTGGTGGAAGGGATCGGGCCCTTTCCCGCCCTCGGCGTAGAAGGCGCCGCCTACGGATCCGCCCTCGCGCGCTTCCTGGGCGGACTCATCGTCTTTGTCCTGCTGCTCAAGGGTCGCTCGGGACTGCGCCTACGCTGGCGTGGTCTGGATCGCGAGGTCATGTGGCGGATTCTGCGCATCGGCCTGCCTGCCTCTCTCGATCAGCTCATCTTCCGCATCGGCTCTCTTGTCTGGATACGTATCGTCGCCTCCCTGGGCACCGTCGCCTTCGCCGCGCACCAGATTGTGCTCAATGGCGAGTCCATCAGTTTTATGCCCGGGTGGGGGTTCGCCGTCGCTGCCACAACCCTCGTTGGCCAGGGCCTTGGCGCCCGTGATCACGAGCGCGCCGAGAAAGATGCACTCGTCGCCTTCTACTTCTCCGCCGTCTTCATGTCCTTGATGGGAATCGTCTTCTTTCTTTTCGCAGCACAGATCGTCGGCCTCTTCACAGACGATGCCGACATCATCGCCATGGGCACCCTGCCCCTGCGTCTGATCGGACTCGTGCAGCCCTTCCTGGCAGCGATGATGGTTTTCTCCGGCTCTCTGCGCGGCGCCGGGGACACACTGACACCGATGCTGGTCAATGGCGCCTCCGTCTGGCTCCTGCGAATCCCTTTGTCCCTGCTGGTCGTCGAGTGGCTCGGCTGGGGACTCACCGGCGTCTGGATGGTGATGGCACTGGACCTGACCGTGCGTGGTATTGTTTTATTCTGGCAGTTCCGTGTCGGACGATGGAAAACAATCGAGGTATAAATGCTGACAGACGAACAAGTTCAGGCCTTCCGCAGCGATGGCTTCGCTGTGTGCAAAAACTTCCTCACACAGAGCCAGGTCGGTGATCTGCTACGCGAAGCAGACACAGGGATCGAGGGCAACAGCCTCGCATCACACGATGCGGAGCGCATGGAGATGGAACCCGACCAGCCAGCAGAGGGCACCGCTGTGCGTCGACTCTATGAACCGTGCACGTATTATCCCGTCTCTCGCGCCCTGTCACAGATGGACAAACTCCTCGACAGTGTCGAGCAACTCTTCGGACCGGACCTGCTCTTCCACTACAGCAAACTCAACATGAAACCGGCGAAGGTCGGCTCCGTCGTCGAGTGGCATCAGGATCTGTCCTACTACCCGATGACAAATCGCGATTCCCTCGCCGTCCTATTTTATCTGGACGACACGGATGCCGCCAATGGCGCCCTCAAGCTGCTACCCCAGCGTCACGAAGCACCCCTTATGCAGCACACGCGCGAAGGCTTCTTCCAGGGACGTGTCACGGAAGAGGTCGACGAAGCGGATGTCGAGCTCGCCGAGGGTCCAGCGGGCACAGCGATCTTCATGCACGGCCTGACACCGCACTAGTCAGCACCCAACACCTCAGGGCATGCACGCCGCACACTCATTCTCGCCTACCGTGCCGCCGATGCGATCCCGCTGTTCCTCGGTCCCATGACAGCGAAGCACGAAACCCACGTACGACTCGTGCGGGGAGAGCAAGCGAGACAGGCGCGCTTCGATGGCGACGCCGTGTCACTGCCGCGTTACAAGGACGAGGTCTCCTCCCTCTATGATCTGCAGAAGCAATCACGCGAGGGAAAGACGTGAGCGCAGGCTCGATGACTCCAGACCCTACATCGAAAATTCATCAGGACTTCGATCGCCAGGGATTCGTCCAGCTGCGGGGAGCCGTCCCAACCTCGGTCCTGGCTGGCCTACGTGAAGGACTCGATCCCCTGCGCGAGGCACGCGACAGCCTCGGCGAGCGGCCGACCCGCTACCAGACCATCCTCGAACCAGAACACTTCCACCGCAGTTTCGTCGACTTCCTCGATCTCGACGTCACCAATCAGGCCGCCTTCGACATCATCGGAACGGGGGACGTAATGTTCGCCGGACTCGCATGTCTGCTGGGATGTGCCGAACACGTCGTGTGTCGCTGGCACCGCGACACAGCCAACATGGACCCCGCCGAACTCGACCGGCTCCTCAACCAATATCCCAACGCCCTGGTGCAGAGCAATTGTGCCGTCTACGATGATGTGAGTTTGTGGGTCGTGCCAGGAAGCCATCGCCGCGGCGACACGCCAGAAGAGCAGGCCTATTCGGCGAAATTCAACGACCTGGGATTCGTCGACGCCATTGATACCGTGCGTGCTGTCGAAGCGGATGTGTTTCGTGCCATGCCAGGCGCCATCAACGTCGAGCTGAAGGCCGGCGACGGTCTGCTCTACAATCCACTCCTGTGGCACGCCGCCGAATACCGACCCGAGTGGAAACGCTGCACCTTGCACGGCGGTTGGAAAGACGCGCGCCTCCTCGACCAATTCTCGCTTCTGCGTTGGGGCCTGGCGCACAATCCCTGGCTGCTGGAACCCAACTACATGGGCGAACTCGGTGCGAACTTCGGCCCCCTGCTGGCACGCTATCAAGAAGCGGTTGCTCGTTACGCCGACTGACCCAGCGGCGACCGAACATTTTCCGTATCGCCACAGCCAACCAACCCACTCCCCTACAGACCCGCCGCCTCACACAGCGTCGTCACTTTCCCCGCCGCCGAACGCAGACACAACAATCGCGCCTCCGTAGAGACACCCTCCACCTCGCGTGACACCTCCTGCGCTGAGTAGGCGAAGGTCTCCACAGCATCATCCGATCGCGTCACACGCACCACCCAACGACCCACCTCTTCCCGCGTCATCTCAACACCCGACACCGTCGCTTCACCACCAGCAGGCACGGCCTCGATCACGGCGGCGAAGTGAGCGCCCGTGCCCTCCCGTGTGACGAAGACCAGCGGAATGCGCTCCTCCACCGACTTGCCAACACCCGTGCCTTGCAGAACCTGCCCGTCGCCTCCCGCATCGACGATGACCTGCGCCTGATCAGCTCCGATACCAAATGTGGCTCGCACAAAACGCCCGGACTCGCCAACCTGTGCAGCGTCGATGTATTCGAAACCCACACCAAGATCTGACACATCGGCCGCCGCCATCGTCGCATCAACCGTCACGGACTCACCTCTACTGTGGTAGAGCCAATCGTACACGTGCGACGCACCATCGAGATTGACGAGCTCATCCACGACGAGCAGATAGCTAGGTCGTAGCGCCAGCAGACGTCGATGCATCGTGCCCTCATACGCCTCAGACGTGTGTGCCATCACCGCCGCCACCTCTGGCAAGTCGACGAACAATTCTGCCGCACCCGCTGCTTCCCCCTGCGACGTGCGATCCACGAGCACCGTATTGTGCGCGATCGTCGGTCGATACCAATTCTTGTGCACGGGGAGTCGATACGCTTGACTCTGCGCCCGTCCCGGGTCATGACCCAACTCTGTGCCCAGCGCGAAGTGCACGAAAGACAGCTTGTCGAAGTGACCGTGGAAACCACCGAAGGGACCGAAGGCGAGGACCGCGCTCTGCGGCCCTGTCGGACCATCGACACGCAGAATCCCGTGCCCCGCACCCGGCTTCAACAAATTGCCTCCCGACGCGGGCGACTCGCCACCCGTCAGATCGATGCCAAACAACACGGAGTCCCACGTTGGTTTCTCTCCCAGTAAGGGCAAGAAGGCCGGGTCGCCCCACGCTTCGTACGCCGCAGCGAGATTGGCCGAGGGAATCCCCGTCGTCGTCGCATCGCCGAAACGCGGCAGCGTGCCATCCACCATGAGATAGTCCAGGGCGACGGTGTACATGTCCTTCGCCTGCGGAATCTGATAGAGATCGATGCCGAGTCGTCGCGCCGTTTCCATCGTCCGGGCCACAGCGGTGAGTGTGTAGAAGTGGTAGCTCCACGAATTCTCGTACCACATGCCACCAGGCAGCACAGAGACATTCATCTGATAGTAGAAGCCATTCTCTGGATCCAGCAGCGCGCCACGCACCATCTCCACATCGCCGAGCAGGCCGCCCAGATAGAGGAAAGCGGAGTTGTGGTAGGTCTGCCAGTTGCTCTTGCCCGCACGGTGTTTGTAGATGCTCGCAGCCATGGGCTTGAACAGACCCTCGCGGATCGTCTCGTGATCCGCAGCGGACAACACATCACTAGTGCGAATCAAGTCGTACGCCGAGGCGATCTCTCGCGCCCACGCAGCCTCATTGAGACTCTGCTCAAAGACGTGACCGCCACCGGCGGCGCGTGCTGGTTCGTCGCGCGTACCCTGATTGGCACTGTGGTAGGGATAACTCGTGTAGCGCTCGCCAAAGCCCACAAGCACGTCACGCGCGCGCTGTGCGTAGTTCTCCTCACCTGTCAGCGCAAAGGCCCACGCACTGGCGGACATGTCGCGCGTCAGCGCGTAGTGGCGCTTCTGATAGATCACCTGGTCATATGGATAACCTGAATACACTCGTTCGCACGTCGGACAACGATGATGCGTGTCATCGATCGTCTGCAATGCCAACTGACAGATGTCACACTGATACCACTGATTGTGCTGTCCACCCTCGGGTGGAAAATCGACGTCCCGCGTGAGAGCAGCAGCGGCGGTGCGCGCAGGCCGGGCAACAGCGTCGTACGCCGCACCCGATCCTTCCTGCCACGCAGCCCGCAGTCGTTTCAGTTCCTCGGGTGAACACGCGACCAGAGGCCAAACGGATAGATCTGGCAGTGAAATGGACGCGGGGTCCGGGGCGACGAGAGGATGATCGTTCATCGAATCAGAATCTTCTTCGGGTGCGCAACTCAGCAACAGACACATGGCAAGCGCGACCCCCTTGGAGTAGCTGGGACACCAGCTTACAGTATATCCAGTTTCATTCACCACTGCCCCCCCTCGGATCGAGTTGCTCTGCTTGCCACCCCGTGTTGACCTGACTCAAGGCAATCTCACCCTCGCCCTGCTGCGGCTCGCCGGTCCCATGACGATCGGCATTTTTTCCGTCTTCATGTTCAATCTCGTCGACACGCTTTTTGTGTCGCGTCTGGGCACCCAGCAACTGGCGGCCATGTCCTTCACCTTCCCCGTCGCCATGATGTTGATGGGCGTTTCTTTTGCTCTCAGTACAGGGACAGCATCCGTCGTCTCGCGCGCCATTGGCCGCGGCGACGAGGCGACAGTAAAACGTCTCGCCTCCGACTCGCTGTCCTTGTCATTCCTGACCGTGACCCTCGTCACGGTAGCAGGTATGCTGACCATCGATCCACTGTTCACCGCACTTGGCGCCGGGCCTGATGTGCTGCCATTGATCCGCGACTACATGCTGATTTGGTATCCCGGTGTCGCTTGCCTGGTGATCCCCATCGTCGCCAATGCCTCCATCCGCGCCGGAGGAGACACGAAATTTCCCGCGACGATGATGGTGGGCGCCATGCTCACGAATCTGGTCCTCGACCCCATCTTCATCTTCGGTTGGTTTGGTGTGCCCCGTATGGAACTGCAGGGCGCTGCCGTTGCCACCATCATCGCCCGCGCCCTGACCATGGTCGCTGCCCTGGCGATTCTCCACTTCCGCGATCGCCTCCTCGACTTCCGCACGCCAAGCCTGGGCCAGGTCCTGGAATCGTGGCGGCAGATCAGCAGCATTGCCATCCCCGTCGCCGCCACCAACATCATGCAGCCCATCGCCATGGCCGTCGTCACCCGGTTGATCGCTGACTACGGCCCTGCTGCCGTCGCCGCCTGGGGTGCCGGAGAACGCGTCTCCGCCTTTGTCATGGTCCCCGTCTTTGCCGTCTGCTCCGGACTGGTCCCCATCGTTGGGCAGAACTGGGGCGCCGGCGAATACGACCGTGTTCGCAAGGTGCGCAACATGGGGTTCCTCTTCGCCTTCGGCTGGGGAATTCTGATGATGGGCCTCATCTGGCTCAGCAGTGGACACATCGCCACCATCTTCGGCACCGAGCCCGATCTCACACGCGAACTGATGCAGTATCTGTGGATCATGCCCATCGGCTACGCGCTGTATGGCGTGTTGAATGTGAGCGAAGAAACGCTGAACGCCGTCGGTCGACCCATGCTGGCAGCGGCTCAGACCGTCATTCACATGTTCGCCCTCTATGCGCCCCTGGCGCTGGCCGGTGCCTGGTACGGACAAATGACGGGCCTGTTGTGGGGTGTCGCCGTTGCCAATGCCTTAGGAGGATTGATCGCCTACGGCTTATCCGTTGCCGCCTGTTCACGCCCGTCAACCGTCTCGCCGCCAACGGGCCTCGGCGCTACCTGATCAGCTCCTATCGATTCGCCAGCACGTACTCTGCCACATCCACCACGGGTGCCACCCACACATCCTCGCTGGCGAGTTTACACAGCGCCTCGAGGGACTCCGTGGGCACCGCCTGGCGTTTTTCCACACACATGTCGTGCCCTGCCAACATCAGCCACGCCCCACGCTCCCGCGTGAGATCCAGGTAAGGCGTCAGCTGCTCGAAACTCTTCTCATCCATATCCACACCAAAGGCCGCTGACAGGTCTCCCACATGTGGATCAACAGGGCCCTCACTTTTGAACAATCGCCCACAGACGAAACGCTTCGCCACACCGGGAACATAGGTGCGCGCTCGTTGTCCTCGTCCCACAATGGTGTTGCCACAGGGATAGGCAAAACTTCGCGGCGTCACACCGAGCAGACGTTCGAGCGATTCCGTCGCTGCGTCGATGTCCGCCTCCATCTGCTTCAGCGTCCAGTCTTCCGTACGACACTCCGGCGGAATCCAGTTGAAGTTGGCACTGCACGGATGGCTCGTCGTGTGATTGCCCATCTCGTGACCGGTCACGGCTGCCTTGCGCCACTCTTCCTGGCGCTGCTGCACAGGACCAGGCAGCACATAGAACGTCGCCTTCACATCATGTGCATCGAGCAGCTCGATCCCACCATCCAGACACGTTGCCCGCGCATCATCAAAGGACATGGACAGGGCAAAACGCTTGCCCTCGGGCCAGGGGAAACTCGACGTCATGCTGCAACCCTCATCTGGGGTGATTCAGCCGTGATGCTGCCCTCATCTTGCATGCCTATTCCTACTTCCTCTAGCGTGGTTCGAGGTGGGGCCACTCGATTTCCACCCCCTGTGACGTGAGCACCGACTGAAACGCCTTGAGTTTGTCTGCCGTGTTGCGCACACCCCGGGGTGATTCACCCGTCTTCAAGCAGTGTGCCGCCAGCGCGCCTGCCGCCTCACCAATCCCCCACTCCACTGGATGCAGACGATAGCAGCCGTTGGTGATGTGCGTGACACCGAGATTCTTGCTCGCCGGCAGCAGATTCTCCAGGCGTTGTGGAATCAGCGCCCCCAGTGGAATCTGAAAAGGCAGCGAACGTACATCGATATAATTGTCGCCGCCCGAAGAGGGATGCAGATCGATGCGGTAACTACCCAGACCAACACTGTCGTAGAAATTTTCCGCCGCCACATCCTCTCTACCCAGGCCCGTGGCCGCCATGCGCGCATCCGTCCCCACATGCTCCTCCACCACGGTGAATTCCGCCTTGATCCGTCGCGACTCACGGATGTAGGGATACTTCGCCAACCCATCTTCTGTGTCGACGATATCCTTGCGCAGTCTAAGGCCCGGCCAACCGACACCACCATCGGGACGGGGCGCCTCCGTCTGCAGCCAATAGAGCCACGACAGACTCAACTGCTTGCCGCCCTGCAGATGTTTCGCCGCTTCCGCTGCGTCCACATCGTGCAGGTTTCCCAGCCAGTAATCGATCTGCGGCCAGTTCACCAGACACACACTGCGCAAGGGAGATGCACCTGCCGGCATGTCGAAGTTGTCCGCCGCCAGGATGCGTCGATACGTCCAAAAACTGAAGTCCCGCGTCGTTTCCAGCGGATCGAAGGGTTTCTCAATCGGCTCACACGTGTGCGGAAAGGAATAGGGCCACGCCAACAACTTGCCCGGCCACGCGGGTGTGAGTTCCGGCTCGAAGTCACGCCAGAAACTGTACGTCGCCGGTTGGTCGATCGTGTGATCCTCGCCGGGGACGTGCTCTACCGCAAAGCAGCACGTGAAGGACTGATGATTGTCCGGCTGTGCTTCTGCTGGCGCGTGCATTTCCCCCGTGTCCGACTGCGACTCGAATCCTGTTACATATTCGGTCCCCGTCAGCGGCAGCAGATCGCCCATCTCCGTCGCATCGATCACATAGGGCGCATGCAGCACAACTTGGTCACCAGACTTGCGCCGCACCGTGACGGACCGCACGCGATCCCCATCCGCATCGGCGCCCACCGCTTTCGTATCGAGCCAGATCTCTACCTGGCCACAACTGGTGTACGGCGCCAGCATTGCCTGCAGAACGGCCAGGGCCGCCTTCGGCTCATGACAAAGTCTGGAGACCGAGCCATTCCCCGGATTCAACTGCACCCGCGACCGCGCCGCTGCTGTCAGCGGATAGTGATCGCGATAGTAGGAGCGAATGCCTTCGCGGAAGGCGCGATACGAACGCGAGCAGCCAAACTGCTCGATCCAACGCCCCTCATCGGGCGGCACCGCCTGTTGCGTCAGCTGCCCACCGATCCAGTCCGTCTCTTCCGTCATGATCACCGTGGCACCACCACGCGCCGCAGCCAGCGCAGCTGCACATCCACCGACGCCGCCACCGATGATGACGACCTGCGCTTCGCGCTCCTGGGCTTGCAAGTCCTGCGTCATACCGTGTTGTCCTGTGATCTTCAGTAAAGGTTGCTGTGGCCCCCAGCATCGGACTTCACCCCACCATCGTCCAGTCGCACCTGCCCGCGGCCGGCGAATGTCTTTTGACTGTCCCATGCCCTCCACCGCCAAATACCATGCCCGGCGCGAGCAAATTGAGGCAATCCTCACCGAGGGACAACGCCAGGCGAGCCAGTGGGAGAAAGTCGACACCTACTGGCATATTGGCGACCCCCGGTTCCACGCAGAACAGCTAGGCGACTTCGACCAGCGAGGGCGGCTGAAGATTCGCCAGAGCAGCTTCAAGCTTTGGTAGGAGGGGGAGCAGAATCGATAGTTCATTCGATTGTGCTGCCAGCACGACGACCGATAGTGGAAGCGTCGAGAGGTTCTCATACTGGAGCTTTTGTATGCGAATGCCGCAATCCTTGGGCGAAACACTGAGCCTGGAAGATGGACGCCGGTTTCGAACTCGTGGATTGACGTGTGCAAGTGCAATTGGCACAGGTGCGCCCAGTGCGTTTTAGACCCATCCGTCGCCACGCGCCGAACGTGGCGTCCGATCGGAGTGCGTTGGCAGGGCCTCCCCCGGTGGGAGACGACACTCCTTGAGTGTCCCGGGGGTGGCCCCATCGGCGGTCAGTAGATCGTTGTCCGCCGACGGACAGCAGGTGTACCGAATCTCCGACGGCAGACGTCGTTCGTCGAAGGGTTCGGTCCTATTTCAGGGTGATCATCTCTGCTCCACTGTGCCTGTCACGAGATCACCAAGACTTGTGTGCCTTACCGGCTATCATCCTCTCAGGGATTCATGCCCTTCAGAAAACCGAACAAATCACTGTCCGTGGACAGAACAAGCGTCGTGTTCGCCGCAATGATCGTCCTATAGGACTGCATGGTTCGCGTAAACTCGTAGAACTCGACGGCTTCGGGGCTCTGGTTGTAGGCGCTTGAGTAGATCTCCGTCGCTCTTGCATCGGCTAGCCCGCGGATTTCCTCGACTTGCCGATACGCCTCCGACTGGGTCTTGTTCAGATCACGGACACGATTGCCACGAATGCGCGCCGCTTCGCCATTGCCCTCCGACAGAAAACGCTCGGCGATCTGTCGGCGCTCACTGATCATGCGATCATAGATTTTCGGCCGCACACTCTCGTTGTAGTTGATGCGCTTGAAGCGGATGTCGAGCAATTCGATGCCGAAGACGAGCACCTTTTCCGTTGCCTCCGCCAGAATCTCCGCTTCGACCAGGGCCCGTCCCTTCTGAATCGGCACCAGGGCGCCCATGTTCAGTTCACGTTCCGCATCCGTCAGCAAGGCATCGCGCAGGGGCACGCGATCCTTGGTGGTACGGATGATCTCAATGAGCTCGTGTTTGGCAACGGCGTTGCGCGTTTCACTGCCCAGGATATCGTCCAACCGCGACTGGGCGCTGCGCTCGTCCCGCAGCCGCAGGAAGTACTGCAGGGGATCGGTGATTCGCCAGCGAGCGTAGAGATCGACGGAGATATACAGCTTGTCCTTCGTGGGCATATCTGAAGGACTGCCATCCCATTCAAGCACTCGTTTGTCGATGGGATTGACGTCCTGGATGAAGGGCATCTTTACCCTTAATCCCGCGGTGGTCACCGGCTCCCCGACAGGCTTGCCGAACTGGGTGATGATCACCTGTTCCACTTCGCTCACCGTATAGAGGGAGGAAAGCACGATATAGGCGCTGACAGTGAACACGAGGATGAGCATCATCTTACGAGGCTTCATAGCTGCTCTCCTGCCTGAGTGTCGAGATTGAGGAAAGGCAGCACGCTGCGCGTTGATTCATCGATGATGATCTTCGAGCGGATACCCGGCAGCACCTCCTGCAATGTCTCCACATAGATGCGGCGGCGCGTCACCTCCGGTGCCTTGGTGTACTCGGCCAGCAGCAGGTTGAAGCGAGCCACGTCACCTTCAGCTTCATTGATTCGCTTGAGGCGGTAGCCATCGGCCTCGCGAATCCGCTGATCCTTCTCGCCCTCGGCCAGAGGAATCACCTTGTTGTAGTCGCGTCGGGCTTCGTTGATCAGCTTTTCCTTTTCCTGCTGCGCCTGGTTGACCTCATTGAAGGACTCCTGCACGGGTACAGGCGGGTTGATGTTCTTCAACTGCACCTGATCGATACTGATACCCATGACATAGCGAGTCGACAGCGCCTGCATTTTCACCAGCGCTTCTGATTCGATCTCCTGCCGGCCGATGGTGATGACCTCATCCACTGTGCGATCGCCGACCACTTCCCGCATGACCGACTCCGACACGTAGCGCAGTGTCTCGCCCGGCTCACGGACCTCGAAGAGGAATTTCACCGGGTCGGAGATCCGGTACTGAACCACCCATTCCACCAGCGCTGCATTCAGGTCGCCTGTCACCATCTGCGTCTCCCTCCTGCCAGTGCCTTTGCTCTGGAAGGGATCCGTCGCTCCCGGCGTCGTGAAGCCGAATTCCTGCTTCAGTTGCCGTTTGACTGGCACGATCGTCGATGTGTCGACACCCAGGGGCAGCCTCATGTGCAAACCCGCAGGCACCGTCTCGATGTATCTGCCAAAACGCTGCACGACGGCAACTGAGTCACTCGGTACCGTGTAGATCGCCGTCCATGCACAGACAAACAGAACGGCGAGCACAGCCGGAATGGGGATGCCGCCCGTGCCGCCTAGGACACGCCGGAGGCGTTCAGTGCCCTCGCGAACCAAATTCTCTATGTCCGGTGGGTTACCACCGGGTTGGTTAGGTGATGACACGGGAAGTCTCCTTCTTCACTGGGTCTGTCTGGATGGCCGCGCCTACCAGGATCGCCGGCCGCCGGTTATGCAACCGCCACCGCCTTGATGTAGGTGCGAGCTAGTGTCGTCTGCGTCTCCAGCAAGTGCTGGGCTGGCACGGCCCCCTCAACGATGTTGCGAATTTGAGTGGCCGCGTATCCTGCCTCGGGCGCCTCCGGATGCGTGATCATGACCTCTTCGTAGAGGTCGAGGGCTTCGTTCAGGCTTCGAGTCGTGTAATGCGCTGCATACGCGGTGGCATATTGCTGCCCTGCTGTCATCGCGATGTCGAAGTGTGCCATGGGATCCATTCGGTAACTTGGAGACGCTGTGACTGCGGCGTCAGGTGGGTGGTTTGCGGGGGCCGTCGACTCCTCGTTGAGCCAATGAACGCAAACAGTGGGCCATAACGCGAATCCGCTCGACTCCGTCGGCGTGTATTTCGATCGATGCGAGGCACGAGTCGTTCACTTTGATCGGTTGTGCGTCGATCAGTCGGTGCGCGTCGCAGCCCAGATCACCCTGCCAGTCTGCGCCAGTGCGACGCCCCCTTGTGTCACTGCCAGAGCGATCAACCCAATCATGGGCTTGTTCAGGAACAGACAGACTTCGAGGGCTTCCTCGATCTCCTTGAGCACGGCTGGTGTGATGTTTTCCATCGTGACAGTTCGATAGGCCACGTCCGCCTGCATGCGTTCGGGCAGCAGCGCCCGAATGCCCCAGAGGCCTGCGCCGGTTCCAACTGGGAGAGAATCAGGCCGGCGGTCTGTGGATGTTCGGGCGAGATGAACGGCGCGATCTGTTCGGCGGCCCCATCTTTCAGCATGTAGAAGCCAGACGCCGTCGTGCTCGAGATCCGCTCGAGGATCTCCTGCGCCCGTCGAGGGCCTACGGCTCGCTCGAGGGCCTACGTGATCTCTTCGATCCCGTAGTCGGAGAGAAACTTCATCACTTCAGCGGCGCGCCCCCTTGGGACCTTGA
>Ga0114999_10003433_pt1 | contig 19830 bp, 10 predicted proteins | sample ArcticOcean_MG_C_3_FD_89820 | JGI IMG/M metagenome (GOLD analysis project Ga0114999, IMG submission 89820) | Marine microbial communities from western Arctic Ocean - ArcticOcean_MG_CB8_126 | ecosystem: Environmental > Aquatic > Marine > Oceanic | place: Arctic Ocean: Canada Basin | collected...
CTCCCTTGCTACACAGGTTGCGACGGCACCGGGTGTTAACATGGCGAACTTGCCGCGAGCGGTCTTGATCGACTCCGCGGTGGTCGAATTTGGTAGCGAGTTGAGAGTCTCGATTGGTGCGGGTATCATCAGCCGACAGTTTGATATCAATCTTGGGTGATGTGTTGCCATCATGATCGGATTTTGCAGTCATCGCGTTGCGACATCGGGGCACGGGGGTGTGAGAATGCAAGGCCGAGGGGGGCGCGGGCGGCAGGCCGCGACGCTGGTCTGTGGCTTGGTAAGTGTGCTGTTGCTGGCCACCACCGGGATCGCGCAGCAGACCGAGGCCGAGAAGGTGGCGACGCGTGATTACGTCGTGGCCCAGAGCTTCCAGAAAAAGCAGCTTTACGCTGTTGCGGAAACCCGCTGGAAGAAGTTCTTGACGATGCATGCCAAGAGCGTGCGGTTGCCGGCGGTGCGTTTGAACCTGGCCGTCTGTCAATTGCAGCTCAAGCGGTACCCCGATGCCGCCGTGACATTGCGGCAATTGTTGAAGCTCAATCCCCAGTTCAAGCTGGCCGATCGGGTGCAATACAACCTCGGCCTGGCGATGGACAACATCGCAGTGGGATCGGGAAAGGTGGCGGATTTCGAAGCGGCTGCGGTCGAGTACGGGCGGGTGGCCGAGCGGTATACCAAGAGCGAGTTTGTGTTGCCAGCGTTGTACTACCAGGCCGAGTGCCTGTTTTCGGCCGAGAAGCTCGAGGGGGCCGTGACGGCTTACAACAAGGCGTTGGCGATGAAGCCCTCGCCGAAACTCGAACCCGATATCCTCTATGGGTTGGGCACCGCCCAGGAGGAACTCGAGAAGTACGCCGAGGCGGGAGTGACCTACCAGCGATTTCTCAAGACTCACGGGAAGCGACCCGAGGCGACCGAGATCACGTTGCGATTGGGCCTGTGCCTGTTCCGACAGAAGAAGTACGCCGAGTCGCAGCCGTTATTCGCCCGGGCAGCCGCGGTGAAGGACTTCCCCCAGGCAGACCTGGCCCTGTTGCAGCAGGGCCACGCAATACGGCAGCAGGAGAAGCTGGCCGAGGCGGCGACGGTTTTCGAATCGTTGCCCAGGAAATTCGCAAAGAGTGCCTACATTGCCGAGTCGTTGTTGGCAGCCGGCAAGTGTCGGTTCGGGGTCGCGGACTACGTGAAGGCACAGCAGGCGTTGGCTTCGGTGGTGGCCGATCCGAAGGCAGCCGAGGTGGTCGAGGCGTCGGCATGGCTGGGCCGGACACTGGTGAAGCTGAAGAAACCGGCTGATGCGGTGGTCGTCTACGACAAGGCGATCGCGGCATTTGCCAAGAGCCCGCGGTTGCCCGAGCTGGTGTATTTCCGGGGCGAAGCGTTGTACGCCCAGCCACAGAAGCGAGCCGAAGCGGCGGCCAGTTTCCTGGATTTCACGGGGAAGTACGCCGAACACGAGTTGGCTGCCAGCGCGTTGTACATGTCGGCGTTGTCCCATCTCCAGATCGAAAAGCCGGTCGAGTCGCTCTCGTCGGCTGAGACGTTCCTGGGCAAAGCGAAGCTGGCCAAGCACGAACTACGGCCCGAGGTGCTCTATGTTGGCGGCCAGGCGTACCTGCTGGGTGAGCAGCCTGACTGGGCCAAGGCGGAGGTACTCTTCCGCGGGTTGGTCAGCGGGTACCCCAAACACCAGCACGTGCCGGCGGCGACGGTGCGGATCGGCTTCTGCCTGTATCGATCCGAGAAGTACGACCCGGCTGTGGCTCACCTTTCGGCTTCGATTCCCGGCCTGGCTGATGCGATGTTGAAGGCCGAGGCAGGGTTGCTGTTGGGCCGGAGTCACCAGTCGGCCAAGCGGCCGGCCGAGGCGATTGCGGCCTTCCGTGCCGCCCGTGCCGCTGCACCAAAATGGGATCGAACCGATGAGTTGTTGTACGTGCTCGGCGCGACGCTCAAGGACGATGGCAAGCTTGTCGAGGCGGCTGTCGAGTTGACCAAGCTGCAGAAGCAATTTATCAAGAGTGAATTCCTGGACCGGGCGCTTTACGAGCTGGGTGAGATTGCCCGGGCCCAGCAGAAGCTCGATCCGGCCGTGGTGCTGTTCCAGCGCGTGCTGGCCGAGTTCCCCAAGAGTGACGTGGCGGCGTTGGCGCAGTACGGAATGGGGGCAGCCTTGTATGAGAAGGGTGAATTCAAGCAGGCCGACGGGGCCCTGCAGCAACTGGCCACCAAGTTTGCCACTCATGCGATCATCGGCCAAGGACGGCGACTCCGCGGGTCGTGCCTGCGGGAACTGAAGGATTTTGCGGGTGCGGTGGGTGAGTTGCAGGCTTACCTGGCTGGCAAGCCCGCCGCGTCGGCCGAGCAGGTTGCCGAGGCACGGTTCGAACTGGCGTTGTGCCAGATCGGGCTCAAGCAGCACAAGCCGGCCATCGACACCCTCAACTCCTTGCTCAAGGACCAGCCCAAGTTCGCTCAGAAGGACAACCTGCTCTACGAACTGGCCTTTACCTACCAGGCCACCGACCAGGCCCCCCAGGCGCTGGCCTCGTATCGGCGGCTGGTGGCCGAAGTGCCGATGAGTTCATTGGTGGCCGAGAGCTGGTTTCGGATCGGTCAGGCGGTGGAGAAGACTGGTGACGAGAAGCAGTTGCCCGAGGCCGCGACGGCGTATGTTGCGGGGTTGAAGGTGGTCAAGAAACCGTCCGTCCGCCAGAACCTGCTGTATCAACTCGGCTGGGTGCGGTATCGCCAGGAGCGGTATCCCGAGGCGGCGGCTCAGTTGACTATCCTGTTGAAGGACTTCCCCGAGGGGAGCCAGCGGGGCGAGGCGTTGTTGCTGGCCGGCGAGTGCCAGTACCTGGTCAAGAACTGGAAGGAGGCTGTGGTCCACTTCGAGAAGGTGGTTGCGGACAAGAACGCCGCCGAACGGGGCCGGGCGTTGTACCGGGCTGGCACCTGCCACCTGAACCTCCAGCAATGGCCCCTGGCACAGCAGCGGTTTGAGATCCTGGTCAAGGAATTCACCAAGTATCCGCAACTGTCCTCGGCACGTTACGGACTGGGACTGGCATTGCAGAAGCAAAACCAGTTGGAGCGGGCCCTGGGAGTCTTCGAGCAGGTCACCAAGGAGACGAACACCGAGGTGGCTGCCAAGGCGCGGTTCATGATTGGTGAGATTGCCTTCTCCAAGAAACAGTACAAGGTGGCCTACGAGAGTTTCCTGGTGGCGGCGTTCAAGTACCCCTACGAGGAATGGCAGGCGAAGGGGTACCTGGAGGCCGGCCGTTGCTTCAAGGAACTCAAGGACAATACCAAGGCTCGCGAATTGCTCGCGACGGTGATCAAGAAGTTCCCAAAGCGGCCCGAGGCTAAGGCGGCGGCCCAGGTCCTGGCCACCCTGCCGAAGGCGAAGGCGAAGGCACGGTGAGCGGCCGTTCCTGGCCGAGCAACAGCGGACAACGGGTTGGACAACCACGATTGGGGACGAGTATGCAGGTGAGTGCAAGCAGAGGGAGCATCGGGCTGCGGTGGCTGGTGTTGGTTGCGGTGGCACTGTCGTTGGTCACCGTCTCGGCCGCGCCGGTGTTGGCCCAGGGTGGGCAGGCGGACGTGGTGGCCGATGGCCCGGACCGATCAGCGGATGCTGAGAAGGACGACTCGCTACTGACGTTGATCGTGGGCACCGGTCCGACCGGCTGGCTGTTCATGGGCATCCTGCTGGTATTTTCGTTCTACAGCGTCACTGTGGCAATCGAGCGTAGCATGGCGACGCGGCGGATCCGCGTGTTGCCCGACGGGTTCCTCGGCGAAATTCGGTCACTTTCCTCTTCCCCGCAACCCAGTGTGAAGGCCTTCCGGGATCTCTGCAGCAACTGGGACGTCCCGGTGGCTCGGGTGGTCGAGGCGGGACTCGAGCGGTGCGGTCGGCCCTTGACGGAGATCGAGAAGTCGATGGAGGACAAGGCGGCGCGTGAGATCGCGACGTTGCGGAGTGGGATCCGGCCGCTGCGGACCGTCAGTAGTGTTGCTCCGCTGATTGGACTGCTGGGGACGGTTGTCGGCATGATCGTTGCCTTCCGCACCGCCAGCCAGGGGTTGGGTCGGGGCGAGCGGATGGCCGAGGGCATCTACTTGGCGCTGACGACGACCGCTGCGGGACTGACGATCGCCATCCCCACTCTGTTGCTCTCTGCGATTTTCACCTCGCGTGTCGAGCGGTTCTTCCGTGAGATGGCCGACGAACTGGTGCCGACGATCCTCTGTGTGGCGAGGCTCGCACCCGAGGATGGTGTGGATTCGGCCGCCGCGACAGCTGAAGTTCCTTCTGAAGTCGTGAACGTGTGAACCGATGAGACTTCCTGAAGAGAGTGTCGAGGATGCTGGTCCGGATCTGACCCCGGTGATCGACGTCGTGTTCCTGCTACTGATCTTCTTCCTGGTGGCAACCGAGTATCACCAGGAGGAACGTGAACTCGACGTGGTATTGCCCGAGGTGGCCCAGGCTCAGCCGCTGGCGATGACCAAGGAGTTGATCGTCAACATCACCAAGGCGGGTGTGTTCAAAGTCGCCGGTCGCGATTACAACGAACAGCAGCTCTACAAGATCATCCGCGAGGCGAAGGAGAACAACCCCCAGATGACCGCGTTGATACGCGGAGATGGAGAGAGTGCTCTGCGGCACTCGGTGCGGGTGATGGGGATGTGCAACAAGGTGAAAATGAGATACCGGATTGCGGCCCTGCAGCGAGCGGGAGCAGGAACGTAATCGAGGTGAGGTGTCGATGAACGGCTGGCGCGAACGAGCTTCGAGCGGCTTCGCGTGGTTTCGTGGCCCCCGCGGGCTTTGGACCACTGTGATCGTTGTCGTGTTGTTGGCGGTGCTGTGGCTGATGCCGCGCCGGATCGATCGGTTGGTGACCGTCGACGGGCAGTACATCGGGCCGGCTCCGGCCGGATCACCGACACGGCAAGTGGCGTGGGAACCGGCCGAGGTGATCGAGATCGAGGTCCGGGACGGTGACGAATCGGCCGATCTGATCGCCCCACGGCTGGTCGGCGACGGCCAGTTGCTGTACTTCACCCGCCGCGGTCCTGACGGGCAGATCAACATCTTTCGCAGCCGCCGGGTCGGCGGCGAGTGGACTCGAGCCGAGCCGATCACCGATTTGAATTCGCCGGCCAACGACATCGGACCGGTTGTCTCGACCGATGGGCGGACGCTGTGTTTCTTCTCGAACCGCAAGGGCGGACACGGTGGCTACGATCTTTATGTCAGCCGGCGTGAGGCTTCGGGCTGGTCGGTGCCGCAGAACCTCGGCGATGCGGTCAACTCGGAGGCCAACGAGTTCGCCCCGGCTCTGTCTCCTGACGGACTCCACCTGTTCTTCTCGTCCGATCGCACGGGTGTGGACGCGGACCGGCAGTCGGAGTGGACGGTGACGATCCGTCGTCCACGGCACGGACCCGACTTTGACTTGTACGAGGCCAGCCGTGGTTCGGCCGGCGAGGCCTTTGCCTCGGTTCGTCCGCTGCGGGGACTCAACCGGCCGGGCAGCAACGAGGGGGCTCCGTTCGTCTCGCCCGATGGTGGCTTTCTCTACTTCGCTTCCAACCGCGTCGCTCGCCGTGGTGAACCGGTCAATCTGGACCTGTATAGAGCTCGCTGGAAGGGCGGCGGTTTTGGGGCCCCTGAGAATCTCGGGCCGATGATCAACACCGAGAGTGACGAAACCGAGCCTGGGGTGTCGGCCGAGGGTTTCCGGCTGGTGTTCGCCACAAATCGTGATGGTCGAGACCGGCTGTATCAGAGCGTGGCCCGTGAGATCGAGTTGCACCAGGAGTGGGATTCGAGCCGACTCGATGCGATGTGGCTGATCGTCCGGGGCCTGTGGGACCGGGCGATTTGGATCACCCTGCTGGTGGCCGGCATGTTTGCGGTGCTGCTCTGGAGCCGCGGTTGGTTGTGGAGGCGAGCTACCGCGTCGCGGTTCGTTTTCGGCAGCGTGATGTTCCACCTGCTCGTGATGTTGGCGTTGTTCCTGTGGAAGATCGACGCGGTGGTCGATGTGCTTGCCGAGGTGGTGCAGGACTGGGAGACCTCGACTGACCTGGTCGACGACAACCAGCACAAGTCCCAGGAGGATGGTCGCGAGTCGTACGAGAAGGTCGATGAACTGCAGTCGCTGGATGACTCGCCGACGCCCGAGGTGACTCGGCAGGTGACCGAGGCGTTGAGTGTTCCGTTGCGGACCGAGTCGCTGTTGCCGCAGGTGCCGCTGAGGCAGGTCCAGTCATTGCCCGCCGAGATGGTCTTGCGTGTGGCGCCCGAGGCGATTCCGACAGAGACTGCCACGAGGCCGCTGGAACCGCTTCAGCGTCGTCGTCGCACACCGCCCAAGACGTCTGTGGCGATGCTCGAGACTTCCTCCGACGCCATTCTGCCGCCGGCCGAGACGGTTGTGCAGGAGACGCGGGTGACGACCGAGGCTACGGCCGTGCAGCGGCAGCCCAATCCTGTTCGGCGTCGCGTGCCACGTCGGCCCCGCTCCACGGCACCCGCTCCGGTGACCGTATCGCCGGCGGAGGTCCCAGTGGCCGTCAGCAAGCCCCCTAATGCCTCAGAGGACACCCCTCGCGATGTGGCAGTCGCCCGCAACAACCGTGTGGCGTCGGCCACGGCGGTGCCGGCGACGGTGGTGGGGACCGCCGAGACTCCCGAGGCGATCCAGGCACCACGGGAGCAGCGGTTGCAGGTCTTCGACGGTTCGCTGCCTCGAGAGTCCACAGTGGTGATGAAACAGGGTGTGACTGGCCAGCTGGTCGACCGGCCGGCTCCTCGAATGGCGGAGGCTCCGATGACCGACCAGGCGATGCGGGCTGTTGCGGCGATACCCCGGCTGCGGACGGCTCCGCCGCGTCGCAAGGTCGAGTCGAACCGTAGCCGCCTGGTCGCCTTGCGCACCGCCGCGGGTGTTGTGAGTGACGTGATACTCGAGACGGAGACGACGGCGAAGTCGACGGCCGAGAGCGGTGTTCAGGTGGCCGACGTAACACTCTCCCGCAACATCCCCCGTCGTCGACGCCGGGCCGAGGCGGCCGCTGCCGGGCTGGTGCCTGATGATCCCGATCCCTCCACGCCGGCCGGTGTCGAAATCGAGGTGGCCGAGTCGGCGGATGTGACAGCCACTGTGGCTGCCAGTCCGTCGGTGACCCGCTCGGTCGACCGTCGTCGCCGCCCGACGTCGGTGACCTCAACCAGTGCAGTGGGAGCCGAGATCCTGGATCGGACCCCGGCGGCCGAACGAGCCGCCGACATCGGCAATCTGCTGGCGGCCAACCGGGGACTCGATCGCACGCCGGCCTCGACCGCCGTCAGGCTCCGCACGCCCCGTGAGGTCACCGGGCCGGTCCGCCGCGTACCGGCGAGAGTGATCATCGGCGACCCGGGCCAGGTGGACAACAACAAGAGCCCCGACTTTGGTCCGCTCGTCTCGCGACTTGATCGGCGTCGGGCGCGGGCGTCGCGGGTTGCGTTGGGGGTGGACAACGTCGGGCTGCGGGCGCTGTTCACGCTGCGTCAGGGTGACACTCGTCGCAAGTACATCAAGTTGTTTGGTGGCAGTGACGAGAGCGAGGAGGCGGTCAACCGAGGGCTGGTCTGGCTGGCCGCTCACCAGTTCCAGGACGGGCACTGGAGCCTCGATCGGTTCCATGAGCGATGCAAGGGACAGCATCCTAACTGCAGTGGAGCCGGCAAGGTCCGCTCGGACACCGCCGCCACCGGAATGGCATTGATGCCATTTTTGGCTGCCGGACACACGCACCTGTCGGGACAATATCAGAAGGTGGTGGCCAAGGGGATCGAGTGGCTGGTCGGGCAACAAAAAGGAAACGGTGACCTGCTCAGCAAGGGGGATGCCGTTCACGCTCACATGTACAGTCACGGCATCGCTTCGATCGCCCTGTGCGAGGCCTACGGGATGACCGAGGATCTGCAGTTGAAGGCCGCCTCCGAAAAGGCACTCGGTTTCATCGTCAAGGCCCAGAATTCCTCGACGGGCGGTTGGCGGTACACGCCGGGAGAATCCGGGGACACCTCGGTCGTCGGCTGGCAGATGATGGCCTTGAAGAGTGGCGAGATGTCCGGGCTGCCGATCCCACCCAGGACGATCGAATTGCTCGACACGTGGTTGCGGCGGGTCGAAGCCAATCAGCCGGTCGGGGGGCTGTTCGGGTACACCAACCGTGGGGTCAAGCCATCGATGACCGCCGAAGGATTGTTGTGCCTGCAATTCATGGGGGTCGACCGCGATGATCCGAGGATGCGAGCGGGGGCCGACTTCCTGATGAAGAACCTGCCCAACCGGAACCAGCAGAAGACATCCTACTACTGGTATTACGCCACGCAGGTGATGTACCACATGCAGGGCAAGTACTGGTTGGCCTGGAACGAGCCGCTACGGAAGACGCTGGTGTCGACGCAACAGACCACCGGACAGATGGCCGGGACGTGGACTCCGGCCGACAACTGGGAGACCCAGGGTGGACGGATCTACGCCACGGCGATGAAGTTACTGGTGCTGGAGGTCTACTACCGGCACCTGCCGCTGTATGACCAGTTGGATGACGAGTTGGATGACGAGTGACCGTCAGGGTGTCAAAACCGTGAAGGCGGGTAAGGTCACTTTCTCCACCGGGCCAGTAGCGCGATGTCAGGCCAGGATCCCGGTGAGTGTGCCCGTGCTGTCGGCATACGATTTGTGTTCGATGTCGAGGCAATGCAACTGGGTCAGCCAGAGGTTGGCCAGTGGTGTGCCGGTCTTGCAGTGGACGTGCTTGCCCAGCTTCAGCGTTCCGCCTCCGCCGCCGGCGACGATCAGTGGCAGATCGTTGTATTGATGCGTGGTCCCATCGCCCATGCCTGCTCCGAGGGTGAAGATGGTGTTGTCGAGTAGCGTTGTTCCGCCCGCTTCCTCGATGCTGTCCATCCGCTCCAGCAGTCGTACGAACGCCGAGACGTGGAAGCGATCGAGCTTGAGGAGGTCTTCGAGATGGTTTTGCGGGGCGTGTGTCATGGCGTGATGACTGTGCGGCTTGTCGAGAATCCCTTCCCAGTTTGTTGGCGTCGTCCAGCGTTCGGGGCCCACCATGAGCGTGCCAACGTTCGTGACGCCGATCTGCAATGCGGTGACCAGCAAATCGCCCATCAGGTGGATGTATTCGTTGCGTGGCAAATGCTCGGCCGGCCGTTCGATGGATGCCGCGGCCAGTTGAGATTTCATCGAGTCGATGCGATCCATTCGTTTCTCAATGGTTCGTACGGCCTCGAAGTACTCGTCGAACTTGCGTCGGTCAGTGATGCTCAGTCGACGTTGCAATCGGCGTGCATTGCCGAGAGCAAGGTCGGTGATGTTTCGGAAACGCGTGTTGGCCCTGGTGCCGAACAGCCGGTCGTAGATCTTGCGAGGGTTTCTCATCGACGGAGCGACGTGCCCGGTGCCGTACCAGGACATGTTGTCGAAGTAGATGGATTCGATGTTGTTCTTGTGGTCGTTGCAGCTGAGCTCGAGAGTGGAATAGGGAGTCGTCTGTCCGATGCCGTCGGCGGCAATGTGATCAAGTGTGCGGGAGAGCGGATAGGCCGAGTTCTTGACCTCAAACGGTGCAAAGCTGGTCAGGAAACAGGACGCGGACTGAGCATGTGAGTCGGTCCCGTGCTGGAAGATGCGATCCAGGCCGGTGATCAGAGAAACCTTGTCCTGCATCTTGTGCAGCGGGGCCAGCGTCGGCGTGAATGTCAGTGGATGGCTGCCCGCCGGAACGGTCTTGCCCTCGAATCGCCAGACGTTGTTTTGGCCGGCGAAATTCGGCAGCGGCCGGTCACCCTCGCCAGGGAAGAAGCCACGTCGCGTGATTCCGTTCGGGAGATAAAAGAAGGCCAGACGCTTCGCCGGAGCGGGTACCTTGCCGCCGTTCTCGGCACGGCAGTGGTTGGTGAAGCTTTCGAGCCAGGGCAGGCTCAGCGCGGCACCGCCGGCGCCTGCGAGAAAGCGACGTCGGGAAACGGAGTGGGCGTTGTTCTGATTGGTCATGTCCTGAGCTGTCCTTTGCTCGTGTGCCTTTTATTCCGGGCGGTGGGAACCGGCCCGGCTTTCTCCTGCTGGCGCCGGAGCTTGTGTGTTCTTGTGAAGGAACGGATCGCTCATCGCGATATTCCTGAGCACGGCCCGCATCTGGTCTTCGCCGGCGACCGCCTTGGCGGTCATGTTGTCCAGTGCGAGTGAATCTGCAGGACCGAGTTCCCGGGCGAGCGCGTAGGTTAGTAGATGAGAGATGAACCCGCGGATGAATCGTTGTTTCTCCTGGAGAATCAGCCGTTTGAACTCAACCACGGTCTTGAATTGGAACTGATTGAATAGCACGCCACTGACGTCCACTTCTCGTCCGTTCTCGTACTTGTCCCGCCAAACACCCGTGGGCCCGTAGTTCTCCAATGCAAAGCCAAACGGATCGATCTTGTTGTGACAGCCGGCACAGTCGGCACGTTTGCGATGCACGGCCAGGCGTTCGCGAATGGTGAGTTTCGCCAGTTTCTCTCTGTCGACCTCGGGCAGAGGCGGGATATCGGCGGGGGGCGGTTCCGGCGGATCGTTGAAGATTACCGAGTTGATCCAGGCGCCTCTTGTGATCGGCTGGGTCCGCGTGGGCGTGGAGGTCATGGTCATGATTGCGGCGTTGGTGATGACTCCGCCTCGACGCGGATCGTTCAATGGAACGCGTCTGAAGAGTTGCACTTGGACTTCGATGGGTGCTTTACGGTTCCCTTCGTAGTTGGCTTTCAGCATCTGGCTTTGCCACGTGAACTTCGGGTCGAGCAGGTCCATGATCGAGCGGTCTTCGACGTAAACCGTCTCGAAAAGCAACAGTGGCTCGGGCAGCATGTGGATGCTGCTGCGGTAGCCGGCGTAATAGAAGTACGGAAACTTCTTCTGGTCCGGAATCGATGTGATCAGTCGATCCAGTTGCAACCACTGGCTGGGGAAGTTGTCACAGAATCGGCTCGACCGCCGATCGTTCATCATCCGGTCGATCTGCGTGCGGAGCGTTTCGGGATCGCTCAGCTCTCCCGATTCGGCGAGGTCGAGCAACGTATCATCGGGAATGCTGTTCCAGAAGAACCGGGCAAGTCGCGAGGCCAGTTCGAAGTCATTCACGCGCTGACGACCACTTCCTTTTCTTTCCGAGGTCTTCTCGTCGAGTGATTCGTAGAAGTAGAGGAAGGCCGGCATGCCAAGGACAGCGCCGACCATGGTCCGCATCGTGTCCTCGAACGAAGCTCCGGAGGCGAGTTTTCCTTCCGCGAACTTCGTGAACCGTTGGAGCGTGTCGGGATCAACCGGACGGCGAAACGCACGACGGAGCAGTCTCTTGAGCCTGGCCTGGATCGCAACGTTGTCGGCAACCGGTGCTGTTTTCGGCTTCGGTGCCGGCTTGCGTCCGGTGACATCGATGTAGTCCAGGCCGAAGAAATACCGTGTCGATCGCTCGTTCTTCCCGACACCTTTGAAGCTCAGCGTGTGTCGGCCGGCCCTGGTCTTTACGTCTGCAATGTTGTGGACTGTGTGCACAACTTTCGGGTCATAGAGGTCGACGTTTTCACCGATCTTCTTGCCATCCAGAGACACCTCGAACGTGCCATAGTCGGGTGCTTTCGTGAACCCCAATCGCAGACCGCTGCCAGCCTCAGTCACTTCGAAAGAGACGGTCAATTCCTGTTCCGATGTAGGGCAAATCCAAACAAGTTGTGCATTCCCGCTCCATTGACTTCCAAATCCGCGCATGTCCTGGCGAGCGGCACGACCCTTGGAGATCCCCGCGACTTTCACCAGGCCGCTTTTCTCGGCCTCGTATCGACCCTTGTCAGGGCCGCGGGTCGGCTTCCCTGGTGGTGCAAACAGGCGGTCCCAGCTTCGGCATTCCCTGGGATTGAGATCAGGGCTCTCAACGATCGTCTGGCTCAACCGAAGAAACGACTCCATCAACAGCGGTGAAAGTGTCAGGTGGTCGGCGCGGTTGTCGAAACCGTGCTCGGCGCGTTTGTCCTGTGGAAAGGCCGCCACACCCTTGAACCCCTCGGGCCGCTGATTGTCGATATCTTTGGCGAGTGGACGACTGGAGATGCGGACTGCCGCAGGCATCTTCCTGGTCTCGGGCTGGAAGTAATCATCACGACGCCAGAGCAGCCGCTCGTTAAGCCGGAAGACGTCTCGGTCCAGTTCAAGGAGATCAACCACGGCGTTGTTGTATTGGAACCGATTCATCCGCCGGATCGGTGTGGGACCGAACGGGTACGTCTGCAAGGCCTGCTTGAGCAGCACCTGGAGCCGCGTGACCATTTGTTTCCGCTTTGCTTGCGGAAGAGGCGGCTCGTCTTCCGGCGGCATCTCACGATCTTCGAGAACCGTGATCAGTCGCTTGAGCAGCCTGGGACGAGTTCGAAAGTCAGCACCCGATTTCAGTGCTAGAAGGTTGGTTTTTCCTTCGATCTTCGTGCCTTTGCCGTGACACTTGATGCAATGCGCCGTGAATGTCGATTGCAGCGTTGTCAAAGTATCATCAGCCGGTGATGACGCCGGCTGACCAACAATCAGCAGCAGAGCGATGAAAGGCGTGGACGTGGTTTTCATGATATTCCAGGCACTCGGTGCGTGCCCCACGACTTGATCTCCAACGACCATAGTCGGCTTAAGTCTGCAGTTCTGCAACTGCCATTCCGGGTTGCGTCACCCACTTCGCCAAAGCGCTGCAAAATGCGCTGCAGCAGCCAGCCGTTTTGCCTCGCACGGGGTCGCAAGCCACTTTGCCCTCGCATGAAAAAATCTGTTTTGCAGGGGTTTGCCGCCGGATGCGAGTGACCTACCTCTGTGGAAGCAGGAAAGCATGTAAGTCCCGACAAAACAGTACAGAAAGCGTCGCCTGTCACTGGGTGGCAGCCAGAACAGCTGCGTACGTCACCGGGCGATGCGGAGGAACCATGTGTGGAGCTACGACTTCGTTGCCGCGCGGACCGAGGATGGTCGCGCGTTGCGAATGCTGGTGGTGATCGACGAATTCACCCGCGAGTGCCTGACGATCGAGGTGGGGCGGAGCTTCACGTCGGATGATGTGATTGGTGTGCTGCAGTACCTGTTCGCGATTCGCGGTGTTCCCGGGCACATCCGCAGCGAGAACGGGCCGGAGTTTGTCGCGAAGGGCATTCGACGCTGGTTGATTGTCCGTTGGCGTCTTGACGCCAACCACCGGCGACCGCATAGTGCCCTCGGCTACCAGACCCCGGCCGCGTTTGCGGCCAACTGTGTTCTGGAGGATTCCGCTACACTTCATCCACCAGAACACAGAACTATCACTGACCTGAAACTCTCTCATTAGGAGTGATACAGGATTTTGGGGTAGGTCAGTGCCACAACACATCCCGCGAACAGACAGGTTTCTTATGCCACCGACTCTCCGTCCGAGTTGCCTTCACCGGGTCGCTATGGCGACCGCGATTCTTTCCCTGATTGGCTCGGTCGCGGTCGCTCAACAGGGATCTCCCCACAACGACCCGATCCTGCTCTCACACCGTGGGCTGGTCCGGCACGCACCGGAGAACACGATTCCGGCCTTTGAGGCGGCTGTTGCCCTGGGAGCATCGATCGAACTGGACGTCTACCAGGCCCGGGACGGTGAACTCGTCGTGATCCACGACAACACCGTCGATCGCACCACCAATGGCACGGGAACCATCGGCGACATGACTCTGGCGCAGATCCGGAAACTCGATGCGGGCAGTTGGTTCCATCCCCGGTTCCAGGGGCTGAAGGTGCCGACCCTCGACGAGGCCTTCCGGGTGATCAAGAAGCGACAACGTGCTCCAATCACGATCGCGTTGAACATGAAAGTCATCTCACCTCGTATCGAGGAGAAGATCGTCAAGCTGGTCAAGAAGCACGATCTCTTCGATCAACTTTTTGCGTTCGGCCAACCTGCCGATTCCAGTCGACGATTCAAGACTGCCAACCGCAGGCTAAAGACCACCATCGTCAAGATCTACGACTCCGCACAGTTTGCCACGGCGCTGAAAGATCCATTGGGTGACTGTCTCTGGGTCGGCTTCGTCCCCAGTCGTGAGGAAATGGAACAGGCTCATCAACTGAAGAAGCAGGTCTGGTTGAGTCTGAAGATCGGTGACCGTCGGCCCGACATCTGGGACAAGGCCCGCGCCAGCGGCATGGACGGCATCTGTACCGACTGGCCGCTGGAGTGTCGTCTGCATTGGCGAAACACCCCCTGATTGGCCGACACTGATTGCGGGCGGTGACTCGTTAGCAGTCGCGTGGTTCACCGGGACGGAACCACGACACCGTCTCGACGGCTGACGGGGCCCCTGGCAAACCGCTCGTCGGGCTTTCCCCGCATAGAACGCTTCGGCGACGCTCGGTTCTTTTCTTGGACCGATGCCGTCAAGCCCCCACGAGTTCGCACCGCTCGAGTGGCCCGGTAGGCCACTCGCTCAGGGACCGTTGATGCCCGTTTGAATTCGGCACGGCGGACCGTGTGTTGATTCGGTGGCCATCCCGCCAGCAGGTCACTATGCTCCGCCGCCATGGCGTCACGCAACTCACCGCTGAACCCACGCGTCCATTTTGACAACTTCCGCAGCTGGCTGGATTTGGAGGGCAAGGCCGAACAGCAACGCATGGAGTCCCGTCGAAATCAAATGACACCGGCAGAGGCCGAACGCAACGGCTCCACGCTGCTGAATATGGTGATCACCAGTCACACGACCGGGCTGGGCGGGCGTTACCTGCTGACACTGCAGAAGCGGCACGCTCCCGAACGGCTTCCCTGGCACCGTTTCCGGGTCGGCAGCCCTGTGTCACTCTCTTCGGAACAGGATCACCGCCCCTTGTCCGGGGTCGTCAGCGCCCGTCGTCGCGACCACATCGAGGTGGCGTTGAACAAGTGGCCCGAGGGCGACAGCTTCCGGGTCGATATAACTCCCGACGAGATCACTCGCAAACGGCAACGGGAGGCATTAGATGCGGCTGAACGTGCCACCGGTCGGCTGGCCCAATTACGCGACCTGTTGCTGTACCACGGCGAACCGGAGTTTGACGAGAACCTGGAACCCGAGGGTGCCGAGCATCTCGACGATTCACAACGCCAGGCCGTCGCCTTTGCGCTCTCGGCCCAGGACCTGGCGATCATCCATGGACCGCCGGGAACAGGAAAAACGACCACCGTGGTCGAGGTCATCCGCCAGGCCGTTGCCAACGGCGAACGGGTCCTGGCGTGTGCGCCCAGCAACACCGCTGTCGACAACCTTCTCGAACGACTGATCGCCACCGGCGCCCGGGCCGTCCGACTGGGCCACCCGGCCCGGGTTCTCGAGGTCGTCCGCAGCCACACGCTGGATGCGCTTGTCGAACAACACGACGCGAGACCGGTGATCCAGGACATGCTCAAGGAAGCCGACCACCTCGAACGCCGCTCACGACGATACACCCGCGCCCGCCCCGCCGCGGGCCAGAAACACCAGCAACGAAAGGATGCCCGTGAACTCCGGCGAGATGCGAGGATGCTCGAACAACACGCCATCAACCAACTGCTCGCCGACGCCGAGGTGATCTGCGCCACGGTCAGCTTCGATTTCCGGGTTCTCGACGAGAGCAAATTCGACCTGCTGGTGATTGACGAGGCGTGCCAGAGCGTCGAACCGGGATGCTGGATCCCGCTGCGGCATGTCCAACGCGTCTTGCTGGCCGGGGACCACTGCCAACTGCCACCCACAATTCTCTCACGCGATGCCGCACAGCAGGGACTGGATGTCAGTCTGATGCAGAGGTTGGTCGAACACTTCGGCGACACCGTCACTCGCCAATTGACGGTCCAGTACCGCATGCACGAACAAATCATGCAGTTCTCGTCGGACCACTTCTACGACGGGACGTTGACTGCCGACGATTCGGTAAAAACACATCTGCTCAACGACCTGCCGGATGTTGAGATCGACGGCCGGGACAACCAACCGGTCCTGTTCATCGACACGGCCGGAGCCGGATGGGACGAACAACTCGAACCCGAAGGTTTCAGCCGGTTCAACCCCCAGGAGGGCCAACTGGTACTCGACCGGGTCACGGCATTGTGTGAGGGAGGAATCGCCCCCCGCGACATCGCCGTGATCGCCCCGTATGCCGCCCAGGTCCGCTGGTTGCGGCAGCACTGCCAGATCGATCATCTCGAAATCGACACCGTCGACGGATTCCAGGGCAGGGAGAAGGAGGCGGTCGTGATCTGCACCGTGCGATCCAACTCCGACGGTGAAGTCGGGTTTCTCTCCGATTCCCGACGAATGAACGTCGCCCTGACCAGGGCCAGGCGACAATTGACCGTCGTCGGCGACAGCGCGACGCTCGGGGCCGATCCGTTCTTCGCCAAGTTGCTCGAGTGGTTCGAGACGTCCGGGGCGTACCGATCGGTCTGGGAACTGGCCTAGAGATCACCTCGCTGGAATCAGACCTCGCCCAGCTTGGCCGTCGAGTCCCCGAATACCTTCAACCGTACACCGCACTTCTCCATCAGCGAGAGGTCGAGACTGCACATCTTGCGGATCTCCTTTCCGGATCACGCAGATCCGGGTGATCCTCTCATTTCCACTGGTACAACGAGAGGGGGTAAGGTCAATACCATCAATGCCGTTTGACTTGACTAGTTCCAGAGCGTGGGATTGTCGGCTTCTATTTCCTCCAAGACGTTGCGGTAGCCCTATCCGGCATCATCTGAGAGAGAATTGCAGATGGGGTTACAGAAACGGGGTTACAGATAGAGACGCAGACATTTGCGGTTACAGATTAATATGCAAAAAAAAAAAGCCCTAACTCGTTATGAGCTAGGGCTTTCGAAAGTGGAGGATAACGGACTCGAACCGATGACCTTCTGGCTGCCAGCCAGACGCTCTCCCAACTGAGCTAATCCCCCAGAAAACAGGGTCAGGTGAGAGGCCGGGTGAGTCCGACCTCGCCTGAGGGCGCGACGGTAACAAGTGGGTTGGGAGTGTGTCAAGAAGAGGCGAAATGATCCAGCGCCGTTTGTCCGACCGCCTTCAGGTCCATCTTGCCCGTGCCCAATAACGGAATCTCCTGGACCTCGAGGAAACTGTCCGATGATGGGATCCAAATGTTGGGCAAGCCCTGGTCGGATAGGCCCTGGATCAGCGAGTTGATCGTTACCGCTGCGGGCAGGGGACGGTGCAGGACAATCAGGCGTTCGCCTTTTCTGTCGTCCGGTACGGCGGCCACCGCGACCTGGATCACCGGGTCCTCGTCGTCGCCCTCGATCATCCGCTCCAACTCCTGCTCGATCTTGATGTGCGGGACCATCTCGCCGCCAATCTTTGAAAAACGACTCATCCGACCCGTGATCGTGATGAAACCCTCCTCGTCCAAGATCCCCATGTCACCCGTGTCGTACCAACCGTCTCGGATCTTCTCGGACGTGGCCTTGTCGTTGTTCAGATAACCCAACATCACGTTCGGCCCCCGGAACAAAAACAAACCCTCGGTGTCGGTCCCCAGGTCGGCCCGACTGTCCGGATCGACCACCTTGATCTCGCTGCCCGGACACACCTTGCCCACCGTGCCCAATCGCGTGCCCGGTGGCATGCCCGCTGCGGCACGATGATCGGGCACGTTCATCGACGCCACCGGAGACAACTCGGTCGTCCCATACCCCTCGGTTGGCTGGACACCAAACTTCTCGTTGAACTGCTCGGCCACATCCGTCGGCATCTTCTCGGCACCCACAATCACCAACTCCAACCGATGCATTTGTTCGGGCGTACACCGTTTCATGTAGCTCCGCAGGAATGTCGGAGTTGTCAGGATGATCGTCACGCCGTGCTCTTCGGAGAGTGCACCGACGGTCCGCGAATCGAGCGGGTTGAAGTGGAACACGCAACTGGATTCGAGTAACAGGGTGAGCCACAACGTGCCGGTGTAGCCGAACGAATGAAAGAACGGCAGCACGCCAAGCATCACATCGTCGGCGGTGATCTGGAACATCTCGTGAACCGCTTCGATATTGCTTCCCACGTTGTTGTTCGAGAGCATCACTCCCTTGGGATCACCGGTCGAGCCGGAGGTGAAGATGATCGTCAGCAGATCGTCGGGCTGGATGCGACCGGGGCCGTGGATCGCGTCGACCACCCCGGCCGGCAGCAGCTTGGCCTGCAGCCCGCCGACCAGCTTGTCGAGTCCGGTCAGCTGCTGCATCAGGTCTTCGACGTACACCAGCTTCGCGTCATCCGGTTCGAACGGCCGTTTTTCCATGAACGCCCGACTGGTGAGCACCGTCTTGATGCCACAATCCTTGATACAGAAGTTCATCACTTCGGCCGAAAGTGTGTAGTTGAGATTGACGGCCACTCGGTGATCGATCGACAACGCCGCGTTGACCACAGTGCCTCCGACCGATGGCGGGATCAGGACTCCGACCATCTTTTCGTCGGCCGAGAGGACGCCTCGGTTGAGGACTCGTTTCAAGGCCACTGTGCCGGCCAGCAGGCGGGTACCCGAGAGTGACTTGCCCGAGGAGTCGGAGACTTTCTGGCGATTGCCGGCCGACTTGCAGGTGCGGATCAGTTGCCTGGGGGGGACCAGCTGGGGTTGATCGGGTGCCATGGGAGGTGTCCCGGGGAGATGTGTTCGTGGATTGGGAGCGAGTGCCAGGACGGCGGCTCGGACGTCTTCGACGGATTCGGGACAATTGCAGGGTTGGCCGATGTGGATCGAGACGGGGTAGGGCCAGCGTTTGGGCATCTTCCAGAGGGATCGGCCTCCTTCGTGGCTGAAGATACTGCCCCAGAGTTCATCAAGATAGATCGGCACGATCGGAGCATCGAGGCCATCAACAATCTTCATCATCCCGCGATGGAACTGCTCGACATGCCCACTGTGTGTCAACTGCCCTTCGGGGAAGATGCAGACCAACTCACCGGCCTCGACGGCGGCTCGTGCCTGCCTGAGACTCTGGACAATCGCCCTGGGACCGTCGGTGTTGCGGATCGGGATGACCCCCATCACCCGCGTCAACTTCGCGATCCCGAACCGATTGATGTGGTCGGCATAAGCGACACAGCGGATCGGCCGCGACGAACTGGTGAGCAGCAGGAACCCGTCCATGTACGAGACATGGTTGGCCACCAGCAGGGCTCCGCCCTGTCTGGGAATGTTGTCTCGGCCGAAGACCCGGACCCGATAGACGACTCGGCTGAGCAACCAGATGACCATGCGGATACTGGCCTGAGGCAACAGCCAGAGCACGTAGACGAGGATCGGGATGGTGCCGATGCCTGTGGCCAGGAAGATGGTCGGAGCACTCCAGCCGAAGCCACCTTCGGTAACCACGTAAAACATGACGGCCGAGACGATCATCATACTGAACGAGATGAAGTTGGCGGCGGCCAGGATACGGCCTCGGGTCTTGCGTTGACTGCGGTCCTGCTGGAACGCAACCAGCGGAACGATAAAGAACCCGGCTCCCAGTCCCAGCACGACCAGGCTGGCCGCAGCGGGCCAGACGGCAGCCAGTTGAGTGGCGGGGTTGGTCGGGTCGACATCTGCGGTGAACCAGTGGAGTGCCAGGGCACCCAGGGCGACGACCGTGCCGCCGAGTGGGACGAGGCCCAGTTCGACCTTGCCACCGGACATCAGCCCTGCCAGCACGCTGCCGGTTCCGACGCCGAGCACCAGTGCGATGGCCAGCATGCCGGTTTTGATTTGCGAG
>Ga0114999_10003434_pt1 | contig 19826 bp, 22 predicted proteins | sample ArcticOcean_MG_C_3_FD_89820 | JGI IMG/M metagenome (GOLD analysis project Ga0114999, IMG submission 89820) | Marine microbial communities from western Arctic Ocean - ArcticOcean_MG_CB8_126 | ecosystem: Environmental > Aquatic > Marine > Oceanic | place: Arctic Ocean: Canada Basin | collected...
CTCACGCGGCATGGCTGGATCAGGCTTGCGCCCATTGTCCAATATTCCCCACTGCTGCCTCCCGTAGGAGTCTGGGCCGTGTCTCAGTCCCAGTGTGGCTGATCATCCTCTCAGACCAGCTACGGATCGTAGCCTTGGTGAGCTTTTACCTCACCAACAAGCTAATCCGACGCGGGCTCATCCAACAGCGATAAATCTTTCCCCCGAAGGGCGTATACGGTATTAGCACCGGTTTCCCGAAGTTATTCCGTACTGCTAGGTAAATTCCCACGCGTTACTCACCCGTGCGCCACTTTCCACCGGGCCGAAGCCCGGCTTCTCGTTCGACTTGCATGTGTTAAGCCTGCCGCCAGCGTTCGCTCTGAGCCAGGATCAAACTCTCAAGTTGAGAATGTCCTACTTTCCGGACGAATCCGGAAAATGGTATTGACTTAGAGCCGTCACAAACACGTAACGTTGATCTATGTACCAGTTGTAAGTACATAAATCCTCGCAGTATGCGTTTGCACCGGCATCCAAATTTGGCGTGCCGCCGCCCACGCATCTCTTCCTCATTCACGATGTCAAAGAGCAAAATGACACTTCCGGATAGACAGACTTCGCCTACCTGGCTGCGCCGAGAAGGGGCTTATACGCGAGCCCCCCAAGGGTGTCAAACTTAAACGCGGCGGCGTCCTCTAAACCGTCCCGAATTGACCGCCGACCGAGAATTATGTGCCTGAATGCCCCGACTGACAAGAAATTGCGACTGGAAAATGGGGTTGGGAATTTCGGTTGGGAATCGTAGGCCAAATTCCTAGTCAGTTGCGGGACCGATGCGTGGCGAACCCGTAGCGCCGCGCTTGGACCCAAGACTATCCAGGATTTTGGCAGAAGCCTGGGCCTTCACGGAACAATCCCCCAGCATCGCTATGATTTCGGCGCTGTTTTGAAGCACGCGCCGGGCTTCGGGGCGCGCGTCATTCCGAATCCGGGCCATACGATCGACAATTTCATCCTGAAGCGTCGTCAACAAATCTTCCAATTTCTAACCCTTGGGGTTGTCCTTGCTCATCAACAACTTCGCCATAAATTCCCTCTCCCGCCCCCTGAACGCGAAGGAAGCGCCTCCCTCAACGCGTCAAATTTTCAAGTCCCCATCTACCCGTATTGGGCCACCCGTGTTGGGCAAGACGGAGCATAACGTCGCCACATCATTCACGAAACCAGCGTCAACGCACTTAATGTTGCGGCCTCCACGCCAACATGACATCGGATAGCGCCAGGCAAGGGCACAATGATCTGCCTATTTCGCTGTCTACCTGGACGCGCGGACCTAGACCTCCAGATCGACGTAGCCTCTCTCGATCGCCTTTTGCAGTGAATCGAACGCATTCAGTGCCAACAAATAGGCATCCCGGCGTTCGCCCACCTCAGTCATGACTTCAACGCCCGGGAGCGATCCGTCTTTGGCGATCATTTTGAACGCAGATTCCAGATAGTCCGCGCGAAACTTGCTGACCGTAACGGCAAACTTCAGGACCATGTCTTCCGTGATAGTGGGAAGGCGTTCGTGGATGATCTCCCGGTTGGCAATACGAATTCCCTGCTCGATATCATGCAGGAACTTCTGTTGCGCCATCACAGGAACTTCTGTTGCGCCATCAATTGTCTGTAATCGTCAGAATGCTTCGGCATGACCACGCTCCAAATCACGTATGTTCTTGGTCTTCAAATCCTATGGCCAATTGAAACCTATTGTCCGTCCAATCGCAACGCGGGGCTTTTTCGGTTTTCCATGGAGTCCCTTCGCGCGAGGAAAAAAACACTCGAGAAAATGATCGCGGATCCTATCCAAGTCCAGGTATCGGGAATCTGGGCGAACAAGAGGAACGCAAACAAGGCCGCCATCGGCAAGCGCATGAAATCGAACGGCGCGGTCAGCGAGGCATCTCCAATGTTCAAGGCCCGGGTGGTACCGTAGAGATTGACGCTGGCCCCGAGACCCAACGCCAAAATCCACAGCCAGGCCTCTCCCACCGGCCATTGCCAGGCAAAAGAGGCCGGGATCAGTGTCAACGGTGCGCCCAGCAACCACAAGTACACCGCGACCCGTGCCGGCGGTTCCGTCGCCAGCAGGAGTTTTCCGGTGATGATGATGCCGGCGAACGCGAGGGACGACGCCAGTGCAAGTATCGCGGCGGGCTGAAATGCATCGGCGCCAGGACGCAAAATGACCAGAACGCCAATGACGCCGACCAGCAGAGAGAGCCAGCGTCTGCGATCCACCACCTCTTTTAAAATCACGATAGCAAGCAGAGTCGCGAAAATATTCTGAGAGAATGTCAAAGCCGTGACCTCCGCGACGGGCATGAGGACCAACGCAAACACCAGCGTCATCGACGAGAACACAAGAATCGCCGACCGCGTCAGATAGAGCCCTATGCGTGCGGTCTTGAGGCCGCCCAGCCCAACCCTGAACAACCAGGGAAGGAAGGCAATCAACCCCACCGAATTGCGCCAGAACGTGATCTCGATGACGTGAAGCTGATCAGACAGCAGGCGCACCATGCTTACCTGGACTGCGAACCCGACCGACATGAGCAACATCCACAGTCCACAGCGGACCGGGACGGACAGGGTGGGCCATTTCATGGAAAATGACCGATGGCGCCCGATTGCCTTGCCCGGGCGGGATTCACGCAACAATTCCAGATAGCCACACGCCTTCGGCGGGACGACCCGTCAGGTCAACCGGCGCCCCGTTGAAGAAATTCCATGGTGACGCCGTCAGGGTCCCGTATATAGGCAGCACGCGCGCCTTTATTGGGCCCACCGGTAACATCCAGCACGTTTCCCATGAGCTGGGCGCCGTGTTGCGCGGCCAGGTCTATCACGGCCTGAACATCCTCTACATCGAAGGCGATGTGCGCCGCCCCAACGTCACACACGCGGCATTCCACCCGGCCCCGATCCGCAGGCCCCTTATATTCGATCAACTCGAGCGCGTGTCCCGGCATCTGCAGGTAGGCGACATCGATATCGGCGCCTTCTATCCCGGTCATCGCCTGAATCATCGCGGGATCCCTGGGTTCATGAGACGTCACCCGAAACCCAAGGACTTCGGTGAAGAATGCGATCGAGCGATTGAGGTTCGAAACTGTAAAGCTCGTGTGGTTGGTTCCAAGTACCTTGACTTCGACCATGCTGCCTCCCCCGTTTTCGTTCGTGAGCCTCAGTTCGGGCTCGAATTTCCGCCCATCTTTACACACGAAAAGCCCTGCAGGACATACGAGAAGCTTCGGACGCCACCAAATCTGAATGCTTAGCCGGCCCCAATCATTCCATAACCGCGACACGGTTTGGCCGTATTTGGCCGGGACTCTGCCGATCCACGAGAGGGGAACAGGACAGCACCACAAATTCGATGGAGACGACGATGCCACGGCTTTCCACTTCGTACCGCTACCATCTTCCGCTGCCCGGTCATGCCAGTCTTCGCGCTCTGCTAATGGGGGGATTGGCACTGCTCCTCTACGCCTGCCAGTCGCCGGTGACCACGCTTCAATCCTCGGCGGCCTCGGGAGATGAATTCACGCGCGCACTCACCCAGGAGTACCGTGCATTTTCGACGTTCGAGGCCGAAGAAATGGTCGATTGGCCGGATGCCGAGCATTTTGCCCGCAAGGGCTTGCTCGCCGCTCAAGGGTATGCCGTCGAGCCAGAGCACGTGAATGACTGGCGGATACCTGAGCCGCAACGGCAGGTCCTCGATCGGGCCCGCAACCGTCTGGCCTGGGTCCTGGCAACAGGCGCCAGCGCGGAGTCGCCCATCAGTGCGGCAACCGCCCAGTCACGATTCGATTGCTGGATCGAACAGCAGGAAGAGAACTGGCAACCGCAACACATTGCCGCCTGCCGGGACGGGTTCTACGCACTTCTCGGCGAACTTGAAGAGCTGGATGGACCCCGGTCAGCGCGCCTCACGCTCGTCTTGTTCAAATTTGATTCGGATAAGATCGATGACCGGGCGGCCTCGACACTGGATGCCATGGCGCGCTGGGCACACGCAGCCAATGCCGCCTCGATTAGCGTGACCGGCCATACCGACCGCGCTGGAACCCAGAGATACAACATCAACTTGTCGTTGCGCCGTGCACTGGCTACCCGGTCTGCCCTCGTGCAATTGGGTCTGCGGCCGGAAATTGTTTCGTTCTCGGGCGCCGGAGAAACATTGCCACGCGTTCCAACGGAAGATGGCGTCCGTGAAGCGCTGAATCGCCGCGTCGAGCTGGAAATTCGCCTTCCCGATTTGCCCAACACCACCTCAAAGTTAACGGGCATCAAACCCGAGAGCCGAATGTTCGCGGCCCGTTAGACCCCTTGGGCCAATTCGGCAAGCTTTGTGAAAGAATTCCTGGCCGGGCCAGTGTGAATTGCCCGTATTGGCAAATTTCGGTAAGCTTCGCCGTGTGACAAAAGTAATCTACATGCTGGGCACGATCTCCGGACTGGGTGTGACTTCCGGGTTGGTTGCCGCTGGCTGGCCAGTCGACTGGATCAGTTCGGCATTCCAGTTGGGGCAGTACGTGTTTGACGCATACTTCATCGCATTCATCGATGCGGTGAATTTCGGCACGCTGTGCTTCTAAGAGACGACGCAGAGGCGTCCCGTTTTTCCTAAATTGTCGACGTGTTGCTTGGCTGTTTTCCGGACAATCTGTTTGGGCTGTTTGCCCGGCAATCTATCTGGAACCATCAGATTTTATTTATTGACGAACCTGACATGATTCGCTGACGCCTCAGAGCAATTATTTTAATTTGCTCAAATATCAATGCGCTACAGCGGATTCACCAAGCACAGTCGTCCGATGCAAATGCCGGTGACCGGTGCCGTAAAAGTCGTGGACCGCGTGATGCACGGTGCAACGGTTATCCCACATCAAGAGATCGTTCACCTGCCATCTGTGGCGATAGATGAATTCGGGCTTGGTGATATGTGCAAACAGGAACTCGAGCACGGCATCGCTCTCAGACCTGGCCAGTTCCACGATGTGTGTCGTAAATCCGGGATTGACGAACAGGGCTTTTCTGCCCGTTTCCGGATGCGTCCGTACCACCGGATGCTCAACGGGTGGCGTCAGCGCGGTTTGAGATTGATTTGGACCGGACGTCGCGAAGAATTTGTTCACCTGATCAAAATTGTGAACTGCCGTCAGCCCATCGAGCATCTGTTGCATGGTGAGCGAAAGGGATTCGTACGCCGCGTTCATGCTCGCGACCATGGTGTCACCGCCGCTCGGCGGCATTTCGAGCGCATAAAGAAGAGACGCCTTTGCGGGAGGCTTTACATATGAAAGGTCGGAATGCCAGTAGCGTCCGGACTCCGGATTTCCCATGGGTTTTCCGTCCTCATCCACCTTGGTGGAAACACGGTATATCTGTGGGTATCCGTCCAGCAGGAATTGACCGACCACGTGCTCTTCCAGATCACCGAGACGCCTGCTGAAGGCGATGTGTTCCTCTGGGGTCAGCACCTGGCCGCGGAACACGACGACACCATTGTGATCGAGCCATACCTGGTTGATTTCCTGAAATTCGGCGTCCGACAAGGGTGAAGAAAGATCGAGTCCGACGACTTCTGCACCGAGTACTGGCGAAAGCGTGTTGATCGTAAAACCCATCTTGCTGGCAGCTCCCGATAGTCATGCGTGACTCTGAAGACCGACAACGGTATCAGCCCTTGATCATGATCTAGCCGACCGGCGGCCACCTTGACAAGTATCCCGGCCTCGCACCGGTCGCCGGCGGAACTTGCTCATAGCCCAACCATCTTTCGGCCATCGAAGGTACACACAAGCCGCCATTTAAGCGGCCAGCGCATCTCCTTTTACAGTAGTCCGATAGAGATCGCGGACCCCACGCCCGTAAAAATCCTGAACGGCGTAATGCATGGTGCAGCGGTTGTCCCATAGGACGAGGTCATGTGCCCGCCAACGGTGCCGATAGATGAACTGAGGTTGAGTCGCGTGCTGAAAGAGAAACTGAAGGAGGAAATCACTTTCGTCGGCGTTCAATCCGATAATGCGTGTCGTGAAGCCGGGATTTACATAGAGCGATTTCTGCCCCGTCTCCGGATGGGTGTTTACGACGGGATGCCTGACCGGAGGCGTTCCGTCAATCTGCCCATCCGTCGCCTTGAACGTCGAGAAATTCGAAAGCGCACGCTCGAACAAATGTTCGGCGGACAGTCCGTCCAGCGTCCTTTTCAGTGCCGGGGACAGGGCCTCATAGGCGCGATACATACTCGTGAACATGGTATCTCCACCCGCAGGAGGAATCTCGACGGCGTAGAGCAGCGATGCCTTAGCGGGCGGATTGAGATAGGAATTGTCGGTATGCCAGTGATTGCCGGCCTGCGGATTTCCCAAATATTTCCCGTCTTCGTCTTCCTTGTTCGACACCCGGTAGAGTTCTGGATAGCCATCGGGAACAAATTGCGTGACCACATGATGGTCTAGTTCCCCAATCCGTCCGCTGAATGAAATGTGTTGTTCATGCGTGAGGTCTTGATCGCGGATGACCAGGATGCCGTTGTGGTCGAGCCACGCCTGATACAAGGCTTTGAAAGCCGCCTCGGTCAGTCCGGTGGCCAAATCGACGCCCGTCACCTCGGCACCCAATATCGGCGACAACTGACTGATTTTCAAAGTCACAGAGTCCTCAACGAAATATCGTCCTAATCGTCTTCTTCCCGAAGCGTGGATTCGCGAATTCGACGCGTCAGTAGACGCACGAGCGCCGCCGCGAGAAGGTCGGAATTCGACAGACTGTCGTCGAGCTCGTCCTTCGAGAAAACGGTACAGATCGTATCCTCGCCAACGATCGCCGTCGCCGAGCGCGCCTCGTCATCAACCAAGGCCATCTCACCAAAGAAGTCGCCCCGATACAGTGTATCCAGGATGATTTCCTGTCCGTCGCGCTCGCCGACGATCATGACGATACCGGAGCGAATCAAATAGGCGAATTCAGCTGGATCGCCCTTTCGGAATACCACGGAGCCCTTGGTGAAAGATTTGGTCTTCAGTGCGTCTACGTTGAGCATCGCGTCAGTCAGTCTCCCAGAACATATGACATTGCCAGAGCAGATTTAGACAGAATAGCTTGCGGAGAATTGGCTTGCCACATCGACTTTATAACGATTTTTGCGACACCTATTGTCGTAATGTGTCTTCACGTAGAACTTGTACCAGTTCGAAAGAAGGAATTTATTAATCAATCGCGCCCCTAATGCCCCTACTTCAAAATGGCAAGTCTACTATCGACCGGCAGGTCAAGATCTGCTGCGATTATCTGAATATGCGCAAGTTCGTTACAGTTCCCCAGGCTAACGATGTTCAATCCCACTCAACTGGTTATCGACTCATTCGTCGCACATCTTCGAGATGCGTACACCCGCATCTATACGACCCAAGAGCCAGCCTATCCCGGCATCATCGATTTCGTCGGCAGGGCCGCGCTCGAGAATATCGCCAATAGAGATGCGCCGTATCATGACATCAATCACACGATCATGGTCACGCTTGTCGGGCAGGAAATTCTCACCGGGAAACACATGCTCGAAGGCGGCGTCGCCCCGTCAGACTGGCTCCATTTCATCATTTCCCTGCTTTGCCACGACATTGGCTATGTGCGTGGAATCTGCAAAGGGGACAACGATGGAGAATATGTCTCCGACATGAATGGCGGGCTGGTCACGCTGCCGGCCGGCGCCACGGATGCCTCACTGACCCCGTACCACATCGACCGCGCCAAGCTCTTCGTCAAGGAACGCTTCGGTAGCAATAAAATATTAGACACCGGCGTGATCGAAGCCAACATCGAACATACCCGGTTCCCCTTCCCCGACGAGAAGGATTATCAGGAAACCGACGACTTCCCAGGTCTGCTGCGCTCAGCCGATCTCATCGGTCAAATGGCCGACATCAACTACTTGCGTATAATCTCAGCGCTATACTTCGAATTTCAGGAAACCGGAGAGAACGCGCGATTTGGTTACGCCAACGCCGCCGAACTCCGCGCAGGGTATCCCAGGTTCTTCTGGAAGATGGTCAGCCCGTTTCTCGACGACGCGATCCGTTATCTGCGCGTCACCCAGGACGGCAAACAATGGGTCGCCAATCTTTACGCCCAGGTGTTCGCAGAAGAACACCAGGCTCCCGGACTGGGGCCGGAGCGCGGCTAGACCCGATTTGGGGGTCGCCAACCTCCACGTCCAGAAGTTCGCAGAAGAACACCAGGCTCCCGGACTGGGGCCGGAGCGCGGCTCGTGCACTGTCCTAAAGGCTAACCTCGTTCAATCTCCTCTCGCCCATCAATACCGAATTAGGATTGGCCACGTCTGTGGAGCGGGAAATCACTTCAGACCATGACGGACGACAAAGAATCCAAGACCCCGGCATCGGGCAGAGTTTCTGAACAGACCGGACAGCCCAGATTTCAGATTCGCATCGCTTACGGACTCTTGACCAGCTTTGGCGGGCTGGTGCTGCTTGCCGTCCTGGTCGTTCTCGGACTGGGATTGTGGAGCGCTCGGCAGAACACCTTCAATCTGCTTGCCGACAAATCGCTTGCCGCGAAGGAAATTGTTTACGCCCGGTTGGAGCAACATCTGACGCCCGCGGAAAATGCGTTAAGGCACCTCGGCCAGCAGATGCAAGACGGTAGTGTCGACGTCTCGAACGAGACGGAGGTCGGGCAGTACTTGTCCGGCGCTTTGGCGGCGACACCACAAGTCCGCTCGATCGTCTACATCAGTGAAAATGCCCGGATGATATTTGCGTTGCGGAAAGAGCGCGGCGTCGAGTTGAACATCGTCGACATCAGCAAGATGCCCGTGATCCTGAACGCGGTCGGGGAAGCGCGGAACAAGGTTGATGTCTTCTGGGGCGACATTATTCGTCCCGAGACGTCGTCGGTGACGCTGCTCAATGCGCGCTATTCCGTTCTGCTTGCTGACGGTTCCTTCGGCTTTCTGGCGGCAACTGTACAGATCGACCAGCTTTCGAAAATTCTCGAGTCTACTGGGAAGACACTCGGTGGCCGGGCGTTCGTGATCTACGACGAAAACTTCGTCCTGGCACATCCAAGTTTGACCGCGGGAATTTTGGACCTTGAGGAAGGGCAGATACTGCCCACGCTCGATAAGGTCAGTGACCCTCTGTTCACGGCTTTCGACAAACGCGGGGCCCAGAGCCGCCGCAACCGACTTCTGGAAGAGGCAACGGGCATTCGTATGATCACGACGTCGACCGCGGATTGGGCCGTCGTTTCCAGCGAAATCGACCGCTTTGGGACGAATCCATGGCGAATCGTCGTCGCCTTCCCAGCCGATGATTTCGAAGAAGAGTTCAGACGCCTCAGATGGGCTGCGATCGCCGGACTGGTTGCCCTCATCATTACGCTCATCCTGGCGTACCTGCTGGCACGCTACTTAAGCGCACCCATCGACAGGCTCGCGATTGCCGCGGAGCGTGTACGCGAGCTGTCACTGAAAAACTTCACGCCGCTCAATACCAGTTTGTTTCGCGAGATCTCCTTAGCCTCAAAAGCCTTCAATTCGATGATCGCCGGACTGAGATGGTTCGAGCTTTACATCCCCCAAAAACTGGTGAAGCAGCTCGTCGACGCTGGGGGCTCCGGCATCACGCGATCGCGTCAGCGGGAACTGACCATCATGTTCACGGATATCGTCGGCTTCACGGGAATATCTGCGGCCATGTCAGCGGAAGATACCGTTGATTTTTTAAACAGCCATTTCGAGATGCTGGGCTCGGCCGTTGAGGCGGAGGGCGGCACGATCGACAAATTTATCGGCGATGCCCTGATGGCTTTCTGGAATGCACCGGAAGATCAACCCGATCATGCAGCACGAGCCTGCCGCACAGCGATCGCAATTCGCGACGCGGTGTGCATTGAGAACGCGCTGCGGCGGGAAAATAATCTACCGCCCGTTAGAGTCCGCATCGGCTTACATACAGGCGACGTCGTCGTTGGAAATATCGGTGCGCCGGGACGTATCAACTATACGATCGTCGGCGATGCCGTGAATATCGCCAACCGGCTTGAACAACTCGGCAGAGAAGAGATCGAGCCAGAGGAAGCGGTCATTATCCTGATCAGCGGCGCCACCCAGGATCGCATCCCGGACTCGATCGAGAGGATAGAAATCGGTGCGCGTCCCCTTCGCGGAGTGGACTCCGCGGTTACTGTCTACAGGTTGTAACGAGCCGGATCCTGTCGCCTGAAACGCGGCATTCAGCCAACCCGCGTGGCCGCGAGTAATTCCTCATCCAAGTCGAAACCAAAGCCGGGGGTATCCGACAAAACCACCCACCCGTCACCATCGATCATCGTTTGATCTCTCAAACCAAAGTCCCGCCCCAGCGCCGTCCATTCCGGTGGATCAAAGGGAAACTCAATATACGGGCTGCCCGTCGTTCCCGCCGCGACGTGCGCATTCGCCAGAAATTGAATACCGTTGCCCCACGTGTGCGGCGAGAAAATCAAACCCGCCTCCCCGGCAAGGAATGCGATTTTGGCGGCACCGGTAATTCCACTCGTCAGACAGCAATCAGGCTGTAGAACGTCGAGGCAACCGCGCTCAATTATCGTCGAAAATTCATAAGGCTCGGTAGTCATCTCGCCACCAGAGATTCGCACTGAAACCGCATTCCGGAGGGCCGTCATACCGCCGTAGTCACCACGATGAAGCGGCTCTTCCATCCAGAACACGCCAAGCTCATCGAGATGTTGCGTTACCTCCAACACCATTTCAAAAGGCCAGTAGGGACGTAAATCACCCGGCGTTCGCCACGCCCGATTGCAATCAACCATCAGGTCAATTCCATCGCCCACGGCGGACCGAACCGACTCGATGACCTGCAAGTCTTCCCGCCGGTCCTCCCGGCCGAACCGCACTTTGATCGCACGATAGCCTTCGTCGACCAGGAACCGAGCCTGATCAGCCATGGCTTGGGTGTCGCGCAGCACTCCGGTCGATGCATAAGCGCGCAGCCGATCCGTTTTACCGCCGAGCAGTTGCCAGACTGGCTTGTTTTCCACACGTCCCTTGAGATCCCACAAAGCGACATCGATGGCCCAGCAGCGCCCGATATCAAAGGAAACATCGTCGAGTAGCGAGTGATGGCGGCTCAGGTCCAGTGGATCCTGACCCAAAAAAAGATGTTCGTAGTCTTGAAATGAGCTCGACAGGTATCCCGATCCGATGCCCACGGCGCCATCGTCGGTGTGAATGCGAACGACGGTGAGGCCGAACTTCGTTCGCGGCATCGGATCCCATGCCGCTGGAAAAGGTGGCTCAAGCGGCAATGAATGCCGTGAAATTTCGATACGTTCAATCTTCATCGGGGTGAGCGGCTATCCAAAGACCCTAACCAGCGCCACGGAGTGCGTGGCATGTCGTTGATTCGAGATGCCGCCAAGCGACCACGGAAAGCGGAGAATGCCCTAGACGACTTCGTCAGTACGTGACGTCGTCTCACCGTAGCGCTTCAACGCAGGCTGTCTCAGGCCGTCGTACAGGCTGTCGACCTTTTGATTGATGATCCGCCCTTCCCGCTCGAACAGACTGTTACCATTCGCGTCACTCTCGACCAGGAATGGACCGAAGTTCTCGACTTCCAGCACCCACATCGCCTGCGCGATGCCCAAGTCTTCCAGCCAGTGCGCGTCGACGATGCGCTTGATTCCGCGGCCCAGGAGTGCGCCCGTGCCATAACCGACCGTCGACAGGTAAACCGCCCCGTTCGGAACAAAATGCGTGCGGTAGTCCTCTTCCGTCATGCCACCTTTTCCGATGATGGCGCGGCACCCCGAAATCTCAAACCATTGCTTGAGCCAACGTGCAAAACGAAAGCTCGCCGTCGCCGTCACCGCGCCGAGATTAAAGGTGCCATCTTCATTGACCGAGGCCGCCGGCGAGCAGTGGAAGTTGACGTTTCCCAATGACCTAAATGGAACCGGTGGCTCCCGTCCTTCATCCAACACCCGCTTGTAGAGACCCTCGCGGCCCGTGTAGACGACTCCATTCAGGTAAACCGCCGTGCCCAACTCAAGCCCGACGAGCGATTCATCCGTAATCGGAAGTTGAATGTGTTTCGTCTTCACTGCGCGACCACCTTATCCAATTCCGGCGTAACGCCATCCCATTCCACCGTGTCGCGCCGGTGATATGGCGTGAACCATTGTGGATCGGTGCGGTAGTCGATATCTCCTCCGGCACCAAGACGGACGACCGCCCGACGGGAAGACAGGCAGAAACTGTGAACGCTCATCGGCATCCCGCCGGTGTGGGTGTAGGCCACTTCAATATGGCAGTCGACAACCATCGACTTGCCAACAAAGCCCATCGGGCCCATCCCGATGTTGTTGCCCATCTCTTTCAACTCTTCCTCGAGAGCCGCAATTTCAGGATCCGGACTGCGATCACCCACCACACGCAAACATGCGGCCTGCTTGCCGATGGTCATCGCCGAGTCCTTACTGCCGCCCAGCCCGATACCGACGATGGCTGGCTGACACGCCAGACCCCGACGCCCGAATTCCAGCATGACATCGAGGAAAAACCTCTTGATTCCGTCGATCCCGTCTCCCGGGAAGAGCATGCGGTAGTCGCTGCCAAACAGTCCGCCCTTGTGAACCGTTGTAATGTCGATCCAGTCGGCATCGGGCTCGAACGAATACTCAATCTCGGGCGCCAGAATGCCGACGTTATTATTGTGGTCCAGGCGCGAGAGCGGATGGACGCGATTGGGGCGAAGCGGCACCTCCTGAGTGGCCGTTGCCGTGGCCCATCTCAAGGTCCTCTCAAGCGCCACGAAACCACCCTCAACCTGCGCCTCGTTGCCGACCTTAACGTAGTAACGCGGCAACCCGGTGTCGGCGCACATGGCTCGGCGGTCCTCTTCGGCAACGTCCCAATTCTCGCACATTGCCTCAAGCACGAACCGGCTGAGCTCGTTCTCCTCTTCGTTGACCATCTGCTTGATGCCGGACTTGTAGTCTTCCGGAATCACGATGGCCGCCCGCCGCATGATCTCAAGCGCGGCTTCGCTGATGGCATCCTGTTTGATCATTCTGAACCTCGGTTGCCTGTTGGGGCGCATGGCTGATTGTCCTGGGCGCGTGTACGGAGCGCAGTCAAGCTACGGCCGTTTCAGCTTCTTCGCGAATGAGTGTGTCGCCCGGCCTGACACGCGAAAATTCAACGGGTGCGGTGCCGACGTCGATCGTGCCGCCGTTCAGGCGCGCGGTCGTGAAGTAAGACGACTCAAGATCACCTTCTTCCGGGAAATCCTCGCGGTAGTGCGCTCCCCGAGAATTTTCGCGGGCCAGCGCGGCTTCCGTGATCGCCTTGCTGACAAGAATCAGACTATCCAGGTTCAACCAGTCATGCCATGTCAGGTTAAACGTGCGATCGGACGCGGCGACACCCGTCTCGGCCAATTCATTCTCCAAGTCGACCAGAGACTGACGCGCCCGCTTCATACGGTCGGGGTCACGGATGATTCCGACATCGTCCCACATGATGTCCTCAAGCCGCTCCCGCATATCGAGCAGATCACCCGATGGTTTTCCAAAAGGATGCAAGCTGCGCTCGACGGTCGCGTCGATCACCGACTGATCGGGATCCGCATACGCGCCCTCCGACGTCACCCAAGGCCCCATCACATCGCCGGCAATTCCGCCAAACACCGTGGAATTCGCCACACCGTTGCCACCGAGGCGATTGGCACCATGGACGCCGCCCGTGTCCTCACCTGCGGCAAAGAGTCCCTCAACCGAAGTACGGCACGATGTGTCGTATTCAACACCACCCATAATGTAGTGCGCTGTCGGGACGACTTCCACGAGGCCCTCAACGAGATCAAAGCCACAGTCTGCACAACGTTCCACCATGCCCTTGAACTGGCGGCGCACCAGATCGTGGTCCAAATGCCGCATGGTGATGAACAATCCGTCGTTTGGACCGATGCGTCCCTGACGCATTTCCTCAAACATCGCACGACTTACGATGTCGCGCGTGGCGCGTTCACCGCGAGGATCGTAGTTCTCCATGAAGCGTTCGTGTTCGCCGTTGAGCAAGTAGCCCCCGGCGCCCCGCAATCCTTCTTCGATGATCGTTCCGGTAATTCGGGTTTCGCGCCCGGCGATCAGACCGGTCGGGTGGAACTGCACCATCTCCATATCACGGAGCGAAAGTCCCGCACGCAAGGCCATCGCCATTCCATCGCAGGTCTTGTCAGCCGACGGTGTGTGATACCTGTACATCGTGGGCCCGCCGCCCGCCGCGAGCAAAACAGCCTTCGCTTGGACAAAGTGGAAGCTGCCGTCACGGACATCGATCAGCAGCACACCCGAAATCCGGCTGCCGTCCTTGGCAGGGACCAAGGCGATAGCCCGATGTTCCTCCAGTCGGTTGATGCGGCGCGCCCAGACCTGCTCCGCCAACCGGTTGATGATCTCGATGCCGGTGAGGTCACCCTTGTGCACGGTCCGGTCGAACGTCTGGCCGGCGAACGCTTTCAGATGGACACTGCCGTCCTGGTTACGATCGAAGAAACATCCAAGCTCATTTTCCAACTCATGAATGCGCTCGATGGCGGTATTTATCAGGGTCCAGGCGAGATCCTGATTGTTGAGCCATTTCCCGCCCTGGATGGTATCCATGAAATGGCGTTCAACGGAGTCGCCATTCCCGATCGCAACGTTGTAGCCCCCTTGCACCATGCGCGTGCAACCGCTCTTGCCCAGCAGTCCCTTGACCGCGACAGTGATGTCCAGATCAGGCGCAGCCTTGTGGGCATGGAGCGCGGCAAAAAGCCCAGCGCCACCGCTTCCCAAAATCAAAATATCCGTTTGGTGCCGGGTGATGGTTCGGTCGGTCATTGCGGGCATCTGCCTTTGAAATTTGGGCAGACATCCGCCCTTGAATATCGGCTCATCTAATTGGCGTTCATCAGAAACAGCAGTCCGGCGGCGACGGCGATTCCCGCTGTGATCGCGACAAATGACTTCTGCCAGTTGCGCCAATCCAGGAATTCAAACGCCAGCAAGCGCACGCCACCGACCATGTGTCCGGCAAGCAAGACCACCAGCAGAGTCTCACCAATTTTCACAACAGGGGCTTCCGTCCAATCGAGAAAGGCGTCAAACCGCGCGGCTTCCTGAACGGCCAGAGAGAGTGTGTATAGATGAAATGGAATGAACACCGCCAACGCCACACCCGACACGCGATGCAACACAAAGGCCCAATACGTGGGATGGTTCCGCAATGCGATGGCGTACTTCATATCAGCACCCTCACCGCGCGAACGCCGAGAACGATGACCGTCGCGCCAAACAATATGGCCGCAACGTCCAAGGTCCTGCCTGACCAAGGTGTCATTTCCCTGACGATGGCGCGCAAGCCGATCGGGGCGTGAATGGCAACAGCGACGACGAACAGGCCGTAGATCGCGCCCCACAGCGTGCTGCCTTCCGTGCGCGCAAGAATTTCCTGGGCCGACAAGCCACCTTGAATCGCATAAATCATCGTCCCCAAATGGATGAGCACCAAGGGAGCCATGACGAACGCGCTCGCACGCTGTGCGATGAAAAGCCAAATTTCAGTACGGCTATTCAAAGCTCACCTCGCAGAACAGACTTTGTCGTCGCACGTTTAAGCCCTGCAATAGCCGCCGTCGGGTTCAAATCCTTCGGACAGTACGTCATGCACGCCTGATGACTGTGACACTGATGACAGCCCGCGTCTCCAGCCACAGCAGCAAGGTGCTCCGTCCTTCCGCCATCGCGCGAATCATTGACCAATGTCCAAACCCGGTTCAATGCGGCGGGTCCCAGGTAATCCGAGTTCCAGGCGACAACATCGCAGGCCGAATAACAAACCGCGCATCCAATACATTCAATCCCGGCATCCGCTTCCTGCCGTTCACGGGAGTCCGGCTCTACCTGGGCAAATGCTTGTCTGTTGTCCGAGTCCGATGGAATGAACTGGCCGGTGGCCCGCTGCCACTTGTCGAAAAACGGTGCCATGTCCACGACGAGATCCCGGATAACCGGAAGATTCCGCAATGGCTCAATCCGGATATGACCATCCTTTGCCACACGATCAACGTGGGTCCGGCACGTCCAGCGTGGCACGCCGTTGACCGTCATGGCGCACGATCCGCACATACCGACGCGACAGGCAAAACGATATGACAACGATGGATCGAGTCGCCGTTGCACATGCGAGACCACATCGAGGATCGTTTGGCTCGCACGTTTCGGCACACGGTAGGACACGAACTCGCCGGAATCCTTGCCGCGCCAAATCTCGACAACAAAGTCGCCTCTCTGAGTCGCCTGCTCCGTCACTGAGTATGTCTCCGCTTGGGGTCGGTTCCGACTTGTGAGAGGAGGCGGGGAAAAATCACCGCGGAGGGAGCAAGCGGCCTGCGGCTCGGTGCAATACCGCTACGCCACATGACATTTCCTGAAGCACGCAGTATCGGCGCTTGGCGCGTACGAATCCTGTCCATGGCACGTCCTTTCGATCAGCCAAAATTATTGTAATGCCCGCCCCAATACGCCCACGCCTCTATCCGGACGTGATGCACGCTTCTAATACGAAAATTGCCACGCAGTCATCCCCGTGACAAGGCACATCGGGATCAGGCTCGTTAAAAGGGCGACCGGCCGTAGTTCCCCGATGATGTACAGGTGGCTGGGTGTTGGTGCTTGGGGCATGGATCGAAGTCGCGCGTTTGCCGCGGGCGATAATTACATCGGCTAACGAACACGCGTCGCACCAGCATCAATCCGACGTCGTGGCGGCGTACAACCTCTTTGGTTCTGTACGGCGATTATTGAATTGTGGGCTCGGCCTTACGATCGGGCTCGATCGCCAATATGTGGGTCATCACGCCATCCCATTGGTATTCGCGCGCAAACTCCACCGCTTCGTGCCAGCCCACCGACTGGACGAGTTGCTCGGCCATTTCCCGTTGATATGTAGAATTGTCTTCCATCACGTCGCTCCCAACGCGAGCCTGATCCGATGGTGCGCCCGAAATGGTTTAGGAAATGCAAACGTGAGGACTTGTGGCGGCTCAGCGCAATGCCCTTGAATGAATCATCGTGAAATTTCGTTGCACCGGTTGAGGTGACTGCATCCATCGGAGGGTCGAGCCAAAGAGAATCCTAGGGATTCTCCTCAATCGGCCGCCAGTCGCGCACCATTCGAATGGCTTCTTCGAACTGTGCCGGCGGCAACAACAGTTTTGCCGAGTAGCGGATTCGCGCTGCCGACTCAAAGTCTTCACCGGAAAATTTGGACATTGCGATCGTGGCCCACATATGAGCCCGAACTAAATATCTTTTTGTTCCCACGCCGCTGGTAATCAGCGCCGCGAGATTGAGCACGGCCGGCGCATATCCCTGATCGGCGGCCCGGCGATACCAATCGACTGCGACATTTGAGTCTTTCTCGACGCCATATCCCAGCAGGTAACACTGCGCGAGATCAGTTTGAGCCTTGGGGTTCCCTTGATCTGCCGATTTCTGGAACCATGCCGCAGCTTGTTCGTAGTTCTGTTCGACGCCTTCCCCTTTGTAGTAGAGACCGCCCAGATAATACTGGGCATCCACGTTGCCGGCCGCCGCCAGCGGCGTAAGTTTCCGGTATGCCCGGGCGTGATCGCCGCTTCGAGCAGCCTGCCGGGCCGAGTCCAGGTCGGCAAAGACGGGGGAACTGGCAACAACACAGAATGCGACCCCCAGCAGCCAGTAAAGTGCCCTGTGCATGATCTGACGTCGACAAGCCGGGGGTTTCGTTCGGAAGTTGGTCAAGGTTCACGCCTATTCAGCTACTCAATACGCCTTATGGCCATAAACCTGGCGGCTAAAGAACCTTGGGCGACCACGCTTCGACCCGGGCTCGAGCCTCTTCGATTTCCACCGCACTCATCTTGAGTTCGATCGCGCGAACGAACGCGTGCGCGAAAATCGCGCCTCTGTTCGCGGCGATCGCCGCCCACATGTATGACTCAACATAGTCTTTGGGAACGCCCACGCCCTCACGATAGAGAACACTTGCGGCGATTTGTGCAGAATTTTCCCCTTGATTGGCGGCCTTGATAATCCAGTGTGCCGCCTTTGTGTCGTCCTGTGGAACGCCCCGACCATCCCGATAGAGATTTCCAAGCTTCATCCGTGCCTTGGGATGTCCCGCTTCAGCAGCTTTTGTGAACCACTCAACAGCCAATGGATAGTTCTTGGGCGTACCGTCGCCGGGGTCATGGATCAAGCCTAATTCCAATTGGGCCTTGCTATCCCCCTGGTCCGCCGCCTTGAGGTACCACGCCCGGGCGATATCCAAGTCCGATTCAACACCCAAGCCGCGGTGGAACAGATGGCCGAGGTTATATTGTGCTGCTGGTCGCCCCTACTCGGCCAGCGGCTTCCAATTTTCGTAAGCCGCGGCATAGTCCTCTTGCTCGTACGCGATCATGCCCAAGGCATAGTCGGCGCGGGCAGGCATCCCAGCCGCCACGAAAATCATGATCCCTAGAGCGATACGCAACATACGGCTTCGAGTGTAACCCATCCGGGGCACGTGAGGATGCATCCAATACGTCGCTTCGAAAAATTGTGATCAGGGTATGAAATATGCAACTCGAAGACTGCAGGTTCCCGGCAGCACCGCAGGCAACATTTGATTTCTACAACTGAGTCCAAATCATGATTTGGACTCAGGCAGGAGCGCGTCATCCAGAATGGCGCCGTCGAGAATTGCCCCGTCGAGTATCGATGTTTGGAGGTCGGCACGTTGCAGCTTTGCGCGTGACAGATTAGCGCCCGTTAGATCAGCTTCCCCCAAATCTGCACCGGTCAGGTCCGCCCCCGACAAATCGGCACCCGCCAACGAACTTGCCCACGACCGAACGATCGACTGCCCCGTCGGGTCTCTCAGTTCAATCGGCACAAAGGTGGTATTGCGAAACATTGCCAATCTCAGCGTGGCATTGCGGAAGTTTGCTCCCCGCAAATCCGCAAGGGAGAAATTGGCCCGCGTGAGGTCAGAGTTGGAGAAATCAGAGAACATGAGCTCACACTGCATGAAATTCGCGCCAGACAAACTGGCCTTCGAGAGACCGGCGCCGCTTAGAGATGAACCCGAAAAGTCTATGTTCCGAAGATCCAATCCCGAAAGATTGGCCCGCATCCCCTCGGTTCCTCCGGAGCTACTCCACAATTCATGCTGCCCAATGACGTTTCGAATTTCCGGAGCCAGCGTGTCTTTGGAACTGGACGTCACAACATCCGTTAGGTCGGCGCCAGATAGATCGTTCGCTTCGAGATCAATTCCCCGCATGTTCGCGCCAATCAGATTTGTCTTACTGAAATCTGCCTTGCTCAAATTGCTGCCCGATAGGTCCGACCCTGTCATCTCCGATTGGTCGACCGTTGCCTCAGACATATTTGCCCGGCGCAGTGATGCACTCGGCAAGTAGCTATCGGTCATCTTGGCTTGACTCAGATTTGCGCCATCCAATTGGCAGTCCGACAAATCGGCGCTGCGCTCCGGCTCGCCCATCCTCATAGAACCTGGGCGCAAGTCCACTTCCTGAAGGTTCGCGCCTCGTAGATCCGCGCCATGCAGTTAAGCGCCACGCAAATCCGCGCGGAAAAAATTCGTCTCTTTGCCTTCAAGATCTTCCAGATTGGCGCAAAAGAGATCGGCGAAGCGGAAATCACCACCACTGACGATACTCTTTTTTAGA
>Ga0114999_10003436_pt1 | contig 19815 bp, 18 predicted proteins | sample ArcticOcean_MG_C_3_FD_89820 | JGI IMG/M metagenome (GOLD analysis project Ga0114999, IMG submission 89820) | Marine microbial communities from western Arctic Ocean - ArcticOcean_MG_CB8_126 | ecosystem: Environmental > Aquatic > Marine > Oceanic | place: Arctic Ocean: Canada Basin | collected...
AACTAATTCTGCTGTAGTCTTTTGTGGCTATGTTGTTATTTCCTGATACATTTGCTTGGCCGTTGCTTCTAAGAAACGCAAATCGTTATTTACATCGATAAACTGGAACCCTTCGCCGATGCGTTTTTTTGCTGAAGCGGAATCCTTGACCGGGATGCCGGAGGCTTTACCTGCCTTTATGCACCCTTCGCGAAAAGTTTGCAATGCGGCTTCATGGTCCGGATGACCAGCCTCTACGCCCATCGACATCGCCAAGTCGCCTGGGCCGAGGAAGCCAATATCGATCCCTTCGACGCTGGCGATGGCTTCGGCGTTGTTTATGCCTTCCATATCCTCGATCTGGGGAATGCAGAGCACGGTGTCATCGAAGGTTTGGCGATAATCTTCGGCGAGGGTTACGCAGCGTCCGGTGCCCACCGAACGCAGACCCCGAGGTGGATATCGCATGGCTTTGGCAATCTTTTCAGCTTGCTCGGGTGTGCTGACATGCGGAAAGACCAAGCCCCACGCTCCGGCATCGAGCAGTCGGGCGGCGGTGACCGGATCGTGGTCCCAGGCCCTGCACATCGGGATCGCGCCACGGGCCTCTATCGCGCGGAAGGTATGGGCGATATGCCCGAGGTCAAAAGCCGAGTGCTCGGCGTCGACGACCAGCCATTCGAAACCAGCTGCCGCCATAACTTCGGCCGCCATCGGCGAGGCCAAATTGAGCCAGGAGCCGATGGATGCTTGGCCTTGGGCAAGTTTGTCTTTGATCGGGTTGTGCATTGTTTTCCTTTCTGCAAGGTCTACGTCGTATCAGTCGGATAATATAGGGCTTCACCGGCGTGGGATAAAGCGTAGGCAGTTGCAAAGTGCGATTTGACAAAAATCAGAGGGTGTCCCGTTGTTCTCGTCGATTGCAGCCGCGATAATGCGGGCAAGAGCCAACAGAGGCAGGAGCAGGTGATACAGCGAGTAAGGGGGCAAAAATTCGCTGGGGATGAAGCGATTGTTGGACTTAATGCCCGAGAGCAATCTCGAAGAGGGCAATCAAAAGATCCCCGCCGATACCGCCGAAATGCGCTATGGGGTATCGGTAATGGACGAGTGTTTAGGCTGGCATGCTACCGAACAGTTATTGCGCGACGCCTATGCGAGAATGTGCAACCCCTTGGCGACCGTCGCCTCATTAGTTTGTGGCGATCAACAGGTCGACTTCGCCTTTGAGCACATCGAGTACTTCGTCGTAGGGAAATTGGCCGAGCAATTCGGTGCCGCGTTTGAGATTGACGAAATTTGGCGCGCACCATAGGCCGAGATCGGCATCGTCGGTCTCGCCCGGGCCATTGACCCGGCACCCCATGATGGCAATGGTGATCTCGTGGTCTCGGGCATAGGCGGTGACATCGCGAACATTATGGGCTAGATCGATAAAAGCTTCGTTTTCGACGCGTGAGCAGGAGGGGCAGGAGATGATATTGAGCCCTCCGGAGAGCAATTTAGGCACCGATCGAAAGCGACCAGATTCGATATCGTCGAGGATCTGGCGGCCCACGGCTATTTCTTCGCCCTTGTCGTCAAAGGGCAGGGTCAGTGAGACGCGAATCGTGTCGCCGATGCCGGCGCTGATCAGCTGTTCAAAGGCGATACGAGTCTTGATAATGCCATCCGGCGGCATGCCGGCTTCCGTGACACCGAGATGCAAGGGCACATCGGGGCGCTCTTGGGCAAAACGGGTATTGGCCTCAATGACTTTTTGCGGATCCGAATCCTTGAGCGAGACGCAGTAGCGGGTAAAGCCCATCTCGTCGAGCATCTGGCAGTGCTCGAAGGCAGAGGCGAGCATCGGCGAGATGGAATCGTCTGCGGGGAAGAGTCCAATCTTGTCGGGGTCCACCGAGCCACAGTTGATCCCAACCCGCAAGGCGCAATCGTTTTTTTGCGCTTCGTCGGCGATCAGGGCTACCTTGTCCCGGATGGGCTTGTCTTTTTCGTGGTGGTAGAGGTGACCGGGGTTGTAGCGTATTTTTTGCACGTGCGGCGCTACGATGCTGACCAGCCGGTAATTCTCCTGTAGATCGACGGAAAGCGCTACGGTCGTTTCCGGTGCGATCCGGGCCAGAGCTTCGACGTCTTTTTTGCTATCGACGGCGATGCGGATCACATCGGCTCCAGCCTGTGCCAATAGCTGGACTTGGCGGGTGGTCGCAGCGAGGTCTTGGGTGCGGGTGGCTGCCATGCTTTGCACGGCGATGGGGTGGCCGGCACCGATGGTGGTCTGGCCGATTTGTACGGGTCGGGTTGGATTGCGTTTTATCGAGCTCATATTTCCCCTACAATGGTGTGTTGGTGAGAGAAAATAAGGGTGGGGCCGCGTCTGTCAAAGGGCAGGTCGGACACATTTTTTTGCTGCAAGCAGTTTCTCGTGATCTTTTATTGATCTTTATCAGGGAACTTATGATGGATGGGTATATTGCTTGGCAGGAAGGGGAGGATCGGGCAATATTATATATGCAATCTTATACCGCATGATTTCCCCGAGGGCTTGCATCACGTGGCGACTCGGCAGAGCAAACGGCTTGCCGAAATTGTCGATGAACTGCCCTTGGTGTCGGATCGGGCGATGTGCTCAGCCGACGTTGAAGATTAAATTCTTGTTGTAGCTAATTATTAGGGCCTGGGATCAGAGCTTATTATAAGCGTTGATCCCAGGCCCTTTTTTATTTGAAACGCGATTGACCGGTTATTCTTCTTCGGGAAACCAATCTTGAATTTTATTGCAAATCGCCCGAGCTTGGGCAGGACTTGATACTTCGAATTTGCTGCGTTGGATAAAGGTCCCTTCGCGTTTTTGATAGCGGCGGATCGATACTTTTTGCTTACCATACTCTTCGGTTTTGCGGTCTAGATCCTGATAGAGATACATAATGGTCGCCCATGACCCCTTACTGAGGACTTCCTTGGCGACTTCTTTGCGCAAAATTTTTCCATCTTCTTCGTAGTGGATCGTGAGTTCGTCGATGTTTTCAGCCATATTCTCAACTCAAGATTATTGAAAATAAAAAGGTTATGCACCCAATACCCATGTGGATATGTGGTGCAGTTCGGTCGATCGCGAACACAACAATATATAAGTATATATGAACCAACAGGCAATACTATTCTAATGGATTGTTTTAAACGGATAACCAGTGCGGCCACAAGAGGGAAATACGCTGCTTTTTCTTGCCGAATGTAAAGGGGTTTGATATACTCTAACAGGTTGAAAAATAAGACTAAGACGATCGAGTAGAAATGGATATTCAGGATAAATTTCAGCAGCAAGACGGACAAGTCTTTCTAACGGGCATGGAAGCGATTATTCGCCTGGTATTGGAAAAGCAAAGACTGGATCAGGCAAGCGGCCATATCAATCAGACCTATTTTACCGGGTATGAAGGGTCGCCACTAGGCGGGTTAGACTTAAAGCTTGTTGAGCAACTCGAAACGCTCAATCGCCAGGGGCGCACCGTTCACCAGTTTGGCATCAACGAAAAAACCGCCGCTTCCGCCGTCTTGGGCAGCCAATTCGCGGCGAGTGGGGATGTCGATGCCTTTTGGTATGGCAAAGCTCACGGCACGATGTGGATTCCCGACGAGATGTGGTTGGCGAATTTGAGCGGCACGGGGAAGCGGGGAGCGATTGTCTTGTTGTCGGGAGAGGATCACCGGTCCAAAAGTTCCGTGTCGCCTGGGGCAAGTGATTGGGTGTTGCGCAGCAGTATGATTCCGACTTTTTACCCAGCTAATGTCGAAGAAATAATCCGTCTGGGCCTGCATGCCATCGCCCTATCCCGCCATACAGGTGTAGTGACTTCGCTGAAATTGACGACCCCGGTATGTGATGCGGCGAGTACGGTTGATTTGCGTCTTGTGCGTCCAGAAATCGTTTTGCCCGAGCGGACGTATGCCAAGCAATTCAACCAGATTGTCATGGCCACAGGTGCTTTACCCATGCAGCGTCAGTTGCTCGAGGAGAAATGGCCATTGGTCGAAGCCTATATCAGGGCCAATGACCTCAATCGCATTATCGATGCTGATGCAGGCGGTGAAATCGGCATTATTGCCACGGGTAAAAGTTACACTGATGTGCGTCAGGCCCTGTCCTATCTGGGATTGCGCGTCCCTATTCTGCACTTAGTAGTAGCCTACCCACTTGACCAGCGAGTCGTGCGAGAATTCGCCAAGGATTTGCGACGGGTGTATGTCGTCGAAGAGCCTGGCCCCTTTGTGGAAGAAGCGGTAAAGGCTGCATTGTGGAATACCGGGGTTGAGGCGGTTTATGGTCAATACGACGAAGAGGGGCAGCCATTTATCCCCTCATACGGGGAAGTCGACCCCGAGGAGTTGGCGCAAAAATTGGGGCCGCGTCTTGCAGCGGAAGTTGGCAGGCTTACCTCCCTCCGGGCCGTTCTCGACAGGGTGTATCCGGCCGTGCCCAGGGTGACTCCGATGTCGTGTGGGGGCTGTCCGTATAATTCATTCCGCGATTTGAAGGAAAAACCGGGCGGGGCGATAGGCTGTTCCTCGATTCGAGCGATAGAGGCGTATGATACAGGAGTACTCTATATACCGACAATGGGTGCGGGTGGGGCGATTTACAGCGGTTGGTCGCAATTTAACGACCACCAACATATCTACCAGTATCTAGGCGACGGCAGTTATTTCCACAGCGGGCGCGGGGCGATACAGAGTTGTATCCACGGCCAGGTGAATATCACTTTTCTACTGCTCTACAATGGGGCTGTAGCGCTGACTGGTGGCCAGCGGCCAGGCGGTCAACGCCCAGTCCCCGATGTGGTACAGGAACTCTTAGGGCTCGGGGTCGTGCAAGTCGGCGTCGTCTGTGAGGATCCGACGCGCTATCGCAGTCTGGCCGGTGAGAGGATTGAGATCTACGCCTTGGAGGACCACGCCAAAGCTTTGGCAGATTTCAAGCGAGTCAGTGGGACGACGGTGCTGATCCTCGACAAGGAGTGCGCGACAGAAAAGGTGCGTCGTCGCCGGCGGCAGGGCTTAACACCCGAAGAATACGTGCTTATTGATGAGGCTATCTGTGAGGGTTGCGGTGATTGCTATGCTCAATCGGAAGGGTGCGCGGCTCTCTATAGCGTTGAAACGGAGTTTGGCGAGAAGACCCAAGTTCGGCAAGCCAGTTGTGCCCAGGACGGTCTGTGTATCGATGGGGAATGTCCTTCTTTTGTAATAATAAAACCAGACAAAGGCACCCGTCTGAAAAGGCGGCGACCAGAAGCTTTAGAGGCGTTGCCCGAACCGCCGGCATGCGCAATCGACGGGACATATTCGATCTTCGCGATGGGCCGGGGCGGAACCGGTGTGGTGACGATTTCCCATCTGATTGCTTATGCGGCTATGATGGACGGCAAATATGTCTATTTGTCCAATAATACCGGCTTGGCCCAGAAGGGGGGGCCGGTCGAGGCGCCGATTCTAATCAGTGAAACCGAGCAGCCTGTTTTTAACCGCCTGTTTCCTGGCGGGGTCGATCTCTATTTGGGTTTTGATTTGTTGCGTTCGGCTGAGCCGGACAATCTCAAATACGCCTCGCCTGAGCGCACCCGGGCGATGGTGAGCACGGCCGAGATTGCCAATGCCTCGATGAACCGCAATCCACGGCAACAGGCTTTTCCGGAGGCAGCCGGTTTGCAGGCACTCATCGAACAGTACACTAAGAAAGACAATCTCTATCTGGACACCTATTACTTGGCTGAAGAGCTTTTTGCCGATACGCTCTATGCCAATATGATCCTCCTCGGGGCGGCCTATCAGGCCGGGGCGGTGCCGTTGAGCGGCGAGTCGATCGAGCGGGCGATTGAGCTCAACGCCCGAGCGGTAGAAAACAATATTCAAGCCTTTCGTTGGGGGCGTCTGTCCGTGGTCGATCCAGGCCGTGTTGAGCGAGCTTTGGGGACAAAGAAGGTATCCGCGCAACAAGCGTTAAGCGATGTCAAGGTGCGCTTGGCGACAACGGCAAAGGGCGCGGCCTTGCTCGATGAGGCGCTAGCTGTAGTCACCGGGCTCGACGCCGAAGGTCAGCACGAGTTGTGCACGCGTTTGGCCGAGTTGTGCGATTATCAGGACGAAGCCTATGCGCGCCGTTATTTGTCCTGGGTACAGAAAGTCTGGCAGGCCGAGCGAGGTCTACCAGCGCGCGATTTGAAATTAACCCGCGCAGTCGTTCGCGGTTTGTTCAAAATTATGGCGTATAAAGATGAATACGAAGTGGCGCGATTGGCTACGGCTACTGATTCCGAGCAGCGCATGCAGGCTCTTTTCGACGGTGAAGTCGAGATCGTGCGCCAACTGCATCCGCCGATTTTGCGGGGTATCTTGCGAAAGAAAATTGGTTTTGCTCGGGGTTTACGACCCTCGCTTGTGTTATTGAGTCGGTTGAAATTTTTGCGGGGTACCGTCTTCGATATTTTCGCGAGGACGCCGGCGCGAAAAATGGAGCGCGAGTTAGTCGATTGGTATTGTGGACTGATTGAACTAATTATAGCGGGATTGACGGGAGAAAAATACGGAAAAGCGATTGAAATTGCGGAATTGCCGGATAGTATTCGTGGATACGAGCATGTTAAGGAGAAGGCGGCTATTGCCGCTAAGAAACGCGGGCAAGAGCTTGTAGAAGCGCTGCGTTCCTAAAGCTTTAGCGCTATCGGTCGTTTTTGTCGCAGGGCTTGGCGCAAGCCCCGCAGCAGCAGCGGACCGCAGTCCGAGATAGAAGCCCCGTCGGGTTGTGGCGGGGCATTTTTATGCTCGAAACGCCGTAGCCACTCTATTTCGGCCGGGGGTAATACGTCGGGCATTATCCGAGTTCCCTGGGCATTGCTTAGGGCAATCCCACTTTGCGCAGAACTCGCTGAAATGGTGCCACCCGTTCCCAGCAATGTCAATTCAGTTAATGTGCGTTGCGGGGCGATGAGCAATTGCACGGTTGTTCCACTCGTAGTCGCAGCGGTCAGGGCTATCTGATAGGCGCGGCCCTGGCGGTAGGCGCTGATGTGCAACTGCAGGGGGGTTTCTCCTAAAAGATCTATGGCTAAGGTCCATTGTTTGCAGGCGGCCCACCAGGCGGGTAATAGGCCGGGGCCTTGCGCACCCGACAGCAAGCGCAGGTAAACGGCCTGGGCAAATGAGGGATTGAGTCTTTGTTGCAGGGCTTTGTTGAAGAGCGCAGACGAGTGGTGGACGCCGCCGATTGCTAAGCGGGCCTTGCTTTGTAACGCGGTCTGGTCATCGAGTTTAGGGATGGGGCCGCCGCAAAGCACATCAACGCCGGCCTCAAGGCAGGTTTTTACGTCTTTGTGCAGACTTTGATATGGGGAGATAAATGCGCAGGTATGGGCACCGGTCTCTGCCAGCATTGCCGTCAGATCGCCATAGAAGGGCAGTGTAGAGTCACTCGGGCGCGATCGGACGGGGTAATAGAGTCCGGTTATCGGCAAGGCATCGCCGATTTGCTCGGTGACTGCGTCTAAGGTGGGGTGGGCGACGAGCGCTATGGCCATCAGTCCCGCTCCAGTGGTAGTTCTACGGCCTCGCCGAGGCCGGCGGCGCGATATCCCGCTAAGAGAATTTCCATTAGGTCCCGGCCCTGGCGGAGGCCATAGCGCGGTGGCCTATTCTCGTCGATGGCGGCTACCAAGTCTTCTAGCCCGACAGATAAGCCTGCCACATCGTTGGCCAAGGCGTTGGCTAGGACGGGGGGGCCTTCGTGCCATTGCATTGGGTCTGTGGGGGGCGGGGTGTAATCATAACCGGCGGTATAATCGCGCATATACGTGTGCAAAGCGGGGTTTTTGCTATCGACGGTGGCGGATTGGCGGGAGCCGATCAGATAGGCGCGGGCAGGGCCGCCTTGCGGGTGGCCGGCTACGCCGATGCGACCCGCACTCAACGTCGCAACGCGCCCCTGGTCATCGGTCATCGTCAGCGTGCCGAAGTCGTCACAGCCATTGACTGCGTGTTCGGGAAAGAAAAAGGCACCGGCATGGCCGACTATATGGCGGATCGGGCCGAGGCATTCTTGGATCAGGCCGACTGAATAAGCACCGACCGTCAATAACTCTCTTTTGAGCTCGGGGTATTTCCAGTGACCATCGGGCAAAGTGAAGGGCGCGCGTTGCTTAATTGCGCGCGGCCAGCCCTTGCCGAACATTATGTCGAGGTGTATCCCAAGCAGGTCACCTAGACAGCCGTCTGCTAAGACCATTCGGACCTGGCGGGCGAGCTCGCCATAGGCGTAGCCGGGGATAATGGCCCGCACACCAGCGTTTTCAACCGCAGCTACCGCGAGCTCGCACTCGCTTAGGGTCGCGCCGGGAAACTTGTCGACCCATAGGTGTTTGCCCGCTGTGGCCGTACGGACGATCAACTCAGAGCGTTTTTCTATTTCGCAACCGATACTGACAATGTCGATCGCAGGATCGTTGATCGCTTGTCCGACGTCCTCGCTATAGGGCACCGAGAGCTTTTCGGCCCACTGTCGGTTGGCTTGGCGTAGTTCACCATCAATGTCCGGGTGGTCGACTACCCCGACAATGCGTAGGCGCGGGTGGGCTTGGTAGAGGGGGACGAAATGTTGCTGGTGGCTGTGCTTGCTAAAGCTGACGAGGAGGATGCCGTAGGTTGTTGCGGCGGACATAGTCGACAACTGGGTTAGTGGGGTGATTACGAACGGGTGAGGTTGCCCATGATTTTTTACAGGTCCACTTCGCCGTTTGGCCCAAATGTATTGGGCAGATGAGAGAAATGTCAAGCCTAATAAATGTCTATAAGAGCGACGCCTGCGAAAGAGTTCGACTTGTACGCGACTAACATCTTGGTAAATAGAGGCTTTCTAACTTGTTTGCGCTGACTAAGGAAGTTGTTAATATTGAAGCAGTTATGATACGGTTTGCCCCATTGCTTTTTTTGGCTTTTGCCTCGTCGGCATCTGCTCTTGAGCGCTTTGCTCCCGAGGAGGTGCTTTTCAGTTTGCGGTCCGGGGCCGGTAAAACGGCCGTAGCCGATTTGCTCGATGTGTGGCAGCAGCGTTATGGACGGCTTGCCGTCGAAGAGCTCTTAAAAAAAAGGCCAAAAGGATTAGGTAAGCCCGCCCAAACGTCTGGGCTGGGTCAGTGGTACCGTTTGCAATTGCCAGCGAAGCTCGATCCTGAACAAGTCGCTAAAGAATTGCTTCAATGGCCTCAGGTCGAATATGCTCAACCAAATTATTTGCGGCGCGAGGCGGCGGCAGATTCGCTTTTTGCCGCGCAGTGGAACCTGGTGGATATGGGGTGGCAGAGCGTAACACCGGGTGATTTAGGGCCGGTCGTCGTCGCGATCGTCGATTCGGGAATGGATTATACCCATCCGGACCTTGTCGGCCAATTGTGGTTAAATCGAGCGGAGGATGAAGGGATCCCAGGAGTCGACGACGATGGCAATGGGTATATAGATGACCGTATCGGCTGGGATTTTAGTGATGCGCCGGGGCTAACCGGGACCGGAGACTATCTCGAACGAGACGCCGATCCTTTTGACGAATCGGGGCATGGAACGCATGTCGGGGGTATCGTCGCGGCCGTTGCCGGCAATGGCATCGGGATCGCCGGGATCGCACCAGGAGTGCGTCTTATGGTTTTGCGCGCGGGTTTTAATTTGTCCGGCGGTGGGTATCTGCAAGATGACGATACGGCGGCGGCGCTGGTTTACGCCGCGGACAATGGCGCCCAGGTAGTCAATATGAGTTGGGGCGACCCGCAACCTTCGCCGGTGATCGAGGCTGCGGTGCGTTACGCAGCCGAGCGCGGCTTGGTGCTGGTGGCGGCGGCGGGCAATGAGGGCAGGAGTGATATTTTTTACCCTGCTCGTAGTGAATGGACCATTGCGGTCGGTGCGACGGCGCCGGGTGGAGGAGTTTTAGCCTTTTCGAATTACGGCCCCAGTCTCGATATCGCTGCACCAGGTCATGCGATTTGGAGCTTATCGCCCGGTGGCGGTTATATAGAGCGCTCGGGGACCTCTATGGCCTCTGCCCATGTGGCAGGTCTGGCCGGGCAGCTTTTGGCCCTACAGCCGCAGTGGACATCCGCAGAGGTGCGCGGAGCCCTGGCGGTAAGTGCCCGAGATGTTGGCCCCGATGGCTGGGACTCTTTTTCCGGTGCCGGTTTGGCACATTTTGCCGCGTTAGAGGTGGAGAATCCCCCTTCGTTGCAGATTCGCAACCCGTCTGGCGGCATGGCTAATATCGGAAAAATTTCCATTGATCTAGCGTTGTTGGGTGTCGAACAATACGAGTTGAGTTGGGGACTGGGAGAGGTAGAACCTCGGAGGTGGAATCTCATTGAGGCGGGAGCGATCCCTAAAAAAGAGATACGCGTTTCCTGGGATACGGGGGATCTGGTCGACGGGGCCTATTTGCTTAGACTGCGCGGTTGGGTCGGTGGTGGGTGGGTGGAAGAGCGGGTGGAGTTGCAACTCGTGTCTGAGGGCCCCGAAGCCAAGGCTGCGCGGGTGGTGCGTGCTTTGCAGGGGCCGTATTGGAGTGATGCGGTCGAATGGCAGACGGATCTTTCTGCGGCGGGCACGGTATTTTTGCAGCAGGAAGATCAAATACGGTATCAGTTGGCCGCTCCTCCAGCACGGAAAAAACAAAGGGTGGAATTGCCGCTGGATTTGCCGGCTGGTCGTTATGATGTTTGGGTGCGCGCCGGTGCTGCCGGCCAGGCCGGGCCTAGGGTCCCCGTTGGTACGGTTGAGACTTTTGCCAATCGAGTCGACCGCTGGGCGTTTAATCTCAAGGTGGTTTTACCCGACGGGTATTTGATGCCCGAGCTGAGTGACTTTAATGGTGATGGCATCAGTGAAGTGGTGCAGATGGGCTATGGCGGGGAGTTGCAATACAATACGGGTGATTTTTACCAGTACCGCGCCGGCGCTTCAGAGCGGATCTTCAACACGCTGCAATTGTTTATTCCCTGGGGCGTGCAGGACGGTGATGGTGACGGCTTGTTGGAATTGATGGCCGTCGACGCGTTGAGGGTCCGGCTGTTCGAGACGCCTTCTCCTGTGGCATTCCCCGATCGTCTGGTTTGGGAATGGCGCGATGTTTGGGGGGGGGAATCCGCCGATCTCGATGAGGACGGGCGGTCCGAGTTTTTTTTGCGTTCGAGCACTGGGCCATTTTTTCAGGTCTTTGAAAGCACGGCGGACAATCAATACGCCGAAATCGCTGTGTTGGCCAACCCGACCACTGGCAGCAATGGTTTGGGGCAACGGCAAGTCGTCGGTGATATGGACGGCGATGGACGCGGAGAACTGCTAAGCGGCGATGACGACGGGGATATCTTCGTCTATGAACGGATAGCCGACGACGCCTATCGCAGTGGTTGGCAACAAGCCGGTGACGGCGATGCGCGCATTGTCGGGGGTGGCTTGGATTTGGATGGGGACGGGGCGGGTGAATTCGCTGTCGCCCGTTTCTTTAATGACCCATTTGATGTAGAAGCCAGGCGCTGGCAAGTCGACGTTTACGGTGCGACGGGCGATAATGCATACGCATCCGAATGGCAGGTTGAGGTTCTCGGCGGTCAGCCGGGAGGCAGCGGCATTGGCCTGGGAGATCTGGACGGGGACGGGGATGTGGAATGGGTGCTGTTAACGGTGCCGAACCTCTACGTTTTTCGCGCGACTGAGGCCGGTGCTTATGAACCCGTATGGCATAACAAGGTGCGCGAAACGCATCGGCCTTTGATTGGCGATGTCGACGGTGATGGGGCAGTTGATCTGGTGTTTAATGGAGACGGCCAGGTCGAAATTTTCTCATTGGCGGTTGAGGGGGCTGCGGTTGAACGGCCGGCTGGTTTTGTGGCGTATTCATCGGCGGATGATGCGATCGGTCTCGAGTGGCAACCGGTGGCGGGCGCTACTGGGTATAGAATATTGCGCGATGGGGAGGTGGTAGTCGACCGTCATGATGGGGTGTCCTATATCGACGATGGTCTGTCACTCGGTGCAAGCCATAGCTATCGAGTGGCAGCACTAGGTGGTGATGGTGTGGTCGGGCCTTTCACCGTCGAGCGGTCGGCGAAGGTTTTTCCAGCGCCGAAACTCAAATCGCTACAACGCATATCCACGTTTCAACTGGCACTCGAATTTAGCGCCGAGATGGAGGAGCCCCTTGCTTATCGCTTTCGCGTCGAACCGGATCTGGGGCCGGTGGTTGCGGCGGTGGCCGATCGCGGGGGCGAGCGTATCGTGCTTGCCTTTGCGGAAACTCTGCCCGACTCGGGGCGATATACTTTGAGCATCACCGGCTTGCGCAGCGAGTCGGGGGGGGCATTGGCCGATCCGAGTTTTTCTTTTGTCCTCCATGCTTTATCGAACCCCGCCCGTCCGCTGCGCGCCGAGGTGCTATCGGCAACAAGGGTGGCGATCCAGTTTGACAAGCCCATCGCAGCACGGGATGGGCTGCAAAGAGCCTTCGCCTTTATCGATACCTCTTTGCAAATCGCGTCGGTGCAAGTCGACGGCGACCGGATCGTTTTGCAGCTGGCTTCGCCACTACGGCCTGTGGGGCGTTCCTACGGCATTAATATTACCGACCTGATCGACGACGACGGTTTGCTGGTCGAGGGAGCATTGAGCTTTCGCTATGCGGCTTCTGATCTGAGTGCCGCAAAACCCTTTCCGAACCCTTACCGCCCGTTATTCGGCGAGTTGACCTTCGCTTTTCTGACCCCTGCCGCAGCGGTCGCGGTCTTCGATGCCAGTGGTCAACTCGTTCGCTCGCTCGTCGAAAGAGACGGGGACGGGGGCGTGTTGTGGGATGGGCGGAATCAGGCCGGTCAGTTGGTTGGATCTGGCATCTACCTGTATCGGATTACCGACGGCGAGGAAGTCCGGCTTGGCAAGTTGGCGGTGCTGCGCGATTAGCTTGACAGTTGTCGGGGGCTTGCTCTATCATACCCGGCGTGCAATTGAATCCATCAAGGGAGTGAAGTATGGTCAATATAGGCATCGTCGGCGTCGGTTTCATGGGCGTCACCCACTGTAAAGCCATCGACAAGGTCAAGGGGGGCAAAGTAGCGGCCTTGGTTTCGCGCGACGACAAAAAGAGGGCTGGGGATTGGCGGTCGATCCAAGGCAATTTCGGCGGCGGCGGCGGCGTGCAGGATTTGTCCAAGGTCAGCTGTTATAAGACCCTGGACGAACTGCTCGCGGACCCGGTCGTCGACCTTGTGGATATCTGCCTGCCGACGTCGATGCACGTGGAGGTCAGCATTCGCGCGTTGGCGGCGGGTAAACACGTTTTTCTTGAAAAGCCCATTGCCGTCAGTTTGCGCGACGCCGATAAGATTATGGCTGCAGCGAAGAAATACCGCCGGCAGTTTATGGTCGCCCACGTGCTGCGCTATTTTCCGGAGTTCCGGTTGATAAAAGAATTAGTTGCTGGCAAGGAGCACGGCAAAGTTCTTGCGGCGCACTTCAAACGGATTATCTCGCGCCCGTCCTGGTGGGAACCGCAGGACCTAAAGCGGACCGGTGGCCCTGCGATCGATTTGCATATTCACGACGCCGATTTTATACAGTTCCTCTTCGGGATGCCCAAAGCGGTCAGCTCGCAGGGTTATGTCGGTCGCGGTGGCACGGTGGAATATATCAATACCCATTATCAGTACCCTGGCAAGATGGCGATCAGTGCGGAGGGGGGCTGGTTGGCACAACAGGGGTGCCCTTTCGAGCACGGCTACGATATCTATTTTGAAAATGCGACGCTCAAGTTCAACTCGTCGTGGGGCGAACCGCCGCAGTTGTTGACCGCTGACGGCAAGGTTCGCAAACCGAAGCTGCCAGGCAAGGACGGTTTTGTAGGTGAATTGCAAGATGCGGTCGATGCGATAAAGAGCGGAAAAAAATCAACCGCTTTGGGCGGCGAGAGCGCGCGCAATTCGCTGTTGCTATGTCTGAAGGAAATCGAATCGGTGAAGAAAGGTAAGAGGATCGCCGTCTGATCTTCTATGTTTGTTTCGCTGTTAAAAAATACCCGGAATGATGGTGCCCGTTAGCTGGGAAAGGCTAACGGGCATTTTTATGGTGCAGATGATGGTGTGTCCTGGTTGGTAGCATTAAAAAGGGCAGCTCGTCTGCGACATCGATCGTATAGATTCTGCGTTTTACGACCGCCTTTATGCCCGGTTCGACGGTGCGGATATTTTCCAACGGCCAACAGAAATAACCAGGTTGCCAATGTTTACCCTGGCTCGTGGCTTCCACCTCGGTCCACTCGTGCACGCCGCCGATATCGACGAAGGCGCGGATTGAAATTATTGGGATCCTCCTGGCCTTCTTTGCGCAGATAGACCTCATTTCACCAGGACGAAGGTCTTAAGCGAGAGTTCGGGAGGAGTCGAGGAGTGGATCTCGTAGCGCTTGTTGCCGGCGATGATATTGTGGACCGAGGGCTAGACGATCGACAGCACCTGCACCGACATCGCACGACTCGATTAACTGGCCGGTTGCCATTGGTTGAGCGTGCGGGCGAAGCGGATATCCGATTGGGTGACAGCGCCCTCGCTATGGGTTGTCACCGCGACGGCAATGGTGCGTTTTCCGGTGTCCAGTGAGAAATCCGGATGATGGTTCTGCTCGGTGATGGTGGCCGTCAGATGGTTGAGGAATGAGGTGATAGCGTTGAAGTTGCCGAATACGAAATCGCGCGATATTACGATACCGTCCCGGCTCCAGCCTTCTAAGGTCTGCAATTCGGCATCGACTTCTTCGGCGTTGAGAGTGGTTTTGTCTTCGCTCATGGTTTATTGCGCCTCTTTTTCATACGCATAAGCCGCTGCAATAAAACCGGCGGCGGGGAATTGGAACTGTTGACGGAAACTATGTCAAAAGATTCTATGTTCCGGCTTTAGCCGGCGAGTATTTGCCGCAGGCGTTCGGCGATAATTTCGGCCTCACCCTCTTGCAGGGTCTGCGGGCCGACGGTGAGCGAAGACCCTCCGCCGGCGGCGAGTATCGAGGGTTCACCTGCTTCCAATTCCTCGAGGGTGTCGGCCGCTGATTTTACGGCATCATCGGCAAAGTGCAAGTGCACTAGAGGTGAGGCGGGCGGGAATTTATTTTCGTAAGCTTTTGTGAAATCGGCTTCAATGCCATCAATATCGGCTACGGCTTCGGCGATTATGCGGCAACGGCGTTCCCATTCGGCGACGACGGCGGCTTCGTCCATCTCGAAGAAAAGTTCGACGGCGCGCAAAAGGGCGCAGATTTCTTCCTTGCCAACCTTCATGCCGCGACCAATGGCCGAATGCGGGTTGGCATTGAGATGACAGGCTTCAATGAGATCCTTGCGCCCGAGTATCAAACCTGTGGATTGCGGGCCAAAGAGTCCCTTGCCACCGCTGAAGACGGTCATATCGCACCGCATGGCCGGCAAGTCGATTAAATTTGACCGCGGTGGCAGTTGTGCGGCGGCGTCGACGATGACCGGCACATCTTGCGCGTGCGCTGCCGCGACGATCGCGGGCAAGTCTTCTATGGGTTGGCTGCCAAGGAAATAAACCACCGCCGCGGTCTTCGGACCTATGGCCTCGACATAGTTTTCGAGCGTCACGGCGTCCTTGCTGCCGATTTTTCGCAGCGTGCCGCCTGCAACGCAAAAGCCCTGATGCACATAGTAGTGCGAGTCGACTAGGCTGATTACGAATTCATTGCGGCGGTCGCCGATATTGGGGAGGTTCGCGATCGCTTGTGTGTCCGTGCCGGTTAGGCAGGCGGCGCCGGCTAGTAGTAAGCCGCTGGCGGCACCGGCTGAGATAAAGGCCCCTTCGGCGCCGGTCAATTCGGCGATGCGGGCTCCGGCTTTTTCGTGTAGTTCATTCAAATGAACAAAGTTGCGCGACGCCTCGACCATGGCTTGTACCACTTCGTCGGGCATGATCGAGCCGCCGAGAGTGGTAATTGTGCCGCGGGCGTTGATAAAAGTGCGTAAGCCCAAGCGTTCGTAGGGGGTAGGCATTGGTTTACTCCTTCGGTGGGTTCGATTGACTTTTAACCGAGCACAAGGTAAGTTTTGGCAGATGCGCGGACAAGGTGGCTATGAGCGATAAGAATAACGAAAATTTACCCCAGCGAAAGGGTGAATCCGGCCGGGGCGAGGGCGGGATTGCCGGGTTGCAGGGATTGCAGGATGTCGATGTTCGGATCACTGTAGAGTGGGGTCGCAGCGAAATAACGGTTGCCGAGGCGGTCAGTCTTGGAGAGAAGTCGCTTCTGCGCACGGATAAACAAGTCAATGAGCCAGTCGATATCCTGGTCAACGGCAAGCTTTTCGGGCGTGGGCGGTTGGTCCTGGTTGGGGATACCTATGGGGTGCAGCTCGAGGAGATTATCGACTAGAGTAGCTAACACATTCTATGCCGTATGGCAGAACGCAAAACGGGCGGGGGATAACCCCCCGCCCGTTTTGCGTTCTGCGTGCGTTTAGTGCTGGTGACCGTGGCCACCAGCGGCCGGAGCTTCTTCTTTCTCCGGTTCGTCGGTGATCAACGCATCGGTCGTCAACAACAGGCCGGCGATGCTGGCGGCGTTGCTGAGGGCTGTGCGCACGACCTTGGTCGGGTCGATAACACCCATCTTCACTAGGTCACCATAGGTCTCTTCGCGGGCGTTGAAACCATGGTTGCCCTTCTTCGAGGCGACGGTCTGAACGACGACCGCGCCTTCGTGGCCGGCGTTGTTGGCGATGGTGCGCAGAGGCTCCTCTAGCGCGCGGCGGACGATGTTGATGCCCGCGTTTTCGCCGTCATTTTCGCCTTCGAGACCGGCGATTGCGGCAATGCCGCGGACCAGGGCGACGCCTCCGCCCGGCACGATGCCTTCCTCGACGGCCGCGCGGGTAGCGTGCAATGCATCCTCTACGCGCGCCTTCTTCTCCTTCATCTCGGACTCAGTCACCGCACCGACAGAGATGACGGCGACACCGCCGGCCAACTTGGCCAGCCGCTCCTGCAACTTCTCGCTGTCGTAGTCGGAGGTGGTGTCTGCGATCTGGTTGCGGATCTGGGCGACCCGGCCCTTGATATCGGCCGACTTGCCCGCGCCTTCGACGAGGGTGGTGTTGTCCTTGTCGATGACCAGGCGCTTGGCCTGGCCCAGGTCTGCCAACTGCACGCTTTCGAGCGTGATGCCGAGGTCTTCGGTGATCACCGAACCGCCAGTGAGGCTGGCGATGTCCTGCATCATGGCGCTGCGGCGGTCGCCGTAGCCGGGGGCCTTGACGGCGCAGATCTGCAGGGTGCCACGGATCTTGTTGACGACCAGCGTCGCCAGGGCCTCGCCCTCGACATCCTCGGCGATGATCAGCAGTGGCTTGCCGGCTTTGCTGACCTTCTCGAGCAGGGGCAACAGGTCCTTGAGGTTGGAGATCTTCTTCTCGTGGATCAGCAGGTAGCAGTCTTCTAAGACGGCTTCCATGCTTTCTTGATCGGTGACGAAATAGGGCGAGAGGTAGCCGCGGTCGAACTGCATACCTTCAACCACGTTGAGCGTGGTCTCGGTGGACTTGGCTTCCTCTACGGTAATCGTGCCATCCTTGCCGACCTTGTCCATGGCTTCGGCGATCAGCTCGCCGATGGCGTCGTCACCATTGGCTGAGATGGTGCCGACCTGGGCGACTTCCGAGTGGTCCTTGACCTGCTTACTCAGGCCTTGGAGGCTACCGACAACACCGTCAACGGCCTTGTCGATACCGCGCTTGATCTCCATGGAGTTGAAGCCAGAGGTGACGGCTTTGAGACCATGGGTGTAGATGGCCTCGGCTAGCACGGTGGCGGTGGTGGTACCGTCGCCGGCGACGTCGCTGGTCTTGGAGGCGACTTCTTTGACCATCTGGGCGCCCATATTCTCGTAGGCATCGGGCAACTCGACCTCTTTGGCGACCGAGACACCGTCTTTGGTGATCGTCGGCGCGCCCCAGCTCTTGGCGATGACCACATTGCGGCCACGCGGTCCAAGCGTCACTTTGACGGCTCTACTCAGCTGTTGTACGCCAGAGAGAATTTTCTCGCGGGCGTCTTCACGAAAGGCAATTTGTTTAGCCATTATGTATATGTCCTTTAGTCGACGATGGCGAGGATGTCGTCTTCACGCATGATGAGATATTCGTCACCGTCGATCTTGACCTCGGTGCCCGAGTACTTGCCGATCAGGACTTTGTCGCCCTTTTTGACTTCAGTGGCGACGTACTTGCCCTCTTCGAGGCGGCCGGGGCCTACGGCTACGACTTCGGCCTCCTGCGGCTTTTCCTTGGCAGTGTCGGGAATGATGATGCCGCCGACCTTCTGCTCTTCGTCATCTTCGAGACGCCGGACCAGCACGCGATCGGACAGGGGCTTGATGTTAATTTTAGCCATGAGTGATTACCTCCGTTGTGGGTTTAAATGGCAGAGGGACCTATGCAATATTTGTGCCAGTTGTGCTTGATATTTTTTACTTATTGTTTTTTAAGGGCTTATAAAAGGGGGGGCGTCGGAGTTATGGCGGATTTCCATATTCAATTTTCTCTAAATGAGAAAAATTAAAATAAATCCCTATTTTTTACTTTATAAGTGGTTGATAATTATATGTTTAAATTAACATTGCCAATATGGCAATATTATCATGTATTCTCATATTGAGAATCGGGCATTTGAATCGCTCATATTGTCATGTTTTCTGCTTGCTGTATAGCCATCTCTACTTACTCACATACCGCTCGTTCATATGGCGCATTAGCTGCGCCATCTCGTATTCGCTTGCTTTCAGACCATTGTCCACCATTCGTTCGACTAATTCCCGAATCTCTTCGTCGTCTTCTGGCGGCCAGGTTTCGACTTCTTCTATGTCATGGCATTGTGTGCAGAGGAATTCGAATAGCTCTTTGGCTTCTTGCGGATCGGCACCACTTTCCTCACTCAGGGCATCGTGTACGGCGAGAAGAGCTTGGTCGGTGGCTTGCTGTTGTTGGCGCTCTAACTGGGCCGTTTTCTGCAAGGTCGGGGATATGGCGATTAAATAGGCGGTGACTCTCCATTGGTCGTCATCTTCGATCGGGGCGACAAAAGCCGAGCGATTGGCCATGCGCTCGACGGTGGAGCGCCAATTGGCAGGCGTGCGCGGTGCGACTAGGACAGTGCGCAGGTCATGCACTCTACGCACTGATCGAGCAGGACCTCCCGTCCACGTTGTAGGCCATCGCTACTGGCCAGGCGCAAGGCGCTCAGTTGGATCGGTTGGGCCGGCCCGTTCGATTTGGCCGTCGAGGCGGGCTTGGCGCTCGGGGCTGAAGGCGGCCCGGTTCAGGTAGGCTTCACGGGCGTGAGAGGGCATAGCTAAGCCCACTAATATCACGGTGCAAATAAAAAGTCCCACACCCAACATAGGCACTAGGGTTTTTCGAGGTATTTGAAAAAACGCACGATGCTGATTTTCAGAATAAAAATCGCACCAATGGCAATGCCTATGACCAAATGGGCTACGGTGCGAGCGGGTAATTCTACCTGATCGGTCCAAAGGCGCGGAATCATTGCCCACATCATATATAGGGAAATAAACAGATAGAGATAGCCGAGGATTCGCAAAGAGAGCGTCACCCAGGGTGGGGCTTCGCTCCGGTGTTGGTCTTTGTCGTGGGAAAACCCCCATTGATAAAACATGAGGAAGGTCGCGGCCGTGCCAACGGGCAGGAAGGCGATACTCAAAACTTCGGTGCGGAATGCGTTCAAAAGGATCTCCTCC
>Ga0114999_10003437_pt1 | contig 19815 bp, 19 predicted proteins | sample ArcticOcean_MG_C_3_FD_89820 | JGI IMG/M metagenome (GOLD analysis project Ga0114999, IMG submission 89820) | Marine microbial communities from western Arctic Ocean - ArcticOcean_MG_CB8_126 | ecosystem: Environmental > Aquatic > Marine > Oceanic | place: Arctic Ocean: Canada Basin | collected...
GCTGAACACCGCACGTGAACTTCAAGAACAGACCAAGGCCGATTCAACGAGAGTTCGAAGCGATGCCCAAACGGTGTTACGGTCTTCTGACCGTCCGTAACTACAACACCGGAGTGCAGTGCCCGCATTGTCGAAACGTTTCACACCTGAGGTCTCGGTTGAACTGCCGTCCGTGTACGACGCCCAGGTCTCGCCCGATGGAGCGCTGGTCGCTTTCGTAGTCGGAGACAACTTCCGCCGAGGCGGGACCGCAGCACCCAAAATGCCACCGGCGAGTATCTACTCCGTTCCGGCGACTGGCGGGTCTACTGTGAAGCTGACTAACAGCGAACGGTCCGACACAATGCCACGCTGGTCACCCGATGGCAGTTCGTTAGCGTTCCTGTCTGATCGAGAGGTCGACGGACAGCGACAGATCTACGTGCTCCCCCGCCATGGTGGCGAAGCGCGCAGGCTGACGGACGTACAGGGTGATATTCCAAGCCCGCGTAGTCTCTCTCCGATGTCGTGGGCGGCAGATGGCCGCTTCATCTCGTTTCTGAAGGTCGATGGCGAGACCGACGAAGATCGTGATCGACAATCCACAGGCGCTGACGAGATCGTTTTCGAAGAAAATCACCGATACCAGCGTTTGTGGATCGTAAAGGTCGAAAGCGGCGAGACCCGGTGCATATCCCCTGACGGACTCCAAATCTGGGAGGCGACCGTATCGCCGGACGGGGCACGGGTCGCGGCTGTTGTGTCCGATCTGCCGTACGAAGGAGACTGGTATCTGAATCGGCTGGTCGTGTTCGGGATCGACTCGGACCAGCTCACCGTGCTTTACGACGAGAAACGCCCCGCGGCCAAGCCAGAGTGGTCGCCGGACGGAGCGTCCGTGGCATTCCTGACCTCGATCTACAGTGACCGCGGCAACGACTCAGGCGATCTAATGCTGGTTCCGGCCACCGGTGGAGAACCCCGTAATCTCACTGCGGATCACGGAGTCTCAGACCATTACGGCGTGTTCCATGAGAGCGGAGACGCCATCCTGACGGCAACAAACGTTCACGGTGGCTCCGGCATCAGCACGATAAATGTCCAGTCCGGAGAACGCACATACCTGTGGAACGAGAAGAAGGGCTTCTCCAATTTCTCCCGCTCATCTGGCGTCTCTGGGTCTTCGGATTCTAGCGCGCCGGTATTCGCGGCCGTGATCGACGACCCCGACCATCTACCTGAAGTTTTCTCCGGGACCGAGGTCGACGGCGAGATTCAGTGGCGGATCCTGACCGATGTACATGCTGACTGGTCCGATCTTGATATCGGCGAGACACGCGAGGTGTTCTGGGATAGCAACGATGGACTGCGTATCCAGGGTTTGCTGCAACTGCCACCCGGCTACACGAGCGGTCGAATTCCGGTAGCGATGATGGTGCACGGCGGGCCAACCGGCTCGGTCAGGTTCAACTTTCAGGATCACCACCGCTGGGCGAAATTGATCTCTGACTCAGGAATCGCCGTGTTCCTGCCGAACTATCGCGGCTCAACCGGCTGGGGCGTACCTTTCGCCGAGACCAACGTCGGCGACATGGGCGGCGAGGACTTCCAGGACATGCTCGCAGGGCTCGATCATCTCGTGGAAACCGGGATTGCCGATCCGGAACGGCTCGGCATCTGCGGCTGGAGCTATGGTGGCTTCACGGCGGCGTGGGCGGTGACGCAGACCGATCGATTCAAGGCCGCGATCATGGGTGCCGGGATCGCCGATTGGCGAGCGTTCCACGGCCGATCGTATCTGCATGTATGGGATGCAATCCACTACGACGATTCCGACCCTTACGACCTCGATAGTGCACATGCAGCGTTCTCGCCGATCAACTTCGTCAAGAATGTCCAGACGCCGACGTTGATTCTCCACGGCGAGCAGGACTGGGACGTCCCGGTAGAGCAGGGGTACCAGTTCTTCCGGGCGCTAAAAGATCAGGGCGTAGACACCCGCCTCGTCGTGTACCCGAGAGAGCCGCACGGCGTGGAGGAGTACGGGCACCAGCTGGATATCGCGAAACGCGTGCGGCAATGGTTTGAGGAGCGGCTGCTGGACTGACTACAAAGTCGACAACATTCCCCGCCAATCCCGATACAAGACAGGATATCGAATGACCAGCGCCGTTCTGTTTGACCTGTTTGGGACTCTGGTTCCATCGCCGCCGGTAACGGAGTACCGAAACGTCGTCGATTCCGTCGCGAGGATCGCCGGATTGCCGGTTGATGAATTCTTTGAACGATGGATGTCCGCCAACGATGATCGGTTGATGGGGACGCACGGGTCGTCTGAGAGCGAGATCGGGCACGTAATGGAGTCCTTCGGGAACACACTGTTGGACGAGCAGATGTCCGAGTGTGTGCGGGTTCGGCGTGATGCGATGCACCGCTTACTGAACCCAAAACCTGACTGTCTCGACATGTTGCAGCAGCTTTCCGACCACGGTATCGCACTGGCCCTCGTTTCTGACTGCGTGTTTGACGTGCCCGCGATCTGGCCATCGACGCCGTTCGCCGATTTTTTCACCATAACGGTGTTCTCGTGCGTTCTGGGCATTCGGAAACCAGATGCACGCCTCTACGAGGCAGCCATGGATGGCCTGGGCGTGACACCGTCCGAATGCCTGTTCATTGGCGACGGAGGCTCCAACGAACTTCAGGGCGCTCGGAACCTCGGTATCGCCGCCTACATGCTCGACGACCAACCGGCGGACCAGAGCACGGTACTGCGAGTGGACGTCCATGAATGGGACGGTCCGTCCATCCAGACCCTCTCCCAAGTTCCGGGGTTGATCGCACACATCGGGCAAGGTTCAACTAGCATCGAGTCAGATAACCAGCGCACTCATCCAGAACGACTCTATCCAAAATAGCCGCCCAGCCAAACCGTACACGGTAGCGTGCCTTGAATCTCCAAAATCCGGTGTGACGCCGACTCGTGGCGTCGTTTATGTGCCGGGCGTAGACTCCAATTCTCGTGGGCCGGCGGATTCCATCGCCGATTGCAGACCGCACAGCGGTAAGAAGTGGCCACCTAGACATGGGCTGGCAGTACGGTCGAAACCGATGCGAGCCTTGATCACAACCTGACGCCCGGATGGTGAAAATGCAGCGCGCTACTCGAGAGGTTTTGTACTACGAGACCGGAGCCGATAACGCGGTCACGATGACCGTCAAACCCGGCGAGGTCTTCGAAGTAGAGACCCAAATGAACCGGGGGCCCAACTCAGACCATCCTTCCGTTCCTGACCACCTGCGTAAGTACTACAACACGGTGCGTAGCGACAGCCTGCCCACAGACAAAGGCAACGCCTCGTCCGGCGCCATACGCGTCGAGGGCGCAGAGCCGGGACAGGTTCTGGTCGTCCATGTCGAGAAGATCACGCCTCACAACATCGGATGGACCGGCTACCGGGGCAACACGAGCGCAATGCCCGGCTGGCTTGGTGATTCCAACGTAGGCCCGACCTCCAAAGTCGTTGAGATCCGTGACGGCAAAATAATCTGGAACGATAAGTTCTCGATCCCAATCAAGCCGATGCTTGGTTGCGTCGGCGTTGCGCCGTTACGTGACCGCTGGGTCAACTCGTGGGCCGGTGTGTGGGGCGGCAATTTTGACATCCAGGAAGTCACCGACGGTGCACAGGTCCACATACCTATTCAGGTTCCCGGGGCCAACCTGCACGTCGGAGATATGCACGCCCTTCAAGGCGATGGCGAGATCTGCGGGGGCGGCGGCATCGAGACAGGCGGTATCGCCCGGTTGAGAGTGGAGCTCAAAGACAAGCCCGCCAACATGACCTGGCCTCGGATCGAGAACGACGAATACATCATGACTACCTCACAGGCACGCCCGGCGGAAGACGCCTTCCGTACCGCCCTGAGCGAGATGTTGCTGTGGCTTGAGGAGGAGTACAACTTCGCGCGTAAGGACGCGTTCATGTTCCTCGCCCAGGTCCTGGAGGCTCGAATAACCCAGTTCGTAAATCCGACCTTTAGCTACGTTGCAAAGGTCAAAAAGGAATACCTGGAGTGGACGAAGTGAGTCCGGCACTCGAGTACAACTACACCAGCTTCCCGTTGGACGCGGACATGGCGTCCTTCAACGGAGTCCGTGCCGGGGGGGCCAGAGGCCGTCACCGAGTTCATAGCGGCACACCGGGAGACCCAACTGCGAAGGGGGCAGCGACGATGGTAGCAAGAGCTTCTGAACAGGCTCTCAAGTTAATAGAGGCGTCCCAGTGTGGGGCGACTAACGTGAATTACCCCGAATACTCCCTAGAAAGCGACTTCGGAACGAACCGGTATGACTGAGTTGTACCGATTCGATAAAAGCCAGGCACTCTACGACCGTGCCCAACAGATGGTCGCCGGCGGCATTAGTAGTCAGATTCGGCGCGCCGAACTGCCGGTCCCGCTCTGGTTCGAGCGCGCCAAGAACGGTCTGATGTGGGACGTAGACGGCAACGAATACGTCGATTACGTAATGGGCATGGGTCCAAACATATTCGGCCACGCACCAGATTTCATTGTGGATGCCGTTGCACGGGACATGCGTGACGGATTCGTGTTCGCCGGACAAATGGAACTTGAGCTGGAAGTCACGGAGATGGTCCAGAGTTCGGTCCCGCTCAAAGGCCCGGTTCGATACGCATCGTCCGGTACGGAGATCGACCAGGTGGCACTGCGACTGGCCCGGGGTTACACGGGACGCCCCAAATATCTCAAGTTTGAGGGCCACTATCACGGCTGGACGGACACGGTGGCGTTCAGTGTCCACCCGCCGCTTGACCGCGCCGGCCCGTTGGGAAGCCCGATAGCCGTTCCAGAGTCCGGCGGGATAGCGCCCGGCTCCGACAAAGACATCGTGATCGCGCCCTGGAACAACCTCGATGCCCTGACGGCCGTATTCGAGCGTCACGGCAACGATCTGGCGTGCGTGCTCACCGAGCCAATTCTCTGCAACACGAACTGCATCATGCCCCGACCGGGTTACATGGAAGGCATGAGGGAGCTGTGCGACCAGTACGGTGTGCTGCTCATATTTGACGAGGTCATCACCGGATTCAGGGTCGCACTCGGCGGCGCCCAGGAACTGCTCGGGGTGGAGCCCGACCTGGCGACGTACGCGAAGGCGCTGGCCGGAGGGTTCCCGTTGTCGATGATGATCGGCAAGCCGGAGATTATGGAAATGCTTGGCGACGGCCGTGTGCAGCACGGCGGTAGCTTCAACAGCAACGTGATGTCCATGTCAGCAGGACGGGCGGGCTTGAAACACATTCTGGAAAATCCCGACCGCTTTTACTCTGACCTTAATGCCCGGGGAAATCGTCTCATCGAGGGGCTGAAGCGAGTGGGACGGGAAGTTGAGTCAGATCTTCAGGTTCAGGGCCTTGGGTCCACCTTCTGGACCAACTTCACAACTAAAGAGGAAATATTCGACTACCGCGACCATGCGGAGAACGTTAACGAAGAGAAATATCATCGGTTCGCGCAAGCGATGCTTGAACGGGGGATACGTTTGAGCACTAACGGCCGGTGGCACGTGGCATCGTCACACACGAACGCCGAGGTTGATCGCACTATCGAGGCGGCACGGTCCGCCCTCATGGCGATTTAAAGGTCAGCGGTCAAGCCAGTACGGATGTGTGAATCGTGGCCCGGGGAACTTTGTGGGTCCCGAAAGAACAAAGGGACATAGGAGCAAATAATTGCGCTGGAGTTCTTCAGTTTCCGATATCGCATCGCTCACGAGAGCGGTGGATGACACGGCTGAGCAGGTGGAAATCGGGTTGGACGGTCCGTCCGCTGACCTAGTATTCGCCTTTATATCGTCACACCACGCGCCGTCGTACTACTCGGTGGTCGAGCTGGTGCGTTCACGGTTCCCGGGGGCGACCGTTATCGGCTGCTCCGCGGGCGGCGTCATCGGCGCCGGGCATGAGGTGGAGAAGACGCCGGGCGTGGCGCTAACCGCAGCCAGTCTGCCGGGCGTGGTCATCACGCCATTTGAGTTCGAGAAGGAAGAACTGCCAAGTCCGGACGCAGCGCCTGACGCCTGGGAGGCGTTAATCGGCGTTCCCGCCTCGGACCACCCAAGCATTGTTCTGCTACCTGACCCGTTCACCCTTCCATCGGAAGAACTGGTCGAGGGTTTGGACTACGCATACCCGGATTCGGTCAAGATCGGAGGCCTTGCCAGCGGCGGCACCGTTAACGGAGCCAACGCCCTTTTTTCCAACCGCGGCACCCGCCGATCCGGTGCCGTGGGCGTCGCGCTCAGCGGCAACGTGGTTGTGGACAGCGTGGTCGGCCAGGGTTGCCGTCCCATCGGGAAAGCAATGGTCGTGACAGGCTCAAATGACAACGTGATCACGGGACTTGATGGCGAGCTACCTCTGGATATTTTGCGAAACCTGTTTGACGATGGCGACGAACGCGAGAAACGACTGATCAGGCGCTCGTTGCAGATCGGCATCCTGATGGACCCGTTCCAGGACGAGTTTGAGGCGGGCGATTTCTTGATCCGCAACGTGATCGGCGCGGACGGCGATAACGGGGCGCTCGCCGTCGGTGAGCGTATTCGCGAGGGCCAGGTGGTCCAGTTCCACGTGCACGACGCCACATCTGCCAGCGACGACCTGGGCGCGAGTCTTATGCGCTACGCCAGCGACCACCCGGACAGCGCGCCGTCGGGCGCTCTGCTGTTCTCCGGCCTCGGTCGTGGTGAGCGGTTGTTCGGAACGGTCGACCACGACACGAATCTGTTCCAGTCGGTCGTCGGCTCGATGCCCGTAACAGGCTTCTTCTGCAACGGCGAGATCGGGCCTGTCGACGGCTCGACCTTCCTGCACGGCTACACCAGCTCGTTCGCACTGTTTAGCCCAAAGGAACCCAGCGCTGTTTAGGGCGGACGAGGTGGCAGCGGCGTAAACTTCCGGCCTAATTAATGACTAATACCGACAGGCCGGAGGTTCAATCTGTGGCTGTGACCACCAATCATGACGGTCGATTCGAGGGCCGCGTCGCCATCGTTACCGGCGGCGCGCTTGGCATCGGAGGCGGGACCGCTCGACTGTTGGCTGCACAGGGCGTCAGTGTGCTGGTCGCCGATGTGAATGACGAGGCTGCGAGTGCCAACGTGGCCGGCATTACGGCCAATGGTGGCACTGCGAAGGCCATCCACACCGATGTCGGATCTCACGACGCGATCAAGACGATGATCCAAACGGCCGTGGACGAATGGGGCCGCCTCGACATCCTCGTCCAGAACGCATACGACGGTGGCCGGCGATCAAACGGCAGTGCGGTTGAGGTCGCCGAAGAAGACTGGGACCACAGCATGGGCCTTCTCACAAAGGCCCTCTTCCTTGGCGCAAAGTACGCTGTGCCCGAGATGTCCAAAACAGGCGGCGGAAGCATCGTCAACCTGGCCTCGGTCCACGGCATCCTGATGGCCCCCGGCAAGCTGGTTTACGAAACCGGCAAGTCCGCCGTTATCGGCATGACAAAGCAGATGGCGATCGACTTCGGACCGCTCGGGATTCGGGTCAACTGCATCCTCCCCGGCCATATCGTTACCGAGGCCAGTCAGGCGGGCACGTGGGACCGGACACCCGGGGGACTCAAGTTCTTCGAGCAGCAGTATCCCGTACGACGAACCGGCGTCCCGGAAGACATCGCCAACGCGATCTCCTTCCTGTGCTCTGAAGACGCGTCCTTCATCACCGGCCACCCACTGGCAGTCGATGGCGGATTGACGATTCAGTTGCAGGAAGATCTCGGCGTCGCTCTCGGCAAGTACGCCAGAGACAACGAATTCGAGATGCCCTACTAGCCGGCAGCGCACTGCATTTATTTAAAAGTCGGACATCGTTAGGCAGGAAACATACGTAATGAGCAGGTTTGCCAGATTTGAAGGTCAGGTTGCCATCGTCACCGGCGGCGCGCTCGGAATCGGCGGCGCTACCGCAAGACGGCTCGCGTCCGAGGGTGCAATGGTGCTCATCGCCGATTTCAACGACGAAGCTGCCGCCGCCAACGTTGCACACATCACTGAGGCCGGTGGAACGGCGAGAGCCCGCAATACCGATGTCTCAAAACAAGAGGACATCCGCGCCGCCGTCGAGACCGCGGTTCAGCAGTGGGGCCGACTGGACATCATGGTCCAGAACGCCTTCCCGACCGACACACGGGACGCGCCATGGTGGGGCAGCGCCGTTTCGGTCTCGGAAGACGGTTGGGACCTCGGCATGTCGATGCTGACCAAAGCCCTCTACCTCGGCGCCAAGTACGCCGTTCCTGAGATGGAGAAAACCGGCGGCGGCAGCATCGTGAACCTGGCCTCGGTGCACGGCCTGCTCATGGCTCCAAACTCTCTTGTTTACGAGGCCGGTAAATCTGCCGTCATCGGCATGACGCGCCAGATGGCGATCGACTTCGGGCCGCTTGGCATCAGGGTCAACGCTATCTGTCCGGGGCACATCGTCACGGAAGGTCTCGGGAAGATGTGGGACGACAACTCGGAAGGGCTGAAGTTCTTCGAGCAGCAGTACCCGGTCAGGCGGACCGGCGTGCCGGACGACATCGCCTCGGCCATCACATTTCTGTGCTCAGAAGAGGCGTCCTTCATTACCGGCCACCCGTTGGTGGTCGATGGCGGGCTTTCGATACAGCTACAGGAAGACCTGGGCGTGGCGCTTGGCAAATACGCCAGGGAGAACGAATTCCGGATGCCGTAGGTCCGGGCTGCCAACCTGCTCCGCCCCGATCTTCACGATTTTTTGTTATCTCGGGTCTTTAATAGTTTCGAAGCGACGATACGCGTCGGTCAAACAACAGGATTCACGAGAGCCACCAGAACATGGAATCAACCGAGGTTGGGGCGACGACTCCCTCAAACAGATCTGGCAGATCAGGTAGATCAGGTATTCGCAGGATTATCAGGCCGCGCTTCCTGATCGGCCTTGTCGTTGCATCCGCGGGGATCACCGCAGTGGCGTTTGCGGTCGTTTTCTACGTCGACCGCAACGGTGATGAGAAAACACCGGGGAGCTGCTTCAAGCTCCGGTCGTCCTCGGCGAGCTTGTTGATAGCGTTTCTTCTGACGGCTCGATCGTCTTCCCTGAGCGTTCCGAGATGTCGTTCGGCACCGTGAGTGGACGGAGATGTTTGGCCCGTATCTGGACGAGCACGACGATGACTCAGGCAGAGGCGCACTTCTGATACCGCCAGATGGCTCCGATTCCGGGGGCGTTGTTTTAGATCCGGCGGCGGTCCGCTAGTCAGTTCCTAAAGTCCGGCGGATCTGCGTCGACGAGATGTCCTCGCGGAATACTTCCACGGGAATGCCACGCAACATAGGGCGATAGCCATCCGGGATGTCTAGATCTCGCACGGTCTTAAAGCCGTCATCAGTGACACGTCCGGCAACGATGAACTCGCATCCGTTACGCCTGATCTCTGACATGGCGGCAAGCGTCGCCGAGCCTGTCTTCTCAGGGTCTGTTTCTCGCTGGTACGCCGGGTAGTAACGATCATCGAACAAACGCACCGCGGTGTCGTAGCCGATAACGAACGATGCCCCGGGCATGATCCGCGACTTCTCTAAGAAGGTCGGCGCACGCGAAATGAGCGCCGTGTAACGCCCGGCGAACTGCGATATCCGCTCGCGAACCTCATCTTCCGGCAACTCAGGCTTGGCCACGTTCACGATAGATAGCTCAAACGCGCCCGCAGTACCGGTGATCCCTGTCGCAGCCGTGAGCATCCCCTCGTGGCCCTGGTGTAGCGGGTTAAAAGCACCCGAGAGTACGGTCAGACCTTCCCCCACGCCCTCGATCATCGTGCCATCCCGCGCAACGGTAACGACCGCAACGCGTCCCGCCAGGACGCTGGCAAAAAGACGATCAGAGTCGTTCATCTGTCACGTTCAAGTTCTCGCCCGGCAGCAGCCCCGGATCGAGCTTCGATACGACCCCGTTGCCAAGCGCCACAAGGTTCAAAACAAGCCTGCTCGTGACATCTTCTTCGCCGATGCGGTCGCGTGCGCCCTTGTCGAACTCGACCGTGAAATCTGTCCTGCGGGTCGCCGTCCTGAGAGCGCAGCATGCTCGGTGCGTTCCGCGCTTCGTGTAATCGGTCGCTATGGTCGCGGTGCAGGACACGCCGATCACCGGCGAATCGTCATCGTCCGCACGAAGGTGTAGCGCTCGTTCATACGCGCTATCCGACATCCTGACCGCCTCCTCGCGGGAGACATGCGTCTCGGCGTCGACCCCGACGAACTCGTTGAGCGAGCTGATCGAGTACGGCACCCGTCCTTCAAGAATGGTGCGTGAAGCGCCGCCCTGGTCGAACAGCCAGCCAAGTGCAGAGATTCCGGCGCCGGTGACCACAATCACCGCCTTCTCCGGCCGGGAGTGGATCTCCTTCACGATTTCCGGGATCAGGTTATCGACATCGCTCAAAGCTGATTCTCTCCATCTGGGTCTAAAACGGTTGCGAAGATTCAGTTCGTTTTACCAATTAACTCCGGTAACTCCGGGCCAGGACTCGCCTACTCCCGGAATTTCCGTTTCTGTTCTCTGGTTACTCAAGATGAAACACCTCTTCTAGTTGAACCATATTCTCATCCGGCCTGCTACCGACCGGCGACTCAAAGAATGGCTCCATCAGCGTCTGCCATCGTGAGTTTGCGTCCTCGGTCGACATGCCGTTGAGGGCCTCCTGGAAGCTGTCTGACACCTCAACATAGCCAACCATCAGCCCGTCGGGCCGCATGAACAGGCTGTAGTTGTGCCAGCCATGTCGTGAAAGAGCGTCCAGCATGTCAGGCGACACCTGCCTGTGGTGCTCCTTGTACTCGTCTATGCGATCTTCCCGGACCTTGAGGAGGAAACCAACTCTTTGCACGTTCCGACCCTCTGAAACCACTTAAATGAAGTTACCTGCGAGACCATTTTGAGGCTCCCGCGGCATATAGATACGTTTGCTGCGCTGTATGCTACCGCCCCGCTTGGATTCAGTTGAGGAATCAAATTAACAGCCCGATTGGGTTTCCATCACCATGAAGAGTTACGCACAGGTCCTTGACCTGAAAGACGATCCCGAGAAGATAGCGAAGTACAAGGAATACCACCGAGCCGTGTGGCCGGAAGTTCTGGAGTCGCTGCGCTCGATCGGTCTCGAAAAGATGGAGATATTCCTGATCGAGACGCACCTGTTCATGTACTACACAGCGCCGGATGATTTTGTGCCCGAACGGGACTTTCAGGCGTACACCGATGCCAATCCACGCGCAGAGGAGTGGAACGACCTGATGTCCACGTTCCAGGCCAGGGTTCCGGAAGCGGGAGCCGACGACTGGTGGGCGCCGATGGAGAAGGTGTTCGACCTCGACTGGTAGACCCCACCAAAAAACCGCGTTCAGGCCCAGATAACAACCTGACAAAAAGAGGTAAGCCGCTCAACTGATGTCGACCGAATCTCCAGAAAAACCATCCGGACTCGATACGACGATCCATTTCGTTCGATATGGCCTGCCCGTATTCGCGGTTATGGCCGCGATATTCGCCGTCTCCCAGATTTCCGGGACGACGATCTCCGACAGCTCGATAAACGAGTCGGCCTCGGGAGTAACTGGCCGGTACACGGACGAGATCGCTCATTTCATCGAGTACTTCGTGCTGAGTGCACTCATCATGCGCTGGATCCTGGCGGTGAAGGTTCCGGGTAACTCGGGCGAGCTGGATCCGATAATGCTTCGATCGTCTGGCCAGAAGGCCATGCTGCTCACCGTGTTGTTCGCAATCAGTGACGAAGCACACCAGTGGTTCATCCCCGACAGGTCCGTGGAACTGTTGGATCTATTGATCGACGGCATCGGCGCTGCCATTGGATCCGCTGTGTACCTGTCCGTCTTTCAGGCATGGCGACTACAGAGAAGCAGGAACAGTTAATGACCTCCTCATTTGAAGGATGGGAGCTCAAGGCGCGTCAGACCGAACTGCTTGAGGCCATCGAAGAAGCCGTGCAGATGGCGGAGGAGATGAGCGGGCCGCCGCAACCCATCTACGTCGGCAACAAGATCCGGGAAGAGGTGGTCGCAGCTCTGTATGACGCGCGAACTTACATAGAGGTGGGTCAAGTGGCAGCGCCTGCGATACGAGACCGTCTGAGGGATGCGCGCCTGGCCACCGCAGAGCTTTCCGCAGAGGACAAGTCGTTTGATCGATTGTTCACTCGGTTACGCGCCATATCTGAGAACGCAGACAACGCCGCCAAACTGCAGTAGGTTTCTCGAACACACGTGCTACTATTCGCACGTGGTTAGGAGCGCTTAAGGACTTGCCAGTTCTTGCTCATAGCGCTCCCGATTTCACCCCTCGCCAACCCCCTGTTACGAACGGTGAATACGATTTGAGCGAGGCCAGGGTAGATATCCAGGTTGACACCAGATTTCAGCAAGCATTCGCGGCGGCCAGTTTGGACCGTTTGCTTCTGGACGTGGCAGAAACTGCCCTTATGCATGAGTTGGTGTCCGGACCGGACCACGTGACGCTGATAATTACGGACGACGAAGCGTTACGTAAGCTGAACCTCGAGTTCATGGGATACGACGAACCTACGGACGTGCTGTCTTTTAATACAGGTGTTGGTAAGCCCGAGCCCGGTAACACCGCCTCTGGCGATGCAAAGATGCCTGATTGGCCAGATGTCGAGGGTGAAGAGTCGGACGAGCTGGGTGACATTGCGATCTCGTACGAACGGGCCGTTGCGCAGGCTGAAACCGCCGGGCACGATGTGGCTCACGAGCTTTCGGTGTTGACCGCACACGGAGTGCTTCACCTTCTTGGCTACGATCATTCAGAGCCGGAGGAACACCGGGTGATGTTCGGCAAAACGGACGATATTCTGGCAGCGATGCCAGTTCGTTCAGGCCGTTCAGACAGGCCTGATGCAGTTGGGAACCGGGTCGATGACCAGTAATAACGAAGTTTTCTATCGAAAATGGCGCCCGCAGAGATTTGACGAGGTAGCGGGCCAGGATCACGTGACGCAAACGCTGAGACAGGCGTTGCGTACAAATCGCGTCGCCCACGCGTACCTGCTGTGCGGCCCGCGCGGCACGGGAAAGACGTCCACCGCACGAATCCTTGCGAAGGCCCTGAACTGCACCGACCCACGCGACGGCGAGCCGTGTGGCGGCTGCGATAACTGCGTCGCGGTCACGGAAAATCGGATGCTGGACCTGATCGAGATCGACGCGGCATCAAACCGCGGGATCGACAACATCAGGGATCTGCGTGACAAAGCCCGTTTCGCGCCGGGCTCAGGCAAGTACAAGGTGTACGTGATCGACGAGGTTCACCAGTTGAGTGGAGACGCGTTCAACGCCCTCCTCAAGACCCTGGAAGAGCCGCCTCCCCACGTGATCTTTGTCCTCGCTACAACGGAAACGCACCGCGTCCCGGCGACGATCCTGTCTCGATGTCAGCGGTTCGATTTCCGCCGACTCTCCAACGAGGTCGTGATCGACAAACTGGCCGAGATCGCCGGTGAAGAGGATATCGACGCCGATCCTGATGTCCTGGCGCTGATCGCCCGCACCGCGTACGGAAGTCTCCGTGACGCAGAGAACATGCTTGAGCAGCTCGCCGTGTCGTACGGTTCCGAGATCAACCTTGATCAAGCGCTTGAACTTCTGGGCCTGGGCGATACCGAATCAAGCACCGAACTCGCCGTAGCTGCGCTCCAATCCAACCCGAAAACGGCACTAGAGATCATCAACCGGGAAGCGGCAAAAGGAGCCGATCTCGGCCGTCTCAGGAGCGGAACGGTCGACGTTCTTCGGGCCGGTTTGCTCGTTAAAGCCGGTGTCGAGGACGCGCTTGGCCAGTCACAGGACGCGCTGGACGCGATGACCGACGCCAGCCGGAACGTGTCGCTTGAGAAGCTCCTCCACGTCGTTACTGAACTGGAAAAGGCCGACTTCAGGCAGAACCCGTCTTCGCCATTGCCCCTTGAGATCGCACTACTGAACGCCATGGCGGACAGACCGGTCGCTCCTGTCGCCGCAGCGATAGCCCCGGCCCCCGCTCCAACCGCTCCGGCTCGTTCAAGACCGCCGGCCCAGCCCGGACCGGCGCCAACGAGACGACCACAGCCCTCCCCTTCCCCCTCCAGCCCGCAAGGCCAACCTCGGCAGCCGGCCCCGGTCGGCGGCGGCGCGCCGCCTCAACGAAACCAAGGACCGCCTGAGACAGTCCGGGAAACCCGGCCCGCCAGGCCACCTCAAGATGAACGCTGGGCACAGGTAATCAAAGAACTCACCCGCACCCAGGGCTCGCAGTTCAATCTCGGCGCAATACTGCGAGGCGTGCAGGAAGCAGAGATCGACGGCGACACACTCCGCCTCTCATTCCGTCAGCAGTCGATGGGCGACCGCGTTGCCAACGAACTGTCCGATCCACGTGGCCGGGGTCCCATCGAAATCGCCGTAGAAAAGGCGTATGCCGTAAAGTTAAAGGTCGTCATCGTCGGGCGGGACTCGAACGGGGCCGCCAAAAAAACGCCGACGGCGATGGATAGCGATATCGTACGGCTGGCGGTCACGATGGGCGCTCGTATCGTCGACGAAGGAACCGTCAGCAACACAAATACCGCGAACCCGGAGCCAACCAACCAGCCCGCTCCAGACAAACCCGCTCCAGGTTCGCCCGAAACGAATCCGGCAGAGACAGGTCCAGCAGAACCAGATCCGAACCCGGCGGGATAATTCCCCGAACCCGGAGTTGAGAACTCAGCACAGGGAGACATTAACTTGAACAAAAACATGCTCCGCCAGGCCCAGCAGATGCAGGCCCAGATGGCGAAGATCCAGGAAGAGCTCGCCGAGGCACGCACAGAGGCCACTGCCGGCGGCGGTGTCGTCAAAGTAACGATCATCGGCGGATCAAAGGTTGAGTCGATCGAGATCGCACCCGAGGTCGTCGACCCGGAAGACATCGAGATGCTCCAGGACCTTGTGATGGCCGCCGTTAACGAGGGAATGGACACCGCACAGGCGGAAGCATCGAAGAAGATGTCCGCAATCACGGGCGGGTTGAACATCCCCGGACTTATGTAACGATCCTGTCCAAAATTATTCCCAGAACGTCTAAAGCCAGAACGCTTTAAGTAAGGTCAGAGCGCCCGGACCGATGAACTCCAACTCCACCCCTTCCGCGGCTCCACCCGTTGCACGTCTCATCGAGGCGTTCAACCGACTCCCCGGCGTCGGGCCCAAATCTGCGCAGCGGCTGACCTACTTCATGATCCGGATGCCGCGGGAAGAAGCGGAAGCGCTGGCCGAGGCCCTGATATCGGTCAAAGATCGCATCGTCCTCTGCTCAAAGTGCCTCAACATCACCGAGGACCCGGTTTGCGCAGTCTGCACAAATGAACGGCGTGACCGCACGCGCATTTGTGTCGTAGAAGAGCCTCTAGACGTGCTCGCGCTGGAACGCACAAGAGCCTACGACGGGCTGTATCACGTACTCCACGGCTCGATTTCGCCGGTCAACGGCATCGGAGCCGAGCAACTGAAGATACGGGAGTTACTTGATCGCTTGCGGGACGAGACGGTCACCGAGTTGATCCTCGCCACGAACCCTAATCTTGAGGGCGAGGCGACCTCGATGTACCTGCAACGCCTGATCTCTCCCCTGGGTATCAAAGTGACGCGGCTCGCACGCGGCCTATCTTCCGGCGCGGACCTGGAGTACGCAGACGAGATGACGCTCGCCAACGCACTGGAAGGCCGCTCAGAGATCGTGGTCGATGGGGAACCGTCGACCGGATAAATTCGGCAAGATCATGCAATCCTGCTACCGGACTTCTCTCGAACCCGCCGCCACCGAGACGCGCGCATGACCTCAGGCAGGCCAAATCTTTTCACGACCGAGGCCGTGGTGCTTCGTCACTCGGACCTCGGCGAGGCCGACCGCTTGCTGTGGCTGCTAACTCCCCAGCGCGGGGTCATACGGGCCACAGCGCGAGGAGCGCGCAAACCCGGCAGCAAACTCGGCGGCCATATCGACCTGATGTGCTACGTGAAGCTGTCCATACGGGAAGGACGTGAGCTCCACGGCATAAGCCAGGCGGACACGATAGACGCCTTCCGCAGTGTACGGACCGATCTCGGCAGGCTGTCACGCGGGCTGTACATCGGCGAGCTTGCACAACTGGTAAGCGTGGAAGACGCGCCGGCGCCGGCGGTATTCCGGCTGCTCGTCAACAGTCTCGGGTGGCTTGCCACGACCGAGAACGCCGACACGCTCGTGCGCTGGTTCGCGTTGCGGCTTATGACGATCACGGGGTTCAAGCCGGAACTTGGCGCCTGTGTCGAGTGCGGGGATGAACTGGAACCCGACGATCACGTGTTTTCTGCAGAGCGCGGCGGCCTCCTGTGCCCGACCTGCCGTTCCCAGGGAAGCGATGTGCTCCATCCAGCAAGCCTGGGGACCATCAAGGTACTGAGACACCTGGCTCGCAGCGACTTCCCGGCCGTGGAGTCGCTCAGTATCGGGGCCGAGGAACGGCGTCAGATCGAACGCATTCTTCGTTCTCACACAAACTCCGTGATCGACCGGGGCGTGCGCTCATCGGCGTTCCTGGATGAGGTCCGGGACTGGCCAGAAGTGGGGCCTGTTCCGGGCGGCATACGGGCGGATTAAGCCAGTATCTTGTATCTGGACTGCCTCATATGTGTGGGTTCGTGACATCCGGTTATCCCCGCGACTTCACAGGCTCGATACAATCGAGTCACGATATCCGGAAGCAGGTACCGTCCGCGCACTCATGCCGAACCCCTACAGCCCGCCCCGAAAGTAGTTCATGGCTGAAGAATTCATAAGCGTTCGCGGCGCCCGCGAGCACAACCTGCAGAATATAGATGTCGATGTGCCTCGGGGCCAGCTCGTGGTGATCACGGGCGTATCGGGCTCGGGCAAAAGCTCGCTCGCCTTCGACACGATCTACGCAGAGGGGCAACGGCGCTACGTCGAATCGCTGTCGGCATACGCACGCCAGTTCCTGGGCCGTATGGACAAGCCGGACGTTGATCACATCGATGGGCTAAGCCCGGCGATCTCGATCGACCAGAAGGGCGTCTCCCGTAACCCGAGGTCCACCGTCGGCACCGTGACCGAGGTGTACGACTACCTGCGACTGCTGTTCTCCCGCGGGGGACGGCCGCACTGCCACAACTGCGGGCGACCTGTGGCGAGACAGTCCGTCCAGCAGATCACCGATTCCGTAATGCGGCTGGAGGCTGGCGCACGCATCCTGGTCCTCGCCCCGATCATCACCCACAAGAAGGGTGAGCACATCGCCGTGTTCGAAAACACGCGTAACGAGGGGTTCGTTCGTGTACGGGTTGACGGCGAAGTGAAGCTGCTTGAGGAAGAGATCAAGCTCGCCAAGACCCGCTGGCACGATATCGAGGTCGTTGTTGACCGGCTTGTGACCGGCTCCGATGCTGATGTCGGGCGTATGTCTGAGTCCATCGAGACTTCGCTCAGGCTTTCCGGCGGGACGGTCATCATCTCCGTGATCGATGGCGAGGACATCATCTACTCGGAGAAGTTCGCCTGCGTTCACTGCGATCTGAGCATCGGAGAACTTGAACCGCGTAACTTCTCCTTCAACACGCCCTATGGCGCATGCCCCACCTGCACCGGCCTCGGCTTCCGGCTCGAGGTGGACCCGGACCTGGTGGTCCCCAACCAGAATCTTTCGATCCGCGCCGGCGCAATCGAGCCGTGGTCCCGTGCCGGAGAGCTACTCCCGGAGCGCCTTTCCGTGATGGAAGCGGTCTCCGACCACTATGGCTTTTCGCTGGACATACCGTTCCGAGAGTTGACCGAAGAACAGCAGAACACCGTGCTGTACGGGGAAGACAACAAGCGGATCGACGTCCTCCACACGACGCAGTCCGGCCGTTCATATCGCTGGCGTATGCGTAACGAGGGCGTGATCCCGCACCTGGAACGTCGTCACGAGAACACCGAGTCTCAGAACGTTCGGGACGAAGTCGGCCGATATATGGCGCAACGTCCGTGTGCGTCCTGTTCCGGGTTCAGGCTCAAGCCGGAGTCACTCGCCGTGACCGTGCTTGGTATGAATATCATCGAGGTGACACAGCAATCGGTGGAGCGGGCGCTTCAGTGGATCGAAGCCTCACGAAGCGGTGTGTGGCCAAAAGAGTCTGAACACGCTGGGCCAGCGATGGAGCCGTTATCAGTGCGTGAACAGGCGATCGCCGACCAGATATTAAAAGAAATAGAGGCGCGTCTCAGATTTCTCGAAAGGGTCGGTCTTGAGTACCTGAGCCTGGACCGCACGGCATCGACACTGTCCGGCGGCGAGGGGCAACGTATCCGGCTGGCGACACAGATAGGCTCCGGATTGATGGGCGTCCTGTACGTCTGCGATGAGCCGTCGATCGGCCTGCACCCGGTGGACGATCACAGGTTAATCGCGACGCTGAAACGACTGCGCGATGTAGGCAATACAGTACTCGTCGTGGAGCACGATGAAGCCGTGATGCGGGCTTCTGACCACATCATCGACCTTGGGCCCGGCGCGGGTGAGCACGGAGGCCGCATCATCGCCCAAGGCGATGCAGCAGCTATCGAGGCATCCGAGGCTTCTCTCACAGGTGCCTACCTGTCTGGACGCAAGAAGATCCCGATCCCTGAGAAGCGACGTAAAGGCAACAAATCCTTCATCGAAATTAGAGGCGCAGCCGAGAACAACCTGAAGGACATCGACGTCAAGATCCCACTTGGCGAGCTGGTGTGCATCACCGGAGTGTCCGGCTCTGGTAAGAGCAGCCTCATAAACGAGATCCTCCAAAAGAAGCTGGCCCAGACCTTTTACCGATCGAAGGATCGGCCCGGCAAGCATGAAGAAATTCTCGGGCTTGAGCACGTGGACAAGGTCGTCAACATCGACCAGTCTCCGATCGGCAGAACTCCGCGCTCAAACCCCGCCACCTATACCGGTGCATACACGCCGATACGTGAGCTGTTTGCGACCATGCCAGAGGCACGTGCACGTGGCTACAAGCCTGGCCGATTTTCCTTCAACGTGAAGGGTGGACGGTGCGAATCCTGTGGCGGCGCAGGGTATGTCCAAATTTCGATGCAATTCCTCCCGGATGTAACCGTCCCGTGCGAAATCTGTGACGGCGCCAGATACAACCGTGAAGCACTGGAGATCAAGTTCAAGGGTTCGAGTATCGCTGAAGTCCTCGACATGACGATCACGGAAGCGTGCGAACTTTTCGAGAACATCCCGTCAGTCATGAATCGGCTCCGGACGCTGGTCGACGTAGGACTCGGCTACATGCGCCTGGGTCAGCCGGCGACAACACTGTCTGGTGGCGAGGGGCAGCGGGTCAAGCTGGCGACCGAACTGTCGAAACGATCGACGGGGCAGACTATCTACATCCTGGACGAGCCTACAACCGGTTTATCGTTCGAGGACTGCGCTGCGCTGATGCGCGTCCTCCATCGACTGGTCGATGTCGGCAACACAGTGATTTTGATCGAGCACCACCTGGACCTGATCAAGAACGCTGACTGGATACTCGATCTCGGCCCGGGCGCAGGCGAGCGCGGCGGGGAACTGGTGGCGCAAGGCACTCCTGAGTTCATCGCATCTGTAGACGCGTCTCACACGGGGACGTATCTGGCCGAAGTGCCGGGCATCTATGCCGACAAGAAGGCGCCCGGATCCGCGCGA
>Ga0114999_10003439_pt1 | contig 19809 bp, 22 predicted proteins | sample ArcticOcean_MG_C_3_FD_89820 | JGI IMG/M metagenome (GOLD analysis project Ga0114999, IMG submission 89820) | Marine microbial communities from western Arctic Ocean - ArcticOcean_MG_CB8_126 | ecosystem: Environmental > Aquatic > Marine > Oceanic | place: Arctic Ocean: Canada Basin | collected...
GGGGTCAACGATCTTTTTGCTCGTTTTTGAGCTAGGCGAGCTTTTCTCTTAGCTTCTTTTAACATGGCCCTTTCGCCACGTTTTGATTTATAATTATAATGTATACCCATAATTTCACCATTTATTAATAATAGCTTTTACTTTGTTGTTTGGTTTAATGCAAGTTACTTAAATAACATGGCAATTTTTAGCTTAACTAAAAACTATATATTTGATAATTCTAATTTCACGAGTACTTGTATAGTTTGGATGGCATAGCTCACTTATGGCAGTAAAAGACACTGATTGGTTTCTTGCTTCGGATAGCAAAAATAATTATTAATAGCTAATAAAACATATAAAATAAAAAATATTTATAATAAAAAATATGATCACAAAAAAAGCTAACCTTATTAGAGTTTTAAAAAATATTAATTTTACAAAAAATGAACCTATAAGTGTTGTTCATTTTTTAACAAATAGATGTAATGCCAGATGTTCGTTTTGTTTTATAGATTTTGATGATCCTAAAACTTTTAAAGGAGAGTTATCTTTAAATGAGATAGAAAAATTAACTAAAAATATGGGACAGTCCTTGTTAAATGTTAATTTAACTGGAGGTGAGCCATTTGCAAGAAAAGATATAGTGGATATAGCAAAATTATATATTTCAAACACAACCATTCAATCTATTTATATTACTACTAACGCAAGTTTGCCTGATAGAATTGAAAATTTTGCAAAAGAAATTATAAATTTTAAAAATGATATTGAGCTTACTTTTCAAATTTCAATAGATGATTTCCCAGAAAAGCACGATAAAGTTCGAAAAATTAAAAATTTGTTTGATAGTTGTGTTGACACATATTTTAGACTAAAAAAATTTTCTTCAAAAAATATCAATCCAGTTGTCAGCATAACTGTTAATCACGAAAATTGTGAGGATATAAAAAATATTTATGACTATTTGGTAAACAAATGTCACATTGATTCTTTAAAGTGTACTATTGTGAGAGATGAAGGAGTTTACAAAACTCCAGAAGCAAAAAGAAAGAAAATTTTTGAAGCCTATTCCTGGTTAACAAATAAAATTTTAGAATCTACAAAAAACAAGTCAATTAAAAATTATAATTTAGATTCTATTCAGGGAAAACTGCACAATAAAAAGGATGAGATTTCTTGGCACCTTACAAAAGAAATGTATCTTGAGCCACACTATATAAGCCCTTGCCACGCAGGTAGTTTATTTGGAATAATTACTGCCGCAGGTTTAGTCTACCCATGCGAAATATTAGAAGATAAACTTTTGGGAAATTTAAGGGAAAATAATTTGGATTTTATGAAAATTTGGAAAAACCAGTTAACAACAGACGCAAAAAACTTTATTAAAAAAACAAACTGTCATTGCACTTATGAATGTGCCTTATCATATAATATTTTGGGTAATTGGAGATATCAACCTAGTTTATTAAGCTCTCTCTTTAAGTCTTATTAGTTTTATGTCTGAAAGAGTAAATATTATAATACCAGCTATAAAAATTGATGATGAGCTTTTAAAATGTTTAAAGGAAATAAATAAAATTAATTATAAAAATTTTTTTGTCACTGTCGCTTTAGATTATCTAAATAAAACTAAATTACCAAAACTGAAATATAAGATTAAAAAATTAATAGTTGGTAAAATTAATATGTCTTTAAAAAGAAACATAGCTGCTAAAAAATTTAAATCTAAATATATTGCTTTTATTGATAGCGATGCTTACCCTGGTAAAAATTGGCTTAAACTTGGAATTAAATATCTTAAAGAAAAGAAAGCCGACATTACAGGTGGACCAGGACTTCCATTTCCAAATCAAAGTTATGCTGAAAAAATATGCTATCTAAGCAAAAGATCTTACTTTGTTTCTGGCTATCTTAGCTTCAGAAAATATAAAGCAAAAAAAAGATATTGTGATTGGTTAGAATCTTGCAATATTATTATGGAAAAAAAATTTTACTTAAAAAACGGGGGTATGGATAAAAAAAGATACACAGGTGAGGATAAAGAATTTTTTGAAAGAGTGAGATCTAAAAATCCTAATTTAAAAGTATTTTACTCCCCTGATCTTTATGTCTACCATCGGGATAGAAGATTTTTTGGATTTTTACTTCAAAGATCTTGTTTTGGTATGGATTTTTTTAATTTAATTAAATTTAATATTGGAATAAAAGGCTTGCAGCCACTTTTGCCACTTTTAATATTGGTAACATCGATTATTTTTTTAATTTCTAAAATTGCATTAGCTAGCAAAATTCTAATTTTGTTTTCTTTATTTTTTTTAATTAATTTTTTAATTTTGTTTGAAATTACTAAATATATCAAATCGCTAAAAGATCTATTATTAACATTAACAACAATATATCTAGCAAACGTAGCTTTTGCTCTAGGTGGATTTATAACTTTATTAGGTTTAAAAAATCTTTTAGTAAATAAGTTTTATTCTTACTCTAGGTGGAACGTTTAAAGAATTACAAAGCTATTATTAAGTCTTAAAATAAATTTTCTTGACTAAAAAAGCGCAAATTAAAATTATAAAAAGACCAATTATTGGAACGTAAATCTCTGGCGAATACAAAGCTGCAGAAAAGTTAAATGTTTCATTTTTATCAATGACATTTTGAATGCCACTTCCTAGTGAGACAGAAACAAACATTGAGGGCATGCTTCCAAAAAAAGTTGCTATTACATAATTTTTAACAGACATATTGAACAAAACTGGCAAAACATTTTGTATAGCGTAAGGCGTTCCCCCTCCTCCAATAAATCTATAGCTCATAAAATAAAAAGTATCATTTTTATTAAAAAAATCTTTTAATTTAGAAAATTTTTTTTCTAATTTTTTTTCGATACCTTCTCGAAAAAAAAACCCAACTAGCATATAAAGAAGTGTGGCGCCTATTGTTGTGGAAGTGAGTACAATTAATATTCCCCACCACTTTCCAAAAACAAAACCAGAAAATAGCAAAAGAGGCATCGCAAAACCTAATAGCAAAACCCAAATAATTGAAAATATAAAGAATGCAACAGCCAAAAATATAAAATTTTCGTTTTTATATTTTAAAATAGTATCTTTATTTGTCCTAATAAATTCATAACTCATTAGATCTTTGACATCTATAAATGAAAATAAAAAATATAAACCAATAGAAATTATAGCTAAATAGGCAAACCCAAGAACAAATTTCATATTTAAAAAATTAAGATTCATAAACTGATTTTTAACTGTACTTATATGCGCTTATTACTTATAAATATCAAAAAATTTTAACAATAAGTAATTAAATTTTATGAAAAGAACCTACCAACCAAGCCGATTAGTAAGAAAAAGAAGGCATGGGTTTAGATCCAGAATGCAAAAAAAAGGTGGTAGAAAGACTATTGCTAGAAGAAGAGCTAAAGGAAGAAAAAAAATATCCACTTAATTTAAGTTCTGCGATGATTAAATTTAAGAGCCTGAACCAGAGTAAAGATTTTTTACGAATTCTTAAAAAAAAAAAATTAAATAGAAAATATTTTACAATTTTTTTTGAAAAAAACTCAAAGAATTTAAATAAATGCCTGAACATTAGCTTTGTAATGAAAAAGAATACTGGTAATGCTGTAAAAAGAAACAAAATAAAACGAAAATTAAAGTATGCTGTACAGAAAATTTTGAAAAATACTAGGTTAATTGACTTAAACTACACTTATGTAATTTTCGGTAAAAATACTGTATATAAAGATAAATTTATACAAGTTCTTAATGAAGTAAACGGAACGTTTGAGAAAATTAATAAAATAAAAAAAATATAGGTAATTATGAAATTTTTAACAAAACTTTTGATTTTAGTAATAAAATTTTATAAATATTTTATTTCACCATATTTTTCATCAAACTGCAGATATCTACCAACATGTTCTCAATACTTTATTGATTCTTTAAATCTTAATGGATTTTTAAAAGGTGCAATTTTAGGAACAAAAAGAATCCTAAGATGCCACCCAATAAAAATCTTAGGTGGAAGAGGCGGATATGATCCCGCACCTAACCTTAAAAGGAGAAAAAAATAAATGGAAACAAAAAATGTATTGCTGGCAGTTGTTCTCTCATTAATAGTTCTTATTTTTTGGCAGACTTTCTTTGAAGTTCCTATTGTTGAACAACAAGTATCACAAAAACAAATAGAAGCAGATAATGATATTTCCTCTCCTTCTGTAGATGACAAAGATTATAAAAATGAAGTTTTGAGAAATGACGCTTTAATTGAAACACAAAGAATTAAAGTTGAAAATGCAAATATTAAAGGATCTATATCTCTGCGTGGTGCAATTATAGATGATGTTGTATTTAAAAACTATAAAGAAACTTTAGATAGCGAAAATAAAGTAATTTTTTTAAACCCTAAGAACTCTCTAAATGAATACTTTATTGAAAGTGGTTGGGCTTCTGCTCCAGGTGAAAAAACGAAACTACCACTAATTGATACAGTTTGGAAAATCAAAGGAAATAACGTTCTGACTCCAAATACTCCTGTAACTCTTGAGTGGAATAATGGTGAAGGTTTAACTTTTACAAAAAAAATCGAATTGGATGACAAATTCTTATTTAAAATTACCCAAGGTATTGAAAATAAATCTAGTAAAGCTTTTCAGTTTTATCCGTATGCTCAAATAACTCGAAAAGGTAAACCCGAGGGCAGACAAATATATATTTTGCACGAAGGTTTCATTGGAGTTTTTGGTGAAGAGCTTGAAGAAAAAGATTACGATGATATAGAAAAAGAAAAATTTACCACTATTAGTTCAAAAGGTTGGCTGGGTATTACAGATAAATATTGGATAACTGCCATTGTCCCAGAAAAAGGAAAAGAATTTAAAGCTGAATTTTCTGCAAAAAATGAAAAATATAGAGCAAATTATATAATTAATCAGGCTACTATTTTAAATCCTAACAGCTCAATAACAAATAAAATTAGAGCATTCGTTGCAGCAAAAGAAGTTTCGGTTATTGACGGATATGCAGAAAAATTAGGTATAGAAAAATTTGACTTAACTATAGATTGGGGATGGTTTTATTTTTTCACTAAACCATTATTTTTTATAATTGATTATTTTTTCAAACTTACTGGAAACTTTGGTTTTGCAATTGTTATTATTACAGCTTTAATTAGATTAATATTCTTTCCACTTGCAAACTACTCCTTTAAATCTATGGCAAAAATGAAAATATTACAGCCAGAAATGTTAAGACTTAAAGAATTGCACAAAGGCGACAAGGTAAAACTACAACAAGAAATGATGGCTTTATACAAAAGAGAGAAAGTTAATCCAGTTTCTGGATGTTTGCCTGTTTTAATACAAATTCCATTTTTCTTTGCAATTTATAAAATGCTTTATGTTACATTGGAAATGAGACACCAGCCCTTTTTTGGATGGATAAAAGATTTATCCGAAAGAGACCCAACGTCTGTTTTTAATTTATTTGGTTTAATTCCTTGGGATCCTCCAAGTTTTTTAATGATAGGTGCTTGGCCAATATTAATGGGCTTAAGCATGTTTGTTCAGCAGAAATTAAATCCTACTCCACCTGACCCTATACAAGCAAAAATTTTTATGTTTTTTCCAATTTTTTTAACAATTATCTTGGCGCCTTTCCCATCTGGCCTAGTAGTGTATTGGACTGTAAATAATATACTAACAATTACACAGCAATGGATAATTATAAGAGGAACAAAAGTAAAAACTGTTTGAATAATTAATGCCTCCTGCCGAAAACCTAGAAAGTAAAATAAAAAAAATTTGGCCCGAAAATGGACCAAAAACTAATGAGATTAACAAATATATAACAAAATATTTAAAAGAAAAAATAGTTATTAAGTGTGGTGGAAGAATTCTTTTAGACCCTAAATTGTTTAAAAATTTTATAGATGATGTTACAATTTTAAAAAAATTAGGATTAACACCGATTATTGTTCATGGTGGTGGACCAAGAATTAAAAAAAAATTAGATGAATTAAATATCGAAACAAAATTTATTATGGGTCTAAGAGTGACAGATGAAAGAGTGATAAAAGTAGTTGAGGAAGTAATGATAGAATTTAATAGGGAAATTGTTTCTGCCTTAGAAAAAAAAGGCTGTTCTGCAAAATCAATAACTGTTAAAGAAAATAATATAATTTCTGCCGAGAAAAAAAATGAATCCCTGGGTTTTGTAGGAAAGCCTGTCGGAGTTAATAAAGATCAAATAAAAAAAATTTTAAAAGATAATTTTATTCCTGTGATTTCGCCCATGGGTTTAGATGAAAAAAAACAAACCTATAATATTAATGCAGATGTAGCGGCCGGAGCATTAGCAAGAAGTTTAAAATCCAGACGATTATTACTAATGACAGACGTTGAGGGTGTCTACGATAAAAACAAGAAACTAATTTCTGAAATTAACCCAATTGATGCAGAAAAATTAATTTACGATGAAACAATTAATGAAGGCATGATACCTAAAATGAGAACTTGTATTAATGCTTTAAATGATGGGGTAAAAGGTGTTGTGATTATTGATGGCAGGAAGCAGCATTCAATTCTTTTTGAATTATTTTCTGATAAAGGTTCTGGAACTCTAATTAGAAAATGAAATCACTTCAATCAATTAAATTCTGGCTTTTTGATCTAGACAACACTTTATACTCAGGAAAAACAAAAGTATTTGATCAAATCGATAAAAAAATGTCAAAATATATATCTGTAAAACTAAAAATAAATATAAAGAAGGCTAAGGAAATACAAAAAAGTTATTTTTATAAATACAACACAACACTTAGTGGGCTAATAAAAAATCACAAAATAGATGCAGATGAATTTTTAAATTTTGTTCATGACATTGACGTTGCTTTTCTTCAAAAAGACCTTAATCTTTCTGAGCAGCTTGGAAAACTTGATGGGAAAAAAATTATTTTTACTAATGGATCTAGGAAACATGCAATAAATATCACTCAAAGAATTGGAATAGATCAACATTTTGATGACATTTTTGATATTGTTGATTCTGAATTTGTTCCAAAACCATCAATTGAACCCTATAAAAAATTAGTAGAAAAACATAAAATTGACCCAAAATTATGTGTATTTATTGAAGATATTGCAAGAAATTTAAAACCAGCATATGAAATGGGTATGAAAACAATTTGGATTAAAAATGATGAACCTTGGGCAAAAAAATACTCGGATGCTAACTTTATTAACTATAAAATAAATAATTTAGCTGAGTTTTTAAAAAAAATTAACCTAGTGAAAGCTGCATAATGAATATTGATTCTTTTGAAAAAATAATTAATGAAACTTGGAATAATAAAAACCAAGTTGGTCCTAAATCTACCAGAAAATTATTAAATGCTATTTCTAAAACTATTGACTTATTAGATTCTGGAGAAATCAGAGTTGCTGAAAAAAATAACGATGAATGGACTGTTAACCAGTGGATAAAAAAAGCAATTTTATTAAGTTTTAAAGTTAATAAAATGAAAACTTCAAAAGGACCTTATGCTGTTTGGTACGACAAGATTGATGGTAAAACTAAAAATTGGAATGAGAAAAAATTTATTAAAGAAGGATTTAGAATGGTCCCTAACAGTGTTGTGCGAAAAGGTGCTTTCATAGCAAAGAATGTTGTCTTGATGCCATCGTTTGTAAATTTAGGAGCTTATGTAGATGAAGGAAGTATGATTGATACTTGGGCTTCAGTAGGATCCTGCGCACAAATTGGAAAAAACTGCCACATATCCGGTGGAGCTGGAATAGGAGGCGTATTAGAACCAATGCAAGCTAACCCAACAATAATTGAAGATAATTGTTTTGTTGGAGCGAGAGCTGAAATAGCCGAGGGTGTGATTGTGAAAAAAGGTTCTGTTTTATCTATGGGGGTTTATATAGGGGCATCAACAAGAATTATTGATAGAGCAACAGGCGAAGTTCATTATGGCAAAGTACCACCTTATTCTGTTGTGGTGCCTGGCGCTATGCCAAGCAAAAACAACCCTGATGGACCAGCGTTGTATTGTGTAATAATTGTAAAAAAAGTAGACGAAAAAACTAGAAGCAAAACTTCAATTAACGATCTATTGAGAGATTAAAAAAATTCATGATAATTAGTGAATTAAAATTAGCTAAAGAATTAATTCGCAAACCTAGCATAACACCAAAAGATGCAGGAACGATAAATCTTCTAGCAAAAAATTTAAAAACACTTGGTTTTAAATGTCAGAAAATAAATTTTAAAAATATAAAAAATTTATACGCACGACTTGGAAGCTTTTCTCCTAATTTCTGTTATGCGGGCCACACAGATGTTGTCCCACCAGGAAATATAAGTGATTGGAGTGTGGACCCATTTAAACCAACTGTTAAAAATAATAAATTAATTGGTAGAGGAGCTAATGATATGAAAGCTTCAATTGCTTGCTTTGTAGCAGCTGTAAGTAAATTCAAAGCTAAAAATAAAAAATTTAATGGTTCTATAAGTTTATTAATTACCGGTGACGAAGAAGGTGCTGCTATTAACGGAACAAAAAAAGTTGTTGAGTATTTAAAAAAAAAGAGAGAAAAAATTAATTTTTGTATAGTGGGTGAACCGACTAATCCAAATAAACTTGGTGAAATGATTAAAATTGGAAGAAGAGGAAGTATTACTGGAAGGCTTACAATTATTGGCACCCAAGGTCACGTGGCTTACCCTCATAGAGCTAATAACCCTTCCGATACAATGATTAAGATTTTAAAAAAATTAAAGGAAACAAAATTGGATAATGGAACAAAAAACTTTCAAGCCTCTAACCTAGAAGTGACTAAAATTAACATAGATAATCATGCTGATAATGTTATACCTGGTTCAGCAAATGCCGTTTTTAATATAAGATTTAATAACAAACACTCATCAAATTCGTTAAAAAGAAAATTGAACGCCATATTTAAATCAATAGCTAAAAAAGCAAAATGTAAATTTAATATAGAATATGATGTTTCTGGTGAATCTTTTTTAACAAAACCAAATAAAACAACCTACATGATTCAAAATACTATTAAAAAAATTACAAAAATTAAGCCAAAACTATCTACTACTGGAGGTACATCTGACGCAAGGTTTATCAGAAAAATTACTCCTTGTTTAGAATTTGGTTTAGTTGGAAAAACTATGCATAAAGTTGATGAATCTGTGCCTATAACAGATTTAAAAAAATTAACTAAAATATATGAAAGTATTTTAAAAAATTATTTCTCATAAGATATGGTAGAAAAATTTTGATAAGAAAAATTCAATTAAAAGATAAAGATCAATGGGAAAAACTTTATAGAGGTTATGCAAATTTTTATAAAGCAGAAATGAGTGACAAAATTCTTCAAACTGTATGGAATTGGTTGCATGATAAAAGTCATGAAGTTGAAGGTCTTGTCTATGAAGTTGATGAAAATATAGTTGGCCTAGCTCATTACAGAAGAATGCCAAGACCATTGAAAGGGCAAGACATAGGTTTTCTGGATGATCTTTTCGTTGACCCAGATCACAGAGGAAAAGGAATTGGTGGAAAAATTCTTAACGAAATAAAAATAATATCAAAGTCTAAAGGATGGAATCTTACAAGATGGGTTACGCGTGATGATAATGTCAGAGCTAAATCTTTATATGATAAATTAGCAGAAAAAACTACTTGGAACTTATACGAATTAAAATGATTGATAATAAATTAAAATTTTTTTATAAAAATTATGTAGGAATTTAATTAATTGAAAACTGGAATAATAACTACTGATACTTATTTAAATCATGATACGGGAAAAGGGCACCCTGAAAGAGCAGATCGTGTAACTGTTGTTATTGATCATTTAAAAAAACTAAAATCTAAAAATTTGGTTTGGAAAAAACCAACAAAATTTAATCTTAAGTATTTGCAACTTGCACACGGCAAAGATTATTTAAATAATGTAAAAAATTCTTTTCCAACGCAAGGTCTTAACTTTTTAGATGCAGACACGATTTTATCGCCTGGAAGCAAAGAAGCTACCATAGATGCTGTTGGATCAATTATCACAGCTATTAATGGTGTAATGAAGAAAGATTTTAGAAATGCTTTTTGTGCTGTAAGACCTCCGGGACATCATGCGGAAAGACAAAAGGCAATGGGATTTTGTGTTTATAATAATATTGCTGTTGGTGCTTATTATTTGCTAGAAAAATATAATTTATCTAAAGTAGCAATCGTTGATTTTGATGTTCACCACGGAAATGGAACCCAGGATATCTTTTATAATAATGAAAAAGTTCTCTATATTTCTTCCCATCAATATCCTTATTACCCTGGTTCGGGTGCATCTAATGAAAGAGGTTCTAAAGATAATGTGTTAAATGTTCCTTTGGTTTCTGGCACACAATCTCATGAGTTTCTTAATGCTTATGATAGTATTTTTAAAAAACTTAAGAAATTTAAACCTCAATTTATTTTGTTGTCTGCTGGTTTTGATGCACACAAAGATGACCCTCTCGCACAAATCAACTTAGAATCTAAAGATTATTACACTTTAACAAAAAGAATAATGATTCTAGCAAAAGAACTTTGTGGTGAAAAAATTGTGTCTATTTTAGAGGGTGGTTATAATTTAAATGCTTTAAAAGAAAGTGCTGAGTACCACATAAAATCTTTAACTGAATAGTTAGTATTTAATATGTTTTAAATAAAGGCCACAAGCTGGTGCCGGGGGTGCACATTTTAAGCGATTTTTTGATTTAAATGACTTTTTAAAGTCATCAATATTCCATTTTCCGACACCTAAATATTTAATACATCCAACCATAGATCTAACTTGTTGTTGTAAAAAAGATTTAGAAGTAAAATTTAAAGTAATTTCATCCTTGTTTTTTTTTATAGAAATCTTTTCCATTGTTTTAATTGGAGATTTGGCGCCACAAGATGATGCTCTAAAAGTTGAAAAATCATGGGTTCCCAATAATAATTTAACTCCTTTTTTCATATTTTTAACATCTAATTTTTTTCTTATATGCCAAGCTTTATTTTTTTGAAGAGTTAATGGAGATTGTCTATTAATTATAACATATTGATAAGTTCTTTTTCTTGCATCAAATCGGGAATGGAATTCTTTACTAGCTTTATTTATTTTTAAAATAGTAATAGGTTTATTTCCAATATGTTGGTTTAAAGCTGGTAAAAAATTTTTTTTCTCAACTTTTTTTTTTAAGTCAAAGTGAGCAACTTGCGCTAAAGCATGAACTCCAGAATCTGTTCTTCCTGCACCAGTTACAACAACCCTTTCTTTTGAAAAATTAAATATCGCTTTTTGTAGCGCTTCTTGAATCGAATGTCCATTTTTTTGAAACTGCCAACCCACAAATAAGGTTCCATCATATTCTATTTTAATTTTATATCTTTGCATTAATTTAAATTTGAATCTTTGTTAATTTTATTTCCTAATAAAAAATCTTTAGTAGTTTGTTTTTTTTTTCCTTGACGCTGCAATTCTAAAATTTCAATTGAGTTAGATTTGCATGCAATAGTTAAATTTTTATCTACGACTAGTCCGGGCTTTCCTTTTATTGTAGACATTTTTGCTCTTAAAACTTTAAATCTTTCATTTTTATATTCGAACCAAGCTCCTGGGTTTGGGCTTAAACCATGAATTATTGATAAAACTTTATCAGCCGAAAAATCCCAATTAATTTTTGTTTCAACCTTGTCTATCTTTTTTGCATAAGAGGCTTCCGAATGTGTTTGGTTTACAAATTTAAAACTTCCACTTTTTATAATTCTTAAGCTTTCAATTAGTAAATCGGCACCTATTACAGAAAGCTCTTGTTGTATTTGGCCATGTGTAGCACTTTGATTCAATTCTATTTCTTTCGATAATAAAACGGGCCCACTATCTAATTTTTTCTCTATTTTCATAATGCTTACACCTATTTTGTTATCACCATTCATAATTGCTCTTTGAATTGGTGCTGCACCTCTCCATTTAGGTAGTAATGATGCATGAACGTTAATAAATCCAAGCTTTGCTAAGCTTAAAAATTTTTTCGGTATTATTTGCCCATAAGCAACTACCACAACTATATCTGGTGACAATTCTTTAAAAATTTTAAATTCTTCTTCACTATTTATATTTGTTGGATTGTTGAAATTTATTTTATTTTTTTGACAAAACTTTTCTACATCAGATGAATTAATTTTTTGTCCTCTTTTAGATTTTTTTGGGGGTTGCGTGTAAACTTTTAAAATATTAAAATTATTTTTTTTGAGTTCATCTAAAGTTGGAACTGAGAACTCTGGGGTTCCCATAAAAACTACATTAAGTGGCATCAGTCTATTATTGAATTTAAACTACAATTCTTTCAATTTCTTTTTTTTGTTTAGAAAGTTTTTTAACAATCAGTGATTTTTTCAAATGAGATAGATAATCAATGAACAATATACCTTCTAAGTGATCTATTTCATGTTGAATGCAAGTGGCAAGCATACCTTCGGCTTTAATTTCTTTTGCCTGACCATAATAATCTAAATATTTTATATTGCATTTGTTGGGTCTATCTATTTCTGCAAACTGACCTGGGACTGACAAGCACCCTTCTTCATAAGTTAAATTTTGTTTCGACTTTTCAATTATTTCTGGATTTACAAAAAAGATTGGATTCTTTTGCCCTTCTTTTTGATCTATATCCATAACAATTACTCTCTTTGGCACTCCAATTTGAATAGCAGCTAACCCTATCCCAGGAGCCTTATACATTGTCTCCAGCATGTCATCCATAAGTTCTTGTAGATTAGAATCAACTTTTTCTACTGGTAGAGATTTTTCTCTAAGCATCTCGTTGGGTTCAATTAAAATTTCTCTTACAGTCATTTAAATATAAATAAATTATAAGACTATTATAGTCAAGTAATTGGAATTTTTCGCTAAAAGAGATTAGATTTTTACTGGCAAGGCTTCACTTAAAATTTTATTTCTTATTTTTTTTAGGTTTAAATCATTTAATATTTTGCTCAAAAAATATAAAGTTTCTGAATCAAGATCTTTAATGCTGTCTTCTCCTATTATTTCAATAATTTTAAGCATTACTAAACCGATTTGATTTTGGTTAGCTAAATCTTCCAAATTTTTTGGGACGGTCAATTCAGAGAGTAATTCTTGATATTTTAAATCTTTAGGTAGAGTGACACCATCAGCTAAAAGAGATTCCAAAACAACTATATCTTTTATTGAAATGAAATATTTTTTGTTTCTTTTTATTTTCTTATAAACAGATTTAAAATCTTTTTCAGTAGCGCTTATTTTTTCATTATCCTGTAAAAAATGTTTTATTATTTTAGATCTATGCAATATAGCATTATCAAATTTTATGCTCTTTGCTGATCTATTGCTTAAATTTTTTTTTACCAATTCAGCGTAATCTTCTGGAATTGTTTGGGGATCTATAGATTCTAAAATATCAGATAATTCTTCATCATAAATATTTAAAAGATTATCTTTAATAAATAGTTCTTTAAGTAACAAAGCTAGATAGATTTTTTTTTCAACATTATCATTTAATTTTGTGCTTTGATAAATCAAAGCTCTTGCCTTATAATTTGGTAAGTTTTTATAAACTTCTTCTGCATTGACTAATTGGTTAAAATTAAAATTTATTTTAAGGTAAATTTTAAAAATTTCATCACTTTGAAAAGAATCTTGAGCCGCAGCCTGTTCGTAAGTTAAGATGATATCCTCATTCTCAATATCGTTAACTTGGATCAGATTAGCTGAAGATAAGTATCTCCATATATATTTATTTGTTTTTTCATTAGGCTCATACTCAAAATTATTTGAAGTTATGTAAGAAAGGTGGAAATTTAAAAGATCGTTATCTAAAATTGTCTGATTAGTCTTTTCATTTATTCCTAACAAGAAATTAATTTTATCTTCAAAAAATTTATCTTTGAATCCTCTTTCTTCTAATAAATCAAAAATTAATTGGGCTTCATCTTTATTACCGTTGTTCACCAAACAATAAATAGTAAATTTTTCTAAGTAATTATTATTAACTTTTCTATCAATAAAACTAATCTTATCGCAAGCAGACTTTATATCTGAAGATGAAAGATATTCGTTAATTAAATATTTAATAGCTTTTAGATTTTGCGAAGCCTCTGGATTAATTTTTAATAATGTTTCTAAATCTTTTATTCTTTTTTTATCAATGAGCCAATTAATTTTAATATCTAAAAATTCTTTAGAGTTTAAATTGGTTTTGGGAGGGTAAGCATTTGTAAATAAAACCTGAAAAAGTAGCTCTTCAGACTCCTTGGAAAGTTTTAAATTCTTTATTTTTTCTAAAACTTTTATTATGTCTTCGCCGTTTGACGTAGACCACATATTTAAATTAAAATTATTTTTTTCAGGATCAAATATTCCAACAACAGATTCTTTAATTTCTTTTATTTCGTTTTCGTCTATTTTTATTAACGATTTGTTTTCACTCTCATTAAGAATTGGACTTTCAATTTTTGTGTCTTTTTGATTAGTAGTTTGATTTTCCTGATGATTTTTATTTTCTTCTTGTTCCCATATGTCAGCTGGTTCATCATCTGCTAAGCTGAGATTAAAATTAAATACTGTAAAAAAAATTACAGAAATTATTAATTTATTTAAGCGTAATAAGCTTATCATTACTAATTTCTTGTTTGATAAGTTTTTTAGGTACCGGAAAATCAATTTTATCGAGCAAAAATATTCCTAAAAAAAATACCACCATAATTGAAATAGTTTTTATTACTAAATTTCTACTTAATGTAGCTCTGCTGGTTCTTGGTTTTAATCTAAGTTGCATATTTATAAAATTGTATTTACACTCGAAAATTAAGACATAATTGTGAAAAATCAAATTTAAAATTTTAGGTAGTTGTGAGAAAAAACCTTGTTTTGTTGGGAATGATGGGCGTCGGAAAGTCTACACTTGGTAAAATTGTCGCCAAAAAACAAAATTTGGATTTTATTGACACTGATTCTAAAATTGAAGAAAAATTCTCAATGAAAGTTGCTGAGATCTTTAAAAAAAAAGGAGAAAAATTTTTTAGATCCGAAGAAGAAAAAGAAGTTTTAGAATCTTTAAATGAAAAAAATTGCATTATAGCTTTAGGTGGGGGTGCATTTACTAATCACAATATAAGAAAAAATATATTGAAAAGTTCTGTATCCGTTTGGCTAGACACTGATCTAAAAATTTTAAATAAAAGAACAGAATGGAATAAAAAAAGACCTTTGTTAAATAAAGAAAATAACCTTAAAGTATTTAATAAGCTATATGCTGAAAGAAAAAATATCTATAAACTTGCTAATTATAAAATTAATTGCTCCAATTTAAGTAAAGCAATTATTGTTAGAAAAATTATAAAAATATATGAAAAAAAATAAACTGATTGTCAAAACAAAAAGTAAATCTTACCCAATTTATTTTGGAAATGGGAATTTAAATAAATTAAATTTTTTAATTAAAAAAAATTTACCTAGTGTAAAAAAAATATGCATTATCAGTGATAGAAAAATACCAACATTTTTATTTAAAAAATTACTTAGAATTTTAAAAAAATATAATATTAAAGTTTTTAAACTTACTGCCAACGAAAAAACAAAAAATATTAGAGTTGCAAATAAAATAATTGAGCAGCTGTTAAAAAATAATTTTAATAGGTCGGACTGTGTAGTAGCTTTTGGTGGTGGCGTGATTGGTGATTTATCATCTTTTGTTGCCAATCTCACAAAAAGAGGATTAAAGTTTATAAATATTCCAACTACTTTATTAGCTCAAGTAGATGCATCAATTGGGGGGAAAACCGGAATTAATACAAATCAAGGCAAGAATCTTATAGGTACTTTTTATCAACCTGATTTTGTTTTGACTGACGTGTCGACACTAAAAAGTTTGCCCCAAAGAGAATTAGTTTCTGGTTATGGTGAGATCTTGAAGCATGCATTAATTTTAAATAAGAGATTTTTCTTTTGGCTGCATGATAATGGCAAAAAAATATTATATGAAAAAAATGCAAACCTTTTAATTAAAGCAATAATTTTAAGCTGTAAAATTAAAAGTGAAATTGTTAGCAAGGATGAAAAAGAAAAAAATTTAAGAATGATATTAAATTTTGGACATACATTTGCCCATGGATTTGAAAGAGCTAAAAATTTCTCTAAAAAAATAAATCATGGTGAGGCAGTATTATTAGGCATGATGATTGCTTGTGATTTGTCTTATGAGAGGAAATTGTTAATACGTAAAGAACTAACATTAATAAAAAAACATTACTCTGATTTAAAATTACCAATGAAAATTAATGTGAATTTTAAAAAAAAGGAAATTAATAAAATTGTTCACTTTATGGAAAAGGATAAAAAAAATACTAATGAAAAAATTAGCTTAATTCTTTTAGATAAAATAGGCAAAACATCAAAACCAGGTAGAATAAACTTAAAATCTGACCAAATTAAAAAGTTTCTCAATAATTACTATTAAAGGAAATTTAATTAATTACTATTTCTAATGCATGGATTTTGCTATTCATCTCATCGTGCAAAACAGAAAAAATTTTTTTGTGAGCGTCAATTTTACTCATTTTTTTTAATTCTTTAGATGTAATTATTAATTTAAGATGAAATTTTTTAGGATCAAATGATTTATGATTTTTATGAAGTTTAGAATTGTCGATAAGTATTATATTTTCTAAATTAATTTTTTTATTAATTTTTTCTTTTACTTGGTCAATAATATTCATAATTTACTTCAAAAATCTTAAAACATATAATAGTTTTAAACAATGGAAAATATTTGCGAATGGCAAAATTGTAAAGAAACTGGGGAGTTTAAGGCTCCACTAGAAAGAGATAATAGTAAAAATTACAAATGGTTATGCGAAGAACATATCAAGCTATTTAACAAAAGTTGGAATTATTTTGCTGGAATGTCTCAAGACGAAATTGAGATTTTTTTAAAATCAGATTTAACATGGCATCGCCCAACCCAAAAATTTGGTTCATCTGATAATTTTTTTAGTATTTTATGGAATAATGCGTTAAGTGACAAATTTAATTTTTTTAAACAAGAAGAAATTATTAATAATTTAAAAAATAAGAAATTAAGCGAAAAAGATAAAGATGCTTTTAGAATTATGGATTTAGAATTTAATACGGACTGGCCATTAATACAAAAGAAGTTTAAAATACTAGTAAAAAAGTTTCACCCTGATAGGAATGCAGGAAATAAACAATTTGAAGATAAATTAAAAAAAATTACCTTAGCCTATAGTCATTTGAAAGTTATAATGGTAAGAAAGTAATTAATATGACAAATCTAAATGAATTGGTGCCAGATATTAAAATTTCTGTAAATCAAATTTTTGGTATTGATACAGAAATGAAAATAGACGGGTTTTCTAAAAAAAATGAGTATGTCCCAGAGATTGATACCACCTATAAATTCGATAGAGATACTACTTTAGCAATTATTTCTGGTTTTGCTTTTAATAAAAGAGTTTTAATACAAGGCTATCATGGCACTGGAAAATCAACACATATTGAACAAGTTGCCGCTAGATTAAATTGGCCATGCATACGAGTAAATCTGGATAGTCATATAAGTCGTATAGATTTAATTGGCAAAGATGCGATAGTAATTAAAGATAATAAGCAAATTACAGAATTTAAACAAGGTATTCTACCTTGGTCAATACAAAATCCTGTAGCTTTAGTATTTGACGAGTATGACGCTGGTCGTCCAGATGTAATGTTTGTTATTCAAAGAGTTCTTGAAAAAGAGGGAAATTTTACTCTGTTAGATCAAAATAAAGTTTTAAAACAACATCCGCTTTTTAGAATGTTTGCTACAACAAATACAATTGGTCTAGGTGATACAACTGGACTTTATCAAGGAACGCAACAAATAAATCAAGGGCAGATGGATAGATGGAACATTGTTACAACTTTAAACTATCTGAAGTTTAGCAAAGAACTAGAAATTGTTTTAGCAAAATCTAAAAATTTTAACACGAAAGAAGATAAAGAAATAATTTCAAATATGATTAAAGTTGCAGACTTAACAAGAAAAGGTTTTGTTAATGGGGACATATCAACGGTAATGAGTCCTAGAACAGTCATGCATTGGGCGGAAAATTCTGAAATATTTAAAGATGTAGGCTACGCATTCAGAGTAACTTTTTTAAATAAATGTGATGAATTAGAAAAAAATATAATAGCTGAATATTACCAAAGATGTTTTGGTGAAGATCTTCCAGAATCTTCTGTAAATATAAAAATTTAAATAATCTAAATGGATGAAAAAGAACTTTTAAAAGAAAAATTTAAATCTGCTATATCCTCTGCAGTCAAAGCTATTTCTGAAGATTTTAATCTTAATATTAATTTTGGCAACAGCCCAACAAAAAAAAATTCATTAAATTTACCTGAAATTATAAATTTAGAAAATTTACAAGACTTCACTAATTTAAGAGCTTATGCAGATTCTGAGGCATTAAAAATTAAATACACTAACAAAGAAATTTATCTTTCTAATGAACCGCAAGGATCAATGGGCAAAGCATTGTATGCAATTGCAGAAAAAATTAGATATGAAAAAATAGGATCTAATAAATTGCAAGGGATTAAGAATAATATAACTCAATGTTATGAAAATAAATTTAAAAATAAAAAAATTGAAGAAATTAAAACTGAAGCAGACGTTCCTATAACTGATGCTTTTGAGCTATACTTAAGAAGTCATTTTTTTAAAGTAAAAAAAAATGATACAACTAAGAAAATATTAAGTTATTGGAAAGATTTGTTCGATAAAAGTTTAAACAAAAGTTTAAAAGATTTAGATGATAGCTTGGAAGATCAGAGCAAATTTAGCCAAATTGTTGCAAGTTTAATCAGTAATTTAGATTTCAATGACTCGGATTCAAAAAAAGAAGAAGATAAACAAGAAACGCAAAAAAATGATGATACCTCGTCTGAAAACAAAGAAAGCGAAACGTCACAAAATAAAAAAGATCAAAATCAGGATTTTGACCTAAATGTATCCGCAAGCAGCCTAAGATCAACAACCCAAGAGGAAGATTCTGGCGATCAAGAATCTAAAGAAGTTCCAGGGCACCCAAGTTTTATAGAAAGTGAAAGAAAAAATTTACTCAAAGGAAAATATAGAGTTTTTACTAACGAATTTGATGAAGTTAAAAATGCAGAAGAATTAGAAAACGAAGAAGAAATTGTTAGGCTTAGAAAAAATTTAGATCAACAACTTACAAATTTACAAAGCATAGTAGCTAAACTAGCAAATAAACTTCAAAGGCAATTACTAGCAAAACAAAATCGATCATGGGAATTTGATTTAGAGGAAGGCATGCTTGATGCTTCAAAATTATCAAGAATAATTATAGACCCCTTTCATTCCTTGTCTTATAAAATTGAAAAAGAAACTAAGTTTAAAGATACTGTCGTAACTCTTTTAATTGATAACTCCGGTTCTATGCGTGGAAGACCAATTTCAGTTGCCGCGATTTGTGCTGATATTTTATCTAGGACTCTTGAAAGATGTTCAGTAAAAGTTGAAGTATTAGGTTTTACAACAAAAAATTGGAAGGGTGGTAAAAGTAGAGAAAAGTGGAATTTAAAAAACAAACCTAAAAATCCTGGAAGATTAAATGATTTAAGGCATATTGTTTACAAGTCTGCTGATAAACCGTGGAGACAATCAAAAAAAAATCTAGGCCTAATGCTTAAAGAAGGTTTGCTAA